>Ga0207657_10000621_pt1 | contig 37675 bp, 34 predicted proteins | sample KBSC33metaG_FD_184316 | JGI IMG/M metagenome (GOLD analysis project Ga0207657, IMG submission 184316) | Corn rhizosphere microbial communities from Kellogg Biological Station, Michigan, USA - KBS C3-3 metaG (SPAdes) (version 2) | ecosystem: Host-associated > Plants > Roots > Rhizosphere > Soil ... | reverse complement strand
GCCGCCTGGGCCGCCGAGGGCGCGGAGCCCGCGCCGGTGGTCAGCCTCTTCGGCGACTCCATCGCCGCAGGCTACGGCCTTGCCCCAGCCGACGGGCTAACCAGCCGGCTGCAGGCGGCGCTAAGCGAACTCGGAATCACGGCTGAGGTGCGCAACGCCGGCGTCCCGGGCGAGACCTCGGCCGGCGGGCTGGGGCGGCTCGACGCGGCGGTGCGCAAGGACACGGCCGTCTGCGTCGTGGAATTCGGCGGCAACGACCGGCGGCTGGGCTTCCCGGCGTCCCTGACCCGCGACAGCCTGGATGCGATCGTCAAGCGGCTGAAGGCGCGCGGCGTGGCCGTGGTGCTGATCGGGCAGGGGGCCGGCGAGCAAGATGCGGTCTACCGCCAGGTCGCCGAGGCCAACCGCGTGCTTTTCTACCCCGATCTCTTCGCGGGCGTGGCGCGCGGCCTTCGCCAGGCGGACGGCGTGCATCCGAACGCCGCCGGCGCCGATCTCATCGCCAAGGGCCTTGCGCCGCTGGTCGCCGAGGCCCTTCGCGCGCGCGGCCGGCCTTAAGCGGCCGAGGCGGCCGGCCGGTCCGCGGCCGTGGCGTCCTCATCGGCGATCGAGATCGCCTTCTCGATCGCCGCGAACAGGGTGGGCACGTCGATCGGCTTGGCCACCATCGCGTCCATCCCGGCCGCCTTGTATTCGGCGACCTGGTGGGTCATGGCGTTGGCGGTGACGGCGATGATCGGGGTGCGGCGTCGGCCCTGGGCCTGCTCCAGGTCGCGGATCGCCTGGGTGGCGGCCACGCCGTCCATCACCGGCATCTGGATGTCCATCAGGATCACGTCCCAGACCTGCGTCTGGAAAGCTTCCAGCGCCTCGCGGCCGTTCTCCACCAGGGTGGGGACGATCCCGGCCTGCGCGAGGAGGGTCTTGAGCACGAGCTGGTTGGTGGCGTTGTCCTCGGCCGCCAACACGCGGATTTCCGCGGCCTCGGCCATCGCCGGCGCGGCGGGGGCCGCCACGTGGGCGCTTCCCGCCACCGGCGTCAGCGGCAGGCGCAGGACGAAGGTCGAGCCCTTGCCGGGCTCGCTGACCGCCTCGATCGCGCCGTCCATCAGCCGCGTCATCTCGCGGCAGATCGCAAGCCCCAGGCCCGCGCCGCCATAGCGCCGGGTGCGCCCGCCATCGGCCTGGTAGAAGCCTTCGAACAGACGCGTCTGGTCTTCCGGGGCGATGCCGATGCCGGTGTCGGCGACACGGAACACGACTTCGTCGGCCTCGCGCGTCACGCCCAGCGTCACGCCGCCAGCCTCGGTGAACTTCACGGCGTTGTCGGCCAGGCTGTAGAGCATGCGCCGGATGCGTGCGGAATCGCCCATGTAGCGGCCGCGCGCGGACTCGCCGATCTCGAAGGCGAAGCTCAGGCCCTTCTTGTCGGCCAGCGGCCGGTAGGCGGCCACGATGCCGCGCACCAGGTGCTCCAGGTCGAATTCGACGACCTCCAGCTCAAGCGCGCAGGCTTCGATCTTGGAGAGGTCCAGCAGATCGTTCAGCACCGCCAGCAGGCTTTCGCTGGACCGGCGGATGACCTTGACCCGTTCGCGCTGCAAATCGGTCAGCCGCTCGTTGGTGAGCGCTTGGGCCATGCCGAGCACCCCGTTCAGCGGGGTGCGCAGTTCGTGGCTCATCGTGGCCAGGAAGTCGGACTTGGCGCGGTTGGCGGATTCGGCGGCGCGCTCGCGCTCTTCGGCCGCTTCGCGGGCGCCCATCAGTTCGGTCCATGCGCCGATCAGCTGTGCGCGCGCCGACCAGAACTGGATCGCGAAGACGCCCAGCACGAAGCTTGCGGAAAGCGCCTGCAGCCTGTGGCCGCTCGCCAGCGCCGTCTTCGCCTGCAACACGGCGATCAACGCCAGCACCGCCACGTGCGGCGCGAGGCTGGCCAGCAGGATCCAGCGCGTGCGGTAGTAGCGCATCAGCACATTCACCATCGAGGCGCAGATGAGCGCGAAGGCGAACATCCGCTCCCCGCCGCCGCCCTTGGCCACCAGGAAGAGCGCGGCCACCGCATAGAGGGTGGTGGCCATCACCCGCAGCACCGGCGCTGCGGCCGCGGCGCGGGCCGCATGGCGTCCGCCTCGCGCCACCACGCGCAGAAGCTGATGCTCCAGGGTCGCGACCGCCGCCATGGCCGCGGCCCAGGCGCTCACCTGCAGCCAGGGGAAGACAATCAGGCCCGTCAGCACCACCATGGCGATGCCGGTGGACTGGACGATCAGGTTGCGGCTCGCGTTGATTCCGAAGGCGACGGCGTGCGGCAGGCCGCCGGGCGGCGCTTTCAAGGTTCCTGGGCGGGGAGACATTGATCTGAAGCTCCTCTCGGCGGCTTCAGCATGGTCGCAAATGCCTGACGCAAGGTTACGACCGTCAGTTGCGCCTGGCCATAAGACACGGGAGGTCAGGTCACCGCGGCGCGGGCGCGGAATTGCGGACTGTCCCAGGTGCGGCTGTGGAGCACGTCGCAGAGCGCGGCGGCGGCGTCCCAGGCGTCGGCGAAGCTCAGGAACAGAGGAGAGAAGCCGAAGCGGGCGATGTCGGGCGCCCGGAAGTCGCCGATCACGCCGCGCGCGATCAGCGCCTGGACCAGCGCGTAGCCCTGCGGATGGGCGAAGGAGACGTGCAGCCCGCGCTGAGCGGCGTCGCGGGGGCTCGCCAGCACAAGCGCGGGATCCGTGCAGCGCGCCTCCACCTCGCCGATGAAGAGGTCGGTGAGCGCCCGGCCCTTGGCCTCGACCCGCGCCGCATCGGCCTCCAGTTGCAGGTCGACCCCGGCCTCCAGCGCCGCCAGGGCCAGGATCGGCGGCGTGCCGGTGATCTGGGCGCGGATGTCCGCCGCCGGCCGATAGGCGTCCTCGAAGGCGAACGGCGCGGCATGGCCCATCCAGCCGGTCAGCGGCGAGCGGATCGCGCCCTGGTGGCGCTCGGCCACGAACAGGAACGCCGGCGCGCCCGGCCCGCCGTTCAGGTATTTGTAGCTGCAGCCCACCGCCAGGTCGGCGTTCACGCCGTTCAGGTCGACGGCCACGGCGCCCACGCTGTGGCAGAGGTCCCAGAGCACCAGCGCGCCCTTGGCGTGGGCGGCGGCGGTAATGGCGGCCATGTCCCAGCGCCGGGCGGACTTGTAGTGGATGTGGGTCAGCACGACGACGGCGGTGTCCTCGTCGATCGCCGCGACGATCTCTTCAGGCGCAACGGCCCTGAGGCGCGCGCGCTCGCCGAGCAGGGCGGCCAGCCCCCCGAGCGTATAGAGGTCGGTCGGGAAGTTGCCGGTCTCCGACAGGATGGTCGTCCGGCCGCTCCGCAGCGACAGCGCGCCGGCCGCCAGCTTGAAGAGGTTCACGGAGGTCGAGTCGGCGACCGCCACCTCATGCGGCCCGGCGCCGACCAGGCGGGCGATCTTGCCGCCGACCCGCAAGGGCGCGTCGATCCAGCCCGCCGTGTTCCAGCTGCGGATCAGGCCTTCGCCCCACTCGGCCCGCGCGGCCTCGGCCAACCGCGCGTGGGCCGAAAGCGGCGGCGGCCCCAGCGAATTGCCGTCGAGATAGATCACGCCCTCGGGCAGGGCGAACGCGTCGGCGAAGCGGGCCAGCGGATCGGCCGCATCCAGCGCCTGGGCCTCTTCGCGGGTCACGGCCGCAGCCTTGTGGTGACGTGCGTCATGCGCCGCTCTTAGGCCGCCGGCCGGCCTTTCGGAAGGCCGAGCGCGGCCAGGTCTGCCGTGACCTGCCGCATCACTGGCCCCCAGTCGCCGGGCGTGACCTGGCGGTAGAGCCGCGCCGAGCCGTACCAGGGGCTGTCGCTGCGGCCGCGCAGCCAGCGCCAGTCGGTCTCGGCCGCCGGCAGCAGGATCCAGACCGGCTTGCCCATCGCGCCCGCCAGGTGGGCGATCGAGGTGTCGACGCTGATCACGAGGTCGAGCCCGGCCACGATCCGCGCGGTGTCCAGGAAGTCGGCTGCGCCGGTGGCCTCGGGCCTGAGATCGCGCCCCAGGGCGAGCAGCGCAGCCGCCGAGCTCGGGTCGAGCGAGCGGAAACGGTCATTGGAATGGCTCGCCGCGCCCCGCGCCACGACGCCGACGCCGCCGTCTCCAACCGGGCTCGCCGCCAGATAGGCCGCGCCGGATATCTCGCCCATCGTCAGGCCGAGCCGCAGCGGCAGGGACATCAGCAGCGTCCAGTAGTCGGCCTCGGGCAGCGCGAAGCTGTCGGCCACCGGCGCCAGGGCTGCGCCCAGCCCTTCGAACAGCGGCGCGAGCGAAGGCGCGCAGGCGAACGTCACCTGCGCCCCGCGCTCGACCAGTTGGGGCAGGAACCTCGCAAACTGGATCTGGTCGCCAAGCCCCTGTTCGGTCACCACCAGCAGCCGGCGGCCGGCGAGGTCTTCGCCGCGCCATTCGGGGTAGGGCGGGTTTGGCCGGTTGATCCTCAGCGCGGCCACCTCGCGGCGCGCCTCGTAAAGCGGCCAGCCCTCGGCGCATCGTCCCAGGCTGAGCAGCAGCATGCCCAGGCTGTGCTTCGTCGCGGCCTGGGCCGGATCGGCCGCCAGCGCCGCCCGCAGCGCCGCTTCCGCCTCAGTCAAACGCCCCGTGGTCAGATAGACGACGCCCAGGTTATGATAGGCCCATGACGGCTTGAGCGCCGTCAGCGCGCGGTACCGCCGCTCGGCGTCCGCCCAGTCGCCCGCCAGGTGCGCGGCGTTGGCCTCCTTGAACATCAGGTCGAGCGACACGGGCGCGAGCCTAGCAAGCCAGGGCCGCCGCCGCCACGCTTCCGCGCCGCCCAGGCCGGGCTTTCAGCGGGCCGCGAACTGCACCGGCTGCGCGCGATCGGAGGTCCCGAGCGCCGCCAGCAACGGGCCGTCGCGTTGATAGACGTCCCGCGCCAGGTCCACGCCCGCGCCGTCCCCGCCCGGCAGGGCGGTGAAGTAGGCGATGTAGACCGGGATCGGCTCGGGCAGGTCCACCCGCTGCTCCGGACTCCCGTCCACCGCACGTTCCGCGGCCGGGCCGAGCAGCAGCCGGGCCAGCGCCATGGCGTTCGACACCCGCACGCAGCCGGCGCTGAAGGTGCGCTCCTTCCTGGTGAACACCGTCTTGTCCGGCGTGTCGTGGAGATAGACGCCCAGGCGATTGGGCAGCATCAGCTTGACCGCGCCCATCATGTTGTCGGGCCCGGGACGCTGGCGCATCCGGATCGTCTGTCGGCCTGCCGCCACGGCTTCCCAGTCGACCGTGGCGGGATCGACCACGCTCGCCTGGTCCGACCAGTCGGACAGCACCTCCAGGCCCTGGCTGGCGAGGTAGGCCGGTCCCTGGCGCAGCACCCGCGGAGCGAAGCTCTCGCGCACCAGATCGGGCGGGACGTTCCAGTAAGGGTGGAAGGCCGCGTAGCGGATCACCCCTGACATCAGCGGCGTAGGCTCTGTCACCTTGCCGACCGCCACGGGCATGGTCTCGCGGACCTTGCCGCCGTCGTAGAGCCAGAGCTGGCCGGACGCGGCGTCGACAAGGATGAATCGGGCGTCCGCCTCGGGCGGCAAGGCCCTGGCCCGCGCCAGGTTGATGCGCAGGCGCGCTTCGTAGGGGGCGCCGGGGCCGGCCTGCGGGTGGTCTCGGCGATAGTCGGCCAGCGCCGCGCGCAGGCCCTGATAGATCGGGTTCTCGGGGGCGAGCGAGGCCAGGTGGCGCTCCAGCGAACGCGCCCGCGAGGCGGCGAGCAACGCCCTGCGCGGGGTCAGGCGCGGCCGCACCAGCGTCGGGTCGGTGGCCACCAACTCCGCGGCGGCGGGCGGGTTGCGCAGGTCGGCCGCATAGCGCCCATAGGCCCGGGAAAGGGAGAGCTCCAGGCGCGCCGCGTCGGCGGGTGTCATGGCCGCCGAGCGGGACAGCGCCGCCGCCAGGTCGTCGGCGCCGTAGGCCTGCGGGTCGAGCCCGTCCGCCTCGGCGTGCTTCAGGTCGGCGACGAGGATGAAGGCTTCGGGCCGCGGCCGCCCGCCCGCCGTCCATAAGGGCTGATAGCTCCGCTCGCGATAGACCCTGTCGAGGCCTTCCGGGTCATGGCGGGCGAGTTCGGTGCGGATCGCCTCGCTGAACGGCGTCGACCGATTGGTCTGCTTGGCGAAGTGCAGCCGCGCCGCGAGGTCCGTCGAGGGTGCGAGCGCCAGGACGCACGCCAGCGCCAGAATCCCGACCGGACCGAAGCCGTCGTCGGGGCCATCGCCGGCGTGCGTCCCCTTTGCGCGAGAGCCTGTCGTCAGCCGCGCTCTCCAGCCTGCTGGGTGGTGGTCGCTGCGGTGTTGGAGCCGTAGGCGCCCGCGGAGTTGGCGCTGTTGGTCGAACTGCTGTTGTAGGAACCGCTGGCCGACTGGTCCGAAGTGCTTGGGGTCGTGGCCGAGTTCGAACTCCCGTTATTGGAGTTCGAGGAGGTCTGCGCGATGGCGACGGAGCCCAGCAGCAAGGCCGCACCGGCGCCTATGACCATGATCTTCTTCTTCATTCTTCCGTCTCCTGTCCTCCATGGACCGCTTTCAACCTGTCGCTTGGCGCGGAGTTCCAGCGTCGCTGTCGCGGTGTCGCCGATTGTCCGGCGAGGGAACGCCCCCTGACGACCGCACGGCGGCTGTGCTTAGATGCCGCGGCGGACTCACCTCCGCCGAATTTGAACCAACGCATTTTCGCGCGGGCGCCAGATCCGCCGGGGGGATCCACGATGAGCAAGCTGACCCGTTTCGCCATGGCCTCGGTGCTGGCCCTGTCCCTGGCCGCGGGCGCCGCCCCGGCGTCGGCCAGGCCGCCCGCCAAGCCTGCGGCCGCCGCGCCCGCCAAATGGCCGGGCCTGCCGCCGGGCGCGGTCGAGGAATATGCGGTCATGCGGGACGGGACGCGCCTCGCGGCGAACGTCTACAAGCCGGCCGGCAAGGGCCCCTGGCCGGTGATCATGACGCGCACGCCCTACCTGAAGGACGGCCGCATCGACAAAGAGCACGATCCCGACGGCTCGAAGATGCGCGAGGCGCAGGTCAAGCAGGCCAAGCACTACACCGACGCCGGCTTCGTCTTCGTCCACCAGGATGTGCGCGGCAAGGGCCGGTCGCAGGGCTTTTACTCCGCCTTCGAGAACGACGTGGAGGACGGCTACGACAGCGTCGAGTGGGCCGCGGCCCAGCCCTGGAGCAACGGCAAGGTGGGCCTTTCCGGCGGCTCGGCCATGGGCATCACCTCGAACGAGGCCGCCATGGCCGCCCCGCCGCACCTGAAGGCCGCCTATGTGGTGGTGGCGCCCACCGACCTGATGCGGAACAGCTACATGGGCGGCGTGCTGAAGGAAAAGGACGTGCTCGGCTGGTCCAAGGGGCAGGGCGTCTCCGACGCGGTCCTAGACACCCAGCGCCGCCGCGTCGCCGACGACATCTTCTGGAATCGGTCGGCGATGAGCACCAACCGCAAGTATATCCAGATCCCGATCTACAACGTCGGCGGCTGGTACGACATCTTCAACCGCGGCAACATCTCGAACTTCGAGTACCTGCAGAACCACGGCGCCAAGGGCGCGCGCGGCAACCAGAAGCTGATGATGGGCCCGTTCGGGCACGGCCCGCTCAGCGGCGACCTGGAGTATCCCGGCTTCGACCGCCTGAACCTCGCCGGCGACCAGGAACTGCGCTGGTTCGCCTATTGGCTGAAGGGCGAGGAGAACGGGATCATGGACGAGCCGCCGGTCAGCTACTTCATGATGGCCGCCGCGGAAAAGGGCCACGTCTCGCCCAAGAACCAGATGCTGACCTCCGCCAACTGGCCGCCGGCCAACCGCGAGGTCCGCTACTACCTGACGCCGGACAAGACGCTGTCGGCCAAGGCGCCGGCCGCGGACGGCGTGAAGGTCTCCTACCGCTTCGACCCCGCCAACCCGGTCCCGACCGTTGGCGGGGCGAACCTGACCTTCGAGCGCGGGCCGATGGACCAGCGCGCGATCCCGGCCCGCCAGGACTACCTGCGCTTCCAGACGCCCGCGCTGGACAAGGACGTGACCATCGCCGGCCCCGTGAAGGTCGAGCTCTACGGCGCCACCGACGGCCCCGACACGGACTTCATGGCCAAGCTGGTCGACGTCTACCCCGACGGCTACGAGGCCCTGGTGCTCGACGCCCCCGTCCGCGCGCGCTACCGCCACGGCCGCATGCCCGACGACGTCAAGATGATGACGCCCGGCGCGCCTGAGGAACTCGACATCGACCTTTGGTCCACCGCCATCACCTTCGAGAAGGGCCACCGGATCGCGGTGCACATCACCTCGTCCAACAGCCCGCGGTTCGAGGTGAACCAGAACAACGGCGAGGCCCCCGGCGAGCACAAGCTCGCCCCCCGCGTGGCGACCAACACCGTCTACATGGACGCCGCCCATCCCTCGGCGCTGGTCCTGCCGGTGGTCTATCCGGAGGAGAAGTAGACGCCTACGCCCGCGCCGCGACCGCCAGGGTCTCCAGCGCCATGACGTCGGTGGCGTCGTCGGCCTCCATGATCTTCAGCAGCCGCGCGCGGGCGCGGTTCACCCGGCTCTTGATGGTGCCGAGCGCGCAGCCGCAGATCTCGGCGGCCTCCTCGTAGGAGAGCCCCGCCGCGCCCACCAGGATCAGCGCCTCGCGGTGCTCGGTCGGCAGCTTCTGCAAGGCCGCCTGCAGCGAATGCATCGCTACGCTCCAGTCCTGCGTCGGCGGGCATTTCAGCATGCCGGCGTATTCGCCGGTCTCGTCGCGCACCTCGCGGCGGCGGCGCAGGACGTGGGTGTAGTAGGTGTTGCGCAGGATGGTGAACAGCCAGGCCCGCAGGTTCGTGCCCGGCTCGAATTTGTCGCGGTTCGTCCAGGCCTTGATCAGGGTGTCCTGCACCAGGTCGTCCGCGTCCGAGCCGTTGTGGCTCAGCGACCAGGCGAAGGCCCGCAGGGCCGGGATCAGGCTGACGACCTCGTCCCGCCAACTGGACATTCCGCTCATATGGCGGCCTCAATCAACTTCCGGCGACAGGGCGGTCAGCGCTCCGCTTCTCCGGCGGTCGGGGAACGCGGCCCCAAATCGTCCGTTCCGGTGGCGACCGTCGCTTTTTATGAATGCGGTTTGGCGCCGGCGGTTGGCGTCGGGGCTTGGAGTGCTTAGGTCTGCCCCTGCGGGGAAGACGCGTCCGGCGACGGACGGGGAGAGGAGGCGCATGGCCCATTCCGACGACCTGCAGTCCGACCCGCACGCCCATAATCCGACGGCGGACGACCCGGAGGCGCTCGCCTCCCGCCAAGCCGAAGGCCGGGCGGCCCAGCGGCTGTCCAGCGCCGTTCACCGCTATCGCGCGGTGCGCCAGGCCAGCGTGGCGCTGACCCGCTCGCTGACCGCGGAGGATCAGCTTGCCCAGTCCATGCCCGACGCCAGCCCCACCAAATGGCACCTGGCGCACACCACCTGGTTCTGGGAAACCTTCCTGCTGATCCCGGGCCTCGCGGGCTATCGCCCCTTCGACCCGCGGTTCCACTACCTTTTCAACTCGTACTATGAGGCGCTGGGTCCGCGGCAGCCGCGGCCGCAGCGCGGGCTGCTCACGCGGCCCTCGCTGGATGATGTCCTGGCCTACCGCGCGCATGTGGACCAGGCGATGGGCCGGCTCCTGGCCGACGGGGCTGGCGCGTCCGCAGGCCTGCTCGACCTGGGCCTCGCCCATGAGGAACAGCATCAGGAGCTGATCCTGATGGACATCCTGCACCTCTTCGCCCAGTCGCCGCTACAGCCGGCCTACGCTCCGCCGCGCTGGAGCGTCGCCCACAGCCAGCCGGCCGAACCCCTGCGCTTCGTCCGTTTCGACGGCGGCCTGGTCGAGATCGGCCATTCGGGCCCGGACGCGGGCGGCGGCTTCGCCTTCGACAACGAGGGGCCGCGCCACAAGGTCTGGCTCGAACCGTTCGAGCTCGCCGACCGGCTGGTGACCAACGCCGAATGGCTGGCCTTCATGGCCGACGGCGGCTACCGCCGCGCGGAGCTGTGGCTCGCCGAGGGCTGGGCGCGGGCCCAGGCGGAGGGCTGGGACGCACCGCTCTACTGGCAGCCGACGCCGGACGGCGACGGCTGGAGCGCCATGAGCCTGCATGGCCTGCGGCCGGTGGATCCCGTTGCGCCCGTCAGCCACGTGAGCTTCTACGAAGCCGAGGCCTATGCCGCCTGGGCCGGCGCGCGCCTGCCCACCGAGGCGGAATGGGAGCACGCCGCCCAGGGCCTTTCCGTCGTGGGGAACTTCACCGCGTCCGGGCGCCTGACGGAAACCGCTCCGCCGCCGGGGTCTGGCCTGCGCCAGATGTTCGGCGACCTGTGGGAATGGACCCGCAGCGCCTACGCGCCCTATCCGGGGTTTGCGCCCGCGGCCGGCGCGGTCGGCGAATACAACGGCAAGTTCATGGCCGGCCAGTTCGTGCTGCGCGGCGGCGCCTGTGTGACGCCCGCCGGCCATGTGCGGGCCAGCTACCGCAACTTCTTCTATCCGCAGCAACGCTGGATGTTCTCCGGCGTCCGGCTGGCGCGCGACGCGGCGGCGTCGGCGGGGGCCGACGTGACCAGCCAGTTCGAGGCCGACGTCCTCGCAGGCCTCGCCCAGCCGCAGAAGGCGCTCGCGCCCAAGTATTTCTACGACGCGGAGGGCTCACGGCTGTTCGAAGAGATCACCGGGCTGGAGGAATACTATCCGACCCGCACGGAAATCACGCTGCTGCGCCGGGTCGCGCCGCAGATCGCCGGGCTGATCTCGCCTGAGGCGGCGCTGGTCGAGTTCGGCAGCGGCGCCAGCGTCAAGACCCGCATCCTGCTGGACGCCGCGCCGCAGATCGGCGTCTACGCCCCCATCGACATCAGCCTGGCGGCCCTGGAAGAGGCGGCCGCGGCGATCCGCAGGGACTATCCGGCCCTGGCGGTGGCGCCGCTGCTCGAGGACTTCACGCGCGCCCTGACCCTGCCGGTGGAGGCGCAGGGGCGGCCGGTGACCGGCTTCTTCCCCGGCTCGACGATCGGCAACTTCACGCCCGACCAGGCCCAGGCCTTTCTGACGGGCGCCCACAAGCTGCTGGGCGAGGGCGCCCGGTTCCTCGTGGGCATCGACGTGGTCAAGGCGCCGCGGGTGATGGTGGCGGCCTACGACGACGCCAAGGGCGTGACGGCCGCCTTCAACAAGAACCTCCTGACCCGCATCAACCGCGAACTCGGCGCGGACTTCGACCTCGACGCCTTTGCCCATCGGGCCATCTGGAATCCCGACGAAAGTCGTATGGAGATGCACCTGGAGAGCCTCAAGGACCAGCGCGTGCGCGTGGCCGGGCGGACGGTGCGATTTGCAAAAGGGGAAACCCTGCACACGGAGAACTCCTACAAGTTCACCGTGCAGGGCTTTGCGGACCTGGCGAAAAAGGCGGGCTGGCGGCTGGAAACCAGCTGGCTCAGCGACGAGCCCGCCTTCGCGATCGTCTCGCTGATCGGCTAGGCCGGAACTCCAGCGTCGGAACGCTAGAGGTCGCGGCCGCGGGTGCGGCCGCCGCCGCGGCTGGCCTCGCCGCCCTTGCGCCCGGCGGACGCGGCCAGGTCGCGGTCCTTGGCGAAGCTGCGCTTCTCGCCAGGCACGCTGGCGCCGCCCTTGCGGGCGATCTCGCGGCGGCGTTCAGGGTTCATGGCGGCGAAGCCTCGGCGGGCTCGCGGCTTGCCGGTATCTGCGGTGGGCATGGGTGCGCTCCTCAAGGCGACTACATGGGTGTTGCTTGGGGCTAACCCGCAACATGCGGCCAAGGTTGCGTCTGAAACGGCGGCGAATTCGCGGCGAAGCTCTGCCGTGGCCGGAGCAAAGCGTCACAAATCCCGATCACAACTGCGCTATTGGCGCCTAGAGGGGCAGTTGCACCCGAGCCGTGAGCCCGCCGCCGGCGCGGTTCACCAGCGCCACGTCGCCGCCGTGGCCGCGGGCGATGGAGCGGACGACCGCCAGGCCCAGGCCGATCCCGCCGGTCTGGCGGCTGCGCGAGGGCTCGCGGCGATAGAAGGGTTCGAAGACCTTTTCGCGGTCGGCCGGCGGGATGCCCGGGCCGTCGTCCTCGATCTCCACTACGGCGTTGGCGGCGTCGCGGAACACCCGCGCCCGCGCCCGGCCGCCAAACTTCACGGCGTTGTCCAACAGGTTGGAGAACAGCCGCCGCAGGGCCATCGGATCACCCTCCAGCACCACCTTCTCGCCCGACTCCACCTCGGTCGACGCGCCGGTCTCGGCCATCTCGTCGCAGAGGCTCTCCAGCAGCGACGACAGCTCCAGGGGCGTGCGTTCCCCGGGCCGGCTCTCGTCGCGCACGAAGGTCAGGGCGGCGGAGATCATGGCCTCCATCTGGTCGATGTCGGCCCCCATCTTCGCCCGCTGCTCTTCCGGCAGCCCCTCGATGCGGAACCGCAGGCGGGTCAAGGGGGTGCGCAGGTCGTGGGCGATGGCGCCCACCATGGCGGTGCGGTCCTCCACATAGCGGCGCAACCGCCCCTGCATGTCGTTGAAGGCGCGCACGGCGACGCCGATCTCGGAGGGGCCGTTGAGCGCCAGCGGCTCGGCCCGCGGGTCGCGCCCCAGCCGCTCGGCGGCGTCCGCGAACAGGCTGATCGGCCGCGACAGGCGCCGCGCGAAGACATAGGCGACCGGCGCCATGACCAGGGCCGAAAGCACGAACCACAGGGCGATCCGCGCCTGCCAGGCGGTCAGGCCGAAGGCGGGCTGCGGGCGGATCACCGCCCAGCGGCCGTCCGGCTGGCGGACGCCGACGTCGAACGGCGCCACCAGGAAGTGCTCCTCGCGGACCCCCTCGCGGGCGATCCGGTCGCGGATGATGCGGAAAACCCGCCGGTCTGCGAACGGGCCGGCGCGGGTCGCCAGGACCACGCGGTCTTCCGGCACCTTCAGGTCCAGGGCGAGCCGCTTGCGAATAGCGGGCGCGCTCGCGCCGTCCATGGCCGGGCCGGGCGGCTTGGCCTGCAGGCGCACCTCCAGCGGGCGGCGCTCTGTGAACACCGGCGAATGGCCGCGGAAGGTCTGCTCGATCTCCGACAGGCGATAGAAGTCAGGCGTCGGCGGCGGCAGGTTGAACAGCAGGAACAGGCTGATCACCTCGGCCAGGATCAGCGTCAGGCCGGTCAGCGTGGCCAGCTGCACGAACAGCGATCCGGTCGGCCTGGATCGCAGGTTCCACTTCACGTGCGCTTGACCTTCGCGGTGAACATGTAGCCCTCGTTGCGGATCGTGCGGATCAACTCGTGGCCGCCGCCGCCGTCGTCGAGCTTGCGCCGAAGCCGGCTGATCTGCACGTCGATGGCGCGATCGAACGCGTCGGAGTCCGGCCCGCGGGCGAACTCCAGCAACTGGTCTCGGGTCAGCACCCGCTGCGGCCGCTCCACGAACGCGCGCAGCAGCGAGAACTCGCCCGACGACAGGTTCACCACCACGCCCTGCGGCGAACGCAGCTCGCGGCGCACCAGGTCGAGCCGCCAGCCGGCGAACTCGCAGCCGGCGCCCACGCCGCCGGCCGAGCTGCGCTGCTCGGCGCGCCGCAGCACCGCGCGCACCCGCGCCAGCAGCTCCCGCGGATTGCATGGCTTGGCGAGGTAGTCGTCAGCCCCCAGCTCGAGACCGACGATCCGGTCGGTGTCCTCGCCCATGGCCGACAGCATGATGATCGGCGGCCCGCCCTCGCCATTGGCGAAGCGCCGGCAGATCGCCAGGCCGTCCTCGCCCGGCAGCATCACGTCGAGCACGATCAGGTCGACCGGCCCGCGCTCCAGCGCCTGCTCCATCTCGGCGGCGTCGCCGGCGGTGTCGACCTTGTAGCCGTGCCGCCCTAGGAAGTCGGAGACGACGTCGCGAATGCCGGGGTCGTCGTCGACCATCAGGATGCGGGCGCCCGGGGCGTTCATTTCGAGTTCTGGCTCCATGGCCGCGATGCTGGCCGCGGCGCGTAACACGCCGATTTCGCGCCTGTAATCCCCCAGGGGCGTTGCCGTCCGGCAAAGGCCATTGTTACGGCGAGGGTGACGCCTCCGGCGCGGGCGGCGGTGCGCGTCATTCGCCGGCCAGCACCCGGTCGCCGACGAACGGGTTGGTCTTCCGTTCCTGGCCGAAGCTGGACATTGGCCCGTGCCCCGGCACGAAGCGCACGTCGTCGCCCAGCGGCCAGAGCTTGCCGGTGATCGCGGCGACGAGGTCGGCGTGGTTGCCTCGCGGAAAGTCCGTGCGCCCGACCGAGCCCTGGAAGAGCACGTCGCCAACTTGCGCGAACCGCGCCTCGCGATGGAAGAAGATCACGTGGCCCGGGGTGTGGCCGGGGCAGTGGTAGACCTCGAATTCCGTCTCGCCCAGGCTGACCCTGTCGCCATCGGCAAGCCAGCGGTCGGGGGTGAAGCCACGGGCGTCCGGCATGCCCCACTTGGCGCCCGAGGCGTCGATCTGGTCGATCCAGAAGGCGTCGTCGCGGTGCGGCCCCTCGATCGGCGCGCCCGTCGCCGCCTTCAGGGCGGCCGTGCCGCCGGCGTGGTCGAGGTGGCCGTGGGTGATCCAGATCTTCTCCAGCGTCAGGCCCTGGTCTTCGATGGCCTGCAACAGCCGCGGGACCTCGCCGCCCGGGTCGATCACCGCGGCCTTCAGCGTCCTGGCGCACCAGACGATGGTGCAGTTCTGCTGCAGCGGGGTGACCGGCGAGATCATCGCGCGGATCGGAGGCGAGGGCGGCTGGGGCGCGTTCATACCCCGCCATGATCGGGCCTTACGGCGCATATGAAAAGGCCCGGGCGCGAACCCGGGCCTTTCCGTCGCATCCGGCGGCGGTTCAACTGGGCGCGCCGTCGGGGCCTTCCACGAGCGGCTCGATGTCGATCACACCGCGGCGGACGTTCGAATTCCAGAACCCGTAGCAGAAGTAGAAGATCAGCCCGATGACCGTCCACACGGCGAACAGGCCTTTCGACTTGCTGTCCAGGCTGAGGAACAGCACCAGGCAACCGATGATCGAGGCCGGCGCCACGACGAACAGCAGCGGCGTGCGGAACGGCCGCACGCGGTCCTTGTCGGTGAAGCGCAGGATCATCACGCCCAACGACACCGCCGCGAAGGCGAACAGGGTGCCCGAGTTCGAGTAGTCGGCGAGCTGGCCCACCGGCAGGAAGGCCGCGAACACGGCGACCACGGTCCCGGTCACGATGGTGATGATCCAGGGCGTCCTGAACTTGCGGTGCACGGCGCTGAGGCCGCTAGGCAGCAGCCCGTCGCGCGCCATCACGAAGAAGATCCGCGTCTGGCCGAACATCATCAGCAGCACGACCGAGGGCAGGGCGATGGTCGCCGCCAGCGCGACGAGCTGGCCGAAGAACGGATGACCGACTTCGCGCAGCACATAGGCGAGCGCCTCCTTGGAGCAGACCAGGGGCGTGTGGGCGCCCATCGCCGTGCAGGCCGCCGCCAGCTCGGGCGAGCCTGGCAGGTAGGGGACGCCATCCGGCCCGGCCAGCGGTTGGGCGCCATAGGCCCCCACCGCGCCGGCCGCCGCCAGCAGGTAGAAGATCGTGCAGATCAGCAGGCTGCCGATCAGGCCGATCGGGACGTTGCGCTGCGGGTTGCGGGTTTCCTCCGCGGCGGTGGAGACCGCGTCGAAGCCCACATAGGCAAAGAAGATCGAGGCGGCGGCCCCCAGCACGCCGGTGCCCGAGGAGCCCAGGGGGTTGCCCCAGCCTCGCGGCGTGAAGGGCTGGAAGTTGCCCATGTGGCCGGTGATCATCGGAATGGTCAGCACGACGAACAGGGTCAGCGCGGCCACCTTCACCGCCACCAGCACCGCGTTGACCGTGGCGCTTTCCTTGGTGCCGATGACCAGCAGGACGGTGACCGCCACGGTGATGATCACCGCGGGCAGATTGATGAAGCCGCCGGCCTCGCCGCCCTCCAGGAAAGCCCCGATGGCGATCTTCGGCCCGACCGTGAGCGCGTGCGGTATGTGCACGCCCACCGCGTCGAGGAAGCCCACGATGTGGCCGGACCAGCCCACCGCCACCGCGCTGGCGCCCAGGGCGTATTCGAGGATCAGCGCCCAGCCGACCAGCCAGGCCACCAGCTCGCCCATCACCGCGTAGGAATAGGTATAGGCCGAGCCGGCCACCGGCACCATCGAGGCGAGCTCCGAGTAACAGAGCGCCGCCACAGCGCAGACCGCGCCGGCGATCATGAAGGAGACCATCATGCCGGGCCCGGCCTTCTGGGCCGCGGTCGCCGTCAGGACGAAGATGCCGGTGCCGATCACGGCCCCGATACCCAGCAGGGTGAGCTGGACCGGGCCAAGCGACCGGTGAAGCGATTTCTTCTCAGCCGTCGCTAGGATCGCGTCGAGCGACTTGATACGCCACATGAGGCCTCCGAATGCAGGGGCCCCGTGGCCGCCGTCCAAAATTCAAGACCAAGCGTGGCGTGACCGCTTGCGCCGGTCAACGAGGAGTGAGGCAGGCGCGGCCCAATTTTGCGTGGATTCAGGAGGATTTCACCCAATCCCATCCAGCGGCGCGACCGGACGTTGCCGACGCTCGCCGGCCCCGCTAGCGTGCCGGCAACACTCGCCGCAGGGGGCGTCGCGGGTCATGGCAACGGGAATTCCCACAAATGGCGAACGCTTCTGGGGTAACAGGGGTAGCGCGCATCTTCCTGCGCAAGTCCGTCGGCCAGATCCAGGCCGAGCATGAGCATGGGGAGCTGAAGCGCACGCTGGGCGCGCTCAACCTGGTGCTGCTGGGCATCGGCTGCATCATCGGCACCGGCATCTTCGTCCTGACCGGCCGGGCCGCGGCCCAGTTCGCCGGCCCGGGGCTCACGATCTCCTTCGTCATCACCGGTACGCTCTGCGCCTTCGTCGCGCTCTGCTACGCCGAACTCGCGTCGGCCCTGCCGGTGTCCGGCTCGGCCTATTCCTACACCTACGCCTCCATGGGCGAGGGCGCGGCCTGGGTCATGGGCCTCCTGCTGGTCCTCGAGTACGGCCTGGCGGCCTCCACCGTGTCGGTGGGCTGGTCCGGCTACTTCGTCAGCCTGATGAAGGACATCGGCGTCCTCATACCGCCAGAGTTCACGGCCGCCCCGGGGGTGCCCGTCAAGGACGCGGCCGGCGCGGTGATCGCCACGGGGCTGGTGAACCTGCCGGCCGTCGTGATCATCGGCCTGGTGACGCTGCTCCTGGTGCGCGGCGTGACGGAATCGGCGACCGTCAACAACATCATCGTCGCCATCAAGCTGACGGTGGTCGTCGCCTTCATCGTCATCGGCGTCAGGTATGTGGACCCGGCGCACTGGTCGCCGCTGGTGCCCGCCGAGATCCCCGCGCGTCCGCCCGGGACCAACATGGACCTCTGGCATCAGATCGGCCGGGCGCTCGGCAGCGTCATCACCGGGGACACCTCGCACAAGTACGGCATCGGCGGCGTGATCCATGGCGCGGCGGTGATCTTCTTCGCCTATCTCGGATTCGAGGCGGTCTCCACCGCCGGCGCGGAGTCCCGCAACCCCGGCAAGGACATGCCGGTCGGCATCCTGGGCGCGCTGGTCATCTGCACCGTCCTCTACATCCTGACCTCGGCCGTGCTGGTCGGCATCGTGCCCTACGCCCTGCTGGACGTGCCGGCGCCGATCGCGCTCGCCACCGACATGATGGGGCTGAAGTGGTTCTCGATATTGGTGAAGATCGGCGCCATCGCCGGCCTCTCCAGCGTCATGCTGGTGCTGCTCTACGGCCAGACCCGGGTCTTCTACACCATGAGCCGCGACGGCCTGCTGCCCAGCGCGCTCGCCCGGGTGCACAAGAAGTTCCTCACGCCGTGGATCAACACGATCATCGTCGGCGTCGCCGCCATGGGCGCGGCGGGTTTCCTGTCGCTCGACGCGCTCTCGGACCTCTCCAACGTCGGCTCCCTGGCGGCCTTCACCCTGGTCTGCATCACGGTGATCTACCTGCGGATCAGCGAGCCCGGCCTGGCCCGCCCGTTCCGCACGCCGCTCTATCCGGTGGTGCCGATCCTGGGCGCGGTCATGTGCCTGGTGCTGCTGATGAGCCTGATGTCGACGCCCGCCACGCGCAACTTCTTCCTGGGCTACCTGGTGGTCGGGATCGTGATCTACTTCCTCTACGGGATCCGCGCCTCCAAGCTGGGCCGCGGGGTGCTCGTGGTCGGCGCCGAGGGCGAACCGCACGAGCTGCCTCACCGCGTCGGCGAGCCGCCCGAGGGCCAGGGCTGAGGCCGAGCCTTCTATGGTGGGGTCATGCTGCCGATCCATGAGGCCCTGCCGCGGCTGAAGGCGGCGCTGGCCGGCCGCAGCGCGGCCGTCCTGGTCGCCCCGCCCGGGGCGGGCAAGACGACGGTCGTGCCCCTGGAGTTGCTCACCGAGCCCTGGGTCGGAGACGGCCGGATCGTGGTGCTCGAGCCTCGACGCCTCGCCGCCCGCGCGGCGGCCGAGCGCATGGCCGCGACGCTGGGCGAACCGGTGGGCAGGACGGTCGGCTACCGCGTGCGCATGCAGTCAAAGGTGTCGGCCGCCACCCGCATCGAGGTTGTGACCGAAGGCGTCTTCACCCGCCAGATCCTCGCCGACCCGGAACTGGCGGGCGTCGCCTGCGTGATCTTCGACGAATTCCATGAGCGCAGCCTCGACGCCGACCTCGGCCTGGCGCTGGCCCGCGACGCCCAGGGCCTGTTGCGCGAGGACCTGCGGCTGCTCGTCATGTCGGCGACCCTCGACGGGGCGGCGGTCGCGCGGCTGCTGAGCGATGCGCCGGTGATCGAAAGCCTCGGCCGGGCCTGGCCGGTCGAGACCCGCTACCTCGGCCGCGACGACGCCTTGCGCCTGGAGGACCGCGTCGCCCGCGCCGTCGACCGCGCCCTGGCGGAGGAGACCGGCAGCCTGCTGGTGTTCCTGCCCGGGCAGGGGGAGATCCTGCGCACCGCCCAGAGGCTCGGCGAACGGCTGGCCGAGCGCCCGCGGCCCGGCGTCGAGCTCGCGCCGCTCTATGGCGCTCTTGATCCACGCGACCAGGACCGCGCCATCGCGCCGGCGCCGCCAGGCGCGCGCAAGGTGGTGCTCGCGACCTCCATCGCCGAGACCAGCCTGACCATTGAGGGCGTCCGCGTGGTGATCGACGCAGGCCAGGCCCGCGTGCCGCGCTACGATCCGGCCAGCGGCCTGACGCGCCTCGCCACGGTCCGCGTTTCCCGCGCCGCCGCCGACCAGCGCCGCGGCCGCGCCGGGCGCACCGGGCCCGGCGTCTGCTATCGGTTATGGGACGAGGCCGAGACCCGCGCGCTCCCGGCCTACGCCGACCCGGAGATCCTCGACGCCGACCTGTCGGGCTTGGCGCTGGACCTGGCGCGCTGGGGGGCGAAGGACGCCTCGACGCTCGCCTTCCTCGACCCGCCGCCGGCCGCCGCCTTCGCCGAGGCGCGCAGCCTGCTCGCGCGCCTGGACGCCCTCACCGCGGACGGCGTGCTCACCGCCCACGGCCGCGCGCTCGCCGAGATGCCGCTGGCGCCGCGCCTGGCCCATATGGTGGTGAAGGCCGCGGCGACCGGCCAGGCGGGCCGTGCGGCGCGCATCGCGGTGCTGATCGTCGAGCGCAACCTCGGCGGCCGCGAGGTCGACCTGCGCCACCGGCTGGCGGCGCTGGAGCGCGATCGCTCGCCGCGCGCCCGTGACGCCAGGGCGCTCGCTGACCGCTGGGCCGGCATGGCCCCGCGCGCGGGGACGGGCGAGCCGCTGTCGGACGGCCTGCTGCTGGCCTTCGCATACCCTGAGCGCATCGCACGCGCGCGCGGCCCGCAGGGCGAGTTTCAGTTGGTCAGCGGCAGAGGCGCCTTCGTCGAGTCGACCGACGCCCTGGCGCGCCAGACCTGGCTGGCGACCGCCGAGCTGGGGGGCGGCGAACGCCGTGACCGGATCCTGCTGGCCGCGCCGCTGGACGAGGCGGAGATCCTCGCCGCCTTCGAGGCTCAACTCACCACCGAAGACCGTCTGGAGGAGAGCGGGGCGGGGCGTCTGCGCGCCAAGCGGATCACCCGGCTCGGCCGCCTCACGGTGCGCGAGGCTGTCGATGACAATCCCGACCCCGCCTTGATCGCCGGCGCGCTGGCCGGGCGCGTGCGGCGCGACGGCGTGGCGAGCCTGCCCTGGGGCGAGGCGGCCGACAGCCTGCGCCGGCGCGTGGCGTTCCTGCGCGCTCGCGATCCTGCCTGGCCCGACCTGTCCGACGCCGCCCTCGCCGAACGCCTCGACGACTGGCTCATGCCCCTCTTGAGCGGGGTGCGGTCGCTGGCGGCCCTGAAGGCCGATGCACTCGACGGCGCGCTGCGCGCCCTGATCCCCTGGGACCTGCAGCGCCGGCTCGACGCCGAGGCGCCCGCCCGCTGGACGGCGCCCACCGGCAACAGCTTCGCCATCGACTACGCCGCCGAGGCCGGCCCCGCCGTCGAGGTCCGCGTGCAGGAGGTCTATGGCCTGAGCCAGCACCCGGCGGTGGCCGGCGTTCCGCTGACGCTCTCGCTGCTTTCACCGGCCCACCGCCCGGTGCAGACCACCCAGGACCTGCCCGGCTTCTGGCGGGGCTCCTGGAAGGACGTCCGGGCGGACATGCGCGGGCGCTACCCGAAGCACCTGTGGCCGGAGGATCCGGCCAACGCCGAGCCCACCGCGCGGGCCAAGCCCCGCGGAACCTAGGATGGCGTATCCGAAGTTCGCCAGGGCTTGATAGCGGCTCTCACTAGGCCGCCGCCTTTTTCACGTGGTCGTGCGGATGTTCCGCGCGGAAGCCGATGCTGAGCCGGTTCCAGGCGTTGATGTTGGTGATCGCCAGGCTGAGGTCGATCATCTCCTGGGCGCTGAATTGTGCGGTCGCGGCCGCATAGTCGGCGTCCGGCGCGTGCGTCTCCGAGATCTTCGTCAGGGTTTCGGCCCAGTTGAGCGCCGCCCGCTCCCGCGGCGTGTAGAGCTCGGACTCCCGCCAGGCGTCCAGCAGATAGATGCGCGCCTCCGTCTCGCCCTCCGCGCGGGCTTCGGAGGTGTGCATGTGCAGGCAGTAGGCGCAGCCGTTGATCTGCGAGACGCGGATCTTCACCAGCGACATCAGGCTGTGCTCCAGCCCGCAGTTCTTCAGATAGTTTTCCATCGCCAGCATCGGCGCCAGCGCCTTCTGGGAAACGGCCAGGGGGTTCAGTCTCGCGGTCATGGGTGCCTCCATGGTTAGGTCCGCCAAGGACGCAGGAGACACCCACTTTGTGACACGCTGCGGGCGCCGAGCGGTCAGGCCGCCGCCTTCAGCTTCACGTCGTTCGGGTGCTCGGCGCGGATGCCGATGGCGATGCGGTTCCACAGGTTGATCGCGCCGACCAGGATGGTCAGGTGCCCGATTTCGGCCTCGTCGAACACCGCCTTCAGCGCCTCGAAATCCTCGTCGGGCGCGTGGGTCTCGGCGACCTTGGTCAGAGCCTCGGTCCAGGCCAGCGCCGCCCGTTCGCGCGGCGTGTACATCGACGACTCCCGCCAGGCGTCGAGCAGGTAGATGCGTTCCTCGCGTTCCCCGGCCTTGCGTGCGTCGGCGGTGTGCATGTGCAGGCAGTTGGCGCAGCCGTTGATCTGCGAGGCGCGGATCTTCACCAGCTCCATCAGGCTATGCTCCAGGGTGCTCGCGTCCAGGATCGGGCCGAGCGCCACCAGCGGTTCGACGGCCTTCGGCGCGGCGGTGAAGAGGTTCAGGCGTTGGGTCATGCATCACTCCATGTGTATGGAGCTAGACGCGCGACCGACGCGCGATGTGACAGCCTTCAGGCGGTCGCCGCATAAATCATGATCCCCGTCGCCACCGACAGGTTCAGGCTGTCGGCCCTGCCGCGCATGGGGATCTTCACATTGACGTCGCAGAGGGCGGCCATGTCGGGCGGCAGGCCCTGCTGCTCGTTGCCCATCAGGATCAGCGTCGGGCGCGCATAGTCCGCCTGGCGATGGTCGACCTGCGCCGACAGCAAGGTGCCCACGACCGAGCCCGGCCAGGCGTTGCGCCACGCCGCGAACTCGGCCTCCGAGCAGCGGGTGATGGGAACGGCGAAGATCGAGCCCATGGTCGCGCGCACCGCCTCCACCGAATAGGGGTCGCAACACTCGCCCACCAGGATCAGCCCGCCGCAGCCGGCCGCATCGGCGGTGCGGATGATGGTTCCAAGGTTGCCGGGGTCGCGCACCCGGTGCAGCGCCACCCAGCACCGCGCCGCGTGGGGCTCGATGGCGTCGAGCGGGCGGAACGCCTGGCGGAACACGCCGACCACGGCCTGCGGATTGTCTCGCCGCGAGACCTTGGCGAGGATCGCCTCGGTGACCTCGATCACCTGGCCATTGGCGCCCAGGGTGGCGGCGATGGCGGTGTTCAGGAGCGGGTGACGCTCGCTCCCGTGCATCAGGATCGCCGGCGCGTGGCCGGTCTCGATCCCCTCGATCACCGCCTTCAGCCCCTCAGCGACGAACAGGCCCGTCTCGTCGCGTTCCTTGCGCAGGTGCAGCGCACGGACCGCCTTGACCGTCGGATTGGTCAGCGAGGTGACGGCGCGGCTGCTCATGCCGCGGCCTCGCCGGCCGGAGCCTTGCCGCCCTGCCAGCGCGCGAAGAAGCTCATGCCGATCTCGCGCGCGCCGTCGTCCTGCACCAGCGCGAGCTCGCCCCATTCGATGCGTCCGCCGCGGCCCTTCAGCTTGTCGGCCAGCAGGCCGGAGAGCGCCGCGCCGCTGATCCGCTCGGCATAGGCGTTCAGCACCAGGAACCGGGCGTTTTCCGAAAGCAGCTCCGCGCAGAGGCCCGCCAACTCCGGGAGGTCGTCGAACAGCCGCCAGACCTCGCCGCCGGGCCCGCGGCCATATTTCGGGGGGTCGAGGATGATCCCTTCGTAGGTCGAGCCCCGCCGGACCTCGCGGGCCACGTACTTGCGCGCGTCCTCGGTGATCCAACGGATGGGGCGCTCGGCGAGGCCGGAAAGCTCGGCGTTCTCCCGCGCCCAGGCCACGGCGCGCTTCGAGGCGTCCACATGGGTCACCGCCGCGCCCGCCGCCGCCATCACCAGGCTCGCGACTCCAGTGTAGCCGAAGAGGTTCAGCACCCGCGGCTGGCCGCCAGGGCTCGCAAGCGCCGCGGCGCGCACGGCCGCGTCCAGCCATTCCCAGTTGGCCGCCTGCTCGGGAAAGAACGCCAGGTGGCGGAAGCTCGTGAAGCGCCCCTTGAACTTCGCCTCGCCCCAGGCCAGGGGCCAGGCCTCAGGCGGCTGGCCCTTCAGCTTCCAGCGCCCGGCGTCCTCCTCGTCGGTCGGGTCGAACACCGCGTCGGCGGCCTCCCAGGCGCTGGGCGGCAGGGCGGGGCTCCACAGGCACTGCGGCTCGGGGCGCACCACGGTGAAGCGGCCATAGCGCTCCAGCTTGCGGCCGTTGCCGCTGTCCAGCAGCGCATAGTCCGCCCAGCCCCGCGTGCGCATTACGCTGGGCAGTTCGGCGACCGTGGGCTCCGCGCGGCTCATGGCCCGCGCCTTACGCGGTCCCGCGCCTGCTCGTCCAGAGCCGCCCGCCGCCGGCGACGGGTCAGCCGGACGTATCGGATTGCACGATTGCAACCCGGACTTGTCACAATCGCGGAATTGGGGTCCCGTACGGATCGAGAGAACAGCGGAAGGTTCCCCTTGTCGGTCGTCACCACTACGCCACGCCGATCCGCCCGCAAGGCCAAGGGCGACGGCCACCTGCGCCGCGCCGAAATCCTCGAAGCCGCCGAGCGCATCTTCGTCGCTGAGGGCTATGAGGGGGCGACCATCCGCAAGATCGCCGACGAGGTGGGCGTCTCCTCCACCGCCCTCTACATGCACTTCCAGGACAAGGGCTGCATCCTGCTCGAGATCTGCGAGCGGACGCTGACGCTGCTCCTGGAGCGCAACCGCGAGATCGCCGCCAAGCCGCTCGACGCGGTGGTGCGAGTCGAGATGATGCTCGAGGCCTACATGCGCTGGGGGCTGGAGCACCCCAACGCCTACCAACTGGTCTACTGCGGCCGGCCGATGTCGGCGGGCCTGTGGCCGGAGGACACCCGCGACCTGCCGACCCAGTGCTACGACATCTTCTGCGGCGTGGTCCGCGAGATCGCCGCGGCCGGGCGCCTGCGCACCGGCTCCGCGGATTCCGCCGCCCAGTCGCTGTGGATGTCCTGCCACGGCGTCGTCGCGCTGCTGGCCTCGCGCCCCACCTTCAACTGGGCCGACCGTGACGAGCTGATCCAGGTCACCCTCGACGGCCTCCTGAACGGCCTGGTGGTGGACTGACGGCCCGCATGGCCGGCCGTTTCGCGCGCTGGGTCTACGGGATCGCCGCCGCCTACGGCTTCCTGGTGCTGACGCCGCTGCTGTTCACGGAAGGCCAGATGGCCAAGGTCGACGGCCGCGCTCTCGGGCATCCCGAGTACTACTACGGCTTCCTGGGCGCGGCCCTGGTCTTTCAGTTCGTGTTCCTGCTCATCGCCCGCGATCCGATGCGGCTGCGCCCGGTGATGGTCGCGACCATCCTTGAGAAGCTCGCCTGGGGCGTCGTGGTCACCGTGCTGGTCCTGCAGGGCCGCACCCGCGGTCCGGTGGTGGTGTTCGCCGCCATCGACGTTCTGTGGGCTCCGCTCTTCGCCTGGGCCTACGTCAGGACACCGAAAGCCTAGCGCCCTACTTGCCCGAGGTGGTGGTGTTCGCCGCCACCGTCGGCATCTGGGGCGCCGGATAGCCGTAGGCGCCGCGCTTCAGGTCGGCCGACAGCGTGATCGGGGCCGAGCCGCCGTTCAGCCGCGCGCGGTAGACCTGCATGTTTTCCAGCACGCGCATGACGTAGTTGCGGGTTTCCGAGAACGGGATGCACTCGATGTAGTCGATCGGATCGGTGGAGCCGCCGCGCGGGTCGCCGCAGGACGCGGCCCACTGGGTCGGCCGGCTAGGCCCGGCGTTGTAGCCCGCCGCAGCCATCACGTATGAGCCCGAGAACTGCGTCACCAGCTGGTCCAGGAAGGTCGAGCCCAGGCGCATGTTGTAGTCGGGATCGTCGAGCCGGCCGGGCGAGTAGCTGACGCCGATCTTCCGCGCCAGGATCGCCGCCGTCGAGGGCATCAGCTGCATCATTCCGCGCGCGCCGGCCCCGGAGCGGACATTGGGGTCGAAGCCGCTTTCCTGGCGGGTGATGCCCAGCACCAGGGCCGGCTCCGCCGCGCCGCCGGTCTCCGGCAGGTCGCGGACGGGATAGGCGCGCTGCGCCAGCACGAAGCCGCGCTGCGCCGCCGCCCGGGCGGCCCGCATCGAGACATCCATCTCCCCGTAGTTGCGGGCCAGGTCGACCAGCTGCGCCTCGTCCTCGCGGGTCGGCAGGGTGTCGTCGAGGTTCAGCACGAAGGTGCGGAACAGCTCGCGTTGCCCGTAGTCGAAGAGCAGGCGGGTGGCCTGCACCGGCTCGCGGGCCTCGAACGCCGCCTTCGCCGCCGGAGTGATCGTCGGGTCCGGCGGCAACACCAGCCGCCGGCCGATCTTCTCCGCGGCCAACAGGCCGTAGAAGGTCGTGTCGTACTGCGCGGCCCGCGCATAGAAGTCGTCGCGCGCCGCCTTGTCGCCACGGGCGTCCGCGGCGCGGCCCAGCCAGTAGAGCGCCCGGCCGCGCGTGATCGGCGAGCTGCCGATCCGCTCCAGCGCCGCGAAATGCTCGCCGGCCGCCTTCGGGTCGTTCAGCTTGGTCAGCGCGATCCAGCCGGCGTCGAACTCCGCGTCCGCGGCGTCCGCGCCGGCCGTGAGCCCGCTGTCGGCGGCAGCCGCGTAGGCCGCCTTGGAATCCCCCGCCTTCAGCGCGGTCAGGACCAGGCGTCGCCGCTCGTCCCAGATCCGATCGCCCTGTTCGTTGGTGGCGACCTCCCTCGGGAAATACTGCAGCTGCGCCAGCGCCAGGGTGTCGAGGCCCTTGCGGCGCAGGTAGGAGGCCCGCTCGAAGGCCACGCCGGGCGTCTGGGCGACGTTGGCGGGCAGGGCGTTCAGCAGGTCGTTGGCGTCGCGGGCCTCGGCGCGCAGGGCGATCCGCACGCGTGCGGCCGCCTGCTGGTCGGCCGGCAGCAGGTCGACCATGTCCCGGGCCGCCGGGCCATGGCTGCCGTAGAGCAGGATGTCGGCGCGCCGGACATGGTCGTCCATGGTCAGGACGTCGCCGAAGCGGGCCAGCATGGCGCGCTGGGGCTCGGCTTCGAAACTCTTGTCGCGCCACCAATGCTTGATCAGCGCCGTGGCTTCGGCGGTGCGGCCAAGGCCACGGTAGGCCGAAGCCAGGGCGATGGCCCCTTGCGCCGTCGTGGGCTCGGCGCCGGCGAACCAGTCGACCACCTGCTGCGGCGTCTTGCCGGCGGTTTCCAGCAGCCGTTCCGCGGCGGCCTGGCGGCGGCCCGCGCGAGGCCAGTCGGCCAGCTCGCGCCGGGCGTTGTCCACCTCGAAGAAGCTCAGGGAATCGGCGTCGCAGTCGACCAGCACCCAGGTGGCCGTCTTGCGCGCCAGCGGGTCGGTCAGGCCGGCGATGGCGGTGCGCGCGTCGCTGACATTGGCGCGCTTGGCGGAATCGATGGCCTGCCGGAACAGGCCGACGTCGCGGTCCGAAAGCGCGTGGGACAGCGGGTGCGCCGGGGCCGGCGTGTCCAACGGCGTCGATTTCGACACGCTCTCCAGCAGGTCGCCCAGGGGATCGGCTGGCTGTGCGCGCGCAGCCGCGCTCGCCATCACGGCGACGCCGGCGATCAGGAAGGCTTTGCGCACGATCGAATTCAACGGACGCCCCAACGAAATTCGAGCCGAATCAATAGGACATTGCGGGAGCTACCCGCCCCACCATATTGTCGCGGCGAATCTGAACGACGCTTCAACAAGCGTCCAATCACGGCAATTTGCACGACGATGACCGAGCCTTTGTTCAAGGGCGTGCTTCCCGCGCTCGTCACGCCCTTCCGCGACGGCGCGGTGGACGAGGACGCCTTCGTGCGTCTGGTGGAGCGCCAGATCGCGGGCGGGGTCCACGGCCTCGTGCCGGTCGGCACCACGGGCGAATCTGCGACCCTTAGCCACGACGAGCACCGCCGTGTGGTCGAGCTGTGCGTGAAGACCGCGGGCGGCCGCGTGCCGGTGGTGGCCGGCGCGGGCTCCAATTCCACCGCCGAGGCGGTCGAACTCGTCCGCCACGCCAAGGCGGTGGGGGCCGATGCGGCGCTGGTGGTCACGCCCTACTACAACCGCCCGAGTCAGGAGGGCCTCTACGCCCACTTCGCCGCCGTCGCCGAGGCGGTGCAACTGCCGGTGCTGGTCTACAACGTACCCTCGCGGACCAGCGTCGACATCTCCAACGAGACGCTCGCCCGCCTCGCGAAGCTGCCGAACATCGTGGGCGTGAAGGACGCGACCGGCGACCTTGGCCGGGCCAGCCAGCAGCGGCTGGTCTGCGGCGAGGGCTGGACGATGCTGTCGGGTAACGATGATTCGGCGCTGGGTTACCTGGCGCACGGCGGCCACGGCTGCATCTCGGTGACCGCCAACGTCGCGCCTGAGCAGGTCTCCGCCTTCTACAATGACGCGCTCGCGGGCCGCTGGGCGGACGCGCTCTACGGCCAGGATCGGCTGATCCGCCTGCACAAGGCGCTGTTCGCCGACGCCTCGCCGTCGCCCACCAAGTTCGCCCTGGCCCACCTGGGCCTCTGCGCCGAAGACGCGCGCCTGCCGATCGCCCCGGCCTCGGAAGCTGCGCGGGCGGAGGTCCTGGCGGCCATGCGGGACGCGGGCGTGATCTGAGATGGCCGGCAAGCTGATCGCCGAGAACCGCCGCGCGCGGTTCGACTATTTCCTGGAGCAGACTTTCGAGGCGGGGCTCGCGCTGACCGGCTCGGAGGTGAAGTCGCTGCGCAACGGCCGCGCCAATATCGCCGAGAGCTACGCGGCCGTGCAGGGCGACGAGATCATGCTCGTCAACGCCGACATCCCGCCCTACGCCCAGGCCGGCCCGCACTTCAACCACGAGCCGCGCCGCCATCGGAAGCTGCTCCTGAAGCGCAAGGAGATCGACCGGCTGATCGGCGCCGTGCAGCGCGAAGGCCGCACGATCATCCCGACCAAGCTGTTCTGGAACGAGCGCGGCCTGGCCAAGCTCGAGGTCGCGCTCGCCAAGGGCAAGAAGGAGCACGACAAGCGCGAAACCACCGCCGAGCGCGACTGGCAGCGCGACAAGGCGCGCCTCATGCGGGAAAAAGGTTGAGCCCGGCCGAGGTCGAGGCCCTGGAGCGCGACACGGTCGCCGCCGTCGCGCCGCCGCAGACGCTGGAGATCGGCGGCTGGCTGGTTCCGCTCGACGACGGGACCATCGGTCGCGCCAAGAGCGCCGTGCCGCTGCGCCACGACATCGGCCCCGAGGCGATCGCCCAGATCGCGGGCGCCTATCGCGAGCGCGGCCTGGAGCCCGGCTTCCGGATCGCCGACCTGGCTTCGCTGGAGCCCGTCCAGAACGAACTCGCGCGGCTTGGCTTCACGCCGCGCCAGCCGACGATCTTCAAGATTGGAACCGCATCGGAACTCTCAGCTTTGTCAGAAGCTTCGGCGAATATCCTCGCAGCGCCTGACGCGGCCTGGGGCGCGGTGTTCCTGGGCGAGGGTTTCGAACCTGCTGACGCGGCGCATCGCATCGCCGCGCTTACCCGCTCGCCCAGCGCGATCTATGGCTGCGCCGGCGCGGACCGCGAGACGCATGCCGTCGGCGTGATGAGCTTCGGAGCTGCGTGGGCCGGCGTCCACGGCATGCGCACCGCGCCCGCCCACCGCGGCAAGGGCTACGCCAGCGCCATCCTCGCCGCCCTCGGCCGCGCCGCCCTGGCCCGCGGCTTCGACCGCGTCTTCCTGCAGGTCGAGGAAGCCAACCCCGCCCGCCGCATCTATCGCCGCGCGGGCTTCGCACCGGCGTGGCGGTACCACTACTGGCGGTGAGGTCGCCGGGCTCGATGACAGCGACTTAACTTGCGGCGAGCCGTGCTGGCAACGAGACTCCGCGGCATGCGTAGAGTCAGTTTGCCGTTGCGTTCAGCGTCCCATCGACGTGCCCGTCGCCTCGCCAGGGCGTTTGCCGCAACCGCCGCCGTCGCCGCCGCGGTGGCGTCGTTTGCGGCTCCGGCCGCCGCGGAGGACTGCCATGTCGGCGCCTACCGGCTGACCGGTGGGCAGGCGCTGGACATCGGACCGTCCCTCAAAAATACCCTGCGCTGGCGTCGCGACGACGGCGAGACGGGCTCCATCGCGCCATCCGCGAGCGGCGCCTGGACCAGCCACTACGGCTGGACGGGTCGGCTGGACGGCCACACCGTCCGGTTTGGCGACTGCGCCTCGGGAACGCTGACCTTCGATGGCGCGCCCGCGCAGCGCATTGCGTTCCAGACGATCGAGACAACCTTCGGCGCGGACGACGTGCGTCTCGCCGGGCGCCTGGTGCTGCCGAAGGGCGCGGCCAAGGTTCCGGTCGTCGTCCTCGTTCACGGCGCCGAGCGCGACTCGGCGCGTGAGCTCAACTTCCTGCAACGCATGCTGCCGGCCATGGGCGTCGGCGCCTTCGTCTACGACAAGCGCGGCACCGGGGCCTCTGGTGGGGCCTACACCCAGGACTTCACGCGTCTCGCCAGGGATGCGGTGCTCGCCGCGGCCGAGGCGCGACGCCTGGCTGGCCCCCGGGCGGGCCGCGTGGGCTTCCAGGGCGCCAGCCAGGGCGGCTGGGTCGCGCCGATCGCGGCGAGCCAGTCCGCCGCGGACTTCGTCATCGTCAGCTTCGGCCTGGCGGTCACCGTGATCGACGAGGACCAGCAGGAGACGGCTCTGGAGATGCGTCTCAAGGGTCACTCCGAGGAGGAGGTCGCCAAGGCGCTGGAGGTCGCTGCGGCGGCGGAGGCTCTGTTCGAGAGCGGCTTCACGACCGGCTTCGAAGCGCTGGAAGCGGTCGAGGCGAAGTATCGCAATGAGCCGTGGTTCAAGGACGTCCACGGCAACTTCACCTACGTCATCCTCGGCATGACGCCCGCGGAGCGACATCGCAGAGCGCCGGAGTTTCGCTGGGGGACGCCGTTCCGCTACGACCCCATGCCGACGCTGGCCGCGCTCAAGACGCCGCAGCTCTGGATTCTGGGCGGCCAGGACCTGGAGGCGCCCAGCGCGGAGACCAGCCGGCGCCTGCGCGGGCTGATCGCTCAGGGCCGCCCCATCACGCTGGCCATCAACCCCAGGGCCGAGCACGGCATGACGGAGTTCGAGATCGACCCTCACGGCGAGCGACAGTCGACACGCTATCCCGTGGGCTATTTCGCCATGATGGCCGACTTCGCCCGTAGCGGCCGCCTGGCTGGGAGCTATGGCGACGCGAAGATCGACCGGCCGGCCGCCGCCTCGCGCTAGCCTATTTCGCCAGGTCCTTGAGGATGCTCTCCCATTGCGCCAGCGCCCCGTCGATGGTGGCCGTGGGCACGCGTTCGTTCAGGCCGTGGGCGAAGTCGTCGGAGGACTTCATGAACACGCCCGCCACGCCATAGGCCGGCACGCCCAGCGCGCGGAAGAACATGCTGTCGGTCGCCCCCGCCGACATGGCCGGCAGCACCGGCAGGCCCGGATAGCGCGCATGCACCGCCTTGGTCACCGCGGCCAGCACGTCGGGGCGAAGCGGCGAGGGGCCGGCGTCGATGGCGCCGTCGTTTTGACGCTCCACCGTGGCGGTCGGGTCGTCCAGCACCTTGACGATCGTCTTGCGGACCTCCTCCGACGGGGTGCCCGGGAAGATGCGGCAGTTGATGTTGGCGGTGACCTTCTGCGGCAGGGCGTTGGTCGCGTGGCCGCCGTTGATCATGGTCGCCACGCAGGTGGTGCGAAGCTGGCCCACCATGTCGCGGTCGGCCGAAAGCGTCTCGATGGCCTGTTTGTCGTTCGGATTGGCCACATAGCGGCGCAGCGCGTCGCCCAGCGGGCCGGGCTTACCCGCCGCGGTCGCCTTGAAGGCGGCCATGGTGATCTCGCTCTGCATGGCCGGGAACTCGTAGGCCGCCAGCCGGTCGAGGTCGCGCGCCAGGCGATAGATCGGGTTGGTGGGGCTGGGCCGGCTGGAATGGCCGCCGGGGTCGGTCACCGTGACCTGGAAGTCGGCATAGGTCTTCTCGGCCGCCTGCAGGGCGTAGAACTCGGGCTTGCCGTCCTCGCCGAGCTGGCCGCCGCCGGCATCGCCGTTCAGCACCAGCTCGGCGTTCTTCAGGTCGCCCGCGAACTTGCGCGCCGTCTGCTGCATGGTCTCCTCGTCGCCGGAGAGCGCCAGGACCACTTCGCGACCAGGCTTCCAGCCTTCGCGCTTCAGCTTCGAGAGCACGGTCACGACGATCGAGACGTCGAACTTGTCGTCCAGCGAGCCGCGGCCGTAGACGTAGCCGTTCTCGACCACCGGCGTGAACGGGTCGCGCGTCCAGTCCGCCGCCTTGGCCTCCACCACGTCCATGTGGTCGATGATGACGATCGGCTTCTTCGAGCGATCGGCGCCGGCGTAGCGCGCCACCAGGATGGAGCTGCCCGCCACCGGTTCGATCTTCACCTCGTCCGGCTTGAAGCCCGCCTGCACCAGCACGCCCTTCAGGTACTCGGCATAGGGCTTCACTTGGTCCCCGGGGATCACGGTGCGAAAGGCGATGCCCCTCTTCAGAAGCTCCAGCGCCTGGTCGTGCAGGGCGCTGTCGGCCTTGGCGGGGGCGGCAAGGGCGGACGAAGACAACAGGGCGGCGGACGCGGCGAACGCGAAGAGGACGCTGGTTTTCAAGGTGCGGGAATCCACTGAGCGACGAAGACCCGGACCCTAGCCGTGGCGTGCGAACGAGGCGAGGGCGATCAGCTTTCCAGCGGGTATCCCGCCTCGCGCCACGCCTTCATCCCACCGTCCAGGGCTGCGGCGCGGCCGTAGCCCAGCTCTCGCAGGGTGGCCGCGGCCAGGGTCGAGATCTTGCCGAACTCGCAATAGGCCAGGATCCGCACCGTGGGGTCCGGCAGTTCGCTGTCCACCCGCAATTCCAACTGACCACGGGGCAGGTGGATCGCGCCTGGTACGTGCCCGGCCTCGAAGGCCTCCTTCTCGCGGATGTCGAGGATGACCAGGTCGCGGCTGTTGCCGCCCAGCCGCTGGTTCAGCTCGGCCAGGGATATGAACGGCACCTTGTGCGCGGCTTCGCTCAGGAGCTGCGCCACCGTCTTGCCGCCGCTCATGTTGGTGCGCAGCGCCTCGGTCAGGTGCGTGGGCGCGGCCAGGTCCAGGTGCTGCATCATCTCCACGAAGGCGGTCCGCTCGGACTTCTGCAGGCGTGGATTCCCGGCGATCTCAGCGCCGATCGTCGAGTGGCCGCGGCCCTTGTAGTCGTGCGCCGGATAGACCAGCGTCTCGGGCGGCAGCTTCAGCAGCTTGTCGAACAGGCTCTCGAAGAGCTGGTGCGGGTCGCCGCTCGGCAGGTCGGTCCGCCCGGTCCCGCCGATCAAGAGCGCGTCGCCGGTGAACACCCGGTCGTCCATCACCAGGCTCATGGAATCGCGCGTGTGGCCCGGCGTGTGGATCGCTTTCAGCCGCAGATCGCCCACGATCAGCATCTCGCCGTCGTCGAGCCGGAAATCGGCATACGGCGCCGGCGCCAGCCTGTGCATCACCACCGGCGCGCCCAGCGCCTTGCCGAGTTCCCGGCTGGCCGAGAAATGGTCGGCGTGGGTGTGGCTGTCGACGACGTATTTCACCGTCAGCCCGTGCTGGCTGAGCAAGCCCCGGTAGTGGTCGATCTGCGTGAGCTCCGGATCGATCAGCACCGCCGCGCAGGTGGCCGCGCAGCCGACGATGTACGACTGGCACCCGCCTGTGGCGATCTGTTCGAAAATCATGTGGGGTCCCCCGACCGTCAGGACGCCAGAATAAGCGCCCTGACGTCGGCCCTGACAACCCGTCAGGCGGGCGCGAAGACGCTCTGGAAGCCGTAGGAATCCACCAGGTTCATGCCCACCCGGATGATTTCCGGCGGCGCGATCCAGCGGTCTGGCCCGTCGGCGCTGAACGCCTTGAAGCTGGGCAGCTCGGTCAACGCATCGGCGTCGTCCTGCGCCAGGTTCAGGAAAAGATGCAGGAACTCGTCACCATTGCGCATCAGCGCGTAGGCGATCGGCTGCATCGGCTTTTGGTTCAGCTCGGCGAACACCGCGCGTGACAGCGCCTCGTTCTCGTCGGCCCGTCCGGGCTTGGTGGCGTAGCGGACGATAGTGACCCGTTGCATTCTCTTGGCTCCTTCGAGGCGCAACCAACGTGCGCCGATGAAGGTCAGGACGCCGCATCGCCCCCAAAGGATTCTCGGGTCCTGAAAAAATGCGTGGCCCCAGAATCCTTTGCCGCTCAGAAGGCGTCTTGAAGGACAGACGGGCAGCCCTCAACCCGCGCATGGAGTTGCCCGATGGCCGATCGTGACGACCTCGACCCGCTGATCGCCAGGCTGCGGCCGAGCCTGCACCGCTATTGCGCGCGCATGGTGGGGTCAGCCTTTGACGGCGAGGACGTGGTGCAGGACGCGCTGGCGAAAGCCATCGACGCCTGGCCGGCGGCCGGCGCCATCGAGCGGCCCGAGGCCTGGCTCTTCCGCATCGCTCACAACACCGCGCTGGATGCGCTGCGCCGCCGCAAGCGCCAGGCCCAGGTCGCCGCGCGCCTGGATCCGCCAGCGTCCGACGCGGGCGCTGACGCGCGGGTGGCCGCGAGCGCCAGCCTCGCCGTACTGATGCAGCTCCCACCCGCCCAGCGCTCCTGCGTGATCTTGATAGACGTCCTTGGGCATTCGCTCGAAGAGACGCTCGACATCCTCGGCGTCACGGCGCCGGCCGCCAAGGCGGCCCTCCACCGCGGCCGCGCGAAGCTGCGGGGCCTCGCCGCGCTCGCGGACCCGCCGGCGAGGAGTCTCGACGCCGAGGCGGCTACGCGGCTGCGCGCCTACGCCGACCATTTCAACGCTCGCAATTTCGACGCTCTGCGCGCGCTGCTGGCCGAGGACGTGCGCCTGGATCTGGTCAACCGCACCCGCCTTGCCGGGCGCAAGGACGTCAGCGTCTACTTCACGCGCTACGATCAGGCCCCCTTCCAGTGGCGGATGGGGCCGGGCCTCGCCGACGGCCGCCCGGCGATCCTGGTCAGCGACCCGTCCGAGGCTACCGACGCGATCCGCTGGGTGGTGCTGCTCGACTGGCGAGAGGGCCAGATCCACGGCATCCGCGACTTCCTCTACGCCCGCTACGCCATGGACGGCGTGACGATCACGCGGCTCTAGCCGGCCGACCGGGATTCGAAGTCAGCCGTCCAGCAACGCCCGCGCCCGCTCGAACACCGCCTCGAACATCGCCGGCGTCAGCCGCCCTGTGTTCGTGTTGAGCCGCGAGCAATGGTAGCTATTCAGCACGACGTAGGAGCCGGCCTGGAATTCCGAGCCATGGCCGGGAACGCCCGCCGAGGCCTTCAGCCCCAGCGCCCGCATGACGTTGCGGCGCGAGACGTCGCCCAGGGTGACGATCACCTTCAGCCGGGGCAGGGCGGCGATCCGGCTCGCCAGGAAGGGCCGGCAGTTGGCCTCCTCGGAGGTCTCCGGCTTGTTGCCGGGCGGGGCGCAGCGCACGGCGTTGGAGATCATGCAGTCGACCAGCCTCAGGTCGTCCTCGCCATTGGGATCGTAGGTCCCGGTCGCGAAGCCCAGCTTGATCAGGGTGCCATAGAGCAGCCAGCCGGCATGGTCGCCGGTGAACGGGCGGCCCGTGCGGTTCGCCCCGGTCCGGCCGGGCGCCAGGCCCGCCACCAGCAGGCGCGCGTCGGCGGCGCCCCACGAGGGCGCGGGCCCGTTGAACCAGGACGGGTTCGCGGCGGCATTGGCGGCGCGATAGGCGACCAGCCTGGGGCAGAGCGGACAGTCGCGCGGCGGCTCCGGCGAGACCGCGGCGGCGGGCGTCCTGTCAGGCCTCGGCATCCGCCTCCGGCCCGTCCTCGCGTTCGTCCTCGGGGCGGCGCCGCTCGCTGCGGCTTTCCTGGATGAAGCGGGGCAGGCGCGAGGGCCGCCCGATGATCTCCGAAAGATCCGCCAGGTCGACGAAGTTGTCGGCCTGCCGGCGCAGGTCGTCCGAGGCCATCGGCGGCTGCGACTTGACGGTGGAGACGACAGTCACCCGCGCGCCGCGGCGCTGCACGGCCTCCACCAGCACCCGGAAATCGCCGTCGCCGGAGAACAGCACCAGGTGGTCTGCGCCGCCCGCGGCCATCTCCATCATGTCGACGGCGATCTCCACGTCCATGTCGCCGCGCCAGCGCTTGCGGCCCTGGCTGTCGGTGTACTGGCGCGCGGCCTTGGTCACCAGGCTGTAGCCGTTGTAGTCCAGCCAATCGACCAGCGGGCGGATCGGCGAGTACTCCTCGTCCTCGACCAGGGCGGTGTAGTAGTAGGCGCGGATCAGCACACCGCGCTTGCGGAATTCGTCCAGAAGCTTGCGGTAGTCGATGTCGAAGCCCAGGCCCTTGGCGGCCGAGTAGAGGTTGGCCCCGTCGATGAACAACGCCAGCCGATCGGTGGGATAAAAGGTCATCGTCTCGAAATTCCCAAAAACAAATCCATCGAGGTCCGGCGTCTGGGGCGGCGATGACGCGGTCATCGTGGCCCTGGGCAGCAATCTCCCCGCCGGTTTCGCGTCGTCCGAGGCTTTGCTCGAAGCGGCGCTGAAGCAATTCCCCCAGGCCGGATTGCCCGTGCTGGCGCGATCGGGCTGGTGGCGGTCCGCCGCCTGGCCCGACGCTGAGGGAAATGAATATCGCAACGGCGTCGCCATTGTCGAGGCGAACGGCCCCCCAAAGGCGGTTCTGGAGGCGCTTTTTGCCATCGAGCGGGCGTTCGGCAGGATTCGCAGCGCCCCCAACGCCGCCCGCACCCTCGACCTGGACCTGATCGCCTATGGCCGCGAGGTCGTCGGCGGCCCCGGCCTCATCCTGCCGCACCCGCGAGCGCATGAGCGCCTGTTCGTGATGGGGCCGCTGGCTGAGATCGCCCCGGACTGGCGTCACCCGGTCAGCGGACGGACAGCGGCGCAACTCGCGGCCTCAGCGACGGTCGGCCGCGACGCGAGGCCGGTGGCCTAGAAGAATTTGGCCACGGAAAACACGGAAAGGAGCCGTTCTGGCGGGCGCGCCGGAGTGGCCCTCATTGATCGCGCGAGGGCGCGATCGGTCAAACGTCCCGGCCCATCGGAAAGGCCACTTTCCGTGCTTTCCGTGGCTATTCTTAAGCCACCACCCGCCGCTTGCGATCATCTCTGGCGATCTGCAGGCCGCGAGGGCCGGGCGCCAGCGTCCAGCGGCCGGGGTCGGCGAGCTCCGGGTCGATCTTCGAGCCGACGATCGCGCCTTCCATGACCAGGCTCGCGGCGATCCGCGGGCCCATCGCCTCGGCCGTCTGGGTCATCAGCCGCGCCGCCACCATCGAGAGCAGGATCGGCCAGTGCGCCTCGTTCAGCATCGGTTCGTCGCGCACTTCCAGCGGCATGGGTGCGCGCAGGATCTTGCGCGTCGTGGGCCAGAACACCCGCAGCAGGTCCTGCGGCTTGGCCAGGGTCTGGCGGCCCTCGTCCTCGCGCAGGTCGCCGAACTCGCCGTCCGCGGCGGCCTTGGCGACCTGGCGCTCCAGCTCCCAGTAGTCGGCGAACTCGGTGCGGGCGAGCCCGGCCGCGGCAGCGGCCTGGACCACGAAGCGCTGCAAGGGAAAGCCGTGGCCATAGCCCAGCAGCAGGGCTGCGTTGATCCAGCGCCCGGCCAGGAAACGGCGATCGTCCGCGGTCTTGCGCAGCATCAGGCTCTCGGGCGCCACGAGGTCCCGCCGCGTGGTCAGCAGTTCGCCCTGCTCCAACGCGGCGTTCTGCGCGGCGAACCCGACCAGGGCGCCGGCGGCGGCCAGCAGCGTCTGGGCGTGCATCCCGCTCGCGGGAATCTTCTGCGTCAGCATCTGGCGCACGGCCGCCGCCGCCAGGTTGGCCCGGTTGGTGGATTCGGGCTCCCAGGGATAGCGCTCTTGTCGCGGGGTCGGCGCAGGTGGCATCGGGGTCTCCGGCGGGATAAGAACCTCATAATGCCGACGATCTATTGAGGCTTTGCAACCTTACGTGGCGAACGGGATGTAAACGCGGCTGGGACGCAGGCCTGCGGCCTTTGCGGCGTTGCACAATGGGCTGCGAACCTCTATTTTCCCAGGTTCTCTCCCCGTCCCGAGGAATCCATGGCTCGCGTCACCGTCGAAGACTGCATCGAAAAGGTCCCCAACCGCTTCAACCTCGTGTTGCTGGCGGCCCATCGGGCGCGGGCCATCTCGGCCGGCGCCCAGATCCTGGTCGATCGCGACAACGACAAGAACCCGGTCGTCTCGCTGCGCGAGATCGCCGACGACGTGGTGGACGCCGAGGAGCTG
>Ga0207657_10000619_pt1 | contig 37720 bp, 29 predicted proteins | sample KBSC33metaG_FD_184316 | JGI IMG/M metagenome (GOLD analysis project Ga0207657, IMG submission 184316) | Corn rhizosphere microbial communities from Kellogg Biological Station, Michigan, USA - KBS C3-3 metaG (SPAdes) (version 2) | ecosystem: Host-associated > Plants > Roots > Rhizosphere > Soil ... | reverse complement strand
ACTGAAACGGGCGATGTGGAACTGGGGCACCCCGACATTGCCCATGACTTGGCGCATCCCGACGCGCCGTCGACGGTTCCCGGCATACTCGTCGCCGCGCTGCGCCGCCGCATGGCCGATCCGTTTACGGTGCTGTGTTGCGACAACCTAGCGCATAACGGCGCAGCGACGCGCCAGGTCGTCGCCTCTTACGCCCGGGCGCTGGATCCGTCCATTGCGGACTGGATCGTCGGAAACGTAGCGTTTCCCTCGACGATGGTGGACCGGATCGTACCGGCGACGACTGAGGCGGATCGCGAATCGGCATCCGCGGCGCTCGGCTATACGGATCTGATGCCGGTGCCTTGCGAGCCGTTTCGGCAATGGGTGGTCGAAGACCGTTTCCCGGGGGGGCGCCCCGCATGGCAGCAGGCTGGGGTACAAATGGTCGAGGACGTGACGCCGTTCGAGCTCGCGAAGCTGCGCATGCTCAACGGCACGCATTCGACGATCGCCTATCTCTCGATGCTCGCGGGCATCGAAACGGTCGATGTCGCGATCGGCGACAAATCGATACGCCAATTGATCCACGCCATGATGACCGAGGAAATTGCACCGACACTGAGCGTGCCGCCGTCGCTCGACCTGCACGCTTATCGCGACGCATTGCTTCAACGTTATGCGAACCCGGCTCTCAAGCACCGCTGCGCACAGATCGCAATGGACGGCAGCCAGAAGATTCCTCCCCGTCTGCTTGGGCCCGTCGCCGAGCGCCTGGCTGCCGGCCAACCGTTCCCGCGGCTCGCGCTTGCCGTTGCGGCATGGATGCGGTTCCTGCGAGGGCGAACCGACGATGGTGCGCCGTATGAGATCAGCGATCCGCTTGCCGCCCGGCTGACGCACGCCGCACAGACCGCGGCGAATACGCCCGAAGCGCTCGCCGACGCCTTGCTCGGCATCAGAGAGGTGTTTCCCGAAGCGCTCGCGGACAACCGCGTCTTGCGGGATGCGCTCGTTCGAGCGCTGTCGGCCCTTCGCGAAGGCGCACGCCACGCGGTTCAGGCCTATGCGTGAACGCCGGTCCACGCCTCTGGACGCGGACAACCAGCCGTCAATCGATTTGCTCAGCGGCTTCCTCGATGACACTGGCATCCGACGGGCGCACGACGCGCGCGACCTCGGCGCCGTCCCGCAGGAAAATCAGCGTGGGCCAAAGCTTCACCTTGAATGAACGGCCGAGCGGCCGGCCCGGGCCATCCTCGATCTTCAAATGGCGCACCTGCGCGCGCGGCCGGAGCGACTGGGCAATCAGCGGCTGCGCCCGCTCGCAGTAGCCGCACCAGTCCGTGCCGAACTCCAGGACCGTCGGACCGACGAAGGCGTCGACTTCGCCGCGCGTCGGCGGTGTTTTCGAATAGGCGGTATCGCGACTCATGAGCATTCCCCGTTGCCGATGAAGGCTCAATGATGCGCGCGTGCCGCGCGCGTGTGCGCGGCCTTTTTCGCGGCCGCTTTGCGGCCAGCCGCGCCCTTGGTGGCGGCGGCCTTCTTGGCCGCGGCGGAGCGGCTTGCCGCCGGGCGCTTCGCCGCCGCGGACTTGGCCTGCGCCGAAAGTGCACCGCGCGATGCGCTCTTTTTACCGTCGTGCTTGAGCACGGCCGTCGTCGTGCGGGAACGCTTGGCAGTGGTCTCCTTGCTGGCCGATTTGCGCGCCGCGGCCGGGGTTTGACCCACCTCGCGATCCTTCTGCGCCTTCTTGCGCGTCGACTCGCTGGTCGCCCCCTTCTTCGGCGGCTTCAAGTCCACACCCGCCCTGCGGGCCTTCGACAGTCCAATGGCCACCGCTTGCTTCGCCGACTTCACGCCATGCTTGCCGGCGCGCACGTGATCGATCTCTTCCTTCACGAATTCGCCGGCCTGCGTGCTCGGCGCTTTGCCCGCACGCTTGTCGGCACGGGCACGCGAGAGGGTTTTCTTCTCAGGCATGGCAGTTCTCCCATGGATTGGTTGGGTTTCTTACAGCCGCGCAAGACCTGTGCCTCGCTTCCCCGGAAGTCGTCGCTGCGGACCCCGGCGGTCAACCCGCAAGCGCACAACGACGGCGCCCGCGATGCCGCCGGCCAGGTGGCCGTGGCGCCGATTGCCTCACGGCACTGCCGTTTCGCGCCGAAGATCGATCCATGCCACTTGCGGATAGGCCCGCGCCGCATAGTCTCGCAGCATCGCGGGCACGATGCGCGCAGGAACGAAAAGGCTTTGCCGCAACGACAACGAAAGCGCCACTGCGGTCTCGTCCGTCGCAGCGGGCGCCGCGTCCCCGGTCAGCACGACGGCGCGCACCGATGTCGGCCGCCCCGGACGCAGCCACGGCGACACCATGCCGGGGGCCATCCCGAACTCGATCAAAGGATCGCAGCCGGGCGGATTGATATGCAGCCGTTTGACGCTGGCACGAGCGAGCCCTAACCGTTCGGCGACCTCGCGCATGAGATCGCGGCTCAGCAATGGATCGCCGATGGCTGTGCACAGCAGCGTCGAGTCGCCCAAGCGCACCGTTACGGTCTTTTGCACTTGGGCTGGTGCGACGATGCGCTGCTTTTGCGCCGCACTGAATGACGGAGGATGCGACCGAACGGCAGGCTCGACGCCGTAGCGCAGACAAAGTGCGAACATGAGCGCCACGCTTTGTCGGGGCAGCGCCGTGTCATCGCATCCCGGCTCGAACGCCGTACCGTCGCGAAGGCTCGCTCCCGCGGGTTCGAGCGTGCCTGGTCGAAAGCCAGGGGACTCTGAAAAGCACAATCGAAAATCCGGACCGCTCGTCATAACGCCCTCGTGCGACAGCAGTTTCGAACGCTTGCTCGGGGTGTCCGGCCTGGCAATGTCTACCGGGCAACGATGCAGCCAGAAACGCGGCACGGACGCCGAAAACGATACCGGCCGCACCGTGGGCCGGACGCGCCGGGAATCGTGAAAACGTGCATGTCGCGCGATGAGGATTACGGCTTTGTGTAGTGGCAGGCGCCAACGCGGGTTAATGCTGCAAGTCTGTTCACCCTAGAATGAAGACTTCCCGTCGAAGCACTCCACCCGTTCGTCCAAACCGCCGAAAGGAAACTGACATGCGAGCCCTGCGCCTCGTTCTGATGCTGCTGACCGCCCTCATCGCTTCGCCGCTGCTGGCGAAAATGGTCGTCAAACCCGTCGAATGGACACTCGACGGCACGACGTTCGATAGCCGGCTCGTCTATGACGACGACTCTACGGCGAAGCGCCCGGGCCTCGTCATGGTGCCCAATTGGTACGGGGTCAACGATATCGCCATCGAAAAGGCGAAGAAGATCGCCGGCAAGGACTACGTCATCCTGCTCACCGACATGTACGGCAAAGGAACACGCCCGAAGGGGGACGAAGACGCCAAGGCGGCGGTCACGCCGCTCTACAAGGACCGGGCCATGATGCGCAAACGCATCGTCAAGGCGTTCGAACAGCTCGAGGCCGCCGCGGCCGGGGCTCCGATCGATCGCGCACGCCTTGCCGCCATCGGCTTTTGCTTCGGTGGCGCGGTCGCACTCGATCTCGCGCGCAGCGGCGCCCCCGCGAAGGCCGTGGTCGCCTTTCATGGCGATCTGAGTACCGACAACCCGGCGCTCGCCCGAAACATCAAGGCGCGCGTGCTCGCCATGAACGGAGCCGACGACGCGTTCACCATGCCGGACGCCCCCAAATTCGTCGAAGCAATGAAGCAAAGCCCGGCCGACTGGCAGTTTGTCGAGATCGGCCATGCCGTTCACTGCTTTACGGAAACCGAGGCCACGAGCCCCACGGGAATGTGCCGCTATGACGCGAAAGTCGCGGCCCGGTCCTATGCGATGATGCGCGAATGGCTCGCCCAGAGCTTCGCCTCGAACTGAGCGCGCGGACTGGCACGCCTGAACGCATGCCAGAAAATCCCTACACCATGCGCAACCTATCCTTACTCGACAATCCGCCTGCGCCTATCGAACAACCGAGCGCATACGCGTAGCATGGTTCTCGAGCGGCAAAATCGATTTCTATCGATGGCGCCGCCCGCACGGGGCCACCCCGCGCGCCGCACTACCACTCGAACAGAAATGGGAGCCACGACATGAACACGTCCTACGCCAGCAGCAGCTACGACGCTTGGGAATTGCCGCCCGAGGAGCGCGAACTGCGTCAGTGGATCACCGACTGGTATCAATCGGCAGTGAAAAGCGGCTATGTGGAACCCCCCTATGAACTCGACAACGAGATGGCCGAACGCCTGGAAGGGTTCTTTCGCTTTGGCCTGACCCCTGCGGAAGGCGCAAACGTGGTCTTTGGCACGCTACATTGACGGGAGAATCAGCCGGGGGCCGAGCGTTCACCGCGGCGGCCTCCGCCCCCGCCCCGCTTCTTGCGATAAGCGGGGTCTACGTGTTTTCCCCTACGCGCGCCCGCTAGCCGTAATCCGCTATAAAGATTGGCGCCCCGCCTGCCGATAGCCAGATACGCCCTTTCGGCGAACGGCGAACGGCCGCTAATGACGCGTGCCGACCGGTTTCGATTCGTATCGGGAGCTAGGCCCGCCCGCCACGCTCGCGCGTGGCCGGCATGACGCGTCATGAAAGACAATTTACATTCCCGGATGCCAATGGGCCGGCGCTTCAATATCGGCGTCGCCTGCGCGCTCGTGCCCGTTTTCTTGCTGTCCTATTTGCTGCTCAAGCATCAATGGATGGCGTTTCAAGACGCGGACGCGGCCGTGCACCGTTTTCACTCGTTGGGCGCCACGCTGATCGCGATGGAGAAGATATCCGCCGAGCGCGGCCCGATGAACGGCGTGCTCGGCGAAGATCTACCCATCCCAGCTACGCGCACGGTTTTGCTCAAGCGTGCGCGCATCGAAAGCGACGAGCGACTCAATCGCCTGCTCGAAACGCTGAGCCCGGACGAGTGCGCCACCTGCTCGGACGATTACGCGATCGTGCGTCAGCTCAAAAGCGAGCTGACGGCGGCACGCGTTCAGGTCGATCGCCTCGCGGCCATGCCGCGCGCGGCGCGCGACGACCGCGCGCTGGAGAACGTCCTTCATCGCATGTTCTCGATCGTCGACGGCTTCAGTCCCGTGGCGGTCTCGCAGACCTCGGCGGTCGCGCGCGGCGATCCCAACACCATGAATTGCCTCATCATCTCGCGTCTGGCCGCCGATCTGCGCGAGCATGCAGGCCGGCTCGGCTCGCGCTTCACGAGCGCGCTGGCCATGCGGCGTCAGTTGACGATCGACGAAAAGCTCGCGATCGCGCAGACGCACGGCCGCATCGACCAGATACGCGCGCTCATCGATGCGCGCATGGTCGAGCATCCGTTGCTGAGCGCGGAAGCGTTCGCCGCCGTCAACACCCGCTACTTCGGCGACGGCTTGCGCTATGTCGCCTCCGTTCAGGCGCTTGCCGATCGGCCGATCGGTGCCGGCATCTCCACGGGCCGCTTCGCCGAGGAGTATGTGCCCACGATGAGACCGATCGTCGGCTTTCGCGATGCAGTCCTCGAGAAGGCCGCGTCCGAACTACAGCGCAACCGCCATGCCGCGCTGGTGGCCGCGGTTACCACGGCCGGCGGCGAAGTGCTGTTGCTGATCGCCCTCGGCTTGCTCATCGTCGGCTTCAGGCGCGACGTGGTCAGCCCTTTCGCAGAGGCCACCGCGGCCATCCAGGCCATCGCGGCCGGGAACCTCGATCATCACGTACCGTGTTCGTTCAGCCGGGACGATATCCGCGTGATGTTCGATGCGCTGCGCGTCCTGAAAGAGAACAGTATCGAACGCGCCCGGCTCGAAACCGACCGCGCACGCCTGATCGACGAGTTGGCGACGATGGCCGAAACCGACCCGCTCACGCGGCTTTTGAACCGGCGCGCCTTCGAAGGGCGTGCCGGCGCCTTATGCCGGCAGCCCTACGATCCTTCGTCACGCATCGCGCTGATCATGTTCGATATCGACTACTTCAAGCGCGTCAACGACACCTACGGCCATGCCGTCGGCGACGAAGCGCTGCGCAGGGTCGCCCAACTCTGCCACACTCACTTCGCGCGCTCGGATATCGTCGCGCGCATCGGCGGCGAGGAGTTTGCAGTGATGACGCGCGTGCCAAGCGCGGAAGCCGCCCGCCAGATTGCCGAACGCATGCGGCAGGATATCGCCCGAGCCGCCGTGGATACCGACTCGGGTACGCGCTGTCAGATGACCGCGAGCTTCGGCATTGCCATCGCTACGGGAGCGGCCGCCGAGCTCGAGGGACTCCTCAAGCAGGCCGACCAGATGCTCTACGAGGCCAAGGTGGCCGGGCGCAACCGGGTCATGGTGCAGCGTGCCGCACAGGCCGGCGACACTGCCGAGGCAGCGGCGGGTTGACGATCGAACGGCCAGCCTTGCGTCCCTACGCGCGTGGCAATTCGATCCGCAAAAGCGGCTCGCCGATGACGGTACCGTTCGGCCCCATTTCATAGATCGACACGTACTTGACCGTGCCCCCGCCCTCCTCCGGCGAGGATAGCTGCAGGCGCCGCAGATAATGGTCCGCCGCCCGCGTATTCGACGGCGGTTCCCACAGCTTGCCGTACGTCGAATGCGGATTGAAGCGGCTCCCGCTGTTGGCCGGCATGCCGATGCCGCCTTCGTTCACGTCCGGAATTTCCGCAAACCTCGCGTAATAGAGATTGAACAGCACATCGAGATCGCCTGCCGCGAATTGCGCATCGATGAACGCATCGTCGATGATGCGCCCGGGCGGAGTGGTGACGGGCATGACGGCAAAGTCCTTGAGCCCAACGATAAATGGGTTGGCGGCGACGACCCACTGCCGGCGTTCAGCCTTGGTTGCGCCATAGAAGATTTCCACCATCCCTTCTTCGTTGATTCGGTGCTGCACGCCCCGTGCGACGAACTGAGTGATGCCGGCGTGCCGAACGATGTCCTTGCATCGGGCCAGCACCTCATCGCGGCGATCCATATCGATAGGAATCTGGTGAGCCGTTTGATGGGCTCCATTGCCATGGCCGACGACGAATTGCGAACGATTATCGAGCCGGGCACTGCACGCCTTCACGTAGGCGTCCGACTCGTCATCGAAATCGAGGCTGACGTTCAGGACTCCATAGCGAACGCCGAGACTCTCGTTGAGGCCGGACGATTCGGCCAGCTCAGCCAGAGTGGCATAACGACTACGTGCGATGGCCTGACCGCGCTCTTGTCCAACCTCGTTTGCATAGGCTTCGGCAAAACCTTGCATCGCTTCGGGCGATACGTGCGCTTGCGCGAACAAGCTACGTACGACTTCCGAGGCGCGCGGGGCGCTGCCGATATCTTCGAGGAACTTCCGCTGGCTGCGAGTGGCTTGGGTTAGGCCATCATACGAAAAGGCGATCGTCCCGGGGGGCCTCCGCACAGGAAGGGAAACGCCTCCAATAGCAGTACCCCGGGGCGTCGGAGCCAGCTCGGCGAATCGACCGGGCAACCGGGGCGACGGCTGGAGCGGCAGCGTCGGGTCCTGCTGGGACCCATCGGGCCTATCGTCGTTTGGGCGGTGCGGTCCGCCTGGCGGACGTACACCGTCGGAAGCCGAAACCATGAAAACCTCCGGGCATCGTCAGCGGTATTGTGCGAGCCCGTACGATGCCCGATGCCATCGGCGCGGATCGGAGCGAAGACGAACCGCGATCCACACAGACGAACTTGATCATCCGCGACCCGCGGGCGCATCGAGACATTCACGCGAATCGCATCGCCATAGCCCGGAAAACGGCCCCTGCCCGCGGGCCAGCCTGCCCGGCGCACCGCGTTCGACGATGCCGCCGGCGTCCATGACGAGGACTTCGTCGACAAGCTCGGTCAGCGCCGAAAGGCGGTGCGTGATCAGCAGCACGCTGCGTCCTCGCATCAACGCCATGACGGTATGCAGCAGTGCCTGCTCCGTGATGCTGTCGAGCCCTTCGGTCGGCTCGTCGAGAACGAGAATCGGCGCATCGAGCAACAGCGCGCGCGCAATCGCCAGACGACGTGCCTGACCACCGGACAACCGTGCGCCTGCCTCGCCGATCTGCGTGTCGTAGCCTTGCGGCAGGTCCGTGATGAAATCGTGCAGCTGCGCGCTGCGGCATGCCGCCTCCAGTGCCGCTTGGTCGGCGTCGGGCCGCGCCATCAGCAGATTGTCGCGAACGGTTGCGTTGAATAGATAAGTGTCTTGCGAGACGACGGCAATGCGTGCGCGCACGGATTCGCCCGCGCACTCGCGCAACTCGCGATCGCCAAGCCGGATGCTGCCGGCCTGATAGTCCCAAAAGCGCAGCAGCACGTTGACCAGGCTCGATTTTCCCGCGCCGCTCGCGCCGACCACCGCGAGGCGACCGCACTCGGGCAACTCGAACGACACATTGCGCAATGCCCAATCGTCGCCCTCCCGATATCGCATGAAGACGCCCTCGAACGCGAGCGCGGCGCCGCGCGGCAGGTGCGGCTCGGCTGGGTCGGCCACGGCAGGCGCCGCATCGACGAGCGCAAAAATACGCCGGGCGGCCGCGAGACTCTCGCCGAGCATCTGCATGGCGAGCGGCAACGGCATCGCCGCTTCGAAGGCGGCCAATACGAGGAGCGCCAACATCGCCAGATCAGCCGGCGGCAAGGCGCCGCGGCTCACCGATGGAACGACGAGTACGAGCGTCGCCCACATCGCCAGCGATGCCGCTACGACGAGCGTCGCTTGCGAGAGTGCATCGAGCCGGTTCACCGCGGCCTGCCTGGCGACGAGTTCCGCCGATAGCGCGTCAATGCGCTGCGCATAGCATGCCTCACCGCCGTAGACACGCAGTTCGGCCGATCCCTGCATGGCGTCGATGACTGCCTCGCGCATTTGCGCGCGCAGCGCCACGCATGCACGCGAAGGCTCGTTCGCGCGGGCGAGCAGACAAGCCGGCAGCACCACGCCGGCAAGCAGCAGGCAAACTAACAGCACGAGTGCCGCCGGCAGGCTGAAAACGGCCGTGGCGGCGATCAGGATCGCTGCACCAACGGCGCCTACGATAATCGGCAGCAGAACCCGCAGATAAACGTGATCGAGACTATCGATATCGGACTGAATGCGGCTCAGGAGATCGGCGCTGCGCAGATCGGCCAGGCGCGCCGGCGCTAGAGGCTCGATACGCGAGTAGAACCAGACGCGCAGTTGGGCCAGCAGCTGCAAAGTGGCATCGTGGGTGACGAGCCGTTCGATGTAACGCCCAAGCGTACGAACGATCGCGCAGGCGCGGATCGCCGCCGCCGGAGTGAAGTAGTCGAAAGCCGTCCGCGCGATACCCGCGAGCGCCATCGAGGCGATGAACCAGCCCGAAAGCGCCATGAGGGTGACATTGGCAAGCAGTGTCGCGAGCGAGACGGCTGCACCGAGCGCCATCCGCTTCCAGTACGGACGAAAGAGCAGAACGAGGCGGATGAAATCGGCGCGAGCCTCGTGCGCAAGACGCACGCGGGAATGCTTCGGCCGGTCCGATCGCAGCGAGGCGCTCACGATACAACTCCGGGAACCGCATCTGCATGCGCATCGTGCGTGTCGTAGGCTCGCATCAGGCGGCGATAAAGGCCGTCGCGGGACATCAATTCCCGATGCGATCCGCTCTCGAGCGCGCGTCCGCGATCGATGACGACGATATGCGTCGCCAGTTGCGCAGTGGCCGGCCGGTGAGCTGCAAGCAGCACCGTCCGGCCACGCGCGAGCCGACCGATCGCGGCATGAATGCGTTGCTGCGTACGCGCATCGAGATGGGCGGTCGGCTCGTCGAGCAGTACCACGGGCGCATCCTTGAGAAAGGCGCGGGCGAGCGCAAGACGTTGAATCTGACCGCCGGACAAGCCCACGCCACGCTCGCCGACAGGCGTGTCGTATCCGGCGGGCAATGCCTCGATGAATTCGCGCGCATCCGCAAGGTCGGCGGCCTCGCGCACGCGCGCGATCGAGGCGCCGGGCGAAGCGAGCCGCAGATTGTCGAGCACCGTGCCCGCGAAGAGGTGCGCGCGCTGCGGCACCCATGCCACGTTCGCGAGCCAGCTGGCTTCGTCTATGGCCGACAGGTCCATGTCGTCGATCGAAATCGAACCGCTTTGGGGCAACGCGAAGCCGAGCAGCAAATTGAGGGCGGTGCTCTTACCCGCTCCGCTCGGGCCAACCAGGGCCGTGATTTCGCCGGGCTCGGCAACGAAGCTGAGCGCATCGAGCGCGGTGCGGCCTTCGGCGTGCGCGAACGACACGCGCTCGAAACGAATGCGGTGAGGCTGCGTAGGGTGCAGCGTCGCGCGCGCGGCGCAACGCTCCGGTAACGGTGCGCTCAGGATGTCGACGATACGCTCCGCGGCCGCAATGGCCTGCATGCGGGCGTGATAGTGCGTGCCGAGCGTACGCAACGGCAGATAGAACTCAGGGGCGAGCAGCAGCACGAAGAACACCGGCTGGAAATGCACCTTCGCATAGAGCAGATTGAAGCCGATCAGCACGGCGACGATCGCAATGCTGACCGTCGACAGAAATTCGAGCGCCACCGAGGACAAAAATGCGATCCGCAAGACTTGCATCGTACTGAGCCGATACGACTCGGACACGCGGGCGACGATTTCCGCTTCACGCCGACTGGCGTTGAAACGCTTGAGCGTCGCAAGGCCCGCGAGCGTGTCGAGCAGGCGTGCGCTCAAGCGCACGAGCCGGCGCCACTGGCGCTGGTTCGCGGCCACCGCATCCTTGCCGAGCAGCGTCATGAAAAGCGGGATGAGCGGCGCAGTCAATACGAGCACGAGACCCGATACCCAGTCGAGCGGAAATATCACCACGACGAGCGCGAGCGGCAACAGCGCGCTCAACGCGCGCTGCGGAAGCCAGCGTGCATAGTAGCCCTCGAGCGCCTCCACTCCCGTGACGAGATGGCTCGATAACGCACCGCTCGACTCCTTTGCGAGCCATGCGGGACCGAGCGCCTGGATCTTGCGAACGAGCTCCGCGCGCAACGCGGTGCGCACGGTCGCCGCGCCGGCGAACGCATATCGCTGCGCCGCCTGCACGGCGACGAAGCGCAAGCCGATCGCCGGCAGCATGGCCGCCAGTGCCGGCCACACTGTCGCGAGCGCGGCGCCGCGGAGGATGACGGCGTTGACGATCCACGCCAACAACGCCGCCTGTGCGATCACGGCGACTCCTGCCGTCAGTCCCATTGCGACGGCCATCCTGAGTGGTGCACGTATGCCGTCCGCGCGCCGCGCAAGCCATGCGTCCAAGGTCTTTTTCAACTGAGAATCGGGGCTCATGCTCTTGAAGCTCGAACATATAAAAACATCGCGGCACGATGTCGCACCCATGCGAAGAACGATGCAACCGTACCGGCACGAACCTTAACAGAACCGCGCTCGCGCGAAACGATGCCCGGCGCGCCGAGGCGCGCTGAGCCCCGTGTTTGCGTGGATCTTGCGACGGTATGCCGCAAGAAATCGAGCGGCGCTTAATTAAAATCAATGACAGTCGAACGTGTTGCGTTCGCGCGTTCGTGCCGGGTCTTTGCCGACACACGGTTCGCATCATTCGCACGATTCGGCAACGCCTATTACCGGAGCTTCACATGATCAGCAATACCGTGGTCGAGCTTTCGCGGCTTCAGTTCGCCGCGACCGCGCTCTATCACTTTCTGTTCGTCCCGCTCACATTGGGGCTGTCGTTTCTGCTGGCGGTCATGGAGACCGTCTATGTCATCACCGGAAAGCCGATCTACCGCGATATCACCCAGTTCTGGGGCAAGCTGTTTCTGATCAATTTCGCGCTCGGCGTGGCGACCGGTCTCACGATGGAGTTCGAGTTCGGCACCAACTGGTCGTTCTACTCGGGCTTCGTTGGCGATATCTTCGGCGCGCCGCTCGCCATCGAAGGCCTGATGGCATTCTTCATGGAATCGACGTTCGTCGGCCTCATGGCCTTTGGCTGGGAGCGGCTTTCGAAAGGCAAGCATCTCGCCGTCACCTATCTCGTCGCACTCGGCTCGAATCTCTCGGCGCTCTGGATTCTCGTGGCCAACGGTTTCATGCAGAACCCGCAAGGGGCCGCCTTCAATCCCGTGACGATGCGCATGGAGCTGCAAAGCTTCAGTGCGTTGATTTTCAGCGAAGATGCGCAAACCAAGTTCGTGCATACGAGCATTGCCGGCTATGTGACCGCCGCCATCTTCGTGACAGGCATCAGCGCCTACTACATGCTTCGCGGCCGGCACATGGAGCTCGCCAAGCGCTCGTTTCGGATGGCCAGTCTGTTCGGTGTGCTCTCGGTAGCCGGCGTCATTACGCTCGGCGATGCACTTGGCTTCGTGGGCGGCCATGCCCAGCCATCGAAGCTGGCGGCAATGGAAGCGCTCTGGCAGACCGAGCCCGCACCGGCGCCTTTCAACGTCGCGGCATGGCCGCTGAACAGCGAGCGCCGCAACGCCTGGAGTCTGCAGATCCCCTATGTGCTCACGCCACTTCTCACGCACACGTTCGATACGACGGTGCCGGGCGTGGACCGCATCGAAGCCGATGCGGTGAAACGGATCAGAAACGGCATTCCCGCTGTCGCCGCATTGAAGGTGTTGAGCGCCGATCCGACCAACGCCGCTGCGCTCGCGCAGTTCGAGGCACACAAGGCCGATCTCGGCTACGGGTTTCTCGTGAAGCGCTATGCGGCTGGCCAGGACGTCGAGCGAGCGACCGAAGCCGATATCGCGAAGGCCTCGAAAGACACGGTACCGAACGTATTCCTGATGTTCTGGATGTTTCGCATCATGGTGGCCTGCGGCATTTCGATGCTGGCCTACTTCGTGATCGCCGTCATCTTGTCATTGCGCGGGGACGTGCATCGCCGGCGCCGGTTTCTCCAGCTCGCGCCATGGATGATCCCGGTTCCGTTCATCGCGTGCGAAACCGGCTGGATCACCGCGGAGGTCGGACGCCAGCCGTGGTCGGTCTATGGTGTGTTACCCACCTGGATGTCGGCGTCCAGCCACAGCGTCGGATACATGATCTTTTCGCTCGCCGGCTTCTTGCTGCTCTATTCGGTATTCATCGTCATCGAGGCGTTCCTGATGGTGAGAGCGATCCGCCAAGGTCCCGACGCGCCGCATGGCAGCGATACGGCACCCGCCATCACGGAGCCGGCGGCGGTTCGAACCGGCGCAACCGCTGCGCCGGCACGATAAAAAGGACTGCGAGATGGAACTCTATCTAGTCTTCAAGGTGCTCTGGTGGCTGGTGCTCGGCGTGCTGCTGATGGGGCTCGGCATCATGGTGGGCATGGACATGGGCGTCGGCGCGCTGCTGCGCTATGTCGGGCGCACCGACACCGAACGGCGCATCGCACTCAACATCATTGCGCCACACTGGGACGGCAACCAGGTCTGGTTCGTTCTCGGCGGCGGGGCGGTTTTCGCCGCATTCCCGCTGCTCTATGCGACTGCGTTCTCGGGCCTTTACATCGTCATGCTGTTGCTGCTCTGGACGATGATCCTGCGGCCGCTCGGCTTCGAGTACCGCAGCAAACTGCCAACGGCTGCCTGGCGCAACGTGTGGGACTGGGCGCTCGTCGTGAGCGGCACGGTGCCGATGATCGTCTACGGCGCGGGTGTCGGCAATATGCTGCGGGGCGTGCCCTTTCATTTCGACTGGGATCTCACGTCGCACTACACCGGCAGCTTCGTCTCGCTGCTGAATCCGTTCGCGGTGATGTGCGGCATTCTTTCGCTCTCGCTTGCCGTCTATATGGGCGGCGTGATGCTCACAGGACGCTCGGAGCCCGGGCCGCTGCAAGCGCGTGCGCGCCGCGCCGCCACGGTCGGCATTGCGATCGCATTCACGCTGTTCACGATCGGCGGATGGTGGACGATCCATCTGGACGGCTATCGGCTCGTACAGGCACCGGCGCCCGGCTTGGCGCAAACCCCGCTGCAACAAACCGCGGTGCTCGTCAGCGCGGGCTGGTTCGATAACTACCGCGCCGTTCCCGCGCTTTGGCTCGTACCGGCACTCGCGTACTTCGGCATGACGCTGGGCTTTTTTGCGCTGCGCGCGCGCCGCGCGACACTCGCCTGGTGGTGCGGCGCGCTCGCATGGATCGGCGTCATCGGCACGGTCGGCGTCAGCATGTTTCCGTTCCTCTTGCCGTCATCGAGCCACCCGTCGCAGAGCCTCACGGTCTGGAACTCGGTGTCGAGCCGCCATACGCTGATCTGGATGGCGGGCTGGGCCGCTATTTTCGTCCCGGCCATTCTCGCCTATACCAGTTGGGCGTTTTACATCATGCGCGGCAAGGTGAAGGCAGAACATGTCGAAGCCGATCCGCACGCTTATTAATGGGGTAATCATGAAGACGTTTTTGCAATTCGCCGTGATGCTGGCCGCTGTCGTCGCGGCGATCGTTATCGGTGTCATCGTGGGCAATTATGGCGCGTGGTACTTCTCGTGGATCGTCGGCACGATCATGATCGTGCTCTTCTCCGCCGCGGGCGGTGTATTGCTCGACACGCAGGAGTACGAACGATCGGCAGCCCGGCGCTGATCTATGCTTCGTAAAGTTCGAGCGGCAAGCCGTCCGGGTCGCTGAAGAACACGAAGCGCTTGCCGGTCAGCTCGTCGAGCCTGACCGGCTCCACCGCCACACCCGCCGCGGTGAGCGACGAGACGCACGCATCGAGATCGTCTGTTGCAAAAGCGAGATGGCGCAATCCCCGGGCCTCGGGATACGACGGCCTCGGCGGAGCCTCTGGAAACGAAAACAACTCGATCTGGCCATACTCGCCGACTTCGAGATCGAGTTTCCACGAACGGCGTTCCCCCCGCCACGTTTCGCGAATGACGCGCAATCCCAACGTCTGCGTGTAAAAACGCTTCGAGCGCTCATAGTCCGAGCAAATAATCGCAACGTGGTGAATGCGGGAAAGGGGCAGCGCAGCGGACGTCATCGCATCTCCTATGGCACCGATGTTTATACACCGCCCGCGCGATACGCTCAATGCCCATTGATCGACCGACCCAGCAGTTTGGCGAATAAAAACTTATTAAAAAAGGATCGCGAGCGCATCGGAGCATCCCGCGGTCATGGCGCGAGGACATCGTCCGCCAGGGAATCGATCGTTCTCTGTCACGACCATGACATAGACATTCTGCGAAATAGCGCTAATTCGATTTGCATGAATCGTACAAACTTTTCGAATATTCGCTACAAAGAAACTTTATGGATCAGACATTTCGTTTTCTCTCGCAGATTGCCATTCGCCCTTTAGCCGATGAGCGCGTGCACGCGCGCTTTTTGACCGACCGCGACTTACCCGCGCTGCTGGAGTTGGAGCAGGAAAAGTGGACCGATGTGCAGGCCGCGTCGCGCGCCCAACTCCAGGCGCGAATCGACGCGCATCCCGATCTGGCCGTCGGCGCCTTTTGCTCGCGATCCGGCCGACTGCTCGCCTCGCTGTTCATGCGGCCCGTCGCCGACGACTTCCACCGCTGTGTCACGACCTGGGAAGACTGCACATTACTGCCCTCCCCTGCCACAGGGACGACGCTATTCGGCATCAGCCTCACGAGCCGCGATCGAGCCGGTGTCACGGCATTACTGAAATTTTTTTGGCCCTACGCACTCAAGCGCGGTTGGCGGTACATCTATCTCGGCTCTCCGGTGCCCGGTCTGCGCGACTGGATGGCGGCTCGTCCCGAAGGGCACGTCGAAGACTACGTCCATGCCCGGCGCCGCGGCCTGCCCCTCGATCCGCAGTTGCGCTACTACGCCTCGCGCGGCTTCGACAGGATCGTCTCGATCAAGCGGGACTATTTCCCGCATGAGCGCTCGCTCGATTACGGGGTGCTCCTGCGAGGAACGGTTCCTTTGTCGATACTGCGTCCAGTTTGGTCTGCGCTTGCGCTGCCTACGATACAACGCATCGCCCACCCGCTCGCCGCATTGCTATGACTCGATCCGCCACGCACTCCACGACCGGACGCGTTCAGCCGCGCTCGTACAGCGATTGGCCCAGCGCATTGTTTTTGTCGTCCGTCCTCATCAATACGATTCTGATTTCGATCTGCACCAACCCGTGGTTCCTCGCTCCGCTGATGCTGCTCCAAGGGCTCCTGCTGACCGGGTGTCAAGAAGCCAAGCATCTGTGCGCGCATGGGACGTTCATCGGCAATCGCAACGTGAGCGATGCGATAGGCACCGCATGCGCGGCGCTGGTCGGGCAGAACTTTTTTGCCTTCCGTTACTTTCATCTGGCACACCATCCCGTCCCCTGCACCGAGGCCGATCCCGAAGGGCCGCTCTATGCTCGGAGCTGGCGCACGCGCTGGATCTGGCTTCTGGCCCCGCTCGAGGTGCCTTGGGTCGCCTGGCATCTGACTCGAACGGGATGGTCGATGGTGCCGCGGGCCAAACGCGCCCGGCGCAACGCAGCCTTCGTCTGGTGGGTCGTATTTGCGCTATCGATAGCCGTCGGGCTGCGCCACGCGCCACGCACGGTCGCTGTCGCTTATCTGATTCCGCTCGCACTGTCGGCATGGTTCGATTTCATCCTCACACAGGCCGAGCACTATGGCGTGGCGATTGCCCCCGCCTCGTGCCGGCGCCCGCAGGGCTCGATCGCGAACGACATCGCGCTTCCATTCGGCCTCGGCTGGGTCCTGCTGCACCGTTCGCTGCACCGGACGCACCACTGCGAACCTGCCTTGCGATGGTTCGAGGTGGCGCGTCGGATCGAAACGGATCCCACCGCGGCGCCAATCGGCTATATCGCGTTCGTGCGCCGTTGGCTGACGGACGGCCCCAGGTTATGGCTGACGGATCGAGGCTCCCGCGCGAACGCGAACGTGCCGATTCGCGCAGAACCGGGACGCCGGACATGACGCCGACTTACGATGCTTCCGCCCGCCGCGGCCAACCGCTGTTCTGGAATGGCACACTCGTGCGCAGCCGGTTCTTCGATGCGCTTTCGCTGATCCTCCCCGCCGGCGAGGCGTTTCTCATCGACACGCTCGAAACGTGGCGTACGCGTTGTCCCGCGCCTATCGACACCAGGCTGCACAGCGAAGTCGAGCGTTTCGTTCGCGAAGAGCGCGCGCATCGGCAAGCGCACGTGCGTTACAACGATGCGCTGATTGCGGGCCTGCCAGGCGCACAGGCCGTCGCCGAGCGGGCAAACCGCGTAACCGCTGAACTCGAGCGGCTCGATTTGCCGATGAAGATAGCGCTCGTCGCCGCATTCGAGCACTTGACCGCCGTACTCGCCGAAGAGGTCGTCTCTCACGGCACCTTGCTGATCGATGGGCAATCGCACGCGACGAAGCTGTGGCGCTGGCATGCGCGCGAGGAACTCGGACATCGCGATGTGGCTATCGACGTCGCGGCGCACGCGGGACTGAACCGATGGACGCTGAGGTTGGCCTTGCTCCTCGCTACCGGATATCTTTTGGTCGACGAGTTGCGCTACACGTTCGCGTTGTGCCGCTGCGATATCCGCTCGGGCGCGCGCAGCTGGCGCGCCGCATCGATCGATGCAGCCCGGTTCGCGTTCGGCAGCCTGCCCTCGCTCGTCCGCATGGTGCGGGGATGGTGGCGTTATTTCCGCGCACCGTTGGCGAGCGCACGCTGAATATCGATTTCGCTGTCGGGCACGGCGTTTCGCCGCGGCCACCGGAATTGCAATATCACTTTCCTAGCATGGGTCGCAAACCGAGGTTAGATTTACGATGAAATCCGCCCTGCGCCGCATCCTCCCGTCACCCACATCTCCTACTGCTGCTCCCGCGGCGGAGATCCGGCAACCGCAATCCGCCCCGCAGCCGGAAGGATCGGCAGCGGCGCACCCCGCGCGCGGCAGCGTGCGGGGTCGCCTCGGGCAATTGTTCGACATGAAGAAGGTTCCCTTCGAGCCGGCTGTCAGCGTCGAGCGCTGGGACGAGACGACGACGCTCGGCATCTGCGAACGCTGGGCCGAAGGGCAGCGCAAGCAGCCGTCGATCGTCGGACTGGCTCGCCTGACGGCGCTGAACTTCGAGCGGGCACGACCGGATTCGATCCCCGCGGAGATGCGAGATCAGCGCTTGTTGCCGGAAGGATCGAAGGACGAGGACTATTACCGCGAGATGATCGCCACATTCCTTGAAACGGTAGGGCTCGACGATACCGACGCAGTCATCGACAGCTTCAAAAAGACCGGTACGGGTGCGTTGCATCGTCAGCGCCTGACCGTCTCCTCGACCGTCAACGGGGCGGTAAGCGCCGCGCAATTGGCGGCTTCGGCTCATCTGCCGGCGAAAACGGCGCTCTCCGGCGTGCAACTGCTGCTGACGTTGCTTTCGACGCAGTTGGCATTCGATTCGGCCAACATCCGGTTCCGGAATTCGGGTACCGAGGAAATCATGCCGCTTGGCAAGGCCGATGCGACGCCGAGCGCGAAGACAGGTCCGAATGTCATGCGTGCATCGGCACGCCTCGCGTTGGAACTGCGCAAAATCGGCAACGCCGTGCGGAAAATGGAGCGTGCGCAAGCCGATCTCGACGACGCGCGTACTCGGCTGGCGAATCCGAATGCCGCACCGCAAGAGCGCGAGCAGGCCGATCGCGACATGCGTGCCGCCGGCACCGCACTCAGCGTCGCTTATGCGCGGTTTTGCATGCGCATGGAGTTGAAATCCGATTACAAAACCGCGGCCGAAAGCGCAAAGATCGAGTATCACGGCAACAAGCGCGCGTTCGGCGTCAGTGTCGCGTCGGGCGCGGCGACTTATACGGCGACGCTGCTCGGCATCCTCACGCCCGTCGTCATCTCGTCGTTTGCCGCCACCGCCGGCGCGACGGCGGGCGCTGTCGCGCTCGTGGCCGCGCTTTATGTCGGCTACCAACTCGGTTCGGGTCCAAGCAAGGACGGCGAGGCTAAAGCGAAACGCGCGATCGTGGCGCTTGCCAAGTCGACGGACCTGCTGGCCGGCAACGCCGCCAAGCAGCAAACCGAACGCGCCGCAGCCTATCGCACCTACATCGCCGAAAAACGCGTGACGAACAATCCCGAGGTGCGCAAGCAGGCCAAGGCCAAACTCATTGCCACGCTCGAAGAGATCGCGCGCCGCGATTCGACGAAAGACGATCTCGATCCAGTCAGGAACTGGACCGATTACGCGGCGCTGCGTCGCGGGATCGCCAATGCGGGTACCGATGAAACCGCCGTGAAAGCGCTCGAAGACTCGTTCGCTGAAACACACGCGAGTCAATTCAAAGCGTCGACCGTCTCCGATGCCTGGAAAACGCCCGATCGCATGCGCTTCGATAGCATGGGACGGCTGCTGCTGGGCCGCGTGAGCGAATCGCTCGCGTCGCTGCACGACTTCAACACCGAAGTGGAACGGACCGGCGCCCGCGATTCGCGGCGCAAGGCCGCGACGCGCAACACGTTGCGTGCCGGCCGTCGTGCCGAGGTCAAGGCCTGCTTGCGCGACTGGCTTCATTTCGAACTCGCGCAGTCGCGGATGAAGGCAGCCGTTGCCGAGACCGATCCGGTTCAGGCGCGCAACACCCTGCGAGCAGCAGCCCAGGCGCTCGCGGCCATCGAAAGCGCCGATGCCCGCGCACTGTTCAGCACCGATGCGCGCAAGCAGGTGGATGCGACGAAGCTCGCCAAATCGATGGCGATCGGCGAGCGTGAACGCTATACGGTGACGAACGCCGGAGCGGCCGCATTGGCAGCAGCGGTCAATATCTCCGGCTCGGCGGCGAGCCTGGGGCTCAATATTCACAAGGCCGAATTGGCCAGTCATGGGGTTCATCAAAAGCCGGCGTTCGGCGATCAGAACGACGCGCGTCTGGTGGCGCAAGGCACCGCGCCCGTTACCGCGCCCTATTCCGCGGGCGAACGCGCGCGGTTCCAGAAGACCAGCATGGCCAAGCTCGTCAAGACGCTCGCAAGAGACGGCGAACCCGTCGTGACGAAGCTCGACTTGCCGGCGACGAATGCCATGCTCGTCGATCTGGGCGATCGACACAGCGACGCGTCGCTCGACCGGTTGCTCGCGAGCATCGAGGCAGCACGGGACATCCCCGACGAAATCACGGTTTCGGTCGGCGGGGCGAAGCTCAGTTCAGGCAAACTGAGCGGCACGACCGGGTATTACAACTGGCGCTATCGACACGCACCGCTTGCGACCCAGGCGAAGTTCAGAACGCGTCAAATGGCGATGCTCGCCGATAGCCTCGCCATCTCGGTCGCCACACCCATCGCTCACGCAGTGGCCCAAGTGCCATTGTCGAAAACGCGCAAGGCGGCCGATCTCGGCAAAAGCCTGAGCCCGGGCGTACGCGAACGGCTGACGAGCCTCGCGATCCAGCCGCCGCCATCCGAGGCACCGCCCCCGGCGGACGCGCGGCACACGAGCGATACGGTTGTAGAACGAGTCGAATCGGAGTTGCCGCCGCCCGAAACGCCGCTTCCTGAAACGCAAACGGGATCGCCCCCAGCCAACGACTTCATCGCTTCGGCCGGCGCGGATGCGCACGGGCTGGCAGGCTCGTTCGATGCGCAAGCCGCCGCTCTCGCACTGCGTGCCATCCCGGAGCTCGGCGGCAGCGCGCGCGTCACGCATCCGGACGTGCCTGCGGCGCGCCCGGAGAACGTGTTCGTGCCGCGTCCCGAGCAAGCGGCGATACCGGTAGCCGAACGCCATGAACCGCTCGAACTCGAGCGGCAGCGCGACATGATGATGGGCGCGGGGCGCGACGAGACGCTGCGATGGTTCGCGCAGCACGGGATTCGCGCCGCGGACAACAGCGGTCATGCCTCGATGGACTGCCTGATCATTTCGTTGCTTCAGCACGCGACGGGCCGCTATGACGCGCAATCCGAGCCGCTGCTCGCGGCTCAGGCATCGCGTTACCGCGAAGCGATGGCGCGCGAGTATCCCGAGATCGAAGGCGGCGACCGCATGCTCTACGACGACGAGCCGGCGATCGCGGCGCTGATGCAGCGGATCAACCGCGATTACGGCGCAAGTATGAATCTGCAATTGATCATGCCCAGCATCGACGGTCCCATTCGCTTTCAAGCGTCGCGGCTCGGAACCGATCCCGTCGGCATCGTCATGTTCGGCAATCACTTTCAGGCCGTTCATATGGCGGGCGACATCAGTGAAGAGCACATCGTCGACGAACCTTCGGACACGTCGACATCGTCGAGCGAACAACCGGTCGCCTCGGCGTCGTTGACGCAAGCCACGCTGCCGGCCGACGTCGAACCCGTCAGCAGCCGGCTCGAGGCGTGGTTGTCCGCCATGCCGACCGACCCGCGAACGATCGGCGCGCTCAGGCAGGCAGCGGCATCGACACAACCCATACCGCGCGGCATCGATGCCATGCAGGATTCGACGCTTCGTTCGCCGTCCCTCGACAGGCAGGATTCGTTCGCCGGAACGACGGCCGCCGTCGTCGGAGCCGATTCGCGCCGCTGGACGGTGGCCGGGCGGCGCGTCCGGTTCGATGACGATGCCAAGACGAACGACGGCCCAACCCGGCGCGCCAGATCGAATAAACCGGGACGGGAATGACTCAGCGTCGACGGTGACGAGCGGGCATCGATCGAACGCCGATGCGGCAGTTACTGCGCCGCGAGCCCATGACGAATCGAATAGCGGAACAACTCCGCGTTGTTACTCACGCCGAGTTTCTGCATCAAACGCCGCTTATGCGTGCTGATCGTTTTGGCGCTCAGCGAAAAGGCCTCGGCGATCTCGTTGATGCTGCGCCCGCTCGCGAGCAGACGCAGCACCTCGAATTCCCGATCGGAGAGGATCTCGTGCGGCGGCACGTCGCTCGAATGGCGTTCGAACACCACCGCATCGACGAGCGTCGGATCGATGAAGCGCCCGCCTGTTGCAAGCTTTCGAATGGCCGCCAGCAGCACTTCGGGATCGCTATCCTTCGTGACGTAGCCGCTCGCACCCGCGCGCAAAGCCCTCGAGACGACCTGCGCTTCGTTATGGATGCTCAGAATCAGAATGGGCATGTCCGGATATTCGCCATGAACGCGGCGAATCAGGTCCACGCCGCTGATACCCGGCATCGTGATGTCGAGCATCAGCAAGTCCACCTCACGGCATCGCAGCTTACTGAGCACGTCGGCCCCGCTCGCGGCTTCGTCGACCACCGTCACGTCGGTGGCCGTCGCCATGATCTGTTTCAAGCCGCTGCGGACTACGGCATGATCATCCGCGATCAGAATCTTGATCATCTTCTCTTCCATTCTCGACAGGAATACTGATCGACACGACAGTCCCCGAACCGGGTGCGCTGTCGATCTGCAATGAAGCACCTATGAGCCGTGCACGTTCGCTCATGCCCAGCAGTCCATAGGAATCGCGCGTGCCGGCGGCGGCCGGATCGAAACCGCAGCCATTGTCGCTGACGTTCAGGACGAGCCCACGTGCGTCGCGCATCATCGTGACGTAGACGCGTGTGGCGCGCGCATGACGCGCGATATTCGTCATCGATTCCTGGACGACCCGAAACAGCGCCGTCGCATGCGCGTCGTCGAGCTCGGGCTCGCCGGCATTGAGCACGAGCTGGCATGGGATGCCCGTGCGCTTGCCGAAATCGTCGGCCAGCCATTCGAGTGCCGAAACGAGACCGAAATTCAACGCCGCGGGCCGCAGGTGATTCGCGACATTGCGCACCATCAGAATGGTCTGCTCGACCAGATCGCGCATGCCGTTCACCTTCCCGAGCAGATCGGGCGCGCCACTCAATCGCATTTTGAGCAATGATACGTCCATCTTCAAAGCCGTCAGCAATTGGCCTAGTTCGTCATGAATCTCGAGTGCGATCCGCTTGCGCTCTTCTTCACGTATCGCCTCCATATAGGCGCTCAGTTGACGCAACTGCTCGCGCGATTCGAGCAACGCCTGCTCGATGCGCCTGCGCTCGGTCATGTCGCGTATGCCGATATACATCGCGGGCTCGTCCTGGAACGTCGCGAGCCGGGCCGTCATGGCGCCCCAGAACGTGGTGCCGTCGAGCCGGCGCAGGAGCACGTCTGTGTCGCACGACATCCCCTGGATCCGCGCACGCTCGATGATTCTGCGTCGACCGCTTTCTTCGGCGTAGAGCAGGTTGCAGTCGACATGGCCCTGCTCGGCCTCGCTCACGCCCATCAATTGCCGCCACTGCTCGTTCGCATACAACACGCGCGGTTCGGCGAGCGAGCCGATGCAAAGCGGCACGGGGCTTGCCTCGACGATCTCGCGCAAGCGCGCCTCGCTGACCTTCAGCCGCGCCTGAGCGCGTTCGCGCTCCTCGATTTCGGCGCGCAGATCGTCGTTCGCACGCGCGAGTTGCTCGGTACGGCGCGCCACGCGCAATTCGAGCTCGTCGCGAATGCGCGAAAGCTTGAACTCGGCCTTCTGCCTGACCCTCACCTCCTCCTGCAGTTGCCGGTTCTGCCTCACGAGCGTCATCTGCATTTCGCGCATGGCCAGATGCACGTTCATTCGGGCAACGACTTCGTCGATACGCACGGGCTTGGTCACATAGTCGACACCGCCCGCCATAAAACCTTCGACCATATCCCCCAGGCCATCGGCGACCGTCATGAAGATGACGGGGATATCGCGCGTGGGTACGTCGGCCTTCAATCGCCGGCAGGTATCGAAGCCGTTTATGCCCGGCATGTTGACATCGAGCAGGATCAGCTCGGGCTGGGAGAATCGCGCGCGCTCGATCGCTTCCGCACTGTCGAGCGCGATCAGCACGCGAAAGCCGCGCTCGCCGAGCGCGTCGACCACCACGCCCAGGTTGGCGGGGTTATCGTCGACGATCAGCACGGTCGCGGTGCGCGGCTGGAGATCGGCAAACTGATTCAAGGCGCGCCTCCCGCGTGCAGATGCCGCTCGACGAACGCGAGCAGCGCCTTCGATTGATAGCCGCGCGCAAGCGCGCGCAACGCCGAAGCGAGCGGCGCATAGCGGGTGTCGCGCGCACTCAGCGCATCCGCCCAGCCGCGCACGGCCCGCATATCGCCCATGCGCGCAAGCTCATGCAGCTCGCGCATCGACTCCGCCGGCGGCGTCGGCAGCAGGACGCTCGCGAGTTGCGCGAGATCGAGCGCGCGCCCCGCGGGCTGCGTTGAATAAGTCCACTCGAGTCCCAGCAGCGCCGCCATTTCCGCCTGCAATCGTTCGAAGTCGACCGGCTTCGGTAAAAACACATTGGCACCGGCCGCGAGCGTTTTTTCGACATCCGCGGCCGAGGAGCTGGCCGAGAGCGCCACGATCGGCACACTGCGGTAATCGCGCAATGCGCGCACGCGCTCGATGAATTCGAGCCCACTCATGCCGGGCATCACGATATCGGTCAATATCAGCGAAACAGGGCTCCCGCGCCCTTGCGATTGCATCAGCGCGGCGAGGCCGTCGGCGGCCTTCTCGAAGGCGATCACCTCGAAGCCGAGACTGCCGAGCAGATCGGATACGATCGCGCGGTTGACAGCGATATCGTCGAGCACGAGCACCGTACGGCGCGCCCCGGTATAGCCGGTTGCGACCCGCTCGATTTCGCACGCGATCGCGTGCGTACCCGCCTGGATCGCGGCAGGCAGCTCGAAGCGGAAGACACTGCCTCGGCCGAGTTCGCTCTCGGCGGCGATTTCGCCGCCCATGGCACGCACGAACTGCTGGCTGATCGCGAGCCCGAGCCCCATGCCGCCATCGTGGCCGCTCTTTTGCCGGCCTTGCTCGAACGGCAGGAAAATGCGCTCGAGCTCGTCGGAGCCGACGCCGCAACCCGTGTCGCGCACCTCGAAGGTGGCGCCGCCCGCGGTGCCGCGCCGCACGCGCAGCTCTACCGTCCCATGCGCCGTGAACTTGATCGCGTTCGTCAGCAAGTTCAACAGCACCTGCCGCAAACGGCGTTCGTCCGCGCGTACACCGAAGGGCACATCGGGCTCGATGTGGCAGACGAATCGAAGCCCCTTGTCGGTCGCCTTGACCACGATCACTTCCCTGATCGCGCTGACGGCCTCCGCCAGAGGCACATCCGCGACTTCGACACGCATGCGGCCCGCCTCGATCATCGCGAAGTCGAGCACATCGTGAATCAATGCCAGCAATTGCTCGCCGCAACGCTGAATGACGCCGACGGCCTCGCGCTGCGTCGCGCCGAGCGAGCCGTCGCGGCGAAGAATCTGCGCATAGCCGAGAATGCCGTTCAGCGGCGTGCGCAGTTCGTGACTCATGCTGGCGAGAAACGCGCTCTTGGCGCTGTTCGCGGCTTCGGCCGCGTGCCTTGCCTCGCGCTCGGCCGCGGCGTCGCGCTCGTCGAGATACGCGCCGTAGACGCGCAGCGCCATGGCATTGATGGCCAATACGACGCGATCGAGTTCGTCCGGTATCGTGCGCTTGCCACGCTCGAGTATCAACGGCACCGGCAGCTCGCGATAATCGTAGCGGGCAACGGCCCGGGCGATCGCGGCCAGATGTCGCGTCACGAGCCGGTTGAGCAGCCACGTGATGAAAAGCGCGACGAGAAACGTACTGGCCGCCTGGTTCACGAGAATCAGCGCCGCCGTTCGCGCGAGCGAACGGTAAAGGCCGGCGAGCGTCGCCTCGACGTGCAGCGTGCCGATCTGCCGTTGCACCCCCTCCTGCCCCCTGCGCATGATCGGGTAGTCCCGCGCAAGCGTCGCCGTCGCGCCGACGGAATGGCCGGCCGACACGATCAACGGATCGGCGCCGGCCTCCCGCACCTGGACCGCACTGATGTCGTCGAGCCGAAGCATGCCCTCGAGTTCGAGGTTCAGTTGCGACCGGTCGAGTCGCCACAGCGCTTCGGCGAGGCTGTCGCGGTAGATGCGGTCCACTTCGGAGAGGCGGCCTTGCACGTGCTCGACCCCCAGCCAGTAATCGCGGCACAGCTGCGCGGCGGTCAGCGCGAGCGTGACGACGCAACTGAACACGAATACGATGACGAACAACCGCACGACGACACTGCCGCGCACGCGATCGAGGGGGCGCCACCTGAGAATTGACGCGTTGAGATTCATATCGACTTCAGAAAAACCCTGCCTTCATGCCACCGGCGGCTCACTTGACCATCCAGTATTCCCCCGGGATGTCGCGGTCCGCGTCCGACAAATACCGATTGTCGAGATGGATGACCGTACGGCGGGCCAGTTCGGCGCGTTCGAGCGCGGATCGGATATCGGGCTGCGAATCGAACAGCCGTTTGTATGAACCATCGCGATAGGCCGCGCGCAAGCCGGTCTCGATCGTGTTGGCGAGCGCATCGTCGCGCTTGCTCGTATAGAAAATGAAATCCGAGCGGTAAGCGAGCAACAGATGACGTTCGACGACGAGATCGGGATTGGCTGCCCCACGTGCCGCCAATTCGGTCCACGCTTCGACGACACCGCGCGGGAAGTAATCGATGCGCCCCGCCTCCGTCATCGGAAACAGCGAATCGTACGTCGACGTTTCGATATTCAGGCCCGCATCGCGCAGAATGCCCGTATCGACCCACCCGAACCCCTGCCCGCCCGTCAACGTCTTCAGTTGAGCGAGCGAATCGATCTTGTCGAACTCGGCCTGGCGGTCCTTGCGAATCAGCAGGACACGATAGCCGATCAAGCCGCGATAGATCGGTATGCGCACCGGGCGCAGCATCGCTTCGTCGCGCGCCGACATGCTGACCCACGCCAGATTGATCGAGCGTCCCGCTGCCAGCTCGCGCAATGCCCGCTCGCGCTGCATTACGTCGCTCGAGCGGCGAATCGTGTAATCGGCATGCGCCTCGCGCATCGCAAGATCGAGTACGGCTTTCGCGAACAGCGCGCGCTGATCGTCGATGACCGTGAGCCGCGGATAGACGATGTCGAAGTGCTCGGCGCGCGCAAGGGGCGCGAACAGAGCGGTCAGCACAATCATCGCCGCGGTGACGACAGCGCGACACGAAAGCCGCGTGCCCGGCATCGCCTCGGCATGGCGCCGTAGGCGCGGGAGAAGCGTCTTGGCAGTCCTCAGCGGCACAACGAGACTTTCCGTTCAATATGTGGGACAGATGGAGCGCGCCGGCGACCGTCAGCGGGCCAGAGGCCATGCCGGCATGGACCGGACGACGCTGAGCATCGCACGATTGCCGGGAGTTTGGAAGCAGCCCAAACCCGGTCACCATTGTAAACGTCCTGCCGCCTCGCGGCCGATTCAACGGTCTGACGAAACGTTCGCGCGTCACTGAGCGCTGCGCACTCCGTCGACGGGCTCGACGAAACGCACGCCGCGCGTCGCGCGCAGTGCCGCGACGTCCTTTTCGATGTCGTGGCCTTGGCCGAGCGCGCCCAGCGAGTAGACGCCATCCTCGTTCGGGCCGCCGACGATCTGCAGATTGCGGGGCACGAGCAGCGCCTGGAGTTCGCCGGCAGTCATCGATGCGTCGACGACGAGCCGGATCGATGCCTGCGGCAACAGGGCATCGGGCGATGACAGCGTACGGTAGGCGGCCGGCTGATGGGATACGCCAAGCGCGAGGAACCCACCCGCTTCGAGCAGCACCATGGCGGCCAGACCGCAGGCGACCCAGGCCCAGCGGCTGCGGGCCGCGCCACCGGCCGCGGCGGCAACGTGCGGGGCAGCGGGCTCGTCCCGCGCCTCGACTTTTCGCATCAACCGGTCGAGCCCGCGCTCGACGGGCAGCTCGACGCCGCCGCCCGCATTCATGCCCGCATGCACACGCCGTTGACGAACGAGTTCCTCGCGACAATGGATACACTCGCGCAGATGTTCGTCGACCTCGCGTCGAACGGACTCGGAAGCGGTACCGTTGACGACCCAAGGCAGCAAATCCCACACGCGCAGGTGAGTTCGCTCGCAACCGTTGTCGGTCGATGTATTTTTCACTGGTCTTCCTCGGCAAAACCGGCCAACGCCGGCATGACATTGCGCAACTTGACACGGGCATGGAACATCCGGGCCTTCACCGTACTGACTGGCGAGCCCGTCATGTCGGCGATCTCATCGAGCGAATATCCCATCACGTAAGCCATTTCCATCACGAGGCGCTGCTCGGGCGTGAGCCTCGTCAACCCCTTGTTGAGCCAGTCGATCAACTCGTGATCGACACCGGGCTCGCCCGCCAGCGCCTCATGCTCGCCTTCCAACGATTCGGTGGGCAGCAAGCCTTGTCGCAGCGCCTTGAGCGTCACACGATAGGCGATGCCCATGAGCCAGCTCGAGACGCGCGAGTGCCCCCTGAACTCGTGGGCCTTTTGCCAGACGACGAGGAACGTATCGTTGACGACCTCCTCGATCAGGTCCTCCCGCCGCGTGAAGCGCGCCAGGAAACGAACGAGCCGGCGGTGGTACTCGCGGTAGAGCGAGTCCAGCGCGGCCTTGTCGCGCGTGGCGATGCGCGCCAGCAACGCGACGTCGTCGGCGTCGTTGCTGCGCGAGGCCGCCGCCTTCGGCCGCCCGATCGAAATCTCCACGACCGGCAACATGCAGTTCAGAATCCACCCAGTTCGATATTTCACTGTAGGTACCCGCCAGCATGAAAAAAGTTGCGACGTTTCGAATATCGAAAGCCGATGCAGGCCTCACTTTGCCGTCAACGCTCACAGGATTTAGATCGGGAAAGACGGATTCAGCTGTAGGGATTTTCTGATCAAGACACCCCACGGGCCGCTGGAATCCTTTACGGCCAGCCGTTTCGCGGGGTAAGGAGTTCGGCACGCATACTGTGAAAAGCCGCAAAACGGGCATGAACCTGACGCATCCGAGTTCCCGACAGCCGGCACTAACCGACAACAAGACTTCATTCATGAAGCCGGGCGCGACGGGAGCGCGTCTTACTTGGAGGTGACACCGCAACAACAAGCGAGCGTCTTATAAACGAAACATCTGTCATGAGAGAGCAGTATGTTCACCGTCCGGTCGAACCACGCCGATGCCACATGGCGCAGTGGCGGCGCCGTTACTACACGAAACGCTTCGTCGACGAAGCGCGCTGAAAGGAGGATAAAGTGCGATTCGCTCTTGTAACCGAGGACCCCCAGCTCACGGCCAGCGTGGCCGACTGTTTCGCCGACGAGGCGATTGCGGTCGACCCGTTCAGCGCCGAGCTGCCGCTCTTTCGCGCAATGCGCACGACGGCGTTCGACGTCGTGCTGATCGATGCGAAGAACAATTCAATGCTCGTCAATTCGCTGCTGTCCTGGCGCAATTGCAACGCCGACTTATGCACGCCGGTCATCGTGCTGACGCCATTCTCGAACTGGTCGGCGATGCTGCGATGGATCAATGCCGGCGCAACCGACGTCGCCAGCCGTTTCGATCTCGAGCAAGTGCGGCTGCGTGTGCACGTCGCCCTGAGCCGCCGGACTCAGGAACGCGTCGACGACGTGATTGCCGTGGGGCCCTATACGTTGCGTCGCGACATCGGCACGCTCACGATCGACGGCGAGGAGATTCCGCTGACGCCGCGCGAGTTCGCCATGGCCTGGCTCTTCTTTTCGAGCCCCGGCAAGTTTCTGAGCCGTGCGCAGATTGCAAGCAGCGTCTGGGGTGCCTGTGAGGACGTCGCGGGTCGTTCGATCGAACAGCACGTCTACAAACTGCGCAGGAAGCTGCGGCTCTCGGGCTGCACGGGCGCCAACCTGAAGACGGTCTACGCGCTCGGCTACAAGCTCGATCTCTCGGCGTCCGACGCGCCGGACGAGGAGCCAATACCCACGCCATCCGATTGCAAACCCCCCGCTTCCGGCTCGTCGGAACTGCCTGGCCGCCGTCTGCTGTCGGCCATGAAAGTGGCCGAGTTCTAAGAGCGCGCCTGCCCGCTTTTTTTCCTTCCGCTGTCCGTTACCGCATCGATCGTCGAAACCGACGATCGATGTTTGCGCATCGGCGCTTGCCGGCATGCTTCACCGCTGCACGTGTATCGGGCCTCGTTCGTTCAGTTCGTTTCGCCGAGGTCCAGTGGAGTTCGCCGCTATCCGCAGGCGGACGGCCGGCAGCCGGGTATCGTCGATTCCGAGCGATGCGCCGTGTCCTTGCGTTCCGAGCCGGAACCCGGGTGGGCGCTTCGTCGCGCGGCGAAACACCCCGCATTGCCGGCAGGCAGTGCGCATCCACCATTCATGACGACGAGGTGACTCATGAGCGTATCGATCGATAATTCATTCGGCTCGGGCATCAATTCACTCGATTTCGCCAGCCCGACGGGCTCGGGCGGCAACAAGGTTCAGCAACTCGAACAAATCCTGGCGGAAGTGCTCCAGATGATCGAGGACCTGCTCCAGCAGGCCATTCAAAAGCAGAACGCGCAAACCGGCATGGATACGAAGGGCGGCGGCGGCAACTCGTCACCCGATGCGGGCGGCGGCGGCGGCGGCGGCGCGCCGTCCGGCGCGGGCGGCCCCTCGGGCGCCGGCGGCGGAGCACCGGGCGGAGGCGGACCCTCGGGCGCAGGCGGCCCGTCGGATGCGGGCGGCCCCTCCGATGCGGGCGGCCCGTCGGATGCCACGGACGGTGGCCAGTCGACGTCGCTCGACTCGATGCTTCAGCAGATTCTCTCGATGCTGCAACAGCTCCAATCGCAAAACGGCCAGTCGGGCAACGGTCAGAACAACGACCAGATGATGCAGATCCTCGGCGAAATCCTGAGCATGCTGAAACAGATGATCGATGGAGCCGGCGGCGCGGGTGGCGGTGGCGGTGGCGGCGCAGGCGGTGGCAGCGGCGCGGGCGGTGCGGGCGGCGGCGGCGATGCCGGCGGCCCGTCGGGCGCGGGCGGTCCCTCCGGTGCCGGCGGCCCCTCCGGTGCCGGCGGTCCTTCCGATGCGGGCGGCCCCTCCGATGCCGGCGGACCCTCGGACGCAGGCGGGGGCAACCAGCCGCAATCGATCGAATCGATGCTTGCCGAAATCACGCAGATGCTCCAGCAACTGCAATCGCAAGGCAGCCAATCGGGCGGCAACGGCAACGGCAACGGAAACGGGAACGGAAACGGCGGAGGGACGAACCAGGAGCTGCAAATGCTCGGCGAAATCATCCAGATGTTGCAGCAGATCATGCAGCAGCAAAAGGCGTCGGGCGCGAGCGGCATCTGATCCCCGCGGAAGAGGCCGGCGCAACGCCGGCTTTTCACATTTCACAGGCACCGTTCGGAAGGATTTGCCATGAGCATTTTTTCGAAAATCAAGCACGGCTTCGAGCATCTGGGGCACGACATCGCGCACGTCGCGAAAGACGTCGGCCACGGGCTCGAAACAGCGGGTAAAGACATCGCCAAAGTCGGCGAAGGCGTGGTCAAGGGCGTGGAGGACGTGGGCAAGGCCATCGGCAAAGACGTCGCGCATGTCGCCGAGCACACGCTGCAGGCAGCGGACGACATGATACATGGCCACATTCAAAAGGCCTTGAATCAAGCGATGCAGGCCACGCAGGACCTCGCCAAGACCGCTTACGACGCCGGCACGGCCGGCGAGCAGGCCACCGTCGATTCGCTCGCTCACATGCACCTGAGCAAGAAGATGGACCACGTGATGGGCAAGGCCGAAAAAGGCATGCAGAAAGTGGGCGAAGGCATCAAGACTGGCGTCGGGATGGTCGGCCAGCAACTCGGGAAAGATGTCAGCACTGTCGGCAAGGACCTCGCGAAGACCGGCGGCGATGTCATTCACGGGCATTGGCAGAAGGCGCTCGACGATACCGTGAAGACCGCGCAGGACGGCTTCAATACGGTGGCCGACGCCAGTACCGCCGTGGGCCAAGCCACCGTCGATTCGCTCGCCAACATGCATTTGAGCAAGGGCATGGACCACGCGATGGGCAAGGTCGAGAAAGGCTACGACACCGTCAAGAACGATGTGAAATCGAGCGTCGATCAGGTCGGGGCCGAGGTGGTCAACGGTACCGAAGGCATGATCAAGGATACCGTTCAGGCCGGCAAGGATGCGGTGCATGGTCATTGGGGCACCGCGTTCGGGGACCTCGGCAAGGCAGGCATGGATGCGATGGAAGTCGCCTCCGATCTGACGCCCGAAGGGGCGATGGCCGCCGTCGGCACGCAAGTGCTGGTCAACGCGCACATCGGCAGCCAACAGCTCGACGAGGCTATCGGCGGTGCGCTCCATGGCAATGTCGCGCAAACGGTGAAAGGTGTCGTCAAGAACGTCTCCGAAATGGAGATCGGCAACCAGGTGCAGGACAAGCTCGGCTCGCTGGAGTCGAAGGTCATGCCCGAAGGCGCTTCGGGCTCCGGCTCGGGCTCGGCCTATGCCGGCGTCGCGGCGGGCGCAGCACTCGGCATCGCCGGCAGCGGCGGATTCTCGATGGGCGGCAAGCGCTCGCATACTTCGTTCGAAGGCGGCGCGGGCGGATCGTCCAAGATGAAATTCAGCGAACGTCTGAGCGCAATGACGGGCCGCGGCGGCGGCAGTTCCGCGCAACGCAACGAAGGCGCTGCCGGGGGACGCGAAACCAAGGAGGAAAAAGAGCAGCGTCGTGCCGATAACGCGCAGAACGCCTCCAGCAACACGGCCAATCAGGCCAACGGCGGCCCGGCCGGCGACAACGGCCAGGAAATGCTCGAGATGTTCCTGCTGCAGGCCGGCATGACGCGGCGCGACGATGCGAAGAAGCGTCGGGCGATGCTGACTGGCGACGCATGAGCGGCGCTCGTTAGCCCTCCCCGCTTCGAGCAGTGCAAAGGACCGGCCCGCCGGTCCTTTTTTTATCGATGGCGTTTCGCCGCTGCAACGACAAAGGGACCGGCTCACCGCCCGGTCCCCTGCGCCGACTTGCGTTTTCCTCCCAGCGCTTCGATCTTATCTCGTTGGCAGTCCTAAAGGTGGGCCAGGCTGCCACGAAGGTGTCGTCGGCTGACCGACGGACGTCATCGGCTGGCCGACGGAAGCCGTCGGCCCGCATCCCGCATCGCACGGCGCCGCATCGTCGGGCGAGGCCGATACGACGCGCGGCGTGAGCAGAAACAGCCGTTGAAACTTCTGCCCCTGATGATGCTTGAAGCGAAAGAGGCTCCCGATCACGGGAATCTTCGATAGCACGGGCACGCCCGATTCGCTGCGATCGTCCTGATTGACGGTATAGCCGGCGATGAGCAGGCTTTGCCCCTGATCGATCAACGCCTGCGTATCGATCGTGCTCTTGCTCACGACGGGTAGGTTCCCCACGCTCTGTCCTGTCAGATTGCCGTCTTCGATGTGCACGTCGAGCCGGATCTGCGGCTTGCCCTGATCCGAGACGATGCTCGGCAACACCCGCAGCGCCACGCCGGCCGATACGCTGAAGAGACTCCCCGATTCGAAGCCCTGGACCGGCACGTAAAACGTCTGCTTGTTGTCCATGATCGCTTCCATATTGTCGAGCGTGGCCACCTTCGGGCTGGCTGTGATATGGGCGTTGTCCGTTTGCTCCAGCGCGCTGATGCGGCTCAGCAGATACCGCCCGGTACCGCCGATGACGGCCGTCAACACGCCGCCCACTGGCGTCGCGGCCACCGCGGCGCCCGTTGCGGCCGTGGACAGCGACCCGATCGTGCCGGGACTGCCCGGCGCGGGGAATCCTTGCGGATTGACCGAACCCGGGAAACCGGTCTGCGTGTTCTGGCCGTTGCCGGTCTCGATGTCGACATGACCCGAATGCAGGCGCCAATCGACACCGAGCTCCTTCAGCCCCGTCTCGGTGATCTCGATGATGCTCGCGTCGATTTCGAGCACGCCGGGCCGGCGATCGAGCGAAGTGATGAGCTTTTCGAGCGCCGGCATCGCATCGGCGCGAGCGCGCACGAGAATCGCGTTGTTGCGCGCGTCGGCTCGGATGATCGGTTCGTCGGAGTGACCGGCGCTCGACGACGAATCGGTACTCGTCGGACCGGGATCGTTGGGAAGCGGAGATACGACGGTGTTCGCGTCCGTACCACGCATGTTCGCGGGCAGCGGCGGGTTGATCGCCGTGCGCGCCGAGCCGTTGCCGCCGAACATGTTGGCCATGGGGGGGAACGAACGGTCGCCCGCGCCGTAACCAGGGTTCGGATTGGCGCCCGAGCCACCGATATCGCGCAGCCGATAGGCGTCGTCTCCAGGCGCCGCCGTGGTGTCGGCGGCTCGCGCGCCGGGGCTGTCCGGATAGAGACTGCGCAAGGTCGACGCTACACCGGCCACGACGACAGGCTGCCCGTTGATCGTCAACGTGCGATCGGTGGCCCAGGCATAGTGCAGTCTGAACGAGCGCACTTCCGGCGCATCGCTGCGCGCAACGTCATGATCGATCAGACGGGCGACATCGGTCACGAGCTCGACGAGGCGCGGCGGCCCCGAAACAACGGCCGTGCGCATCGCATCGTCGTAGAGCACGGGAAAGCGCGGATCGGTGATACCGAGCCTCGACAACGCGCCGCGCAGATCGCTCGTCGTCGCGTGGACGAGCCCGATCGTGGCGCTGCGCGCCTCGTTCGGCCCCGACACGCGCAACACGGAGCCATCGTAGTACCAGACAAAGCCGAACGAATCGGACAATCGGTCGAGAAAGCGCTGCGGCGTCTCGTCGAACCGCCCCGTGACGACACCGTCCACGTGCGGGGAAATCCAGGTCATGACGTTCTCGCTCGCACCGAGATCGCGCAGGACCTCCTTGATGTCCTTGTGGTCGGCCACGTACTGGAAATGGTTCGACTTCCAAGGAATCGCTCTTGCCGATGCGTCAGGGCTGGCAAACCCCGCGCCGATCAGCATCGCGAAGACGAGCGCTTTCAGGCGCAGCTTGCGTCCGGGCATATTCATCGTTTTTGCGTTCCAGGCGGATAAGGGCTTCAGCGCGTGTGGGTGACGATCGTCTCGGAAGGCGACTCGTTGAAGTGCCGGCGATACCCCTTCGCCAGCGTCGAGCGGCTCTTGAGCCCCCACCGCGCCGCCGTGTCGTAGATCGACGGTGCCGGACCGTTTTCATCGAGCAGCGCCTCGCGAATGCCTTCCATGCGCAGCGACCGGATCAGCCCGCACGGGGTCACGCCGAGCGCGCGTTTGAACACGAGCTGAATCGTGCGCATCGTGACGTTCATCTCTGCCGCGACCTCGCGTGTGGTCAGATCCTCGCGGTCGATGTTTTCGATGATGTATCGATAGGCGCGCCGGTATTTGGCAGGCAGCCTGGCGGAGACGTCGTCGTTGATCGTGGCGGCCGCGGCGCGCGGACGTGCCGTCGTCGCGCTGCGCACGGTCGCGGCTTCATTGCGCAGGCAACGCAGCGCTTCGGTCGTGTACTGCGAGTAGAACTTCAGCGCGCGTACGAAATCGCCGCGTTGCGTGGCGACTTTCGCCATGCAGTAGAGGTAGTCGAAGTCGCGCCGCGGCTGGTCGCCGATTGCCGGCAGGTTGTCCATGATTTGCGCCGCGATGTCGTCGAGGCCGCCCGCCAATGCCGCCAGCGCGGTGTCGAGACATCCACGGAAGGTCAGTTGAGCATTCGTGACGCCCCGATTCAAGCGCGCATTGAGCAACGATGCGGGCGTGCCGCGGTCTCCCTGCGCGAGGCGCTCCATGCAGTGAAGCTCCTCCAGGCGCAGCGACAACAGCGCGGGGCTGGCCGCCACGACGCAGGCCGGCTCGATCTGCGCACGACCTCCGGCCGCCAGCGATACCGTCGTCAATGCCGATTGCCAGAAGGCATTGTCGTCGAGCGCGCGTGAAGCGCGGATCTTCAGGCGTACATCGAACTCCCGGGAAAGCAGCTCGACGATCAGGCGAAAGCGCGGCTCATCGAGATGGTCGGCAATCTCGGCGGCCTCGAGGAGCGCATCGTCGGCGGCCGGCTGCTGGGCCAGTTGATGATGTGAAAGCGCCATGCCGATATGGGCTTCGATACGCTGTTCGGCATGCGCCTCGGCCTCCGAAGCCATACGGGCGAAGCTGCGCTGCGCGACGCTCAGGCGGCCGTGCAGCAGCGAGAGCCAACCCGTGTTTCGGCAAGACTGCACGCGCAGCTGATCGTCGTTTTTCCAAACCATCTTTTGCGCGCGGCGGTAATAGTCTTCGGCTTCCTCCCAATTGCCCAGCACGAGCGATACGTCGGCCAATGCCGTCAGTTCCTCATTGCTGCGGTTACGTGCCTGGGAATGCACGCGCTCGCTCAAATCGGCCGCGTCGTCCACCGCGCAATAGGCGCGCGCGAAGTCCCCGTCGAGGGTGGCGGCGCAATAGCGGGGCAGACTTTTGCGAAATTTCAACGCGGACAACAATGCCAGATAGACGGTCGGATACATTGCTCGACACTCGCTGTGTTCGCCCGACTTTCCACGGCCGATCGGGCGTTAGGCCGCGCATCGCATCGCTCGCGAAACCGTTGAGTCGATGCAGTGCTGACATTGATATTAGCGAGAGCTGTTCCGCGCAATCTCAACAATCTCAGCGCAGTACACAACAATTCTCAATCAGAAAAAACAATCCCTCGCATAAGAAATTCGGATGTTTTAGATCGCAATGCTCATCGCGTCCCATGGCCCGCACCCGGCGCCGCGAGCGCGGCCGCTTCGCGCCCGAACTCGTCGAGTCGCAGCGAACCCAATACCTGCTGTGCGAACACTCCTACCAGGAAAATCAGCATCAACAAGCCGATCGCACCGCGCATCGGTTGACTCAGCGCCGAGGGTTCGAGCTTTTCCGCCGCACGCGCCAGTATGCCGATCGAAAGATCGACCAATATCAGCGCGAGCATGATGGGCGTGCCAAGCTTGACGGTGGCGGACATGATCGAATCGGTGCGCGCGATGATGAAGCTTTGCGCGACATCGGTCATCGATGGCGTCAACGAAACGAGCGGCCACCATTTGAACGATTCGAACATCGCGCCCAGCAAAAATGTCATCCCGCCGCCCACATAGAACAGCGCAACGGCCATTTGCAAAAGCGTATTCGAGACAGGCGTGCTCTGATCGCCGCGCAGCGGGTTGTTCATCTGGACGCTGTTGTAGCCGGCCAGGTCGTCGATCAGCGTGCCGACGCACTGCGCGATGAAGAACACCGTCGAGGCGGCATAGCCCAGCACCGCGCCCAGAAACATTTCCTTCAGCGAAATCATCAGCAGCTGCGCGGAATTGACCGTATCGAAATAATGTTCCGGTTGCGCGGCGGCCACGAAAAACGCCAACACATAGATGATGCCGTTGCGTGCGGTACCGGGCAGCATGTCGCCGCTCGTGGGCGGGAAGATCTGGAACGCCACCGCAATCCGGGCGGCGCTGATCGCCAGCGTCATGAAAAAACCTTCGTATTCGCCGAACAAATCGGCAAGCGCACGCCCTACGTGCAATCCATCGACCATCCTAGACTCCTCGGTGCATACGGGCGGCCGCGGTTTCGCCCGCTTCTTCGTCGTTGCGTTCCTCGACACGGCGCTCGGCCGCCGCAATCGCCTTCTTCAATTGCTCGCGCGCTGCCTCGAGCGACGCATCCGCACGCCGCACGGCAATGCCGAGCTGCTCGACGGCTTGCTGCTGCGCCTCGGCCGCCTCGATCGCGCGCGTGAGCGCGGTGCGCGCCTCGTCCACCGCCTGTCCAAGCGGCTCGCGATAGCGGTCGTGATCGAGATAGGCCAACGGCGACAATCCGTCGGGACTGCTGAGTAACTGAGCAATCCGTTCTTCGTGCGCGAGCCGCCGCGACT
>Ga0207657_10000618_pt1 | contig 37723 bp, 32 predicted proteins | sample KBSC33metaG_FD_184316 | JGI IMG/M metagenome (GOLD analysis project Ga0207657, IMG submission 184316) | Corn rhizosphere microbial communities from Kellogg Biological Station, Michigan, USA - KBS C3-3 metaG (SPAdes) (version 2) | ecosystem: Host-associated > Plants > Roots > Rhizosphere > Soil ... | reverse complement strand
CGAGCGCATCCGCGAGCTCGACCGGTTCAAGACCGGCGATATCAACATCCTGGTCGCTTCGGACGTCGCCGCCCGCGGGCTCGACGTGAAGGGCGTGAGCCACGTCTTCAATTTCGATGTGCCGTGGCATCCCGATGATTATATCCACCGCATCGGCAGGACCGGCCGCGCTGGAGCCAAGGGCAAGGCCTTCACTCTGGTTACACCCGAGGATGCCGAGGCGATCGAGAATATCGAGAAACTGACGGGGATGAAGATTCCCCGCGTGGGGCGTACCGAGCCAGCAGCAACGCCCGACGCCGCACCGGCAGAGAAAAAGCCGCCCCGCGAGCGCGCTCCGCGCGCCCGGGCGCCAAAAGCCGAGCCGAGGGAAAAACCGGCTCGCGTAGAAAAAGCCGCGGAAGTCCGCGAGGAAAGCCGCGCCGAACCGCGCGAGGAGCGCCGCGCGGAACCGCGCGAGGAGCGCCGCCCGCCACGCCGTGAGGAGCCCCGCCCCGCGCGCGAGCGTGACGACCGTCGCTTGCCGCGCGCCGCAGAGCCGGCGGAGGACGACTGGAACGGGCCGGTTCCGGGCTTCCTGTCCTTCGGTTTCCAACCGCCCGAATAGCAGGTGGAGCTACGCGTCGGGATTTGCGTCGTCTATTTGGTCGACCAGCCCTTCGACTTCCTGTTGGAAGCCCACCTCGCCCAGATCGAACGCTGCAGCGGCGATATTCCGATCCGTGTCTACGCCGCGGTCAATCGGCTCGAATCCCACCATGTCGAGCGGCTGAAGCGATATGACTTCGTCACGATCTGCGACTTGCCGGATACGGACGCGCGCTCCTCATTCGAACATGCTTTCTATCTCGACCATCTGGTCGGGCGCGCGATCAGGGGAGGCGCGAGCCATATTTGCACGCTGGACGTGGATTCTTTTCCAATCAGCAAGGACTGGCTGTCCGCGCCGATAGCCGCGCTCGAAGGAGGCTCGTCGCTGGTTGGAATTTTACGTCGCGAGAATGGAGACATTGCGGCTCCACACCCGAGCTTCATGCTCTTTCCCACGGAATTCCACACGCGGTACCGGCCGACTTTCTCACCGCTGGCGAATAACCGGACGGCGATCGCCTTTCGCGAACGTACCGGCCAGCGGCTCGACACCGCGGCCGGCTATGCGCTCGTGCTGGATCGCTATCGTCTGCCGTGGACCAAGATGCTGCGCTCCAACGTGCGCAATGTGCACCCATTATTGGGCGGCATTTACGACGGGCGGATCTTCCATTTCGGCGGCGGCAATCGGGACAAGGTCTTCTCGGTGGACGTGCGCGAGGCGCGCGAAACGCGCCCATCAGCGACTCTTGAAGAGTTATGGCCCGACATTGCTGCGCGAAATCATCAGATCGCGCTGAACATGTTGAACGCCATGCAATCGGACCTTGGCGCCTATATCCGCTACCTGCAGGGGCTCGACTGAGCCTTGGGAAAGTGGTGGGCCCGGCAGGACTCGAACCCGCAACCAAGCCGTTATGAGCGGCCGGCTCTAACCAATTGAGCTACAGGCCCCACGCCCCGGCGCGTTAGCGGAGCGTTGGCGTCGATGGCAAGACCCTGCTGTTCGCGCACGAACTCGCTATGATGTTGCGCGCTGCCGAAATTATATTATGCAGTATAGCAGAACAGAGACGGGATGATGCCGGGATGGGGGCGACGACTATCGATGAGCTGGATCGGTCGATCCTTGCGATCCTGCAGGAAGAAGGCCGCATCACCAATGTCGAGCTGGCCAGCCGAGTCGGTCTGACCGCCCCGCCCTGCCTGCGCCGCATGCGCGCGCTCGAAGAATCCGGGGTGATCAAGGGCTATCATGCCGAGCTCGATCCGGGCGCGCTCGGCTATGGCATCATGGTATTTGCGCTCGTCAGCCTGCGCAGCCAGGCCGAGGATGATCTCAGGGCGTTCGAATCGCACGTCGCGACGCTCCCGGAAGTGCGCGAATGCCACATGCTCAACGGCGAAATCGACTTCATCCTGAAGATCGTCGCGCACGACCTGCAATCGTTCCAGAATTTCCTGACCTCCAGGCTCACGCCCGCGCCCAACGTGGCGAGCGTCAAGACATCGCTTACGATCCGCACGTCGAAGACGAGTTGCGGGATTCCGGTGGATCCGGCCTGAGCTGAAGCGGCCGATCCGCCACGCAGTAACTGCGACCACCTAGGAGCATCAGTCGGATGATAGCGATCATGTTGGCTGCGCTGTCCGCCCATGCAGTTTCACGCCCGGTTGCGGTCGAAGCGACGAGGGCGGCGCTTGGTAGATTGATGCCAGACCCGGTTCCGCGGGACATCAAGGTTCGTCCGTGCCGACTCCATGGCGACGCGCATGGAACGGTCTACGGGCGCGATGGCCGCTTCGGCGTCACTCAACGCTGGAAGTGGGTATATGTTGATGGACACGCGGCGCTCGAAAGCGACGATGGCAGCCGCTATTCCCTTTACTATTGGAAGTGCAAGACTGGCCAATACCCGCGCTGATCACGCCTGACGACGGCTTAGCGATCATGGGTGTGGCGGGCTGCCGCTGAGCCTGACTTCCGAGCAGTCAACCTTCTTTCCTACCATGCATGGTGAGGATTTGGGGGGAAGTGACGCCATTCGGGGATTAATCTCGAGCGGACTCACCCACCCCAACCCCTCCCTTGAAAGGGAGGGGCTCAAGACAAAAAGAAAGGGCGGCCCGAGGACCGCCCTTCCCTTCATATCGGCCCGAGCTATCGATCAGGCTGCGGACTTCACGTTCGGAACGGTCGGGTGGTCGAGATGGACCAGCCAGAACTGCGCGATCGGCTTGCGCGGCCCGGTCACCGTCTGGAAGACGGCCTTGGCGCCGGCCGTGTCGCCCGAAAGCGCGAGCGCCCAACCCAAGTGCAGGTTGACCGTGTTCGGATCGACCCCGGCCCCGCCCTTGGCGAGTGCGATCTTATAGAGATCAATCGCCTTGGCATATTCGCCATAACCGACATAAGCGTCCGCGGTGCTGAGTGCGGACTTGCCGGTGGCAGCCGCGCGCGCGGCCTTATCGGAGGCGGGTAGCGACGCCTTGTCGGCCGCCAGCTTGCCCTTGACGATGCCCATCACGTCGGCGGCGTCGCCTTTCGCGGTCAGGTTGACCTTGCCCCTGGCAGCACCTTCCTGGAGCACGGACGCCGCCTCATTGGGGAAGCGCAGGTAAACGTCGTCGGCATATTCGCGATAATCGTCGCCACCCTCCATCGCGCCGGCCGCGCGCAAGAGGCGCAGCATTTCGAGCCGCGCGTCATTGTCGAGCTTGAACTGCTGGGCATAGACTTCCATCGCGCCGTTCCAATATTGCGGCTGCGGAGCGGACGCGACCCACTTCAGGCAAAGATCCAGGGTTGCCTGATTGATCGCCGCCTGATCGGCGGGGTTCTTGTTCTTGTAGCCGATCGAGACGCCGCGCTGATACCATTCGGGCGGAACCGGCTGGCCCGCCGCCTCGCGCTTGCTGGCCTCGTCGGAAAGCGTCTTGAGCGCTTGCAGCGTCTGGCCCTGTTGCGCGGTCGATTCGACGATCAGCGGCACCAGATCGGCGTCGGTCGAGCCGGCCTTCTCGGCAGCCTGGAACGCGGTCAGGGCCTTGGCGAAATCCTTCTTGTTGAAGGCGATCTGACCCTGCGCGAAATAAAGCTGCTTCTGCGCCTCGGGCGAAGCCTTGCCGCTGGCCAGCATCAGGTCGATCGAGTCGGAGAAGAGCGCGTCGTCCTTGTTCTTCTGAACGATCCCATAGCCGACGCGGCCGACCATGAACTTGTCCGTATCGGTCACCATCGCTGCCTTGGCAGTGTTATAGTTGGCGAGCGCGGTCGGGATATCACCGGCATCGGTCGCCTTCTGCGCGTCGAAGGCGGCCTTCTGCACCGCGGGGGTCGCCTTTTCGAGGGGCGCCGCAGCCTGCTTTTCCTCTTTCTTGGCGAAGGCGGGTGCCGCCATGGCCAGGCCGCCCAGGGCGATGGCGAGGGCCATCTTGGACACGATCCTCATCTGCATTTCTCTCCTCAAGGCCGGAAAGCGTGCGTCCCGGCAGAATTTAGCCCGCTTTGCCTAATAGCGCAGGGCGATTGGGGCAAGCTGAACGGCGTAACGGCCGCTCGCGCATAGAGGGCCAATTGCCTGGATTGCCGCTTGGCTCTAGGTTGGCGTTTATGTTGCGTCGTCTCTTTCTCGATCACCCCGCCAGCGTCGGCGAAAGCTATGGCGAGCATTTTCGGGTCGCCAGCGGCTTCGGCTGGAAGATGCTGGTCGGCGCGCTGGCCGCGTTCGTCCATGCGCTGATACCGGCCTTTTGCCAGAAGACGAGCAGCACGACCGTCAAGCAGCTTCACACACGCCTGACACGCGACCCGCAACGCGACGGCAAAAGGCCGGAATTCGAGATTTAAAAGGGATTCCGGCGTTCGCTGGAAATCGGGCTCGCCGAAGCAAGCCGACTTCGCGGCGGTGCCATGCCCGGAATGTCGCCGATGGGCGTAACGTTATCCCCAGCTTTCCCTCGCGTACGCGCGTGTGCGCACGTGCGCGGGGTGGCTTTATCGGCTGGTCATGCTTAGATGGGTGATGCGGCAGGGCGCCGCCCCACCAACAGAAACGGATCAGCTTCTTGGCTACGACCCCGCCGGTTATCGACGGCAGCGATATTTCCCCGATCAACATCGTCGACGAGATGAAGTCGAGCTATCTCGACTATGCCATGTCGGTCATTGTTGCGCGCGCGCTTCCCGATGTGCGTGACGGCCTGAAACCGGTCCACCGCCGCATTCTCTACGCCAGCCAGGAAGGCGGCTTCGTCCCCGGCCGCCCCTATCGCAAGTGCGCCAAGATCGTCGGCGACGTGATGGGCAATTATCACCCGCACGGCGACAGCGCGATCTACATGGCGCTGGCGCGCATGGCGCAGGATTGGTCGCTTCGGCTGCCGCTGATCGACGGCCAGGGCAATTTCGGATCGATGGACCCGGATATGCCGGCGTCGATGCGTTATACCGAGGCGCGCCTGGCCAAATCGGCGATGGCGCTGCTCGAGGATATCGAGAAGGACACGGTCGATTTCGGGCCGAACTATGACGGTTCGCGCGAAGAGCCCCTGGTCGTCCCCGCGCGCTTCCCCAACCTGCTCGTCAACGGTGCGGGCGGCATCGCGGTCGGCATGGCGACCAATATCCCACCGCACAATCTGGGCGAGGTGATCGCCGCGTGTAAGGCGCTCACCGCGAGCATGATGAGCGGCGACTATATCAGCGACGAAGAGCTGATGGAGATCGTGCCCGCGCCCGATTTCCCGACCGGCGCGCTGATTCTCGGCCGTAGCGGCGCGCGCAGCGCCTACACAACCGGGCGTGGATCGATCATCATGCGATCGCGCTATGTCGTCGAGGAAGGGCGCGGCGATCGCCGTTCGATCGTGCTCACCGAAATTCCCTATCAGGTCGGGAAAGCCGGGCTGGTCGAGGGTATCGCCGAAGCCGCCAAGGACAAACGCATCGAGGGCGTGAGCGACATTCGCGACGAATCCAACCGCTTCGGTGTGCGGATCGTGATCGATCTCAAGCGCGACGCAACGCCCGAGGTCGTCCTCAACCAATTGTGGCGCCACACGCAGGCGCAGACCAGCTTCCCGGCGAACATGCTCGCGCTGCGCGGTGGCCGCCCCGAGATCCTTTCGCTCCGCGAGATCCTCGAGGCGTTCGTCGCCTTCCGCGAGGAAGTCATCACCCGCCGCTCGAAGTTCGAGCTGCTCAAGGCCCGCGAACGCGCGCATGTCTTGCTCGGGCTGGTGGTCGCGGTCACCAACCTGGACGAGGTCGTCAAGATCATCCGCGGATCGGCTTCGCCGGTCGAAGCGCGTGCGGCGCTGGCCTCGCGCGACTGGCCGATCGCCGAGATCGCGCAATATATCCGCCTGGTCGAGGCGGTCGAAGCCGAGATCGAGGGCGACACCTATCGCCTGTCCGACATCCAGGTCCGCGCCATCCTCGATCTGCGCCTGCACCGGCTGACCGGGCTCGGCCGCGACGAGATTGGCGGCGAGCTGGAGCAATTGGCCGGATCGATCGGCGAATTGCTCGAAATCCTCGGCAATCGCCGCCGCCTGTTCGAGGTGATGGACGCGGAGCTCGACGCGATCTCGGCCGCCTTCGCGACCCCGCGCCGGAGCGAGATCGCCGCCGCCGCCGACGGGATCGACGACGAGGACCTGATCGAGCGCGAGGACATGGTCGTGACCGTGACGCTCGGCGGATACATCAAGCGCACCCCGCTCCAGACCTTCCGCACCCAGAATAAGGGCGGCAAGGGTCGCTCCGGCATGGGCACGAAGGATGAGGATGCGGTCGCGAAGCTGTTCGTCACCTCGACGCACACGCCGGTTCTGTTCTTCTCGACCCACGGCAAGGCCTATCGCCTCAAAGTGTGGCGCCTGCCCGAGGGCGCGCCTCAAGCCCGCGGGCGGCCGATGATCAACCTGCTGCCGCTGGCCGAGGGGGAAACGATCTCGACCGTCCTGCCCTTGCCCGAGGACGAGGCGGAATGGGGCAAGCTCCACGTCATGTTCGCGACCGCCAAAGGCAGCGTGCGGCGCAATTCGATGGACGCGTTCGCCAACATCCGCAGCTCGGGCAAGATCGCGATGAAGTTCGAGGAAGGATCGGAGGATCGCCTGATCGGCGTATCGCTGCTGACCGAGGATGACGACGTGCTGCTCGCGACCCGCAACGGCCGCGCGATCCGCTTTGCCGCAACCGACGTTCGCGAATTCCAGAGCCGCGATTCGACCGGCGTACGTGGCGCGCGACTCGCCGATGGCGACGAAGTTATCTCGCTGTCGGTGCTGCGAAGCTTCGACGCGACACCCCAGGAACGCGAGGACTATCTCAAGGCCGCGCCGTGGAAGGAAGGCGAGCGCGAGATGGTGCTCAGCCCCGAGCGCATGGCCGAATTCGAAGCGGCGGAGGAATTCATACTCACCGTAACCGCCAACGGTTACGGCAAGCGCACTTCCGCATTCGAATATCGCCGCACCAATCGCGGCGGGCAGGGCATCACCAACATTGTCTCGTCCGAACGGAACGGGCCGGTGGTGGCGAGCTTCCCGGCGCATAATGGCGAGCAGCTGATGCTCGTCACCGATCAGGCGAAGCTGATCCGCACCTCGGTCGGCGACATTCGCGTGATCGGCCGCAACACCCAGGGCGTGATCATCTTCCGCGTTGCCGACGACGAGCATGTCGTCTCGGCGGCGCGCATTGAAGAGAGCGAGGACGAGGCCGAGGACGATCTGCGCAGCGATGTCGAGGTGATCTCGCCCGAAATCGACCTGCAGGTCGAAGGCGACACGTCGGAGGATCTGGCCGACGGCGGCGAAGCGGAAGGCCCGGGCGAGCAGGAGTAAGCGGATGCCGCAATCGATCGCCTACAAGGTGCTGACCGCCGCGCAGCTTTCGGTGCTGGAGCATGAAGGCTCATTCGCCGGTGCTCCTGTCGATCTCCGGGACGGCTTCATCCATCTGTCGACCGCCGATCAACTGGCGGGCACGATCGAGAAGCATTTCGCCGGTCAGACGGAACTCCAGCTGGTGGCGATCGACCTCGATGCGCTGGGCGACAGGGTAAGGTGGGAAGAATCGCGCGGCGGCGCGCTCTTCCCCCACATCCATGGCGCGCCGATCACGCTCGACGTGGTGGTGGCCTACAGCCCGCTCGAATATGAGCCGAATGGGGAAATCAGGCTGCCGGTGACGGGTTAAGCGTCGCCCCGGCGGAGGCCGGGGACCGCTGGAGGCGAAGTCCTGAGGACGCGAAGTGCCTTGGGAGGCGAAGTATCCCGACTTCCTGCGGCCCCGGCCTCCGCCGGGGCGATGGTATCCTACCGGCTCTCTTCGATAATGCGATTGTTGAGCGGCTGAAGCGCGCGCGCGTCGTGTGGATAGAGCTTGGCGAAGGCGGCGATCTCGCCGGTCGAAACCGTTGCGGGGATCTTCAGGATGATCCACCGGACCTGCTCCGTACATGGAGGGGCGGTCTGGGATCCAACGTAGGTATAATAGGACCGCAAGTCCCCCGGCAGCATCCCGGCGGGGTCGATCCGAAGCCCGTCGGTGGGCGTCTGACCTTCGGTCCTGGGCATGTGCTCGAACAGCTGCGCTATTACCGCGTTCGCCTGACCCGACTTGAGCAGGACCGCCAGCCCAAGCACCTCGCCATCCCTGGCGACATGCATCAGGTGGAGCACCATGTCGTAAGGCTTGCCGTGGATATATTCCTCGCTGGGGCGATGGAAGTGAAACTGCGTCAGCTCGTAACCCCTGTTTCCCACGAACAGGAAATTGCCATTTCCAGGCGGATAGTTCACCCGGATCGTGTGGCCATTGTTGGTCACATAGTTGATGACGTCTGCCTTGTACGCGACCCTCAGCGCCGGAAGCGTGGATTTATGCGTGGCGCGGATGTCGATCGGCGATTGGGCCTTGCCGCCGCAGGCGGCGTATAGCGGGTCAAGTTCCGCCCAATGATCGCTTCCGCGCGGTCCCTCGTAGGTCCAAGGTGTTCGCCACGGCGACATATAGTGATCGCCCTGTCCCGCGCCCTGAGTGGGCGGACCGGCGGGTGCCATGGTCGCAACCAGCGCTGCCGCCAATCCGAGCGGCATCCGACTCTTGCGCACGTCCTGCCTCCCTGCGGCGGCCTGCCCTTTCACGAAGGTGCGCTCGTCTCATAACAGCGAGGATCGGTCGATGCTTCGTCCAGGATCGAAGCATCGCAATGCATCGGATTCCTCTTCGATATCCTAGCCTATCTCTCCGGTACCGCCCCTCTCGCGCACCCGTTCCGAACGCGCGACGCGGATCCATTCGAGCACGACAAAACCGATCCCGAGCAACCCAATCCAGGCGGCGAAGCGGAACATGGTCGGATAGCCATAGGTCTGGATGCCCTCACCGAAGGCGCCGCGTCCGAGCGCACCAATCAGCAGGGTGAGCGACGAGAGCAAAGCATATTGGACGGCGCTGTGCTTCTTCGAGGTGATCGAGGAGAGGTAGGCGACGTAGGCGGCGCCGGCGAGGCCGCTGCAATTATTTTCGAGCCCGATCGTCAGCAGCAACCGATTCATGCGTGCATCGAAGCCGAAAATGGCGGTGAGCCGATCGAAGCGGCTGACGTGCGAGAAAGCGTCGAGCCAGGCCCCGCCCGCCGCCAGATCGGCATAGAGCAGGTTCGCGACCGCAGTGATCACCGCGCCGACCAGCAAGGTCGGCAGGCGGCCGATCGTCGCGAACAGCATGCCGCCAAGCGCAATGCCGGTCATCAGCATGAACACGCCGAATATCTTCGACGCGAAGGCAACCTCGTCGTTCGTGTAATGCATTTCCTGCAAATAGAAGGGGTAAGCGAATGGGCCCCAAATCGACTCGCACAGCCGGTAAGTCAGGATGAGGCCGAGCACGATGATCGCGCCCCAGCCCAGCCGCTCGATCAACTCGCCCAAAGGCAGGACCAGCGAGCGGTAGAGACGATCGGTACCGCGCGCGAGCGGGCCGCCGGGCTGAGACTGGTCAAGCGAAGCGCTCTTGTTCAGCCAGGCAGCGACGACCGCGGGGAGGATGATCGTGGCGATGACGATCCACGGGCCGACATTCTTGGTGAAATCGCCCGCCGACACCGGCTTCCCGTCCGGGCCGGGGCCATGGAGCGCCTTCACCATGAAGGCTGCCAGCGTCGCGATCGCCCAGACCCAGCCTATGCCGACGATGATCAGGCCGATCAGGCGCGTGCGCCGATCGGGAACCGTGAAACCTGCAAGCGGCGCGCCCTTCTCCGCGGGCGCGGGCGTGTCGGGTGCGGCGAAGGTCGCCAGCATCGACAGGACCATCAGTCCGCCCATGATCGCATAGACCGACTGCCAGCTCATCCGCGCGGCGAGGAACAGCCCACCGGCGCCACCGGCAAGCGCGGCTGCGCGGAAGCCGAACTGGTAGATGGAAGAGAGGATCTCGACCGTGGCGCGCTCATCTGCGACGTCGACGCGCCAGGCGTCGATCGCGATATTCTGTGTCGCGGAAAAGAAGGCGCCGATCACCGCGATGCCTGCGACTGCGCCGAGCGACACCGCCGGATCGGTCGTAGCGAGGCCGAGGAAGCAGAGCGCCAATATCGCCTGGCAAAGCAAAATCCAGCTTCGCCGACGCCCGAGCTTCGCCAGCAAAGGCGGACGCCATTGATCGACCAGCGGCGACCATAGGAACTGGAAACCATAAGCAAGCCCGATCCACGACAGGATGCCGATCGTGGCGAGGCTGATCTTGGCCTCCCCCAACCAGGCATTGAGCGTGCCGATGAGGAGCGTGAAAGGCAGGCCGGCGGAGAAACCAAAGGCGAGCATCAGCGCGGTCTTGCGGTCCGTCAGAGCCGCGCGGAGCAGAGCGATGCCGGTGAGTTTTGCTGCCACTTGCCTCTCGCTCCCTCGTTCGGATGAAGCTTAGAGGGAAAGGCGCCTGGATTGAAAGGACAGGTTCAAAGGCGCAGGGTCAGGCGACGGCCAGCACCGGCCTTTCCATCCCGCAGTGGATATTTTGCCTTACGAATTCGAGGCAGCCCGCAAGTGGATCACGTTTCCGGACCAGCCCTATAGGAGCCCCAGCGAGCTGCCGGGCATATCTGGATTTGGTGGCGAGGCGACCCGTGAAGGCGGCCTTCGCCTCTGGGGAAAGCAGACGCAGAGCCTGCCGGCCGGTCAGCACCGCACCGTTCCAGGCGGCAGTTGCCAACAACACGTCGCCGACGAACTCGCCTGCCATGGCGGCCCAGACCTCATTCTCCACTGGAGCGGAATCACACAGCGCCTTCTCCCAAGAAACATGCATGTGCTGAGGACGCAGTTCGTTGAAGACAGCCATCTCCGCGGGCGTGCGCGGGGCAAAGCCGCAATGACCCGGCTCCGATGGTTCAACCTCGACCTTGCCGTTTTGCGACGAGACCACGGCGGCGCCGACGCCGTCATCGAGCAGGATAACAACCCGGCGACCCGCTTCGCTTAAGCGCGGCATCGTGCCGATCAGCGGTTCCATCCGGCTTGCGCGCGGACCGAGCAGGTCCCAGCCCACCGCCATCACGTCGTTCAACACGAAGGCGTTGCCGCCGAACATCTGCGCGATGCCGTCACGCGAAAGCGTCCAGCGCGATCGCGCGATGCTGATCGTGCCCGGAAAAACCGGGCCGGGCACCGCAAGCACGCAACCGGCACGGCGAGGATCGACGCCGATCAGCCCGGCATATCGCAGAATGGCCTCAGTAAAGGTCGAAAAGGCGGTGCTTTCGAAGCTCTGGACATTAGCCAGCCCTTCACTGATGGAGCCCACCGTCGCGAAGCGAACCGAGCCCTGGAAGGAGGCGTCCGCAAGAATCCACTCAACCATGCACCAACCCTCTACCCGCGGAGGCGCCCCATCCATCTTGCGATCTCAGCGGATCTCAAGCCCTGCGGCACGTTCGCGCGAGCAACCTACACGATGATAAGTTGACTTGACGTTACCGGGCCGCTCGAGAAGTTGAGTCCAGAAGCCATTTCGCACCACAGGAAGTAATCGGCCGGCGCTAAGCCTCGAACAAGATGAAACTCCGCGGCAGCCGCTTCACCGGCTTGCCGGATAGTCTTGCCTCCACCGCCTCTATCGCCGCGAGCAGGTCACGCTGGCTATAAGGTTTCGAGAGCAGCCCAACCGCAAGCGATCGGGCGTCGTCGGGTGAGCCGCCCGTTACGAAGATGAGCGGAATCCCCTTCTCCCGTGCCGCTTGCGCGACGTCACGGCCATTTCCGCCATCCGACAGGCTGACGTCGGCGAGCACCAGATCAACGTCTTCGCCGATGGCATTCACCGCATCGCCCACCGAATCCACGGTAGCGACGATCTCATAGCCCGCGTCGCGCAGGAAATGCTCGTTGTCGAACGCGACCAGCGGCTCGTCCTCCACGATCAATATGCGTTTGAGCGTCCGTTCACGCTTGCCGAACAACATCCACCCTTACCCTGCTGGGCGGACTTGACGGGCCGCCGCTTTGACCCGACCACACCCTACCTCTCGGAGAGATTGTGTGGCCAGGCGAATTACACTCTTCATCCTTATCGCGATGATTCTGGGAATCATCCTCGGCTTCATCCTCAACCAGACAGTCACCGATCCATCCGCCATCGCAACGATCACGGAAGGCCTTTCGATCCTGACCGGCCTGTTTCTCAAGCTGATCAAGATGATCATTGCCCCGCTCGTTCTTGCTACCCTAGCAGGCGGTATTGCGCATATGGGTGACAAATCGGCGCTGGGGCGCATGGGCGTGCGCACGATCGGCTGGTTCATCCTCGCCGGTTTCGTTTCGATCACGCTCGGGCTGCTGTTCGTAAACATCGTCCGGCCAGGCGTCGGACTCGGCCTGCCGCTGCCGCCCACCAACGAAGCCAATGGCATCGCGCAGGCGCATTTCGTGCTCAAGGATTTCATACTCGATCTGGTGCCGAGCTCGATCTTCGACGCGCTGGCGAGGAATGCGATCCTGCAGATCGTGGTGTTCGGCACCTTCGCCGGTATCGCAGCGCTCGCAATCGGCGAGAAAGCGCAGCCGATCGTTCGTGCGATGGATTCGCTCGCGCAACTGATGCTGCAGATCACCGATTATGTGATGCGGCTCGCGCCGTTCGCGGTGTTCGCGGCGGTGACCAACGCGGTGATGAAGGAAGGCCTCGGCATCCTCCTGACCTTCGGTTACTTCATGGGCGGATTTTACGTGGCGCTGATGTGCCTATGGGCGATATTGTTCGGTGTTGCGGTGGTTGCGGTCGGCCTGCCACGCGCCAAGGATCTATTCCTCCAGATCCGTGCGCCTTTCCTGATCGCCTTTTCAACAGCGTCGTCGGAAGCCGCTTTCCCGCGCACGCTCGAGGCACTCGAACAATTCGGGGTGCCGCCCCGCATTGCCGGTTTCGTCCTGCCGCTCGGCTATTCGTTCAACCTCGACGGATCGATGATGTATTGCAGCTTCGCGACAATGTTCATCGCGCAGGCCTATGGCATCCATCTGTCGATCATGCAGCAAGTCACGATGCTGTTGCTGCTGATGGTGACCTCCAAGGGCATCGCCAGCGTGCCGCGCGCGAGCCTGGTGGTGATATCCTCGACGCTCGGCGCCTTCCACATTCCCGAGGCGGGGTTGCTGCTGATCCTGGCGGTGGACCAGTTCCTGGACATGGGGCGGACCGGAACGAACGTTGTGGGGAATGCGGTCGCATCGACGCTGGTGGCAAAGTGGGAGGGTGCGCTGGAGCCTTCAAAAGCGACACAATCCTCTACGCAGCATGAGCGGGTTAGAGGCGAAAGCTAGCGCGCGATCGTGCGGCCCATCGAACTGCCGGCGGACTCCAGCGCGCTGCCGAAGCCATTATAGAGTAACCGCGCCAGTTGCGCGATTGTGCGGTCGCGCTCCCATTCGGAGCGCATGCCCTTCGCGAACAGGGCCACCGCCAGATGATGGCCATTGGGCAGCGTCACGATCCCGACATCGTCCGACACGCCCGCGAGCGTCCCCGTCTTGTGCGCAACCTGGGTTCCTGCGGGAAGGCCACCCTTGATTCGGTGCGGGCCGGTAACGCAGCGCGCCATCACCTCGAACAGATAATGCGTGCTCTCCGCGCTCAACAGAGCGCCGCGATGGAGTTTGGCGAGCAACTGAACCATCGCCGACGGGGTGGCGGTGTCGCGCGCGTCACCGACGAAGGCGGGATTGACCTGGCCATCGTCGTTCAGTGTCGCCGACTGCGCGACTTCAAGCGGGGTACGCGGCAGATTGGCATATTGAACGCGGCCGGTGCGGCCACGGTCGTCGCGGACGAGGCGCGCGATCGTTCGGTCCATATGCGCGCCGCGCACGCCCGCGCGCGTCAGCCAAACATTGACCGCAGCGGGCCCGCCGACCGCCTTGAGCAAAAGGTCGGCGGCGACATTGTCGCTGCGAATCAGCATGCGCTCCATCAACTGGCGCGCGCTGACCTTCACCCGGCCGTGCCGGCCGAAGCGATATACCTGGTCGAGGTCGAGCCGACCATTGTCGACGCCGGTCAGATACGCCGCCGCTATCGCGACCTTGACCGTGCTCGCCATGGGGAAAGGATCGTGCCCGGCATAGGAGATGGTCTCCCCCGTTTCGAGATCGGTCGCGGCAACCCCGATGCGACCGGTATCGCTGAACGCGTTGGCGGCTACCTGGTCGGCAAAGCTGGGGGCGGTGGGTGGCAATGTGAAAGAAATGGGCTGGGGATATTGCGCACCCAAGGGCGGAGCAAACAGCGCGGTCAGGCCCAAGCTCATGAATATGCGCGCTTTTAGACTCTTCACGCCGCCCCGCCCGTCAACTTACCCACAGGCGTAGAGAATCAACACAAAGAGATTAAGACAAGCTTTTTGTGGGAAAGTTGCGACGAGCGCGGCTACAGACGCGACGTGTCGCAAAAACCCACCCCCAAAAGCCCGCCCTCGCCAGGCGGCCGTGAGCCGCAGCGCATCGCCAAATTGCTGGCGCGCGCAGGCGTCGCATCGCGCCGTGAAATCGAACGGATGATCGAATCGCGCCGTATCGCGATCAATGGCGTGGCGATCGAGACCCCGGCGACTCTGCTCACCTCGCTCCACGGCGTCACCGTCGACGGCAAACCGGTCAGCGCGCCCGCCCCTGCCCGGCTGTTCCTGTTCCACAAGCCCGCGGGGCTGCTCACCACCGAGCGCGATCCCAAGGGCCGACCCACGATCTACGATCGGCTGCCCAAGGATATGCCGCGGGTGGTGCCGGTGGGACGGCTCGATCTCAATACCGAAGGACTGCTGCTGCTCACCACCGACGGCGAATTGAAGCGCCAGCTCGAATTGCCCGCTGTGGGGGTCGAGCGCTCCTATCGCGCGCGCGCGTTCGGCAATGTCTCGCAGGACCAGCTCGAAGACCTGATCGACGGGGTCGAGATCGAGGGCGTGCGTTATGGATCGATCGACGCCAATCTCGAACGCCGCACCGGCGCCAATGTCTGGATCGAAATGCGCCTCAAGGAAGGCAAGAATCGGGAGGTGCGCCGCGTGCTCGAGCATCTCGGCCTCCAGGTCAGCCGCCTGATCCGCACCGCTTATGGCCCATTCATATTGGGCGACCTCCCCGTCGGCGAGGTGGGCGAGGTACGCCAGCACGATCTGGTCACCTTCCGCAAGACGTTGAAACCCGCGCCGCATGGAGCGACCGCGCCGAAGACCGCCAGCCCGCGCCTCACTGCCGCCGCAGCACCCGCGCCGGGCGGCCGCCGCGGTCGACCCCGCCATCGTTCGGGCCCCGCGCCCGCCAAACCCAAAGGCTGATCGTGCGCATCATCGCCGGGAATTGGCGCGGGCGCGTGCTCAAGGCGCCGCCGGGCGCAACCACACGCCCGACCGGCGACCGCACGCGCGAGGCGCTGTTCTCGATCCTGACGAGCCGGCTTGGCGCGTTCGAAGGTCTGGCGGTCGCCGACATATTCGCCGGCAGCGGCGCGCTCGGGCTGGAGGCGCTCTCACGCGGGGCCGCATTCTGCACTTTCATCGACCAGGATCGGGAGGCGGTGAAGGCGATCAAGGCCAATATCGAGATGCTCGGCGCCAAAAGCGAGGTGCTGCCGATCGCGGTGTCGGCCATCGGGCCGGCGCGACGCCAGTACGATCTTCTGATGTTCGACCCACCCTATGGCAGTGGCGCCGCGGGCGCGTTGATCGAGAAGATGACCCGGCTAGGCTGGGCAACGGAGAGCGCCTGGGCGACGGTGGAGACGCGCAGCGACGAAAGCGTCTCGGCCGATGGCTGGGCGCTCGATACCGAGCGCAGTTACGGTATCGCTAAGCTCTCCGTGCTTTGCCGAACAGCAACAGCGCGATCAGACTGATCAGGGCCGCGCCGCCCGAATAGAGGCCGACCGCGGCAAGACCGTAGGCACGCGCGAGATAGGATGCCACCATCGGCGTAAGCCCGCCCCCGAGCACGCCCGCGACGTTGAACGCCATCGAGACGCCGGTGTAGCGCACGCGCGCGGGGAATAGGCCCGGCAGCCAGGCACCGAGCGGCCCGTAGACGAAGCCCATCAGCGTGAGCGACAGCGACAGGAACAGGAATATCTGGAAAAGCGAGCCCGATGTCATCATCGGCGCCATCAGCAAGCCCGCCGCTATCGTGCCGACACAGCCGGCCATCAATACGCGGCGTTCGTCGAAATGGCGGTCGGACAGCCACGCGGCGGCATAGATGCCGGCGGCCATGAACAGGATCGCGCCGAGCTGAATGCCCAGGAAATCCTTCGCGCTATAATGGAGCGTCTGGGTCCCGTAATTGAGCGCGAACGCGGTCGCGACATAATAAAGCGCGAAGCAGGCGATCGCGCCGATCGTGCCAACCACGAGCGAGCCGAAATGGCGCGAGACCAGTTCACCGAACGGGACGGCCGGCGGTGGCGCCTCGGCGAGCGCGGCCGCGAATTCGGGCGTCTCGGCCAGGCGCAGGCGGATCCACAAGCCAACCGCGACCAATAAAGCCGATAAGGCAAAGGGGATGCGCCAGCCCCAATCGTGGAACTGCGCAGGGGTGAGCGCGGCACCCAGCACGAGGAACAGGCCGTTGGCGGCGATGAAACCGACCGGGGCGCCGAGCTGCGGGAACATCCCGAATCGCGCCCGCTTGCCCGGCGGCGCGTGCTCGACCGCGAGCAAGGCCGCCCCGCCCCACTCGCCGCCAAGCCCGAAGCCCTGGCCGAAGCGCAGCGCGCAGAGCAGCAAAGCAGCGACCCAGCCGACCTGGGCGAAGGTGGGCATCACCGCGATCAATGTGGTCGAAACGCCCATCGTCAGCAGCGAGGCGACCAAAGTCGATTTGCGGCCGATGCGATCGCCGAAATGACCGAAGAAGAGCGATCCCAGGGGGCGCGCGATAAACGCGACGCCGATCGTCGCCAGCGACAGCAATTGCTGCATTCCGGCGGCGGTTTGCGGGAAGAAAAGCTCGCCGAACACCAAGGCGGCAGCCGTGGTGTAGACGTAGAAATCATAGAATTCGATCGCCGTGCCGATCAGGCTGGCCGCCAATACGCGCCGCGTCGAAGGCGTTTCCGCCATAAACCTCTCCCGCCCGGCCTCACGCCGTGCGGGAGAGGGATTGGCGCGTCGGGCCGCAGCGGTCAACCGCGCCCGGAACTAACGCTTACTTATGCTTGCGGTGGTGCTTCACGGCGCGGTGCGCCGTACCGTGATGGCCGGACGACATACCGGCCTGCCGCGCAAGCTCATGCGTCTGCACGCAACGATCATGCACCGCCGCCGAGCAGGGCGGATAATTGCTCGTGTCGGCCGCAGCCGGAGCGGCGCTGTCGGCCTGCGCACCCGTGGTCATTGGTGCCGTCGCGTCAGGAGCCGGAGGCGGCGTTGGCGCCGTCGTTGCGGGCGCTGTCATGTCGGGCGTGGCAGTCGTTGCCGGCGCGGGTGCGGGGCTGGCCGCGTCCATGGAGGACGAAGGGGCCGGCGTGGTTTGCTGAGCGAACGCTGCGGTGCCAATCAGCGACGCGGCGATCAGAAAAGTGGCTTTCACGGACAATCTCCTAGTTAAGCGGGCCGACCGGCCCGCGCCCTGGATGTCCCTGCGGACGGGCGCGGACTCTACGGCAGGACCGCCGGAAAGTTCCGCGCCCGAGACGATCAATGATGCCGGTGTGGCCGCGTCTTGTGGGCCGCATGATGCCCGCCACCATGCTGCACGCACTTATCGGTCACGGTGCGCGAGCATGCCGGAAGATTGGTGTCGGCGACGCTGGCGCCGGTAGTCGCAGCAGGGGCGCCTGCGTTCATGTCGGATTGCGTGCTCATGCCTGTCGCGCTGCTCGCGCCGGCAGTTGCGCCAGTCGTGTCGGTCATGGCCGGAGCGGAGCTGGGGCTGCTCATCGCGCCTGGAGCCGCAGTCGTGCTCGTGTCGCTCGCTGCCGGGGCAGCGGCAGCAGCCGGAGCGGTGGGTGCGGAGGCCGTGGTAGCGGGGGCGGTGGTTTGGGCGACCGCGGCGGTGCCCAGCAATGCTGTGATGATCAGAAGGGGGGCCTTCATGGGGGAAATCCTCCTTGAACTCGCCGTCTGGGGATACGGCACGGGCGTAACGCGTGGAGCGAGAAAAGTTCCTCACCACATCGCATTGCGTCACCAAGGCTGCCGCGAGAAGCGGTTGCCGCGGGCAGGTTCGTTCCCTACCTGTTCACCAGTGAGTCTCCCTGCCCCCTCCCCTGACGATCCCGCTTACCTGCGCGGACTGAACGCGCCGCAGCGGGAGGCGGTGCTGACCACCGATGGCCCGGTACTGGTGCTGGCAGGTGCGGGCACGGGCAAGACCGCGGCGCTGACCGCGCGGCTCGCGCATCTGATCGCGACGCGGCGCGCCTGGCCGAGCGAGATCCTAGCCGTGACCTTCACCAACAAGGCGGCGCGTGAGATGCGCGAGCGAATCGAGCGGATCACCGGCGGCGCGGTCGAGGGCATGCCCTGGCTCGGCACCTTCCATTCGATCGCGGCCAGGATGCTGCGCCGCCATGCCGAGCTGGTCGGGCTGCAGAGCAATTTCACCATCCTCGACACCGACGACCAGCTGCGACTGCTCAAGCAGCTGATCCAGGCCGCCGATATTGACGAGAAGCGCTGGACCCCGCGCGCTCTCGCGGGGCTGATCGATCGCTGGAAGAATCGCGGCTGGACGCCGGCGGAGGTGGACGCGGGCGAGAGCGAGCAATTCGCCAACGGCCGTGGGCGCGATTTCTATGCCGCCTATCAGGAACGGCTGCGCGCGGTGAATGCCTGCGACTTCGGGGATTTGCTGCTGCACATGCTGGTGATCCTGAAGAAGCACCGCGACGTGCTGGAGCAATATCAGCAGCGTTTCCGCTACATTCTCGTCGACGAATATCAGGACACCAACGCCAGCCAATATCTCTGGCTCAGGCTGCTCGCGCAGGAGCGCAAAAATATCTGCTGTGTCGGCGATGACGACCAGTCGATCTATTCCTGGCGCGGGGCGGAGGTTGCGAACATCCTGCGGTTCGAACGCGATTTCCCTGGCGCCAAGGTGATCAAGCTCGAGCAGAATTATCGCTCGACCCCGCACATCCTCGCGGCTGCATCAGGCGTGATCGCGCATAATGGCGGGCGGCTCGGCAAGACCTTGTGGACGCAGGAATCGACCGGCGAGAAGGTGCGCGTGGTCGGAGTATGGGACGGCCCCGAGGAAGCGCGCCGCGTCGGCGAGGAAATCGAAGGCGCGCAACGCGGCGGCGCGACGCTCGACCAGATCGCGATCCTCGTTCGCGCGCAATTCCAGACGCGCGAGTTCGAGGATCGCTTCATCGCGATCGGCCTCCCCTATCGTATCGTCGGCGGTTTCCGCTTCTACGAACGCGCCGAAATACGCGACGCGCTCGCTTACCTGCGCGTGATCGCCCAGCCGGCCGACGACCTCGCCTTCGAACGGATCGTCAATGTTCCGAAGCGCGGGATCGGTGACAAGGCGATGGCCAAGCTCCACCAACTGGCGCGTGGTCAGGGCATGCCGCTCACGCTCGCCGCCGCGCGCATCCTCGATACGGATGAGCTTACCCCTCAGGCGCGGCGCGCGCTCGGCAATCTGATCGGCGACATCGCGCGGTGGCGGTCCAGACTCGACGAGCTGCCGCATGCCGAACTCGCGCGGATCATGCTCGACGAGAGCGGCTATACCGGGATGCTCCAGGCCGAGCGCTCGACCGAGGCGACCGGGCGGCTCGAAAATCTGACCGAACTTGCCCGCGCGATGGAGGAATATGAGACGCTCGGGGCCTTCCTCGAACATGTCTCGCTCGTGATGGACAATGACGCCAATGCCGACGAGGCCAAGGTCACGATCATGACGATCCATGCCGCCAAGGGGCTGGAATTCGACACCGTCTTCTTGGCGGGATGGGAGGAAGGCGTCTTCCCCTCGCAACGCGCGCTCGACGAAGGCGGTAATGCCAGCCTCGAGGAGGAACGCCGCCTCGCTTATGTCGCGATCACGCGCGCGCGGCGGCGGGCCTATATCCTACACGCCGCCAACCGCCGCATCTATGGCCAGTGGACCTCATCCATCCCGTCGCGCTTCGTGAACGAGTTGCCAAGCGAGCATATCGACGCGGAAACCAGCATGACCGGCGGCGAAAGCCTGTGGCGCGCGCAATGGAGCGAGCAAGCCGATCCCTTCGCGCACGTCGCCCGCGCCCAGCATCGTGGCCCCGGCTGGCAGCGCGCGGCCGGCAAACCGCTGGACATGAGCCCGACGCGCCTCGCCGAAGTCAAAGCCAGCGCCGCCAGCTTCGCCGCCAAACCGCGCGCCGACATCGCGCTGGGCCAGCGCGTCTTCCATACGAAGTTTGGCTACGGCCTTATCGCGGAGATCGAAGGCAACAAGCTGGAGATCGATTTCGAGCATGCCGGGCGCAAGCGCGTGCTCGACAATTTCATCACGCCGGCCTGATAAGAAAGCACTTTCCCCTTCCGCGCTTGACGCTGCCTCCACCAAGGTATCGTATCGGCGCCTCATAATGCTTCGGGGGGAAGCAATGCGCCGGGGCCTCGTTTCAATCTGCCTGTTTGGATTGACCGGCTGCGCGGCCGACCCGTCGGTGCGTTATGTCGAAGCGACCAGCCCAGCAGCGGTAGCCCGCGCCGGCGACCATCTGATCGACAGCTTTTATCTGCAGCGCAACGATATCCGCGTCGAGCTCGTCAAGGGCGCGAAACCCGCCGATCAGACGATGGTGGTCACCAATGTGCGCGAAGAGGATCCAGCGCATCGGCTGATGATCCTGCGCGACGATTCGATGTGGACCAGCACCACCATCAGTCTGACGAAGGCCGAGAATAGCGACCTGATCGACACCGCCGGTGTAGCGGTGGAGGATCGGCGGATGGAACTGATCCAGACCATCGGCAGCGTAGCGAAGATCGTGGTGCCCATGATGGGAATGGCAAGCCCCGGCGACGTCAACGAAGAGGATCAGCACCTGCTTGGCTGCGACCTATTCCCTTATTCGGCCTGCGACCTGCCACAGCCGTCCGAACTAAACGTCGGCGCGGCAGCGGCACGGCGCGGGCCGCGGGGAGCGCTTCAGGCCTTCTGGGGCCCCGTCCCTCCAAGTGCCATCCCCGTAGCGGAATTCCTGGCGGCACTGGGGACGCGCCACGTTCACGGCCTCTATTATGCGGCCTGCAGGTCGCTCGATGTACGCTTTTCTCCTGACGAGAGTATCGATCCCGACGCCCGGATCGGGTCAGTAAACTACCATTGGAAGGGTAAGATCGCCGATCCGCGCTGGGTCGAGTTCGTGCGCTTTCCGCGCAAAGGCAATATCCGCATGCATTCGCAATGCGGCGTATCGATCACGAGCGAGGCCGATCCGACCCAATCGACCGCTGCCTTGCTGGGTGCAGCGCTGAGCCAGGCGGTGGCGGCCAAGCAGGCGATCGATGCGCCCCACTGATCTCGCGGCGGCGCAGCCTTCCGGGCCGACCGCCAGCGCCTCATCGGCAGCGCTCTCATCGACCTCCGTAACGGACGATCCTTACAGGCCAGTTCGGTGGCTCTCGGTCGGTATCACAGGCCACCGACCCGATCGTCTGGGAAACGCCCGGCTGGGCGCGATTGGCGATGCGATGGGCGCGATGCTCGACGGGATCGAAACCGCCGCGCGCGCGCATGGCGCGCATGAACTGCGGATGGTGAGCGCGCTGGCGGAGGGCGTCGACAGCATGGCCGCCGACGCAGCCCTGGTCAGAGGGTGGACGCTCGACGCGGTGCTTCCCTTTCTGCACAGCGATTATCTGTGCGATTTCGCCGACCCTGCCGCGCGGGCCGAGCACGAAGCTCGCCTGTCGGTCGCGCGTTCGGTATTCGAGCTGCCGGGCGAACGCTCCGAGCCGCTGCGCCCGATCGCCTATGAACGTGCCGGGCACCTGATGCTCGATCAAAGCGATCTGCTGCTTGCGGTATGGGACGGCGCAGCCGCCCGCGGTCGTGGCGGCGCGGCGCAGATCGTCTCCGATGCGGTGGCGCGCGACATTCCGGTGCTGTGGATAGACCCGACCGGCGTCAGGCCTGTCACTTTGCTATGGGACGGGCTGGTCGAGCATGATCTGGGACAACAGACGATCGATACCGTCCCGCGCGGCGACTGCGGACATATCGAGACGCTGATCGCGCATCTATTGGATCCGCCCCAAGAGCCACGCGAGCGCGCGATGATCGAGCGGTTCGGGCATGAGCGTTTGCCGCGGGCCGGATTGGCGCTGGCTTATCCTCTCTTGCTTGCCGCGGTCGGCGTACGGCGACTGCGTGGTTCGGATTTCCGAGCGCCCGCGCTCGACCCGGCACCGGACGCGATCGTCCAGAGCTGCGCCGGCATCGCGGGCGATGCCGATGGTTTCGGGAACCGGATAGGCCACACGATATTCCCGCGGTTTGCCCATGCTGACGCGATCGCCAACCGCGCCTCGCAGCTGTTCCGAAGCGGCTATGTCGCAAATTTCGGGCTCGCCGCGCTGGCGGTGTTGCTTTCTCTGTCGGGGCTCGGGCTGCCTGCGGAGTTCAAGCCGGTGCTGGTGGTGCTCGAGGTTGTTGCCACCGCCATGATCCTGATCCTGACGCGCGCGGGCCATCGCCGCGGATGGCACGAACGATGGCTTGGCAATCGCGACCTTGCCGAGCGGCTGCGCTGCCTGGCCGTGTCGGCGCAGGTCGGCGATCTCAATCTGCGGATCGATGCGAGCAACGGCAGCGGCTGGCTGGCGCGTGTCACGGCTCGAGAAATAGGATTGCCATCGCTTGCCGCCGATACGGCTTACCTGGGCTGCGTGCGCGACGGTCTGCGCGCGATGCTGACCGACCAGATTTCCTATCTGGAAGCGGACGCGCGCCGGATGCACCGGCTGGAGCACCGCCTGCATCTGTTCGGCAGCCTGCTATTCGGCCTGACCGCGGTGACATGTGTCGTGTTCCTCGGAATCGAGACGCTGATGGGCGCGATGCTCGAGGAACATCCGGCCACGGCACATGCGCTCACGATTGCTGGAGCGATGGCAAGCGCGGCTCTGCCAGCCATCGGTGCGGCTATCTACGGTATCCGCATGCAGGGCGATTTCGCCGGCATTGCCGACCGCAACCACGAGCTTGCCCGGCATCTGCACGCGCTTCGCGCCGTATCGGACGAGGATGCGCTCTGCTTCGACACGTTGCGACGGCGGGTGGCGCGCGCGACCGGATTACTCACGGAGGGGTTGGAAAATTGGCACCAGACATATCGATCGAGGCCATTGGTGCTCCCGGGTTGAGCCGATGGCGCCATGCTCTTGCAGCGGCGCCGCTGCTCGCGCTCATCGTCGCCGCTTCTCCTGCGTCGGGGCAGCAGCCCCCCGATGTGCCCAACGCCTCCGACTCTACCAAGATAAGCCGGTCGCGCCGCGTTTTAGCGCCGGCTCCGCCGCTCGCGCCCGGCGGCGGCGCTACCCGCAGGTCGCGTCTGCCGAACGGGGAAGTCACGGTGCGCATCCCGCACACTCAGATATTACCCCCCTGCAAGGGTAACATGTGCCCTGGGCAGGCGGTGGGTGGCCATGACGTCAACCCGGGGGACGCGCCTTTCCAGGCGGAAATCTATTCAACCACCTTCAAGGATTTCACGCCCGCGGAACTCAAGGCGCAACCCGAATGGTCGCGCCGGCACCGCTGCGGAGGAACGCTGATCGCGGACCGCTGGGTTCTGACCGCAGGCCATTGCATCAATCAGGAGTGGGTCGACGCGGGCTTTCGGGTGCGGTTGGGAGCGACCAATCTGGAAACCAGCCCCGGCGCCTCTTTCCGGATCGATCATATGATCCGTCACGCGGACTATAATGACGACACGCTCGATAACGATATCGCGCTGATCCATCTCGCACCCGATGCGCAGACCAAATTATCGAAGGCGGGCCATATCGAGCCGCTTGCGCTGCACGGCGCGAACCCGATCGACTATCCGCTGCTCGAATCGCCGGCCTATGATGACCACCAGCATTTTGCGGGGCGCCTGACGCACCATCACGGGCCGCACGGCGACATCGAGGAAACGCAATATGTGGCCGCCTATGGATGGGGCACGACCCTGCCCAATCCCAACGGATGGCCATCGGTGATCCTGATCAAGGTCGATCTGGATTTCGTGCCGCTGAATGTCTGCGGTGCGACGCCCGGCTACACGGGAATCGGCCCCAAGGTCGTCTGCGCGTCTGGCGACGGTAGGGATACGTGCACTGGGGATAGCGGCGGCCCACTGGTGCTGGAGGATTATCGGCGGGGAGATCCACCCAATGATAACAGGCGCCAGACTTTGGTCGGCATCGTCAGCTGGGGCGACGGCTGCGCGCAAAAAGGCAAGCCGGGTGTCTATACGCGCGTCACTGCCTATCTCGATTGGATCGCGCGGGCGATGAAGGCGCCGCAGAACGTGAACAGCTTACGCTGAACTCGTCTCCTAGGCCCACTTGGAGATCAGCACTTTATCCAGGCCGCTCCGGCCTGGATCAATCAGTGCGGGGTTGTGGTCGCAGCGGCAGGAGCTCCGCGCGTATCGATATTGCCCCGCCTGTGCTTGACGGAAGCCTTCTGGACCGGTGCCGCCTCCGCCATGGCGTTGCTGGCGTTGCTGCCGTTTCCGATATCTTCCAGCATTCCCGCGTTGGAGGCGGTGGCATTCGCCGTATCGGCCTCGGCCGCGGGTTGGCTTTCCGTTTTTTGACCACAAGCGGCCAGCAACGAAGCGACGCCAATCACCGACAATATAGTCTTGCGCGAAACCATGGGACGGTCCTTTCATAACGACCGTGTAACGTTATGCCAGATGCAGCCTTCGGAGCAAAGCGGGGAAGCGCGGGTCTTTGCGTAGCGGGTCGAGCAGCGGATCGGTCGCACTCCAGGTCAGCCCCGAATCGCCCACGATCTCGGCCCGGTGCAGCGCGGCGAAGGCCCGATCGGGCTCACCCCATTGCGCCAGCACATCCGCCTGCTGATAAACCGCGCTATCCCCCAGTTTGTCGACCAGGGCTTTCATCGCGGCATCAGCCGCGGCCACGTTACCCAGGTGCCTTTCGACAATAGCCAATCCGGGCAGCTTGGAGATGTCGCGCGGCTCAGCCAGGAAGGCGGTCCGTGCCTCGGCCGCCCGACCCAGCAGAAACAGCGCCACCCCCATGAAGCCATGGGCATAGCCCACCGTCGGCTCGAGCCGGAGCGCCTCCTGCGCCGCGTCGAGCGCCTTTGGGTAATTGCGCACGGCTATCTGGACCGAGGCGGCCGCGCGGAAAGCGCGTGGATTAAGCCGGTCGAGCTGGGTTGCCCGCTCGACTGCCTCGATCGCTTTGGCCGGATTGCCGGTGCGGACGGCATAAAAGGCAAAGGACACGGCAGTGTCGGCGTCTCCCCCGCCCAAGGCATAAGCACGGTCGAATGGCGCCCTGGCACCGACAATATCGAGCCGCCCGGTATAGAGCGAATAGCCGAGCGCGAGTTGCGCCTGCGGCAGATCCCAGGCGATCGCGACCGCGCGACGCGCATCGTCAATCGCCCCATCATAAAGACCGCGCATTTCGTCCGGCTTGGCGTAAACGCTGGCGATAGCGGCACGCGAACGTGAGCGCGCCGCATAAGCGGCGGCATAATTCGAATCGAGTGCGATCGCCGTATCGAACTGCGCGAGCGCCGCACGATCGCTCGCCTCATCCACATCCGAATTGAACAGGGTGCGACCCCGCAGGAAGGCGTCATAGGCCGCGACATTCTTGGTGCCGCCTGGGGTGTTGGCGTGCGCGCCCACCCTCGATGCGAGATCGCTGGCTACCGTGGTTGCGATCTCGCTCTGAACGGCGAAGACGTCCTTGAGTTCTCGGTCGAACGTCTGCGACCATCGGCTGAGGCCGGTCTGCGCATCGATCAGTTCGGCGGTTACGCGCACGGTATCGGCCGCGCGCTGCACGCTTCCTTCCAACAGGAACGCCACGCCGAGCTTGGCCGCGATGGTTCGCGCATCCTCCGAAAGCCCGCGAAACCGGTTGGAGGAGGTCGGTGCCGCCACCTGCAAGGCGCCGTCGCGCGCGAGTGCGGCCCTGACCTCTTCGGACAGGCCCTCCGAAAAATAAGCCTGCGACGCATCGCCACCCAAGGTCGCAAACGGAATCACCGCGACGCTATTGGCGACGCTTGCCGCGCCGCCGAACAGGCCTTCGCGCCACGCAATCCCGCTCGCCAGCAGCGCCGCCACGGTGCCGCCGCCGGCGGCAATCAGCAACTTTCTGCGCGATGCGGTCGATCGTGACCGGCCTTGTGGCGACGCGTGGACGCCGGAAGCCACCGGAGCCACTATCGCACGGCTGAGCGCCGCGAACTCCGGCGCCTTTGCATCGCCATGCCAGCGTGAAAAGTCGATCGCATGATATTGGCGGAAACCGAGCGGAGGCTCACTGCCGTCGAGCGACACCGGCACCAGCTTGCCGAGCGCACGCGCCTGTCCCGCCTCGTCGCGCACCCAGTCAGAGACGATCGACGCGCTCGACCACGCCACCACCACCACGTCGGCGCGCTCAAGCCGTTCCTCAATGGTCCGGGCGAATGCTTCGCCCCCTTCGATCAACGCGTCCCACCACAGGTCGAACCCCGCGCCACGCAACGCGTGCGCGAGCGGCTCGACGCGCTCGCGATCGGCGCGGGCATAGCTCAGGAAGATGCATTTGAGGGGTGCCGAACTTGAGGTGGTATCGGCGCTCATCCGCCGGTTACAGCATAACCTCGAGCCTTTGGGTAGCGGCGCCCCGGTTCATGCAGAGGCTGGGCTCCGACACCGGGGCACCCCCGGCTACGCCGGAAATGAATGGTGTAACGAACTCAACAGCTTCAAGTCCGGCTTGCCCGCTCAACCTGTCGGCGCGATCTGGCTCATGATCGCGAGCGGCCGGCCTTCATTGTCTTCGAAGAAGGCCATCCACTCCTCGGCACCGTCTTCGTGGCGATGAATCATGTGCGGGGCGTGGGTGAAGGCGATACCTTTTCCTTCCAGCTGCTCCCGCGTGGCATGGATGTCGGTGACGCGGAAATAGAGGATGGATTCCGCCGATTCGCTTTCGCTCTGCGACAGGAATAACCGCACGCCGCCGCAATCGAAGAAGGCAAGCGTGCCGTAGGTATAGAGATGCGGCAGGCCGAGCACCTCGCCATAGAAAGCGCTGGCTGCGCCGATATCCTTCACGCTGCGCGCGATCTGCCCGATCGGGCCAAGACTACTTTCCGCCATCGTCGCATTCCTCCTCCGGGCAAGCGCGCTGTCCAGCCGCACGCCATCCCATCGCCTGAGTTCGATCCGGCTCGAAAAACCAAGCTTCAGCAATACGTTGGCAACGTGGAACTTGACCGCGTCCGCGCTGACGCCGAGCCGCTCGGCGATCAGGCGGTTGGTCATGCCGTGCCGGATGCTATCGGCCACGCGCCATTCCGCCGGGGTCAATATGTCCTGATGCGGAGGCCGGCCGCGTGTTTTCCGGGTTGCCATAGCGGGCTTTGTAACCCAGCCGCGCGCGATTTTCCCTACCCGTGCCCTACGACCGGCACGGCCGATGCGGCGGTATCCTCCTTGGCCAGCACGGTCAGCGTCATTGCCGAGCGCAACTTGAAGCCCAATTTCTCGTAAAGTGCGATCGCGCCCACATTGTCGGCATAAGAGTGCAGGAAAGGCGTCTCTCCGCGTGCGAGAATGCGCGCCGCAGTGATCCGCATCAGGTCGCTGGCGCAGCCATAGCCCCGAAAATCGGGATGGGTGCAGACCCCGCTGACCTCGGTGAAACCCTCCGGGCACAATCTTTCGCCGGCCATGGCGACAAGCTTGCCCTTCTCTCTGATGCCGATGAAATTGCCCATGCGGTTGGTATGTTCGAAGAAGGGGCCGGGCTCGGTCAGGCGGGCGAGCTCGAGCATGTCCGGCGCATCCGCCTCACCCAGTTTGTCGATCGTGAAAGCGGACTTCGGGGCGACGACATGATCCGCGACCATCTGCACGCAACGGGCGGTGTGATGCACCACCAGAAGGCCGGGCGGTGGCGCGACTTCGTCCACTTCCACCAGCCAAAGCCCTTCCGGCCCGCAATCCAGATAATTGAGCGCAATCCGGCTCTGTTCGGACGCGTCAGCCGCCGCGGCGAACAGGCCGTAGTCGGGCTTAAGGCGCACGGCGCTTCCTACCCTCTCGGCGATATTCGCCTGGCGGGTGGTTAGTGCGCTCCAGATGGGGCGATCGAGCGGATGAGTCACTCGGCCTTGTTACCCGTCCACTTGTCCATCCAGCCGAAAACGGTCTGATACCATTGCAGGCTGTTCTTGGGCTTCAAGACCCAGTGATTTTCGTCCGGGAAGATCAGCAGCTTCGAAGGGATGTTGCGGCGCTGGAGAGCGGTGAAGGCTGCCAGGCCCTGGGTATAGGGAATGCGGAAATCCTTTTCGCTGGTGATCACCAGCTGCGGAGTTTGCCATTTGTCGACATGATTGACCGGGTTCCATTTCTCGAACGCCTGCGGATCTTCATAATAAGCATGGCCGCCATGTTCCCATTCGTCGAACCAGAGCTCCTCGGTCTCATAAGCCATTGCCCGCGCATCGAACACGCCGTCATGCTGGACGATGCACTTGAACCGATCGGGCCAATTGCCCTCGATCCAGTTCATCATATAGCCGCCATAGGATCCGCCCGCGGCACAGACATTGTTACCATCAATGAAATCAAATCGTTCTGTCGCAGCCTTCAGGCCAGCCTTTAAGTCTGTCAGCGGGCGTCCGCCCCAATCCTGATTGATCTTGTCCTGGAAAGCCTGGCCGTAGCCGGTGCTCGCGTGGAAATCGACCGAGACGACGGCATAGCCATGCCCCGCCCAGGCCATAGGGTTCCAGCGATAGGACCATGCATCGCCGAAGCTGCCCTGCGGTCCACCGTGGACGAGGAATGCCACCGGCGCCTTCGCTCCCGACGCAAGCTGCGCGGGGCGCAGCGTGAAGCCCCATACGGTATCACCGTCCGCGCCCTTGAAGTTGAAACGGGTGACGGCCGGCAGGTCGACGCCAGCCAGCTTCGCGGCGTTGACACTGGTCAGGCGGGCGACTTTGCCGCTCGGCTCCCATTTCCAGAGATCGGACGGAGCGGTGAGCGTATCCAGCGAATAGACGATCCCGCCCTTAGGCAGCGGCGTAAAATCGGCGACGTGTCCCGCACCCGTCAGGCGGTGAACCTCGCCGCCGGCGAGATCGACGCGGAAGATCGGTTCGTCGAGCGTGTCGAGCGCGGTGACATAGAGGCTGGCCGAATCCGGCGCCCATTTGACGGAAGCGACCGAGCGGTCCCACTTGTCGGTCAGAGCATGCGTCTGACCGCTGCGGAGGTCACGCACCATCAACACCTGACGGTCGGATTCGTAGCCGGGCCGTTTCATCGCGGTCCAGGCAAGCCAGCGGCCGTCGGGTGAGACGGCGGGGATGGTGTCGGTCGCCTTATTGTCGACGGTCAGGTTGACCGGCGGGCTCGATCCGTCCGCCGGCGCCGCGAAGATATCGAGGTTGGTCGACAGCGCCTCGATCCGCCCCGCCTCACGTAGCGCGAAATAGATCGTTTTGCCGTCAGGGCTCCAGGCGATTTCCTCGCGACCGCCGAACGGCTTGCTCGGAGTATCGCCGACCAGCGCGCCCTCGACCGCATGGCCCAGACCCGGCGCCTTGCCGGCCGCAAGCGGGATCACGAACAATTGCGAGCGTTGCCCGTCAGCCCATGTGTCCCAGTGTCGCACGAACAGTTGGTCATAGGTGCGGCCGCTGCCCGCATCCTTGGGCTTTTCCGGCTGTTTGGCGTCGAGACTGGCCGCACCGACCGGCTTGTCGGCCCAGACCAGAATAGCGTCGCCCTTAGGCGAGATTTCAAAGCCCGACAGGTCGTAGTCGCCGGTCACCTGTGTCGCGGGGCCGCCCGCCATCGATACGCGCCAGACCGCGCTGACGTCGCCCTTGCGGTTGGAGAGGAAATAGAGATTGCCGTCGGGGCCAAAAGCCGGATCGGTTTCCTCCGCCTCGGTCGAGGCGAACTTCTCCGGCGTCGCGTTCCTGGCCTTGAGATCGAGCCGCCACAGATCGTGACGCCCTTTATTGGCATCGAGATCGGTTTCGCGCTGATCCCACACCACCCAGCGGCCATCGGGCGAAATGACGGGCGCGCCAACGCGTGAGAGAGAAACCATGTCGTGCGGTGTGAAAGGCCGCGCGAGCGCGGTCGTGGCGAGTGTGGCGGCGAATGCCCCGGCAAGAAACTTTTTCATGGCACGGGACTAGCAAGCCAGCCGCGCGGTGGCAAAGCCGTCGGTTCAGGGCACGATGCCCAGCTTCTTCGCCTGATCGGGAACATCCGCGTCGAGCGCCTTGGCTTTCGCCAGGTCGGCCTCTCCCGCCTCTTTCTGGCCCAGCCGCAGCTTCGCTATGCCACGTCCATAATGCGACCAGCCGATCTTGTCGTTGGCGGCAAGCGCCTCATCATAATCGGCGATGGCATGCGGGTAATCGCCCATCCGAAGCCGAACCAAACCCCGGCTGTCCAGAAACGAAGGGTTGTGCGGCATACCGGACAGCGCCGCGTTGCAATCCTTCAGAGCGAGATCGAGATTGGCTCCGCTTAGCGCACGCGACCAGCAGCGCCCGTTGAGGGCGATTGGCCTGCGATTGTCATCCCTATGCGCCGCGATCCAGAGGTCGTATTGGGCGATCGCCCGTGGGTAGTCGCCGATACTGTCATACATGCCGGCAATCGCGAGTCGGCGATCCGAACTTTTCGAAGCCGCTGCAACCGCAGCATCGACATCGAGACTGATGTCGGCGCCACGATCAAGCCGGCGACGTAACACCGCCCGCATCAGATGCGCGTCGATATCATCCGGTTTCGCCTTGAGGGCATTATCGAGATCGTCCAGCGCCTGCACTGGCTGACGCATCCGCTCATGCAATTGTGCACGCCCACGAAGCCACTCGGAATTCTCGGGCGCCAGCTTCACGGCCTGATCGAAATCGGCGAGAGCCTCTTTCAGCGCGCCACGCGCCGCACGCGCGGCGCCGCGGCGGCCGAAAGCATCGGCGTCGGCCGGCGGCGGCCCCTCGTCAGCTTGCGGAATCGATGTCCCGGCCGCCCCGCCGTCCTTCTCGCCAGCATCCCGAAGGTAGCTCAAGTCGAAAACGTGACCGCCATTGAAGGTGAAAAATAGCTTCCGATAGTGGTTCGACCAGTAGACGTGGTGCGACAGGAAGAAGTCGGCACCGATGACCATATCGGTAGCCACCATGTCTCCGCCGAACCGCAATTTGGTATTCCGCACCTCCTCCTGGTCGCCGATCTTCACACTCTGGACCGGCCCGATCCAGGTCTTGATGAAAGATCGCCCGATCCCACCCGATCCGCCGCCGGGCGTGACCCCTGGGCCATCGGGCTTGAGACCGAGCCGGGCCGCTGCCTTGAGCGAAAGCATCGACGCACCCGCACCTGTGTCGAACAGGGCGCTCAGTTTGACCCCGTTCACATAGACCGAGCCCATGATGTGCGGACGCTCGTCGTTACCCGGGTCCGTCGTCAGCACCGAATAGCCCTGGTCGGGCTTGGCCCAGTAAGCGAGACTGGCCTTCGAACAATTTTCGCTGCGCATCAGCCGGATCATGCCGTGGGCGAGATCGAATTCAGTATCCAGCAGCGCCAGGACATTCTGCCCAAGCAGGCCGACCGATCCCACCTCGCTACCGCCGACCAGGAACTGGACCCTGGGAATGTTGACCCCGGCAAGCGTGAAGGTCTTCACCGTAGCCAGCATCGGTACGACCGTGCCGCCCACACCAATCAGACGAAAGCCGTCGGGGAGACGTTCGAGCGACAAGCCATATTCCGCTGCGCTCCCGGGCGATATCATGCTGAAAAAGGCGCCGCTGTCGGCCACGAATACCGCGTCGCGCCCGTTGATCTTGACGTGGACCATCGGCTGGGGGCCGGACATGGTGACGGGTAGTTCGGCGACCCGGCCCACCCCGCATGGCGCATCTGCCGCCAGCGCTGGGCCGGCAAGTGCTGATGCCGCGCAGAACGCGGCGAAGTATCTATGGCTCAAAGCTTTTCCCCTCGCCATGAACTTGCCGACAAGGAAAAGCGGGTTCAAGCGTCTTCAAGCCCCAGATCGGGGATTATCGCCCGATTATGCGCGCCACTTCGCGCGCGACGACGCGTTCGACCAGATCCGGCAGATTGGCGTCGAGCCATTCCTTGAGCATCGGCCGCAGCATCTCGCGCACCAGCCCGTCGAGCGTATTCTCGTCCGCCTTGGGATCCACCGTGACGTTGGCCAGCGCCGCCATCGCCGCCTTGCTCGCCTTGGCCGCCTTGCCGGACACCAGCGCCTCTTCCTTCGGCGCCTCGCCCAATTCGAGTATGTCCTCGTCCCCCGCCGGGGCAATGAGCGGGGCGTTGGGAATGCGGCGCGCCGCCTCGACATCCGCGCTGATGATGCGCTTGATCGAGGACAGCACGTCTTCCATCGATTGTTCGGGCCGGTCTTCTGCCATGATCGCCCGAATATTGCCTATTGCTGCGGCGGTGTCACGGCCCCGTTGCCGGCGTCGGGATTATAAGGCGCAACATCGGGGTCGGTCGGCGTCGGGCCGGTCGTGTGCGTGCCCTTGGGCCCGTATTTGGGCTGCTCGCTCCAGTCGCCGATCCAGTGCGTGACATGGTTATAGTTCGCCGTCGGATCGTAGAGCGTCCCGCCGTCGAGGCCGAGATCGCGTGCCTCTGCCCGGCCCATCGCGTTCAGCAGCGCGAAGCCGGCGACATATTCGTCATGTTGCGCCGAGACGAGCTGAACCTGCGAGTTGAGCAATTCCTGCTCGGCATTGAGCACGTCGAGCACGGTGCGCGTGCCGACCCGATTTTCCGCGCGGACGCCTTCAAGCGCGAGTTCGTTGGCCTTCACCGCCTCCTGATTGGCGGCGATGCCCGCCATCGCCGCCTGATACGCAGCGAAGGCCGCACGCGTATTGGCGATCACCTGGCGTTCGGTATCGATGCCCGATTCGATCGCCACATTCTGTGTCGCCTGCGCCTGGCGAACACGCGCGCCGGCGAGACCGCCCTGGTATAATGGCAGCGTCATCTGCACGCCGAATGTATTGGCGGTGCGAGTCTCATCGATACCTGGCGTGCCTTTCGCCTGGCCGGTCAGCCGGTACGCGGTACCGAGATAATTGTTATAATTCGGTCCCGCGATTGCCGACACCGTCGGCAGGCGCTGGCTGCGCGCGGTGCCGACGTCATAGCCCGCTGCCTTGGTTTCGGCGGCGGCGGCCTGAATCGCCGGGCTGTTGTCGAGCGCGGTTGTGACCGCCCGATCGGGGTCGCTCGGCAACCTGGGCAAAGCGGGCGGCGGGGCGAGATTTTCGGGCCAGCTGCCGACGACGCGACGATAATTTTCGCGGCTCGCGGTCAGATTGCCCTGCGCGGTGATAAGCTGGCTGCGCGCGAGGCTGAGGCGTGCCTCGGACTGCGCGACGTCGGTACGGGTCAGGTCGCCGACCTGAAAGCGATCGCGGCTCGCCTTCAGGTTGGTGTTGAGGACGTCGACATTCTTGCGGTTGAGATCGACGATCGAGGCGTCGCGGATCACGTCCATATAGGCGCTCACCACCTGGGTGAAGATATTGCCCTCGGTCGTGCGCAGCTCGGCGCGGCCCGCGGCAACCCGCGAAGTCGCTGCATTGATTCCATTTCTGACGCGTCCGCCCTGGAAGAGCGGATAAGACAGGTTGAGCTGCGCGGTCAGCGAACGCGCACCGTTGCTGAAATTGTCGATCCCGTTCGTGCTTTGCGACAGGCCGACCGTGCTGTTCAGCTGCGGCCGCGACGCCGCCTTGGCGATCGAAACGCCTTCGTCGGTGCCGCGCAATTGGGCGCGTGCAGCATTGAGCGTTGGGCTCGAGCTATAGGTCTGCACGAAGGCATCCTGCAGCGTGGTCGCCATCGCGGGCGCACCGAGCGCCGCGCCGCCAAGCAAGGCGGCGATGATCTTCCCCCGGAAACGCATCAGAAGCTGAACCCCTTTTCAACCGCGAAGGCACGCAGGATCGGCGCCTCGGCATCGGCAAAGCTCTGCATGCCGAAACCACCGCCGGCCTTGCGGCCGAGCGCCAGGCGGGTGACTCCATCCTGAAGGATCGGCGCCGCAAGACGCCCGCCGTCGGCGAGCTGGCCGATGATCGCCGGCGGAATTTGCTCGGCTGCCCCGTCGAACAGGATCACGTCATAAGGTGCGCTTTTGGCCCAGCCCTTGGCGAGCGGGCCAGCGGCACGCGTCACACCGGGCGTCGCCTTACCCGCCAGATCCTTATCCTCTTCAAGCGCGACCACGACCGCGCCGAGCTCGGCGAGCACCGCGGCCGAATAGCCGCTGCCTGCGCCGATCACGAGCGCGCGCTCGCCCGGGCGGACGCGCGCCTCGGTCAGCAGGCGGCCGACGACCATCGGCGACGGCATGCTCCGGCCGTTTCCGATCGGCAGGCTTCGGTCGAGATAAGCGAACGCGGCCTGGCCCGCGGGCACAAAGCGCTCGCGCGCCACCTTCCCCATCGCCGCGACCACGCGCGGATCGTTGACCGCGGTGGTGCGCAACTGGCTCGCGACCATCGCTTGGCGCATCTGTTCGAAATTCTGCTCGGTCACTGTGCGTCGCCCTCTTCAGGTGTCTTAGTGATACAAGACACCACGCCGGATGGCAACGCCTTATCGAAGGCTATGCCCAAGGCCAAGAGGAGCATGATCCATGCCAGACGATATGTGGCCGACCGCAGCCCCCGCGCAACCGGCGACATGTCCGGAACCGGACAAATGGCAACAGAAGCTGTCCGATTGCGGACAGGATCATGCCGAGCGCCTGAGGGTTTGACAGCAGCGCGAAAAGCCACCATCTGCCCGCCTCCGGCCCGATGGCGGAGTGGTTACGCAGAGGACTGCAAATCCTTGCACGCCGGTTCGATTCCGGCTCGGGCCTCCACTCAATCTAAAAAGATGCGCAACCGCCGGCGGCGGACGACGTATCCGGGCTTCTCCCGTTACGTCGCCGGCCCTCCCTATCGGCCGGTGGATCGCTGCCCGGCGCCGGGCGTAATCATGCTTGTCCCTCCATTTAGGTCCGGGGCGGCTGCGCGGCGAAGAGTCTTCAATAGCGCCTCGGCGGCGGGACGTTCGGGCGAATTATAGGGACCTGCTGCAAGCGGCAGGATGAAGGCTTGCGCGGTTGCGCTTTCCCCCTGCTGCGCCAGTGCCGTCGCAAATTCGAGCCGCGTCGCCGGCGCCGCCGGCACTTCCTCGAGCGCGCGTTGCAGCCCATCCACCGCATTGGCACTGGGCGTCTCACCCGCTGGCGCGAAGCTGCGATAGTAAGCCAGCAACGGATTGACCGCGTCATGGTCGGTCTGGTTCGCCGCGACGATCAGCTTGCGGCCTTCCGCAACCAGCCTGCCCCGGTCCGGGCCCGCCAATGCGGCGGCCTGAAGGATCATCGCCGTGCCTTTCCAGGTCAATGCCTGCGGATCGGACGGTGAGATCGTCTGCGCCCGGCCGGCCGCGGCCAGGCACTCGGCGGCATTGCCGCTACGGCACTCCGCCTCGGCCAGAAGCAATTGCGCTTCGCGTTCGCCCGACCATTTGGTGGCGTTGCGACGGAGCTTGTCGAGCCATCGTCCACGCTCGGCGAGCGCCTCATCGCGTGCTTTGGTCATCACCTTGGCCGTCGCCGGCTCCGCACCGGCCGGCGGCGCGGGCGGTATCACAACGCGCGCGCCCAGCTCGAGCCTTCCCTTAAGGAACGCCGCTTCGCTTTCGCGCAGGCGGCGCACCGTCGGCTGCTCGATCTTGGCGCCGTCATAGGTCACCTTGTAGACCGGCTTTCGCGAGAAGAAATAGGCCCGGAGCTCACGCCCGAGCTGTGCCTGGTCGCCAAACACCGCCGCCGCCTTTTCCGGATCCTCCCCTTTCGCGCGCGCCAGCAGATATTGTCCGAGCTGCGGCCGCTTCGTATCGGAAAGGAACAGGAAGTGCGTCAGCATCCAGGCATGTATCGGCGTCCAGCGCGTGCTGCCCGGCTTTTGCGTCAGATAGGCGTCACTCAGCACATCCTTGATTGGGTAGGTGCCGAATTCGTCGATCACGGTCTGTGCACCGTGCGGCGCACGCCCAAACTCGACCGTATTGTTTCCGGTGACGGCGAAGGTCGAGAAGACCTGACCAAACCCGTCGAGATACCAGCGCGGATACGCCGCCGGGTGATAAGTCAGCAGATAATGTTGGGCATAGCCGGCATAGAGCAGATTCTCGGCGGTGATCTCGATCGCCTTTTCGCCGAAGGTCGGGCTGTAATCGTGCGGCCCCCGCAATCCTGAGAGCGCCACGGTGCCGATGGCAGCGGTCAAGTCGGCTCGGATATTGGGGTCGGTGGCACCGGCCGCCATCGAACCGAGCATGCTCGCCACCGCCTGGGCATTGACAGTCGTATGCTCGACCACGGTGCGCTGGTCGACGCGCGTGCTGGCCATCACCGCGCCATCCTCACGCGGGTCGTAATAGCGGCCAATGCGGAACAGGTCGCTGAACGGCCCCTGCTGCCAGCGCAGATTGCGCAAATCCATCTCGTCGAATTCCGCGACATCGCCAATCATCGTGATGCGGATCTTGATCATGTCGTCATCGGCGGCGGCGTTCTTGCCCATCAGCGATGACAGCACGAAGTGCAGCCATTCGAGATTGCGTGCGAGACGCACCAATTCCTTCTCGTCGCCATCGCTCACCAGCAGGACGTGGTTGGTCTCCGCCTGGCGCCAGTTGCTGAGCTTGGACCTGACCGCGGTGATCACGACATCGCTATTGGCACGCTCAGCCGATTGGGCCTGTGCACCTGCGGGCACCAAAGCCACCAACGCCGCGACGGCTGCCCCCACTGATCGGGTCAAAATCCTTGCAACCATAACTACCCTTTCCGACGGGATCGCGGTCTCGCTTCTTCACTGATCGCGCGATTGGAAGACAACTTAAGGCAACCGTGGCCGCCAGTGGCGGTTCGGCGTAACCACCGCAAGCCATCCGCAGCCCGCCCGGACAAAATCCACATCGCGGTGCCCAAGAAACATAAACTTGCGGGTGAGCCGCCATGAAGGCAAGGCGCGTTGTCCCCTTAAGCACCCAATCCATAGGCCGACCATGCCCGTTTACCGTTCCCGCACCACCACCCACGGCCGCAACATGGCCGGCGCGCGCGGCCTGTGGCGCGCGACGGGGATGAAGGATTCGGATTTCGGCAAGCCGATCATCGCGGTGGTCAACAGCTTCACGCAGTTCGTGCCGGGCCATGTTCACCTGAAAGACCTCGGCCAGCTGGTCGCGCGCGAGATCGAGGCGGCGGGCGGCGTCGCCAAGGAATTCAACACGATCGCGGTCGATGACGGCATCGCGATGGGCCATGACGGC
>Ga0207657_10000616_pt1 | contig 37754 bp, 38 predicted proteins | sample KBSC33metaG_FD_184316 | JGI IMG/M metagenome (GOLD analysis project Ga0207657, IMG submission 184316) | Corn rhizosphere microbial communities from Kellogg Biological Station, Michigan, USA - KBS C3-3 metaG (SPAdes) (version 2) | ecosystem: Host-associated > Plants > Roots > Rhizosphere > Soil ... | reverse complement strand
GGCGTAGACCTTGCGGAGCAGCGGCTCCCCGAAGTCGGGCAGCGCAGAGCCCGGGAACCCGCCGACGAAGCCCTTCGTCCCGACCACCCCCACCTCGAGGCCGTCGACCTCGCAGCTCGCGCACTCGCGGTCGAGCAGGCGGATGCCCGCTTCGGCGAGCACCTCGCCGAGCTCGTCGGTGCGGCCTGCGTGGTGGTCGTGGTTGCCGAGCACGGCGAAGATCGGCACATCGAGCCTCCGACAGGCGTCGGCGATCACCTCGGCCTGCTCGGGCTCTCCGCTCGTGGTCAGGTCGCCCGCGAGGAGGACGATGTCGGCCTCGCCCTCGAGGTCGGCGAACGCCCGCTCGACGCGGTCGGCGCTCACCTCCGAGGCGTGGATGTCGGCTGCAGCCGCAATCCTGACCACGGCCTCATGTTGCGCGATTGGGCAAACCGGAAACGACCCCGCGATGCCGGAGCCGACGTTCGAGGAGCTGCTCGACGCGATGAAGGCGGGCGCAGGCGCGCTGCAACGCAAGGAAATCCCCTTCGTGCTCGGGGGTGGGCTGGCGGCCTGGGCGCGGGGCGGCCCGAAGAGCCAGCACGACGTCGACTTCATGATCCGGCCCGAAGACGCCGACGCGGCTCTCGAGGCGATGGAGCAAGCGGGGCTCCGCACCGAGCGTCCGCCCGAGGGCTGGCTGTACAAGGCCTGGCACGAGAACGGCGCCCTCGTCGACCTCATCTTCGCGCCCTCCGGGGGGCCGATCACCGACGAGACGATCGATCGGGCGCCGCTGCTCGAGGTCGCGGCGCTGCGGGTGCACGTCTTCACGCTCGAGGACGTGATGACCACGAAGCTCCTGGCGCTGACCGAGCAGGAGCCCGACTACGCGCAGGTGCTGAGCTACGCGCGCGCGCTGCGCGAGCAGATCCACTGGGACGAGGTTCGCTCCCGCAGCGAGGCCTCGCCGTTCGCCCGAGCCTTCTTCACGCTCGTCGAGGGCCTCGGCATCGTCGACCCGCCGGCGTAGAAGCGAACAGGGGAGCGGCCGCGTCCGGAGACACGGCCGCTCCCTTTGCGCCAGCCGGCGACCGCAGCCCGTGCAGGCCGGCTGTTGCGGTTGAGCTCTAGCTCGTCGCGTCCTGCTGGTCGATGACGTGGCGGACCGGAAGGGCCGTCAGGATCGCCGCCAGATCGTCGCCGGACATGCTCCGCGGCTCCCTCGGCGCCCGCACCGTGACCATGCCGCGATCGTTGTCGGTGATCACCGTGACGCCGTCGGGCAGCGAGATCTTGGTGCTCGAGGTGACCATGCCGTCGAAGGTGAGCTGCATGCCCTTGAGCGCCCGGCCGTGCCGATTGGCGCGCTTGACGTCGATCGTGATCGAGCCGTTCGTGCTAGTGGACGAGTCGTACGCCGCGTACGCCGAGAGGTCGCCCTTGAGGACGTACTTCACGTTCGCCTTGCCGTGGTTTCCCTGGCCGCCCGTGTTCGGGTTCCCCTTCGCGAGGGCGACGCCCGGAACCATCAGTGCTGCGATCAGGAGCGGAAGTACCTTCTTCATGCCAGCAAACTCCTTTGCTCTTCGGGTGCCTCCCCGCTCTCACCGTGGTCGCGCATCGTCAGCCCAGTACAAGGGCTACGTAAGCCCTTCGTAAAGCACCGAGCCGTCTCCGGAATATGAGTTGAACGCTATTCAACGGAAACGGAACCGGCACCTTCACGAGCGCGACCGGCGTGGTCACGAACCAACGTGGGCCAACCGCTCTACTCGCGGATAGAGGAGCGATTAACGCGCCAGCCGCGAAGCGATGCCTCTTTGCGAGTACCGACAAGGAAGCCGATGCACCAGTCGAGCATCTCCAGCGCGTCGTGCGCTGCCTGTTTGTACGGCTCGGCATCTCCCGAGGGTGCTTTTCCGTTGTCTGCCATGCATATCGCGTCCCCCCGGGGCCGGGGACGGGAAACGCTAGAAGAAGAAGCTCGACCAGGCGGCCCACCAATCCTCGCCCTTGGCGACGAGCGAGCCCGGTCCGGTCACCTCGACGCCCTTGCGGTTTGCGTACTCCTGCAGGCGGTCCGGGGTCGTGAACTCGATCGCGATCTCGCAGGGCCGCCCCGGATCGTACGGCGCGACCGCCGAGAGGTCCGACAGCGCCGTGCGCGCGCCCTCCTCGATGAGCTCGCGCGCGCGTCGCGGCGTCTTCATCCGCGCGCTGAAGCGGCCGAGCCCCTCCTTCACCTCGACCGTCGTGAGCCCGTCGCCGAGCAGCTCCTTCCCCTCGCGGCACACCGCGCGGTCACCGGTCACGAGCAGGACCGGGACACCGAAGTGGCCGCAGAGCGCCGCGTTGATCCCGGTCTCGCCGACGAGCGTGCCGTTGAAGCGGAGGCTCTGCCACGCCTGGCCGGAGACGGTGTGCGAGAGGACGCCGTCGGCCGCGCCCGCCATCGCGTGCATGCCGACGAAGAGGGCGGCGTCGCAGCCCGCCTTGAGGAACCCCGTGTACTCCGTCCACTCCCGCTGCACGACGTACTCGCACCGCGAGTCGAGGAGATCGGGCACGAGCGAGTTGAACTCGTAGGCGCCGCCGGCGCCGTGGCAGTCCATGACCACGATCTCCGTCGCGCCCGCGTCCTTCGCCCCGCGCACGGCCGCGTTGATCTCCTCGGTGTAGAGGACGCGTCCCTCGTCGTAGAGCTTCTCGCCGCCGGACGTCTGCTGCCACCTGACGATCCCGGCGACGCCCTCCATGTCGCTGATGATGTGGACGCGCACGGCGGGACGATAACGTCACCCCGTGGAGACGGGACTGGCCGGAAAGCGCGTCCTCGTGACCGGCGGTGGGGGCGGGATCGGCTCGGCATGCGTGCGCGCGTTCGCGGCCGAGGGAGCGCGCATGGCCATCCACTACCGCACGAGCCGCGAGCGCGCCGAGGAGCTCGCGCACGAGACCGCCGGAGTCGCGCTGCAGGCGGATCTGACCGTGGAGGACGAGGTCGACGGGCTGTTCGAGGCCGCGGAGCGCGAGCTCGGCGGAGTAGACGTCTGCGCGGCGGTGGCGGGCTTCTGGCCGCGCGAGGACGAGCCGGTCTGGCAGCTGCCGCTCGAGCGCTGGGAGGCCACGCTGCGCTCGAACCTCACGGCCACCTTCCTCACCGCGCGCGGGTTCCTCCGCCTCGTGGAGAGGACAGGGCACGGCAGCCTCGTCCTCGTGGGCTCGACGGCCGGGCGCTTCGGGGAGGCAGGCCACGCGGACTACGCGGCCGCCAAGGCGGCGATCCAGGTCGGGCTGCTCCTGAGCCTGAAGAACGAGCTGGTGCGGATCGCGCCGCGCGGCCGCGTCAACGCCGTCGCGCCGGGCTGGACGTACTCCCCGATGACGCGTGGCGAGCTCGAGGACGAGTTCGTCGCCCGTCTCAGCCGGACGATGGCGCTGCGGAAGGTCGCGGTGGCGGAGGACGTGGCGCGGGCGGTCGTCGTCCTCGCCTCCGACGAGCTCTCCGGCCACGTCACGGGCGAGCTCGTGACCGTCGCGGGCGGGATGGAAGGCCGCACCGTTCACGAGCTCGCATGACCCGGTTCGAGGAGCGGCTCGCCGACGAGACGCCGATCGTCGCGGACGGCGGCATGGGAGCCCTGCTCTCGAGCGCCGTCGCCGGCCTGCGCTGCCCCGAGGAAGCGAACCTCCGCGCGCCGGAGAGCGTGCTCGAGGTGCATCTCGGCTACATCCGGGCGGGCGCCGAGCTGATCGAGACGAACACCTTCGGCGCGAACCGGGCGAAGCTCGCGCGCCAGTTCCTCGCCGACGAGCTCGAGCAGATCAACGCCGCCGCGGTGCGCATCGCGCGCGAGGCGCGAGAGGTCGCCGGGCGAGACGTCTTCATCGCCGGCTCGCTCGGCCCGCTCGGCGACGTCGAGCTCGCCGGCTACGACCGCGCCGAGCTCTACGCCGAACAGGCGCGGGTGCTCGAGGGACGCGGTGTGGACCTGTTCATGGTCGAGACCTTCTACGACCTCGACGAGCTGGAGACGGCGATCGCCGCCGTCCGCTCCGTCTCGGCGCTGCCGCTCGTCGCGCTCCTCACCTTCGACGCAGGCGGAGAGACGCTCGCCGGCGTGAAGGCGGAGGAGGCGGCGGCGCGCCTGCGTCCGCTCGGCCTCGCCGCGTACGGCGCCAACCACGGCGCGGGGCCTGCCGCCGCCCTCACGGCGCTGGCGCAGATGGGCGGCGACGGCGCGGTGCTCGCGGCGCTGCCGAACGTCGGCCTTGCAAGCATGAGCGGCCAGCGGATCGTCTTCCCGCACGCGACCCCCGCCTACTTCGCCGAGTTCGCCGCCCAGGCGCGGGCACTCGGCGCCCGGCTGATCGGCGGCTGCTGTGGTACCACGCCGGCTCAGGTAGCGGCGATCCGCGAAGCGGTGGACGCGAACCGCCGTCCCGCCGGCTCCTTCCTCGTGCACGAGCGCGAGCAGCTGGCGCCCTTCGAGCCGGCCACGGGAGAGACGCAGCTCGCGCGGCTTCTGCGCGAGGGCGAGTTCGCGCTCTCGGTGCAGGTCGACCCGCCGCTCGGCGCCAATCCCGAGGCGCTGATCGAGACAGCGCGCGCCGTCCGCGACTCGGGCCGAGCGCAGTTCGTGGACGTCAACGACAACCCACGCGCGCGGGCGCGGATGAGCGGGATCATGGCCTCGGTCGCGATCGAGCGGTTCACGGGGGTCGAGACGATTCCGCACCTGACGCCGCGCGATACGACGATCGCCGGGCTCGAGTCCCTCCTGCTCGGCGCGCACGCGGAGGGAGTGCGGAACATCCTCGCGGTCACGGGCGACCCGCCCGAGGCCGGCGACTATCCCGGCACCCACGCCGTCTACGACGTCGATTCGATCGGCCTCGTGGAGCTGATCGCGAAGCTCAACGCGGGCGAGGACTGGCACGGCCGCGCGATCGACGCGCCGACCACGTTCTTCCCCGGCGTGGCGGTGAACCCGACCGCCGACGACCTGGAGCTCGAGGCCGAGCGCTTCCACCGCAAGGTGGCGGCCGGCGCCCGGTTCGCGATGACGCAGATCCTGTTCGACCTCGAGGCGCTCGAGTCGTTCCGGGAGCGGATCGGCGGCTGGCCCGTGCCGGTGCTGGTCGGCGTCTGGCCGATCCGGACCACCGAGACCCTGGTGCGCGTCCACAACGAGGTGCCCGGGATCGTCGTGCCGGAGCACGTGCAGGAGCGGTACCGCGCCGCCGGGCGGGCCGCGCGCGAGGTCGGGCTCGCCCTCGGTCAGGAGCTGGTCGAGGGCGCCCGCGAGCTCGCGAGCGGTGTCTACGTCATGGCGCCGTTCCGCCGCCCGCTCGACGTCGTCGAGCTCCTTCCCGAGCCCGGCTAGAGCTCAGGGCGCGCAGTCGTTGTTCGGAACGCGTTCCGTCCCGGCGCGCGCAAGGTCGCTGCGGATGATCGAGGCCGGGACGCCGAAGCCGCTCGGCGAGTTCTTGCGCTGGGCGAAGATCATCGACTGGACCCTGCCCGCCTCGTCGACTGCCGGTCCGCCCGAGTCGCCGGGCCTGACCTGCCCGGCCACGGCGGTGATCGTGCGCGCGACCGGCCCATGCTCGAACGCGTCCTGCGTCAGCACCGTCGCCGTCCGGCCGATCCGGCCCGGAGTCGCGGTGAGCCCCCCGTCGAGCGGGTAGCCGAGGATCGCGACCGAGGCGCCCGACCGCGGCTCGGCGAGCTGCAACGGCTCCAGGTCGACTCCGGTGACCCGGAGCACGGCGACGTCGTTGTGGCTGTCCAGCAGCACCACGTCGGCCACGACCGGAAGCGGCCTGTCGGGGACGCGGACGATCGTGTTGCTCTCGCCGGCGACCACATGCGCCGCGGTGACGATGAGATTTCGCCCGGCGATCCAGCCGCTCCCCTCGACTCCGACGCCGCAGGCCGTCCCGAGGACCTTGACGACGCGGGTGGTGGCCGCGCGGATCGAGGGGTCGCGCAGGACGCCCCTGCTCGGCGGCAGCGAGGGTGCTTCGGGGCCGACGATCGAGGTGAGCGGATCGATGCGGGCGAGCAGGTTGAGCAGAGTGCGCGGCGGCAGCGCCGAGTTGAGCTGCCTGACGATCTCGGAGCGCTCGACCTCATGGCGAAAGCTCGTCTGGCCGGGCGTGAGGAGGGCGACGGAGGCGCCGACCCAGACGATCGCGACACCGACGGCGCCGCCGAGCAGGAGACCGCCGGCCGAGTCGATCAGCCGCAGGGCGGTCAGCCGCATGCCGCCCCGGATGAACGAGCCCGCGACGAGGGCGGCGAACTGCAGCAGCATCGCGCCGACCACCGCTCCGATGAGCGCTGCGAAGGGCGTCCACTTCGAATTCGAGCCGCCGTTGAGCACGTGCGGCGCCAGGCGCGAGCCCACGTAGGCGCCGACGCCGAGCCCGATGAGCGAGAACGCGCTGAGGACGAGGCCGCGACGGAACCCGCCGACCGCCGCGAGCAGCACGATCGCGATCGCGATCCAGTCGGCGGCGTTGAGCCCCACCGCCGCAGAGTAAAGGCCGGGCTACACTAGATCGCCCGCGGGGGCGTAGTTCAGTTGGTTAGAACGCCGGCCTGTCACGCCGGAGGTCGCGGGTTCGAGTCCCGTCGCTCCCGTTTTTCGAAGTGGATCAGCGACGACGTTGCGACCGATGAACTGATCCACGTCGTCGGTCTGGACGAGATCAACCGATCGACTCCGCGGCACCTGGCGGTCAACGGCTTGGGGCTGCACGCGGCGGCAGGCCTGGCTGCGGCCGACCGCGCGTAGCCCGACGACCAGCGATGCGGTCAACCATCCCCTCGGCCGCCGCGAGACCCGCTGCGATCTGGTCGTCGCCCGGCTGGCCCAGCACTACGCCGGTGATCGTCGTCCGTTTGCCGTCGATCCAGCGGATCGCGCGGAAGGCGAAGCAGCCGCCGGCCGCGTCGTCGGAGCCGGTCTTGACGCCGACGAAGCCGTTGTGCCCGAGCAGGGTGTCTGTGTTGTGCACGGTGCCGGCGACCGGCAGCGTCGCGCTCGGGGTGGCGACGATGCTCGCGAACACCGGCAGGCGCATGGCCTGTTCGACGATGCGCACCTGGTCCACGGCAGTCGAGACGGTCGAGTCGTCGTAGCCGCTCGGGTCGGTGTAGCGGGTCTGGGTCATGCCCAGCGACCGTGCGGTGGCATTCATCCGGGCGACAAAGCCGTCCCGCGAGCCGGCGTCCCAGCGCGCCAGAACCACGGCGATGTTGTTCGCCGAGGGGAGAAGCAGTGCTTGCAGAGCCTGGCGCTCGGTCAGCTGCTCCCCTGCAACGACGGGCACGATCGACTCCCGCCGGGCACGCCGGCGGTCCGTGTCGACGACGTCGTCGCCGGTGAGGGTGATCGTCGGTCCCTCCTCGCCGGGCTGAAGCGGGTGGTCGCGGAGCACGAGATAGGCCGTCATCACCTTCGCGAGGCTGGCAATTGCAGCCGGATGCTGGTTCGGCCCGGCCTGGATCTGCGACTGCCCGGCGCGGACGAGCGCGGCCTGGCCGGCTGCCGGCCATACCCTGCTGAGGTCTCCGCCTTGCGCACCGCGGTGCCCAAAGTGGCGGACGTCGATGCGCGAGGCGGGCCTCGAGGGCGAGGACGCCAGCAGCCGATAGCCGAGGGAGGCGGCGATCGCCGCGACGACGAACAACAGGCTGGCACGGATCCAGCGAATCCGAACACGACGGGGCATCGTTCGCGCTGGCTCGCGGTAGGTCACACAGCGATTCAAGGCAGCGGGGTGTTGCCGCCCCGTATGCCGTTTTCGATATGCCGACGAAACGCTCGGGCTCTAGCATCGAGGCATGCGCGTTTTGATCGTCGAGGACGAGCCCTACATGGCAGAAGCGATTCGCGACGGCCTGCGCCTGGAAGCGATTGCCGCAGACATCGCAGGTGACGGCGACGCGGCCCTGCAACTGCTGCACGCCAACTCCTACGACATCGCCGTCCTCGACCGGGACATCCCGGGGCCCTCCGGCGACGAGATCGCCGAACACATCGTCGCCTCCGGCAGCAGCACGCCGATCCTCATGCTCACGGCTGCCGACCGTCTCGACGACAAGGCCCGCGGGTTCGAGCTCGGCGCCGACGACTACCTCACGAAGCCGTTCGAGCTCCGAGAGCTCGTGCTGAGGCTCAGAGCGCTCGACCGCAGGCGCGCCCACAACCGGCCGCCAGTGCGAGAGATCGCAGGCCTGCGGCTGGACCCGTTCCGGCGAGAGGTCTATCGCGACGGCCGCTACGTCGCCCTCACACGGAAGCAGTTCGCCGTGCTCGAAGTCCTCGTCGCCGCCGAAGGCGGTGTCGTCAGCGCCGAAGAGCTCCTGGCGCGAGCCTGGGACGAGAACGCCGACCCGTTCACGAACGCGGTGCGCATCACCGTGTCGGCCCTGCGCAAGCGCCTCGGCGAGCCCTGGCTCATCGCCACCGTCCCCGGCGTCGGCTACCGCATCGACGCAGCAGACGGAGGAGAGCGTGCGTAGAGCCCCTGGCCTGAGCGTCCGCCTCAAGCTCACCCTCAGCTACGCCGGCTTCCTCATGCTCGCAGGCGCAGTGCTGCTCGTCGCCGGCTACTTCTCACTCTCCCGTGGCGTGCATCCCGGCGTGATCTTCATGGTCCGCAGCCATTCCGACCTTCTGCGCGATTTCGCTCCCATCGCGGCCGTCGTGATGGCGTTCCTGCTGGTCTTCGGTCTGTTGGGAGGGTGGCTTCTCGCCGGCCGAATGCTCGCTCCCCTGACTCGCATCACCGACGCCACGCGCGTGGCCGCGACAGGATCGCTCTCCCACCGGATTGAGTTGGAAGGACGCCAGGACGAGTTCCGCGAGCTCGCCGACAGCTTCGACACCATGCTCGCACGGCTCGAAGCGCACATCGCCGAGCAGCAGAGATTCGCCGCCAACGCCTCCCACGAGCTGCGGACCCCGCTGGCGATCACGCAGACACTCCTCGACGTCGCCCGCAACGATCAGAACGGCGACACCGGCGAGTTGGTGGACCGTCTCCGCGTCGTCAACACCCGAGCGATCGACCTCACTGAAGCGTTGCTCCTGCTCAGCCGCGCCGACCAGCGCTCCTTCACCCCGGAGCACCTCGATCTATCCCTCATCGCGGAAGAAGCGACCGAATCGCTTCTTCCCCTCGCAGAAGAACGCGGCCTCACCATCGAGACCTCCGGCGAGCCGACCCTCACCATCGGCTCGCACGCGCTCCTGCTGCAGCTGAGCACGAATCTCGTCCACAACGCGATCGTCCACAACCTGCCCGAACAGGGCACCGTCTGGGTCACGACCGGCGTTCGGGCGCAGCGCGCGGTTCTCACGGTGGAGAACACCGGAGAGACGCTCACCCCACAGCTGGTCTCAACGCTTGCGGAGCCGTTTCAGCGCGGCACCAGGCGCATACGCGCCGACCACGCAGGCGTCGGCCTCGGCCTGGCGATCGCCAAGAGCATCACTCAGGCACACGACGGGACCCTCACCCTGGCGCGGCGACCCGATGGCGGGCTCCGCGTCACCGTCGAGCTACCGACAGCGCGTCGGCCGGCACAAATGGCGGGACGCTGACGGAATGACGATTCAGAGGATGGACAACGTCGGCATCGTCGTAGACGACCTACCGGCGGCGATCGCGTTCTTTCGCGAGCTCGGGCTCGAGCTCGAAGGGCAGGCTCTCGTGGAAGGAGAGTGGGCGGGGCGCGTGACCGGGCTCGGCGACCAGCTCGTCGAGGTGGCGATGATGCGAACGCCGGACGGCCACGGGCGCCTCGAGCTCTCGCGCTTTCTCGCGCCGCCCGTGGTCGCCGATCACCGCAACGCCCCTGTCAACTCCCTCGGCTATCTGCGCGTCATGTTCGCGGTCGACGACATCGACGAGACGCTCGCCCGGCTTCGCACGCACGGCGCCGAGCTCGTCAGCAGCGAAGTGGTCCAGTACGAAGACTCGTACCGGCTCTGCTACATCCGCGGGCCTGAGGGCCTTCTCATCGGACTCGCTCAGGAGCTCGGCTGAATCGACCGCGATGAGTCTCGCCGTGGGCTCCGGTCTGAATCCAGACCGATCAACGCGCTCGAGGAGGGCTTCATGACCGCTACCTACACCTTCGACGTTTTCTCCAGCCTGGATGGCTTCGGCTCGGTCAGCGGCGGCGATTGGGGCGGCTACTGGGGAAAGCAGGGCCCTGAGCTGCTCGACCACCGCCTCACCTTGTACAGCGAGGAGCAGAGGATGGTCTTCGGGGCCAACACCTATCGGCTGTTCGCATCGATGTTGGCTTCGAGTACCGAGGAGTCCGAGGTGAGGGACCCGTGGGTCACCCGGATGGTGGCCCAGCCGGCGATCGTCGTCTCGAACACCCTGGAAGAACCCCTCGACTGGCCAGACGCGACCGTGCTGAGCGGTGACGCGGTTGACGTCGTCGCCCGGCTCAAGGACGAGTCCGAGGTGCCGCTGCGCTCGCATGGGAGCCTGGCGATGAATCGGGCGCTGATGGCCGCGGGTCTCGTCGACCGCGTCCAGGTGACCCTCTTCCCCGTGATCACCGGCCAGAACGGATCGGCCCCGATCTTCAGGGGCGCGGCCGACTTCGACCTCGAGCTGCTAGAGAGTCGAACGCTCGACGGCAACATCCAAGAGCTCACCTACCGGCCCACCCTGCACGTCTGAGTCGCCACCGGCGCGGCCGATTGGGCCGCGCCGGCTGAGGCGCGAGCTGGACAGCTCTGCTCACTCCTGGCTCAGGTCGAGGTGAGCCGGTAGTAGTTGACGTAGGTGATGCCGTTGATCACGGATGGGCTGCCGACAGGGCCGCTCCAGCCCTCGGGAACCGGCTGGTCCTGCGGGATCGACTTGATGTGGATGATCCACTCGTTCGTCATGCAGATCCCCTCGCGCAGCGGCTGGTGCACCTGGATACCGGTGTTACTGGTGCTTGGCTGCCCGCCGCCGAGGAATGCCTTGTCGGTCGCATCCGGGCATTCGGCCGGATCATTGAGGGCGTCGTATCCCGGGACGATGCTCGGGAAGAACGCCGTGCCTGCGCAGTTCGGCACGACCACGACACAGCCGTTGTGAACGTGCCAGGTCGGCGGCAGCGAGTCGGGCGCAAAGTACGCCGAAGCCGCCGACGCGGTCGCAAGCGCGCCGAGGGCGGCGATGAGCACGATCAATCGCTTCATATCCGGTGTCCTCCTGCTGTCGTGGCGGCGGAGACCGCCATTTGCACGATCGGCTGGAGCGGCCTCGCGTCGCGGGCGCCCAGAGCGGCGGCCGCCTGCTCGTGCCGGCGTGGGTCGAGGCTCCAGCCCTCGAGGATGACGACTGCTGTCTCGCTGTCCTGGGCGAGAGAGATGCTGGTTACGCCGAGGCGGGCGAGCATCTCGACGGCGCTCGGCCGGATCGAGATGTCGCCTTTCTCCACGGACGCGATGAGGACGAGCAGCGCCATTGGGCCGGAAGCCTGATCGTCGCGACGCGCCGTTTCATCGGTGAGCTCCCTCCCCTTCTCGCGAGAGGAGGGTGGCAAGCTCGACGCGATTGCGTGCTCCGACCTTTGCGAGGATGTTGCTGACGTGCCGCTCGACCGTCTTGCGCGAGAGGTAGAGGGCTTGCGCTATCTCGGGGTTGCTGGCTCCGCCGGCGACGAGCGCCGCAATCTCTCGCTCGCGCTCGCTCAAGGCCGTGCCGCCGCCGGCACGGCTGCGCCGCCACGTGCGGACGCCTAGACGCCTTCGCAGGGCATCCGCCACACCGCTCGCCGTGCGCGCCCCGTAGGCATCGGCGTTCGACGCGACGGCTTCCAGCAGCTCGAGTGCGCGCACGCGATCGACCGCCGCCAGCGCCTGCGCCAGGTCCAGTTGCAGCCAGAGGACATCCAGGTTCCGCTCGAGGCGTTGCGCCTCCTCGACCACACGCTCGAGCTGCGCAGCGGCATCGGCCGCGTCACCGGCGTGCAACGAGATCAGCGCCTCCGCACGACTGCGCCAGAACGAACCGGTTCGCCCGAGGTCCTCCGCCACGCGACGGCGATCCGCTTCAGCCAAAGCCGCATGTGCCTCATCGAGCGAGTCGATCCGGGCGAGCAGCTCGGCACGGACGAGCAACAACTCGCCCGAGCAGCGCCGGCAGCCGACCGCCTCCGCGTCGGCCTGAGCGTGCGTCAAGTGGACGAGGATCCGGTCGTGCTCGCGTGCGGGCGCGACGCGGGCCAGCGCGGTCGCCGCCGCTGCGCGGAGATCGATGTGCAGGTGACGGTCGGGCTCGTCCGCGATTGCGCGGTCGACGCTCTCGAGACCGTCTCGCCAGTTGCCGCGCTCGAGCGCGATCAACGCCGCTACCCGCTGTGTTCCGAAGCGCTCCCTGGTCGGATCCCCCAGCCGCAGGGCCAGCTCCTGCGCCTCTTCGACCACGGCTTCGGCTTCGTCGAGTCGCGCGAGACGGAACAAGCATTGCGCGAGCTCGTACGCGGCTTGGACGATGAGCGGCGGCAGCATGAGCGTCCGCGCCTCCGTCCAGGCCGAACGCAGCCGAACTTCTGCAGCACTGAACGCGCCGAAGAGACGCGCCGCGCCGCCGCCGCGGACCAGCGCCCTCACGCGTGTGACTTCGTCGAAGCTGCGGGCGGCGTCGGCGATCTCGTCCGCCAGGACGAGCGCGCGCTCGGCGTCCGCGTCGTAGAGCGAGATCTGGAACTCGAGCTGGAGCGCGTCGAGGTACGCCTCGCGGTCGCTGGTTGCGAACGCCCGACTCCGAGCGGCGACGTCGGCGGCGAGCTCGCGTCCGCGCGGATCCTCGGTCCTCGCAGCGAGCAGCCACGACGCCTCGAGCACGTCCAGTTGCAGAAGGAGCGCGGCGGCGTCGCGGGCGCATGCTCGCGCACGCACCGCGAACGCACGCGCTTCGGCTTCCTCACCGAGCTGACGCGCCGCCCGCGCCGCCCAGAGAAGGGCCGTCCCTCTGGCCCGCGGATCCTCCAGCTCCTCGCCGAGAACGGCCCAACATTGGAGCGCGAGCGCGTACTCGCCGAGCTCGTAGGCGAGCGACGCCAGCCCTGCGTGCAATACCTGTCCTGCCTCGTCCGTCGGCAGCGTTTCGTTCGCCACCGCCGCTATCGATGCAAGACCTGCGACACCGAGTAGCCGCCGCCGCGGCGACGACACGAGGCGGCTCGCGAGCTCCACCGATTGCTCGCCGGCGGCGACGCGATGGTCGAGCGCCTCACGGAGCAGCGAGATGCGCTGTCCCGCAGCGCCCTCCAACCAGGTTGCGAGCCGAAGATGAAGCCGCCGGCGCTCTTCCTCCGAGAGCTGCACGAGGACCGCCTCCCGCACGAGATCGTGGGAGGGCTGAATGCCGCCTACGGCGTGCGAGCCGAGTCCGCGCGCCACCAGCTCCTCGACGGTCCGCTCGGTGCGGGCCATCGGCCAGCCCATCAGCTCCGCGGCGTCCTCCGATGCGAGCGGCCGCGAGGCGACCGCAAGGATCGCCAGCAGCGGAGCAGCGTCCGGCGTCGCAGTTCGCAACCGGCCGGTCACGAGCCGATCGACGTCCGGCGCGTGCTCGCCGCTGCGAACGAGCGTCTCGATCCAGAAGGGGAACCCCTGACTCCGTTCGGCAAGTGTGAGGGCCTGATCGCGGCCCATTTTCGGATCGAGGGAAAGCCCGAGTTCGACAGCATCCGCAACACCGAGCGGAGCGAGCTCGACCACGAGCGACCGCGGGCCCAGCAACTGCGCGACCTCCTCGGCGAATCCCATCGAACCGGCCACCGGTCTTCCTGCAGCGAGAAGCCGCACGGCCGTATCGGCCGCAGCCGCACCGCGCAGTAGGTAGTGGACGAGTGCGAGCGACAGATCGTCCAGCCACTGGAGATCGTCGACGACGATCAGCGCCGGCCCCGACGCAGCGAGCGCTCGATGGGCGAGCTCGAACACCCGCACCGGCTCAGCACCGGATGGGCCGCGGAACAGTATCTCGTCGAGGGCGTCGCCGAAAACCGGCACCGAAGCCAGCGCGCGCAGAAGGTCGGCCGACGCTGCCAGGGGCACGAGCCGCTCCGACTCGTAGCCGATCACCGGCAAGAGGCGCCCGCCCGTTGCGGACGTGACCTCCTCGAGCAGCCTCGACTTACCGACGCCGGGGTCGCCCAAGACCACCGCAGCAGTTGTGACGCGAGGGCTGGCGATCAGATCGACGATCCGCTCGAGCTCGCCGCTACGGCCGATGAAGGGCCGCTCCACGGTCGCAGCTTAGGCCGCCGGTTCGAGCCCCGTCGCTCCCCGTTCCTCGAAGGACGCCGAGCGAGCGCCCCGACCGCTGACCGGGCGGGGCGCTCGCGCAATCACGTCACTTCGTGAAGCTGAAGTTCGCCGGCTCCTCCGAGCCGTCGAGGAAGCGGAGGATCAGCTGGCGGCACGTGGATGCCCACGTTTTGTCGGTCTTCCAGGAGTAGGTGTACTGGTTCCTCTTCGCGTCGTAGGTCAGCGCGCCGGCGGTCGAGGTGGCCGTCGAGGAGGCCGCCGTCGAGCCCGGGCACGGCACGGCCACCGACTTCGGATAGCCGGCCGCGAAGATCCCGAGGCCGAGGTTCGAGCCGAGGCTGAACTTCACCGGCACGGTCGACCCCGCCTTGGCGCTGTTGAACGCCGGCAGCGGGCGAACAGGCGAGCCGAAGCCGCCGAAGGACTCGTTGAACGCCCGGCCGAAGTTCCAGCGACTCGCCTCTGAGGTCCGGACCGTGTAGGTGTAGCCCGTCCCGTTCGCGACCGGCGGCCGCACGACGCACGGATCGGGGCTGGCGCTCGTGCCGCTCGGATCGGTGCAGTCGGCGATCGCCGCTCCGTTCCGGAACAGCTGCACCGTGTTCGGATCAGCCCCGTTGAGCACGGAAGAGTCGAGCGTGAACGACAGGATCAGCGGGTTCGCGACGCTCGCCTGCGGAGCCTCGATCGTCACCTGCTGGCCGAAGAACGAGTAACCGGCCGGGGCGGTGTCGTTGAGCGTCTGCGTCTCGGTGATCGAGACCGTGCCGTCGACCGGGCTCGTCACGCTGCTGACGACGGGGTCGCTCGTCGACGTGGTCGTTCCGCTGGAGACCGTGCCGCCCGAAGACACCGGCTGGCTCACGTCCGGCAGGCAGAGCGAGCCGAGCGCGACCCCGAATGCGGGGTTGATCGTCTGGCAGCCGATGCGCGACGAGAAGTAGAACCGCCAGTTGCCGTAGGCGAACACGGCCATCGGCCCCGGAGCGGTGATCTCGTTCGCGAGCTGGCCGAAGGCGTCGTACCGTGCCTGCTGGTCGACGATCTTCGACGCGTCGTCCATCCGCTTCGTCCACGTCACGCCGTTCCCGTCGGTTGAGCTGCCGCTGTCCCAGTGGGAGACGTTGGCCGCCGAGCCGCTGTGGAGCAGGGGGACGATGAAGTTCCCCGGATCGGTGTAGTCGGCGATCCAGTTCGTAACGGCGATGTCGAACGGGTCGTTCGGGTCGGCGATCTTCGCGAAGAACTGGCCCCCGCCGTAGTTCTGCACGGTGACCGTGAAGCCGACGGCCTCGAGGTTCGACTTGACGATCAAGGCCTGCATGCAGCCGACGCTCGACAGCGAGTTGCCGTTGCAGTAGATCAGCACGGACGGGTTGCTCACCCCGCTCGAAGCGACCAGGCCCTGCGCGGTCTGCTGATCCGGGGAGAGCGGGAACAGCGGATTCGAGGGTCCCTGGAAGCCCGGGATTCCAGGCGTGAGGTACTGACTCCAGGACGACTGCGCGTAGGGGGAAGCCGCCTGCGCGAGCGCGTTCCGGTCGAGCGCGTAGTTGACGGCGAGCCGCAGGTCCTCGTTCCGGAGGGTGTGGAGGCCTGCCGAGTTCAGCGCGAGGAAGCTGAGGGAGTTGTTGGGCTTGACGAAGAAGCGCTGCTGCCCGGCCTGCGCGTTTGCGGTGCCGGGCCCCCAGGTGGCGCCGGCGTTCGCGTAACCCGTGTTGCCGATGTTGTCCGCGAGGTCGTAGGTGCCCGCGTCGATGGCGGCAGGCAGGGTGGACGGATCGGAGACCGAGATGAACTCGATCGAGCTCGGGTTGTGTGGACGAGACCCCGTGTAGCGCGGGTTCGACACGAGAGTCAGGGCGCTCCCCGAGCTGGTCGGGCCGATCATGTAGGGGCCCGAGGCGGGCAGCGGAAGCGGCGGATTGGCGCCCGTCCCCTGCGGGACCGGGCAGAAGATCGGCATCGCGAGCCGGTCGGGCAGATCCGCGTCCGGAGCCGAGAGCGTGATCGTCAGCTTGCTCGCGGCATCGTCCGCCGAGACGTTCGCGATGTCCGCCGCATAGGCGGCGAAGCTCGGATCCGTCAGCGTCTTGACGCGGTTGATCTCCGTCGCGTACGCGGACGGCGTGACGGGCGTGCCGTCCGAGAACGTGTAGCTGGTCTTGAGCGTGAAGGTGTACGTCAGGCCGTCCGGGGTGACCGCGGGCGCACCGTCCGAGACCTCCGGGACCGCCCGGCCTCCGTTCGAGAGGTCGACGTCGGGACGGTTGAACAGGTTCGCGCAGGTCATGTACTCGGCCTGCCAGGCGATCTGGGTCAGCGATTTCGCCGGGTCGATCGCCGTGAGGTTCGCGGCGTTACCCGGGCTGATCGCGTACTTCAGCGTGAACGGTGTCGTGGAACCGGCCGTGCCGGCACCGACAAGTGCCGTCGTCGCAAATGCACACAGCGCGAGCGCTAGCAGGGAAAGCCCTCTCATTGTCGCCCCTCCTCCTCGGAATGCCGCAGAAGTTGCGAACTTAGTACGGCGGAGCACGAAGTTCAATAGGTCCCTGCCACCAGAATGGCCCAGTGACCTCAGACTCTCGGCTAGAGCTCGAAGCCGATTCGGGCGGCGTCCGTCTCGCGGGATCGCTCTGGGTTCCGACAGGCGACGCGGTGGCCGGGGTGCTCATGCATCCCGGCTCGGGGCCGTCCGATCGCGACAACGACTGGTTCTTCCCGCCGATCCGGAGGCATCTGCTCGAAGCCGGGATCGCCGTGTGCTCGTTCGACAAGCGCGGAGTCGGCGGCTCCGAGGGGAGCTGGCTGGAGGCCGGGATCGAGGAGCAGGCCGACGACCTTCTCGCCGCTCTCGGCGTCTTCGCGACCGAGTGCCCAGGCCTCCCCATCGGGCTGTTCGGTCACAGCCAGGGCGGCTGGGTCGTGGTCGAGGCGGCTTCGCGAAGCCTGCCCGTCGCGTTGGTGATCCCGAGCTCAGGAGGCGGGGCATCGCCCGCACGGCAGGAGCGCTACTCGCTGGCCAACAAGGTGACGGCCGGCCAGGAGACCACCGAGGCGCTCGCGACGTACGACGCCGTGGTAGAGGTGATCCGCGAGCGCCCCACTCTCGGCGCAGGCGTGGCACGGCTCGAGGCGGAGGGCGTCCCGTACCGCGATCTCCCGGGACTGGATTTCATGTTCGAGGACGAGGCGATCTGGCGTCTCTGCGCCGAGATCTTCGCGTACGACCCGGCGCCGGCGCTGGCCCGGATCACGGCGCCCGTCCTCGGTCTCCTCGGTGCGGCCGACAAGGTGAATCCGCCCGAGGAGAGCCTCGCCGCGTTCCGGGTCGCGGTGCGCGAGGACCTCCTCGAGGTCGAGGTCTTCCCGGACGGCGACCACCGGCTCCAGCACGGGGACCCTCCGCGCTTCGTGGACGGATACCTCGACCGAATCGCCTCGTTCATTCGGGAAGCGGCTCTGGCACACTGACCCGACGATGCGTTCGGGGTCGCGTCTTCTGCTCGTGGCGGTCGTGCTCGCGGCGGTGCTCGTCGCGCCGGCTTCGGGCGCTTCGCGCAGCAGCTCGGTCAGCTCGGTCTACGCCGGCCTCGGCACCTGGCTCGACATCTACGCGACGCCGTTCTGGGCTCATCCCCGACAGGAGATCGCGGCGATGCACCGGCGCGGCGTCCGGACGCTCTACCTGCAGACCGGCAACTACCAGCAGGCCGGCGACCTCGTGCGACCGCAGGCACTCGGCCACTTCATCGACGCCGCCCACGCGGCCGGAATGCGCGTGGTCGCCTGGTACCTGCCCTCGTTCCTCTATCCGGCGCAGGACACGCGCCGGGCACTCGCCGCGATCCGCTTCCGGAGCGCCAAAGGCGAGCGCTTCGACTCCTTCGCGCTGGACATCGAGGCCAGCCTCGTGCGGTCGGTGCCGCTGCGGAGCCGGCGCCTGCTCCAGCTTTCCGCCCGCCTCAGAGCTTCGGTCGGCGACCGCTATCCGCTGGGGGCGATCATCCCCTCCCCCGTCGGGATCCGCAGGCATCGCGATTACTGGCCCCACTTCCCCTACCGGCCGCTCAGCCGCTTCTACGACGTCTTCCTGCCGATGGCGTACGCGACCAATCGCCACGTGCCCGGCAGCAGCTTCACACGCGACTACGACGCCGCCGACATCGCCATCATCCGCACGCGCACCGGCAAGCCCGACGTCCCGATCCACCTGATCGGCGGGCTCGCCAACGCGATGGGAGCGAGGGAGATCGCCGGCTTCATGCAGGCGGTCGGGGACTGCGCCCCGCTCGGCTACAGCCTGTACGCGTATTCCGTCACCAGGCAGACGACCTGGAAGGCGCTCGCCGCGCCGCCGGCCGGCGCGAGCCGGCCCTGCACCTGAGGTGATCCTCAGCCGTGCGGGTAGAGGCGCGCCTCGGCCTTGCTGTAGGCGTCGGCGCCGCGCACGACCTGCGCGTCGGGATGCTGCGCTTCGAGGTCGAGGAGCTTCAGCGACTCCGTGTCCACGGGTAGCTGCTCGTAGACCGGGAAGCGGAGCGTCACGCTCCCGCCGTTCCCCGTCGTCGTCCACTCGATCGGGTCGTAGGTCGCGGCGTCCACGACGTAGACCTTCGTTCCCGCGAGCGACTCGAGCCGGATTGCGTCGCGGCCGTCAACGGTGACGTGGCCGGTGACCCGGACGCGGCCGGAATCGAGCAGAGCGAGTATCCCGGCGCGGAACTCGTCCACGGCCGGGCCGGAGGACTCTTTCGCCCTCTTGCGCGCGACCTGCCGGCGCAAGCGCTTGGCGCCCTGTGCGGTGGCGATGACCTTCACTGCGCCGGCGCCATTGCGCATGACGTACGCGGCGCTCACGTGCGTGCTCCCGGTGAGCCTTTCGAGCCTGCTCCTGGAGACGATCTCGATCGTGGGCATCCGGGCCGCCCGAAGCTGCTCGCTCGTCGCGATGTAGATCGTGCCGGTGCGCGCGTCGTAGAGCTCGTTCGTGTCGCCCTGCGTGACCGACTCCGCGCGGATCCCGTCGGAGCCGACCTCGATCTGCCGCCGGGTGAACGGGTCGACGCGAAGCTGCCAGGTCTCGGAGTGCCAGGTGACCGATGTCCCGTCCCCGTTCTGCTGCTCCGCGTCCATCCGGTAGTGGAGGATCCCGCCGTCCGACTCGAGCGCCGCCGCGGCGCGCTGGACGACCGACGGCCCGCCGCCGGTCAATCCGTTCAGGAGGCCGAGCGCGGCTGCGCCGGCGACTGCCAGGACGGCTGCACCGCGGACGACGCGGCGACGCGTGTGCCGGCGGCGCAGGTCGCGGCCCACGGCGTTCTCGAGCTCGCCGCCGAAGCGGTCGAGGCTGGGAGGCAGAGCGGTCATGTGTCCTCCTTCAGGGGCAGGGCGGAAAGGCGCCGCAGCGCGCGTGAGACACGCAACCGAGCGGCCGCCGGGCGGACGCCGAGGCGAGCTGCGACGTCGGGATACGGCAGCTCGTCGACGACGCGCAACTCGAGCGCCTCGCGCTCGTGCTCCGGCAGCGTCTCGAGCGCCTCCGCAAGCGCGACGCGCGGCGACAGGCGCTCCTCGACGGCCGCGTAGCCGTCCTCCGGCGCAAGCTCGGTGGGGAGCCCGAGCCGGCGGCGCGCCCGCGTCTCCACGGCATTCCGGCGGGCGGACTCGCGGGCGACGTTGCGCGCGATGCCGAAGAGCCACGGGAGCGCCGAGCCGTCGGCCTCGTCGCGGAAGCTGCGGCGCGAGAGCCAAGCCTGCGCGAACGCCTCCGCCGTCAGGTCGCTTGCCGCCCACTCGAGGCGGCGACGGAACCACGCGTGCACCGTCGGGACATGCCGCCGGTAGAGCTCGGCGAACGCGGCGGCTTCCGACTCCGCCGCCTGGATGAGCTCGGCGTCGGTCCGATCGGTCACGTGTCTCACACTCCGTAATGGAGGAACCACGCCGAGTTGTATCTTCGCTCGGGGATGCAGCCGCTGAACGGGATGCTGGTCGTGGACTTCAGCCGCTACCTCCCAGGCGCGTTCGCGTCCCGCGAGCTGCTGGAGCTCGGGGCGCGCGTCGTCTGCGTCGAGCCGCCGGGCGGCGATCCCATGCGCAGCACCGCGCCCGCCTGGGACGCCGCGCTGCGCGCGGGGAAGGAGTCGCTCGAGCTCGACCTCAAGCACGATCCGGCGCCGGCGCTCGAGTTGATGCGGGAGGCGGACGTCGTGCTCGAGTCGTTCCGCCCCGGCGTCGCGTCGCGGCTCGGCATCGGCCCGGAGCGAGTCCCGGAACGCACCGTCTACTGCTCGATCACCGGCTTCGGGCTCGGCGGCCGCCACGAGCAGCGCGCGGGCCACGATCTCAACTACCTCGGCTGGGCCGGTGCGCTCTGGGACACCGCGCCTGCACTGCCGCCGGTCCAGATCGCCGACCTCGCGGCGGGCGGGCTCGTCGCCGTGACGAAGATCCTCGCCGCTCTGCTCGAGCGCGAGCGCACCGGGAGGGGCGGCCACGTCGTCGTCTCGATGACGCACGGCTCGCACCGCCTCGCCGCGCACCGGCTCGGGGGCGAGCCGGTCCCGCGCATGCTCACCGGCGGCCTCGCCTGCTACCGCATCTACGAGACCGCGGACGGACGCCATCTCACCGTCGCCGCGCTCGAGCCCGGTTTCTTCCGCCGCCTGACGGAGCTGCTCGGCCGGCCGGAGCTGGCGGAGCGCCAGTTCGACACCGACCAGGAGACACTCGCGAGCGAGCTCGCCGCAATCTTCGAGTCGCGCCCGCTCGCCGAGTGGCTCGAGCTGTTCGACGGTGAGGACGTCTGCGTCGGGCCGGTCGCCACGCTCGCCGAGGCAGCGGCCGACCTCGTGTAGCGTTCGCGTCCCATGATGATCCGGCGTGCTCCGGCAGCGCCGCTCGCAGGGCGCGTGACGAGCTACTACGGCTTCGAGGTGGAGACGCCGGAGCCCGTGCGCCAGCGCGAAGGTCCAGGTACGGACGTCGTCGTCATCCTCACGTTCGAGGAGCACTGGCTCATCGACGGCGAGCGCCGCACCTCGTTCATCGGGGGGCTACACGACCGGCAGGTGACGACCGAGCACCCCGGCCGCTCGCTCGGGATGCAGGTCAACCTCGATCCTCTCGCGGCACGGGCGCTCGTCGGTGGCCCGCTCCACGAGCTCGCGCACCGGACCGTGCCGCTCGAGGAGATCCTCGACCCGTTCCTCATCGAGCGCCTCGCCGACGCCCGAGACTGGAATGCCCGCTTCGCTCTGCTCGACGGCGTGCTGGCTCCCCGCCTCGCCGACGCACGCCCCTCGCCCGAGGTCGCGTGGGCCTGGCGTCGGCTCCGCGCGACGCACGGTCGGGTCGCCAGCGGAGAGCTCGCGGCCGAGCTGGGTTGGAGCCGCAAGCGGATCGTCGCCCGCTTCCGTGACGAGATCGGGCTGCCGCCGAAGGCGGTCGCGCGGCTCCTCCGCTTCGAGCGGGCGCGCGAGCTCGCGGGAACGATGTCCTGGGGCGAGCTGGCTTTCGAGTGCGGCTTCTCGGACCAGTCGCACCTGATCGCCGAGTTCCGCCGGATCACCGGACGGACGCCGGAAACATTTCTCCAAGACACGGCGGCGCAGGCGGCCTAGCCTGCGCGCCATGGACCAGCGAGTCACTCCCTACCTCCTGTACGAAGACGGCCCGGCCGCGATCGAGTTCCTGACGCAGGCGTTCGGCTTTCGCGAGGAGCGACGGACGACGGGCGCCGCGGGCGGCCTGCACGCCGAGCTCGAGGTCGCGCCCGGCGGAGGCTGGATTCACCTCGGCCAGCCGCCGAATGGATTCCGCAACCCGGCCGAGGTCGGCCGCACGTCGCTCGTGTACGTGCTCGTCGACGACGTCGACGGGCATTACGCGCGGGCGAAGGACGCGGGCGCTCGGGTGATCGAGGAGCCGAACGACCTCCCGTTCGGGCACCGCCGCTACGGCTGTGCCGACCCGCAGGGACACGAGTGGTACTTCGCCCAGCCGATCGCCGAAGGAGGCACCCCATGACCGACGTCGTCCCGTTCATCGGTTACGAGGACCCCGGCGCGGCCGCGGACTGGCTCGTGCGCGCCTTGGGCTTCGAGGAGATCGAGCGCTTCGAGGAGGACGGCGCGGTCGGCCACGTGACCCTGCGCTGCGGCGACGGCCTCGTCTTCCTCGGCCATCCGGACGGCTACGTCAATCCGCTCCACCTCCGGGAGCAGTGCGAGGCCGTGGCGCGGATGTACGACGTCCCGTGGATCGTCGACGGCGCCTGGGTGGGCGTCGACGATCTCGAGGCGGTCGCCGAGCGCGCCCGCGCCGCCGGGGCGCGCATCCTCAGCGAGCCCGAGGAGACGTCCCACGGCCGGCAGTGCCGCATCGAGGATCCCGAGGGGCACCGCTGGATGCTCGGCGAGCGGTCGCGCGGCGACGAATCCGCCCCGTAGCGACCTCCGTAGGGAGGAGTGGCCCCACTTCAACCCAGGGAGGCGCTCATGCGAAAGGCACTCGTGCTCTTGCTCGGCCTGGCAGTCCTGGCGGCCCTCGCCGTCCCTGCCCTCGGCCTCGGAGGCGATGACGGGAGAAAGGTGATCCAGGCGAACGTGCTCGCGCCGATCGTCGAGCCGTACACCCAGCCCGCGAACACGATCCGGGGGATCACCGGAGGCGGGCTGCCGTGGGAGATCGACTCCGGCAGCGCGAATCTCCGTGCGGACGGGCGGCTGCACGTCAGGGTCAAGGGCCTCGTGCTCGCCCGGCGTGCCCCGGTCCCGGCGGATCGTCAGGGGACGATGCCGTTCACGCAGCTCAAGGCGATCGTCAGCTGCATGTCGACATCGGACGGCGTCACGCCGACCACAGTCAACGTCTCGACCGACCTCTTCGACGTAACCCCGCGCGGCGACGGGCACCTCGAGACGTCCGTGTCCCTTCCCTCGCCGTGTTTCGCCCCGATCGTGTTCGTGACCGCGCCCACGGGCCAGTGGTTCGCGATCACCGGTCGCTAGCCACGAGAAGACGACGGTGCGCCGCCGAGGCGGCGCACCGTCATAGGGCGAGAGGTCAGCCGGCCAGCATCGGCACGAGCGTGTTCGCCTTCGGCGATCCCACACCCGTGGCCGCGTCCCAGCCGGACACCGCGTCGAACCCGTCGATGGATCCGAACGCGTTGTCGCCGGTGGTGACGTCGTGGAACAGCCGGCTCTCGAGCGTGGCGCTGCTCGCCCAGCCGTAGAGCCGGTTGTTGAGGAGCCCGATCCGGCCGCCCTTCAGCTGGTCGGCATCTGCAACGAGGCCGGCCCACTGCGGCGAGCCCGCGCTCGTGCCGCCGAAGCGGAAGAACGCCGGCTGCCCCAGCGGGACGCTCCACACCGCGAGGACGCCGCCGATGATCGCTGCGTTGTAGGCCACGTCCGGCACCCCACGGCTTGCCAGGTGCAGCCGCTGCTGATAGGCAGGCGTGCCGTAGACCGTGCTGAACCCGCCGCCGCCGGCGGCACCGAACGTCGAGAACTCGTTCCAGACGCTCTCGGACTGGTAGTTGCCCGCGGAATCTGCAACGAGCCTCGTCCCGCCGACCCCGGTCACGTTGGGATCGCTCGCCGGGGTGCTGGCGGACTTGAAGAAGTCCTTGCCGTCACACGTCGGCTGGGCCGACCCCTGGTCCCCGGAGGACGCGAGGAGCGTGATGCCCTTCGCCGTCGCCTGCCGGAAGAGAGCGTGCTGCGCGTCGAGCAGCGCCGGATCCATGCAGATCTCGCCCTCGCCGAAGCTCTGCGAGATGACGTCGCCGAGATTGTTGTCGACCGCGTACTTCGTGGCCGACAGGATGTCCGCGTCCTGATTCGACTTCGCGAGCACGAGGTCGATCGTCGCGCCGGGGGCGATCGCGTGCGCCCACTCGACGTCCAGCGTGATCTCGCCCGACCAACCGACCTGGTTGTCGTCGTTCGCGTCGAACGGCGTCAGGCCGTCCGGCGCGATGATGTTGAGGTTCCCGGCCGGAAGCCCGAACACGGAATCGAACAGGCTGAGGTCCTGCTGGATGGTCGGGCTCTGGAACGCGTCGACGATGACGATCGTCCGCCCCGTCCCGTCCACGTCGAGCTGGTCGAACCCGTACGCCTTGCGCATCTGCGTCGGGTCGTAGCAGCCGGCGGTGTCCTGGCAGCTGAAGTGCACGTTCGGCTTGACGCCGTCGACGACGCCCAGGAGCTTCGCGTGCGGCGAGGTCCCGACGGCGGGTGTCATCGCGTGAGCCGCCGCGCGTCCGGCGCCGGATGTGGCGCTCACCGCCAGCGCGATCGCGGACGCGACGAGAATCGCGACACACGCGACCCTCACGCCCCGTTTGGGCAGTTTCATCTGTTCCCCCTTCTGTCTGTGACTGCGACCCGATCCCGGGGCAGCGTCGACACGACGAGCCCGCGGAGTCCTCGAAGCCCGCGGATCATAGGCCTGCGATGGACGTAGGTCAAGGTCGCCGAGACCGCCGCCATCGGCGGGAGGAGCGTAGGGTTGCCGGGTGAGGCACGTGGTGATCCTCGGAGCCGGGTTCGGCGGGCTGGAGCTCGCGAGCCGCCTCTCCGACTCGGTCGCCGACGAGGTCCGCGTGACGCTGATCGACCAGAACGACGGCTTCACGTTCGGCTTCTCGAAGCTCGACATCCTCTTCGGCAAGGCCGGGGCGTCGGCGGTCCGGCTGCAGTACCGCGATCTCGCGAAGCCGGGCGTCGAGTTCCGGCAGGAGCGGATCACCGCGATCGACCCGGCCGCCCGGCGGGTCACCACCGACGCGGGCTCGTACGACGCGGACATCCTCGTCGTCGCGCTCGGAGCCGAGTACGACCTCGACGCAACACCCGGCTTCGCGGAGGACGGGCTGGAGTACTACTCGATCGCCGGCGCCGAGCGAATGCGCGACGCATTGCCGGAGTTCGCCGGCGGAACGATCCTGATCGGCGTCCTCGCCCAGCCGTACAAGTGCCCGCCGGCGCCGTTCGAAGGCGCCTTCCTCCTCCACGACCAGCTGGTCGAGCGGGGGATCCGGGAGCAGACCGAGATCAAGATCGTCGCGCCCATGTCCGCGCCGGTGCCCGTCACGCCCGAGGTCTCGCAGCGCTTCCTCGACGAGCTCGCGGCGCGTGAGATCGAGTACATGGCGCAGAAGAAGGTCGTCGAGCTCGATCCGTCCGCCAAGGAGGCCGTCCTCGAGAGCGGTGAGCGGCTCCCGTACGATCTGTTCGTCGGGATCCCGATCCACCGTGTCCCGGCCGTGGTCAGGGAGTCGGGCCTCGCCGAGAACGGCTGGGTCGCAGTGGATCGCGACAACCTCATGACGCCGTTCCCGGACGTCTACGCCGTCGGCGACGTGGTGGGCATCCCGATGGCGAAGGCCGGCGTGTTCGCGGAGAACGCGGCCGGCGTCGTCGCCGACGACATCATCGCCCGGCTCCACGGCGAGACCGTCGGGCGGCGCTACGAGGGCCAGGGCAACTGCTACATCGAGTTCGGCAGCGGGCGCGTCGCGAAGGTGGTGGCGAACTTCCTCGGCGGCCCGTCTCCGACGGCGACTGTCGTCGGCCCGTCGGCCGAGCTCGCGGCCGAGAAGGCGGAATTCGCCCCCGCTCGCCGCGCTCGCTGGTTCGGCGAAGCTTCCGCGTAATCATTCCGGGCGTGAGCGCGCTTCCCGGAGGGACGGTCACGTTCCTCTTCACCGACATCGAGGGCTCAACTCGCCTGCTGCACGAGCTCGGGCCGGCACGGTACGCCGACGCGCTCGCCGAGCACCGGCGCATCGTGCGCGAGGCTGCGAGGACTCACGGCGGCGTCGAGGTCGACACGCAGGGCGACGCGTTCTTCATCGCGTTCCCGACACCCGGAGGCGCGGCCGCGGCGGCGCAGGCGGCACGCGACGGCCTGGCCGAAGGGACGATCCGCGTGCGGATGGGGCTGCACACGGGGACTCCGACACTGACGGGAGAGGGCTATGTCGGCGAGGACGTCCACCGCGGAGCTCGCATCGCCGCGCTCGCGCACGGCGACCAGATCCTCGTGTCGCCGGCCACGGCGGCGCTCCTCGATGCGGAGCCGATCCGCGAACTCGGCCGGCATCGGCTGAAGGACTTCGAGGGGGCAGTCCACCTTTACCAGCTCGGCGAGCACGAGTTCCCGCCGCTCCGCACGCCGGGCAGCGTCGAGCTTCCGACGCCGGCCACACGCTTCCTCGGGCGCGAGCAGGAGCTGTTCGACGCGGTCTCCCTGGTCTACGAGCGCGATCCGCGCGTCCTCACGATCGTCGGCCCGGGAGGAACGGGCAAGACACGCTTTGCGATCGAGGTCGCGCGCCTGCTCGGCGACGACGCGGAGGGAGGAACGGTCTTCGTTCCGCTGGCACCGTTGCGTGACGCGGAGCTCGTCCTGCCGGCGGTGGCCGAGCGGCTCGGCGCTCCGTCGCCGGATCCCGCCGCAATTGCGGCCCGCGTCGGCGAGCGCCGCACCCACGTCGTCTGCGACAACCTGGAGCATCTTCTGCCGGGCGCCGCACGCCCGCTGGCCGAGTTCGTCGCAGCCGCTCCTGCACTGCGGCTGTTCGTGACGAGCCGCGAGGCCCTGCGCATCCAGGGCGAGGCCGAGCTCGACCTCCCGCCGCTCGTGCGCAACGAGGCGGTGGCGCTCTTCTGCGACCGCGCTCGATCCGTGCGACCCGACGTCACTGCAACGGATGCCGTCGTCCAGCTCTGCGAGCGGCTCGACGGCCTCCCGCTCGCGCTCGAGCTCGCCGCGGCTAGGACCAAGCTGCTCGCTCCGGAGGCGCTCCTCGACCGCCTCGCCGGGCGGCTCGACGCGCTCAGGGGCACGCGCGACGCCGAGGAACGCCACTCGACGCTCAGGGCGACGATCGCCTGGTCCTACGACCTGCTCGACGAGGACGAGCAGAGGCTCTTCGCACGGCTCGGCGTCTTCCGCGGGGGCTGCACGCTGGAGGCCGCCGAAGCCATCTGCGACGCCGACCTCGACACGCTCGCCTCGCTGCTCGACAAGAGCCTCCTCCGCCGCCGCACCGGGCTGCTCGGAGAGGACCGGTACTGGATGCTCGAAACGATCGGCGAGTACGCACTCGAGCAGCTCGCTGCTGCGAGCGAGTCCGACGCGGTTGCACGACGCCACGCCGAGCACTTTCTCGCGCTCGGCGAGACCGCGAATCTCAGCGCAGAGAGCGACGGCCCCGAGCGGTCCGAGATCGTGCGTGCCGAGCAAGACAACTTCCGTGGGGCGATCGACTGGGCCATCGCGCACGATCCCGAGCTCGCGTTCCGTCTCACGATCGCACTGGAGCAGTTCTGGGTGATGAACGACCCGTTCGAGGGTGTCCGACGACTGAAGATCTTGCTGGAGCAGGGCCCGGCTGTCCCGCGAGTCCTGCACGCTCGCGCTCTGAGGACGTACGGCGAGTCGGCGTATGTCGCCGGCGACTTCGACCTTAGCGAGCAGATCCAGGAGGAGTCATTGCGTGAGTTCCGGGAGCTCGGCGACGAGCGTGGGATTGCACACGCCGTCCACCGTCTTTCCGTGAACGCGACCAAGGCGGGCGATCTCGTTCGCGCGCGGGAGCTACTCGACGAATGCCTAGCGATCTGTCAGCGCCGGCCCGACCCCAAGCTAGTCGCCGATGCGTTCGTGAAGCTCGGCTGGATCGAGCAGCTGGACGGACAGCGAGAACGCGCGCTCGAGCTCTGGGAGGAAGGCGCCGCGCGATGCGAAGAGGTCGGGTTCACGTGGATGCAGGCGAGTGCTGTCATGTCCGCCGCCGACATGGCCGACGAGCTGGGGCGGACCGAGCTTGCCCATCAGCGGGCGCGCGAAGCCCTCCACCTCTCGCGAAAATGTGACGACCGGCAGTTCACTCTCTTTGCGCTCGCACTGCTCGCCCGGCTTGCGGCCAAGGCGGGGCAGGCCGACCGCGCCGGGCGGCTGTGGGGCGCCATCGAGACCGAGGAATCGCGTGGGCCGGTCGGCCAGTGGGAGAGCCAGCGCGACGAGCTCGCGTCGAACGTACTCACCCCGTCAGCCGAGTTCGAGCATGGTCTCTCGTCGGGGCGGTCACTCTCGCTCGAGGAAGCCGTCGAGTACGCGCTCGGCGAGGACTAGGACGCAACGGGTTAGCGATTCGCGCGCAGGGGAACGCGGCGCTTCATGATTCTTCTCCTGATTCTCCTGGCAGCGCTCGTCGTACTCGGGGTCGTGCTGGCGGTGACGGTGGTCAAGTGGCTGTTCATCCTGGCCGTGGTCGCCGCGCTGATCTGGCTGATCGCCTTCTTCACGCGCGGCATCTCGCGGCGCGTCTAGCCCCGGCTAGAGCGGCTTGTACGCCTTGACCGTGGTGCCGCGGGCTCCGAACTTCTGCGCCTTCTCACGTGTGTCCGCGAACGTCGAGCGGGCGTACGTGTCCACGAGTTGACCGGTCTCGATCCGCTCGAACCCGTGCTGCTCCAGCAACCTCGCGTACGCTGCTTCCAGCAGCGCCCCTGCGATTCAGCCGGTCCAGAGGTCGATGTTGCGCTTGCCCTCCTCGCTCACCGGCTTCTGGATCGTCACGTCGGCGATCTGGATCCGACCGCCCGGCGCGAGCACGCGGAAGAGCTCCGAGAAGACCGCGTCCTTGTCGGGGACGAGGTCGATCACGCCGTTCGAGATCACGACGTCGAAGCTCGCGTCGGCGAACGGCAGCCGCTCCGCCTCGGCCTCGACGAACTCGACGTTCGTCGCGCCCATCTCGGCTGCAGCGGCCCGCGCCTTGGCGAGCATCTCGGGCGTCATGTCTATGCCCGTCACGTGCCCGTCCGGACCGACCATCTGAGCGGCGACGAGCGAGTCCGTCCCGGCGCCCGAGCCGAGGTCGAGGACCCGTGCGCCGCGCTCCAGCCGGCCGAGCGAGAACGGGTTCGCCACACCTGCGAAGGACTGGACGGCGCTCTCCGGGACGTTCGCGAGCTCTTCGGGATAGCCCAGGTCCTCGGCCCACGAGCTACCGGTCGGGAAGACGAAGTGCTGCTCGGGCTCGGCCGAGACGGACGCGTACTTCTTCTTGATCTCGCTCTTGAGGAGAGCGACGTCGAGCTCAGTAGCTGAAGACGGTTGCGTCGTCACCGATCCACTCCCAGAGCGGGGTCGCGCCCGCGAGGCGGGCGTTGGTTACGAGGGCGCCCTCGTCGAGCTTGCGGGCGCTGAGGCAGATGGGGCAGACGAGGAGCTCGCCGCCGCCGTCGGCGTACTGCTGGAAGAGCGTCGACAGCGGCGGACAGCCGTCACAAGCGGTCGCCTCGGCCTGCCCGTCGAGCGCGAGGCGCACGGCCTCCTTGGTCAGGAACATCGCCACTCGCTTGCCCTTGTCGAGGGCCGCCCCGGCGACGAGGAAGGCGACCGTTACGCGCTCCGCGTCCTCGAGGCCGGTGGCGAGGTTGACGACGACCTTCTCGCTCATCCGGTCGTGATCTCCAGCTCGACCGGGATCGCCCGCCGCACGCCGTCGCCCACGGGTGAATGGCTGTCGGCCCACTCCACGAGCTCCCGCAGCTGTCGCTCGTCGGCCGCGTCCGCCGCGAGCCGGACCCGGAGGAGCGCTCTCGCCGGTCCCGGGTCGATGTCGTCGCCCGCTCCGAGGAGGCCCCGCATGTCGGTCTCGCTCTCCGCCGTGACCTCGAGCTGCGACAACGGGATCTCGAGCTCCGCCGCGCGCATCGCGATCGTCGTCGCAGCGCAGGACGCGAGAGCAGCGCGGATGAGCCAGCCCGGTGTCGGGGCGGCACCGCCGCCACCCACCGGCGGGGGCATGTCGGTCACGACGGCCCAGCCGTCACCGCCTTCCGCGCGGCAGCGGAGACCATCCTCCATCACCGCCACGGCAGGGCGGTCCGGGGCCGGGCCTGCGTCGGGCTTCGACGAGAGCGCGCTCCTCACGTTGAGGATGGACTCGCGGATCTCGGTCATGCGGGGAACCGTACGACCGCCACTTGGATCGCGCTAGACGAAATCCGCAATACCACGTATCGTCTGAGACGATAGGTATGACGCTGCTCTCCGGGCTCTGGGACACGACGCGGATGCGCCTGCTCGTCGAGATCGAGCGGCGCGGCAGCCTGTCGGCCGCGGCCCAGGCGGTCGGCATCGGCCAGCCCTCGGCGAGCCAGCACCTGCGCACGCTCGAGACCGCCGCCGGCCAGCGGCTCGTGGAGCGAAACGGCCGAGGCAGTCGTCTCACCGAGGCGGGTCGCGTGCTCGCGACGCACGCCGCACAGGCACTCGCGACGCTCGCGGCCGGGGAGCAGGAGCTCGGCGCGCTCGCCGGCCTGCAGACCGGCACGATCCGCCTCGGCGCTTCCACCGCGCCGGGCTCCTACCTCCTTCCGGACACGCTCGGTTGCTTCCGCCGGGACTATCCGGGAGTCGACGTCGATATCGAGATCGCAGCGAGCGGCGAGATCCTCCGCCGGCTGCTCGCGGGCCGCATCGAGCTCGCGATCGTCGGTGTCGACAAGGCGGACGAGCGGATCGCGCTCGAGCCGTTCCTCGCCGACGAGATCGTAGGGGTCGCGAAGGCGGGCTTCGTCGATACGCCGGACGGAACGCTCGAGCCGCAGGCGCTCGCAGAGATGACGCTCCTCTGCCGCGAGGCAGACTCGAGCTCGCGTGCATACGTCGAGCGGGAGCTGCTCGAGATCGGCGTCGAGCCTGCGCGCGTCTGGGAGCTGGGCGGAACGGAAGCCGTGAAGCGAGCCGTGCGCGAGGGACTCGGCGTCGGCTTCCTGTCTCGTTACGCCGTCGCGGAGGAGACGGAGCGCGGCGAGCTCGAGGTCTTCCGTCTGCGAGGCCGTCCGCCGCTGACGCGCGACTTTCAGATCGCCCGCCTCGCCAGCCGCCCGCTGTCGCCGGCCGAGAGCGCCTTCGTCGCGACGCTGACGCGGTGCTGTGCGAAGCAGTCGGCCTACGCCGAGGCGTGCGTCGCACGCTCCGCGGCCCGCTGAGCTGCCTCAGCCCGCCGCCGGCTCGACGTCCTCGACGGCACCGTTCCAGACGAGGAAGCGGCGTGGCCGTGGGCGGGCTGCGATCTGCTCGGCGACGCGCTCGGTGTCGCGGTCGGCACCCCCGATCAGCATCGAGGCGAACGAGTGCAGGAACGGCAAACCGACGAAGTACAGGCCCGGAGTGGTGCTCGCGCCGCGGTACTGCACCGGATAGCCGTCCTCGCCGATCTCGAGCGGGAGCTGGATCCAGCCGAAGTCGGGACGGAAGCCGGTGCACCAGACGACGTTCTTGACCTCGAGCACCCGGCCGCCGTCGAGCACGGGCAGGCCGTCCTGGACGCCCTTCGTGCGCTCGAGCACGCGCTCCACGCCGGCCTTCCGCAGATCCGGCCGCCGGTAGCGGAGCAGCGGCGCGCCGCCGTGCCGGACATGCGTCCGCATCTTCCGTCCCATCGGCGTGTCGACCGTGAGGATGTGTGTCCCCGCGAAGAAGAGACCGCGGAAGAGCATGCGGCCGCGCCTGCTCTCGATCGAAGCGGGCAGCTGGCCGGTGTCGCGACCCGAGAGCACGACCTCGTGCCGCGAGGCGACCTCGTGCGCAATGTCCGCGCCCGAGTGGCTCGCGCCCACGACGAGCACCGGGCCGTCCTGGAGCTGCCCCAGGTTCCGGTAGGCGCTCGAGTGGAGCTGGGTGATCGCCGGCCTGAGCTCGTCCGCGAACGGCGGAACGAACGGCTTCTCGAACACTCCCGACGCCACGACGACGGTCTCCGCCTCGATGCGGGATGCGCCGGTGCGAGCGACGAACCGACCGTCCTCCTGGGTCAGCGCCCCGATCTCGGTCCGGAGCCGGACCGGCAGCTCGAACCTCGAGGCGTACGCCTCGAGGTAGTCGGCCATCTCGTCCTTGGTCGGATACGCGGTCCGGCCGGCCGGGAACGGCATCCCAGGCAGCCCGTCGCGACTCGCGGGCGAGTAGAGCTTCAACGAGTCCCAGCGCGCGCGCCAGCTGTCGCCGATCCGGTCGTTCCGATCGACGAGCAAGACCTGCCGGCCGCGGCGCTGCAGGTGGTACCCGAGCGCGAGGCCCGACTGGCCCGCTCCGACGACCAGGACATCCGTGTGCTCCGTGGTTTCCATGACTGCCTCCTCGACTTCGCTTTTCCGCTCACCTGAAGCTAGGAGGAGCACGCCCGGACCGCATCGGCCGAATCCACCAACTTCAGCGAAGTGCGGCAGTGGTGATTTCTGACCAGTGGTCAGGCGAGGTCGTGCTCGAACGCGAAAGCCGTGGCAGCCGTGCGGGAGGAGACGCGGAGCTTGGCGAAGATGTTCTGGACGTGGCGGGCGACCGTGTGCTCGCTGATCACGAGCTGCGCCGCGATCTCGCGATTGCTCTTGCCCGCGGCAACGAGACGGAGCACCTCCAGCTCTCGCCGGGAGAGGCCATGTTCACCGCCGTCCCGCGTTCGCCCGAGTAGCTGCTCGACGCGGGCGACGTCCGGTCGCGCGCCGAGCTGGACGAAGTCGGCCAGCGCCGCCTCGAGCTCGAGCGTGCAGGCTTCGGTGTCTTCGAGCAGGCGGCACGCCTGGCCGATCAGCACTCGCGCCCGCGCGGCCTCGTACGGCGCTTCGAGCGTCCGCCACGATTCGAGCGCCCGGCGCAGGAGCTCGAGGGCTCTGGGGGCGTCGCCGCCGGCGAGCTCGACCGCGCCGCGCTCGTATGCCGCGATCGCGTCGAGCATCGCGCTCGAGTACGTCCGGGCGACCGCCTCGAGCTCGTCGCAGGCCACGCGCGCCTCTTCCGTCTCGCCGACGGCCAACATGATCTCGACGTACGCCGGCAGCAGCGTTGCGCGGCGGAGTGGATCGGCGCTCTCCGCGGTGGCACGGCGAATCGCAGCCGCAGCTGCCTCGACCCGACCCTGGGCGAGCCGCAGCTGCGCGAGTCCCGGCTGCGGTTCCCACCCGGCACGGCTCGCTGCCCGGTACGCCTCCTCTGCACCGTCGAGATCGCCCTGCAGCCGAAGCAGCTCGGCCTCGCGGTAGAGGGCGAGACCCGCGGTCGGGTTGTTGGTCTCGACGAAGCGCCGGCCTGCGCGACGCGCCTCTTCGAGCGCGTCCGCCCACGATCCGCCCAGCTGCAGGATCTCGGCGCGGTGGACGAGGCAGCGTCCGGTGAAGGCGACCATGTCGGGCTGCCGACGGCACCAGCGGTCGAGCGCCTGTGTCCACTCGCGGGCGCGCCGGAGCTCGAAGACCTCCTGGCACGTGAGGATGACGGCGCAGTAGACGATGCCCGCGATGACCGGCGAGAGGTCCTCGGTCGTCACCGCGACCATTGCCTCGTCGAGGAGCGCGAGGCCGTTGTCCACTCGGGCGTCGCTCGCGGCCGCTTGGCCCTCCACCAGCAGGGCGAGCGCGCACAGGTCGCGATCCCCGAACCGGCGTCCGACAGCGCCGGCGTCCGACGCGGCCGCGCCGGCCGCGGTGAAGTCCCCTGCCGAAAGGAGCCCGATTCCGTACGGGATGAGTAGGAACCCCCGGACGACGGAATCGGCGCCGTGCTCCTCGAGCAGCCGTTGGGCTCGGCCGAACCAGCCCTCGGCCGGGCCGAACTCGCCCCTGAGGGCGAAGCTCATGCCGATCCAGAAGGCAGCGCGTGCAGCCTGCTCGACGTCACCGGACTCGAGGTGGAGGTGGTGCGCACGCTCGTGGGCGCCGACCCACTCCTCGTCTCGGCCGAGCATGTAGGCGGCCGTCGCGAGCAGGCCGAGATCGGGCGGAGCGAGCGGCTCTTCCTCGTCGGCGCGAAGAAGTAGTGCGTGCGCGTCCAGCCAGGCCCGAGCGGCGTAGGCGTCGCGTCCCCGCTGGAGTGAGCTCGCCGACTTCCCCTGAGGTGCCATCGGCGCCGCTCAGCCTAACGCCCGGCCAGCGCTCCGACCCGAGCCCGCTCCTCCTCGAAGCGGTGGCGGCAATGGTCGGAGCAGAACCACACCGTCTGGCCGTCATGCTCTGCGGCGGCGGGCGCGTTCGCGATCTCGACCTGCATCCCGCAGACGGGATCGATCGCGTAGCCCGCGCCGCCGCCGAGCCGCTGCTGGTTCCGGGCCAGCCACCAGAGGCCGGCGAGGACGACGAGGAAGACGATGTTGAGGAACGTCGTGTAGTTCCAGCTGAACTCGGTCGGGGCGACGACGTCCGGCCGGTGCGTCGGCTCGATCCCGAGTCCGCGGAAGAGGTACTCGACGATCAGCCCGGCCGCGCTCATGACGATCCAGAAGGTCGCGAGCAGTTTCAGCATCAGGCGCCGGCCGTAGTAGCGGCGATAGATGAGGAGCAGGGGCAGCGTGATCAGGTCGGCGAAGATGAAGCTGATCACGCCGCCGAAGCTGATGCCGCCGTGCCAGAGAGCGGCCGCGAGCGGCACGTTCCCCACCGAGCAGACGAAGCTGATGATCGCGATGAACGGTCCGACGATCACGTTCTGGAGCGACGTCCAGAAGCCGTGCCCGGTGAGGAAGATCTCGTTCCAGAAGCTCACGGGCACGAGCACGGCGAGGAAGCCGGCGACGAGGTACCCGAAGGCCATCTCCCTCCGCAGCATCTTCGCGTCGGCGAACGTGTAGCTCGCCGCGTCGGCCCAGCCCGCCGGCGACTTCACGCGCTCCCGCCACCTGCCGCGCGTCGACCCCGCGCCGTGCTCGTGGCCGCCGGCGCCGAGCCCCGCACGAGCAGCTTCGGTCTCCCGCCGTTTCAGCGCCACCCGGGCGAGGAGCACGAAGAGGACGATCATGATCGCGCCGCCGACGAACTCGGCGAGCGCGAACTCCCAGCCCATCAGCACCCAGAGCACGATCCCGAGCTCGATCACGAGGTTCGTCGAGGCGAACATGAAGACCATCGAGCTGACGAAGTCGGCGCCGCGCTGGAAGAGCGTCTTCGCCATCGCCGAGGCCGCGTAGGAGCACGACGACGAGGCAGCGCCGAAGAGAGTCGCGCGGGTGATCTCACGCGGGCCGCGGCGGCCGAGCCGTTGCTCCATCTCGGAGCGCGAGACGAACGCCTGCACGGCGCCCGAGAGGCCGAAGCCGAGGATGAGCGCCCAGAGCGTCACCCAGAACATGAAGAAGGCCTCGCGGAACGAGTGGGCGATGTCGGTCAGGACGTGCACGACTTCATTCTGCTGAGCGGGTCAAGAAGCTTCGGTGGCCGCCGCCGGCTCCCGATCGCCGCGCAAGAGCACACCGCCCAGGAAGAGCACCAGCAGCTCGACGAGCGTGAGCGCGACCCGGTTGAGCGCCACGGCGCCGAGGGCCTGTCCCGGCGTGGCGACGGCGAGCAGCAGCCCGTACATCGACGCCTCTCGCGGCCCGAGCCCCGAGGGCGCGAAGACGAAGACGACCGCGACGATCGCGCCGACCGCCGCCACTCCTCCGAGGTAGACGATCGTCACGGCCTCGGGATGGGCGCCGACCGAGCGCAGCAGCAGCCAGAGCGCGAGCCCGCCGAGCACCCACGTGCCGGCGTAGAAGACGAGCAGCGCGCTGATCGTCCGCCCGCGCATGTCCGGCAGCTCCTTCGTGTAGCCGATCCGCCGCAGCACCCAGCCCGCGAGGGGCCGGAAGACGCGCGGCTGGACGAGGACGGCGAGCACGCCGCCGAACGCAACGAGCGGCCCGAGCGGCGCGTCCACGTTGTCGACGAACGGGAGGCTGACGACGAACACGATCACGCCGGCGACCGCCGACAGTCCCGCCTCGAGCAGCATCGAGGACGTGACGAGCGCCGCATCGGTCACGCCGGCGCGGCGCGCCGCGACGACCCGGGCGGCCGGCGCCCAGATCGCGCCGGGGATGTACTTCGCGAGCATCGAGATCATCTCCGCCCGGAGCGCCGCCGGGTACGAGAGCCGGATCCCCCACTCCGCGAGGATCCACGTCCACCCGATCACGAACACGAGGTAGTACCCGGCGAGCGCCGCGCAGCCGAGCGCGAAGAGGACGAGGTTGGCGCTGCCGAGGTCGTGCGCGGCCGAACGGACGGAGCCACGGATCGCCCAGCCGAGGCTGGCGAAGAAGACGGCGAGCACGATGAGCTGGACAGCGCCGAGCAGCCGGCGGTGCCGGGAGGCCCAACTCGCCACGTCCGAAAGGCGGCTCATCTAGTCCACTCTTAGCACGGCGGCACCCCGGATCCGGCCTCCGCGGAGCCGCTCGAGCGCCTCGTTTGCCTGCTCGAGCGGGAATTCCTCGACCTCGGTCCGCACGGGCACGCGCGGCGCGAGCGCGAGGAACTCCTCCCCGTCGCGGCGCGTCAGGTTCGCGACCGAGCGCACGACGCGCTCCTCCCACAGGAGCTCGTACGGGAAGCTCGGGATGTCGCTCATGTGGATCCCGGCGCAGACGACGACCCCGCCGCGGGCGAGGGCACGGAGCGCCGCCGGTACGAGCTCGCCTGCCGGCGCGAAGATGATCGCTGCGTCGAGCTCCTCGGGCGCGGGTTTGTCCGAGGGCCCGGCCCATTCGCAGCCGAGCTCGAGCGCGAACGCCGCGGCCGCGTCGTCGCCGGGCCGGACGAAGCCGAAGACGCGCCGCCCCTCGTGCCGCGCGACCTGGACGACGATGTGGGCCGACGAGCCGAAGCCGTAGAGGCCGAGCCGCTCGTGATCGCCTGCGAGGCGAAGGGACCGGTAGCCGATCAGCCCTGCGCAGAGGAGCGGCGCCGCCTGCACGTCGTCGTACTTGTCCGGGATCGGCAGGCAATAGCGCTCGTCGGCGACGATCCACTCCGCGTAGCCGCCGTCGAGGTCGTAGCCCGTGAAGCGGGCCGACTCGCAGAGGTTCTCGCGGCCCGAGAGGCAGTAGCGGCAGGTGCCGTCGGTCCAGCCGAGCCAGGGCACCCCGAGCCGGCGCCCGTCCTCGGTCCGGCCCACGACCTGGTGCCCGGGAACGAGCGGCAGCTTCGGGCGCGGCAGCTCGCCGTCGACGACGTGGAGATCGGTGCGGCAGACGCCGCAGCCGGCGACGCGGATCCGGATCTGCCCCGGCCCGGGCTCCGGCACGGGCATCTGCTCAAGCCGCAGCGACTCGCCGGCCGCGTGAAGCACCATCGCGCGCACCACGCCATCGTCTCATCCGGCCACGGCCGGTGTCTGACACCGAGACGTGCCCGCGGGGGACCTGTCCAACGACGGTTTCCGCTGAGCAAAGCGGCGTCCGCCCGATTCGGACCTGTCTAGGTGTCTGACACCGGGACATGTCCAGAGGTGCGAGGTACGCTCGCCGCCGTGGAGCAGACCCTGCCGTACGGCTGGTACACGGAACCCGAGATCCTGCGACGCGAGGAGGAACGGATCCTCCGTCCCGCCTGGCAGTACGTCGGCCACAGCGGGCAGCTCGTGCAGCCCGGCTACTTCACCACC
>Ga0207657_10000614_pt1 | contig 37765 bp, 32 predicted proteins | sample KBSC33metaG_FD_184316 | JGI IMG/M metagenome (GOLD analysis project Ga0207657, IMG submission 184316) | Corn rhizosphere microbial communities from Kellogg Biological Station, Michigan, USA - KBS C3-3 metaG (SPAdes) (version 2) | ecosystem: Host-associated > Plants > Roots > Rhizosphere > Soil ... | reverse complement strand
AGCCTCTCGATACCAAGCTGCGCGCCTTCGGCTGCGCGGTTCGCGAGGTCGACGGCCACGACCACCGCGCGATTGGCGCGGCCCTGGAGGCCCTGCCCTTCGAGCCCGGCAAGCCGTCGGTGCTCGTCGCGCGGACCACCAAGGGCAAGGGTGTCAGCTACATGGAAAACCAGGTCGCGTGGCACTATCGCGCGCCGGACCGCGAGCTGCTCTCGCGCGCGCTCGAAGAGCTCGAGCGCGAGGACACCTGATGCGCAACGCCTTCATGGACGAGCTGGCGCGGCTCGCCGAAGCCGACGAGCGGGTGGTGCTGATCGTCGGCGACCTCGGGTTTTCCGTGGTCGAGGGCTTCGCCGAGCGCTTCGGCCCGCGCTTCATCAACGCCGGCATCGCCGAGCAGAACATGATGGGGCTCGCCGCGGGCATGGCCTCCGAAGGCTTCCGCCCCTTCGTCAGAGATACGGCCGGCGGGAAGCGTGCGGGTCAACTTTAGTCGAGCGGCTCTCGCCGACTCAACGCGCGCTGGGACCACAACAGCACCGCCAGCAGCACATTCATCGCGGTCGCGAACAGGATCAAGCAGGCCTCGAGTGCATCGGGCCAGACGTACGATAGCGCCGCCGCGACGTAGAGGCACGCCATGTGCGTGCCGAGGCCGAGCAGCGCCCACGCGCGGATCTGACGATGGGCGATCGGCCGTGCGGCCGGCTTGACGTCGGAGATGATGCCGAGGGCGCGCACCAACCGCGCGTACTGCAGGAATGCTCCCAGCAACAGCGCATCGCCCCACCGCTGCTCGCGGCGCGCCCGCTCGATCTCGGTCCACTGCTCGGCGAGCAGCAGCTTGCTCCCGTTGTACGGAATCCCGAGCCCCGTCACGTATCGCTCTTTCGCGACGTCGAACAGAAAACAGTGCGCCTCCGCGCTCAGGATCGCGATGGTGCCGAGCACCCAGACGAGCGCGCCAGGATGCCGCAGCGACGCCAGATCGGTGACCGCCAGCAGCACCGTGAGACCGACGACCGCGTCGGTGAAGCCGTCGAGGATCACGCCGGTGCGTGAGATCTGCTGCCGCATACGCGCGACGTAGCCGTCCGTGCAATCGAGCACCACCGACGTGAACAGCAGCAGCGCCGCGACCAGCCGCAGCGCTGGCCGATGCGCGCTGCTCCACAGCGTCAGCGCCGCCGCCACGCCGGTGACGCCGCTCAGAATCGTGATCTGATCGGGCGTCATCGTCGTACGCAGCAGCGCCCGCCCGACGATCCGCGCGAGCGGGCGATGAACGTAGAAATCGGCGAGCTCCTCGATTTCGTCGACAGGTCGGAGTTGGGGCATGAAGAAGAGGCAGCCCCTACACTAGCATGCGTCAGCGCGCGCCGGGATCCTTGACGATCCGAGCGCCCGTCATGAACCGGCGATAGTTCGAAAAGACCTGCGTCGTCCGCAGCGCCGGCGGATTTGAATTGCGAACGATGGTCAGCCTCTGAATCGACGCGGGCAGCATCACGGTCTCGTCCGGATCGTGAAACGTCACCGGCTCATACTTGATCGACGTGTCGGCGCGCTCGACCACCATCGACATCGGGCCGTTCGGCAGCTGATGGTCTCTCGGGAGGCGGAACTCGAACCGGCCGACGATCTCTTCGTCCAGCCGCAGGACGTCGCCGGTCGCCGGGTCGGCCCACACGCGGCCGCGTTCGCGTCCGGGCAGCTCCATGCTGGCGCAGTCGCCTTTGAACGTGATGGACAGCTCACCGGACGTCCTCGCCTTGTAGTCGAACATGACGCTGTCGCGGCGGTCCGTCCGTCCGGAGCCGCGCCACGTGAACACGTGCTCGTTCTGGCGCGCGGGCAGCAACAAGGCCAGCGGCTCTGGCGCAACGGGCTTGGGCGCCGCACAGGCCGGGACGTCACCGGGACGAGGCGCGCGGCCGTTCACTTTCACGAGCTCACGCAGGACTTGCGGTTCCGGCGCGGTCTGAGCATCGTCGGAAGCCGCCCACACAATCCGATCCTCGTACACCAGGGTCTGCGCGTGTGCATCTTCGAACGACAGACTCGACGAGAGCGGCTGAAGCCGCACCGTCTCGGTGCAGATGATGCTTTGCGCGCGCGCGTAATACTGCTCGACGCGCTCGCCGATGCGGGCGAGCATCGCGGGGACGTCAGCCGGCGCGGCCACCGGGCGCGCGACGACCACCGCGATCATGCCGGCGGCAGCGAACATCCAGGGCGCCGATGCGCGCATCGGCATAGGGTATACCGAGCGAGGCGCCGCGTACGCAGGGATCGACAGCGGGCGCTCGCCTTCGTTCACGACGCGGCTCTCGGCTATACTCGCCGCCGATGGTTCGGCTGAGGCCGACTGGAGGATCCGTGAAGCGTTTCGTCTCCGCACTGCCCGTACTCATCGTCCTGCTGAGCACCGCGCTCGTCGCGCAGCAGTCGCCGCCTGAGATCCCGTTCGACTCGGTTCCGAATTTCTTCAAGCTGCCGCCCGACATGAATTTCGGCGAGGTCGGCGGCGTGGCGGTCAACTCGAAGGGGCACGTCTTCGTGTTCACGCGATCCAACAGCGCGAACGGCCCTGCGTACGGCGCGACCGCGTCGCAGCTCCTGGAATTCGGCCCCGACGGCACGTTCGTCCGCGAGATCGGCAAAGGTCTCTACGCCTGGTCGTTCGCGCACGCGATCCGGATCGACAAGGACGACAACATCTGGGCGGTCGACAAGGGCTCCGACATGGTCGTCAAGTTCAATCCGTCGGGGCATGTGGAGATGGTGTTCGGGCGGAAGAAGGAAGCGTCGGATGAGGCCGCGCCGTGGACGCACGTCACGCCGCCGCGGCCGCCGGTCGACGGCCAGTTTCGTCAGCCGACCGACGTCACCTGGAACGCACAGGGCGACATCTTCATCAGCGACGGCTACGTCAACTCGCGCGTCGCGAAGTACGACAAGAACGGCGACTGGGTGAAATCATGGGGCGAGCCGGGCGCCGGCCCGGGACAGTTCAATACGCCGCACTCGATCGCGGCGGATGCCAAAGGCAACATCTACGTCGCCGATCGCGGCAACATGCGCATCCAGGTGTTCGACTCCAACGGCACCTTTCTCCGCGAGATGAAGATCAACCTGCCGGTTCCGCCTGGCGCGCACACCGCTATCGGTCCCACGCCGGCGAATCCGGAGTCGGTGAAAGGGACGATGGGTCCCGGCGCGCCGTGGGCGATCTGCATCACGCCAGGTCCGACGCAGTACCTCTATGCGTCCGACGCGTTCCCCGGGCGCATCTACAAGATGGATCTGGAGGGACACGTGCTCGGCGTCCTCGGCAAGGCAGGCAAACAGCTGAAGCAGTTCGGATGGATCCACGAGATCCACTGCCAGTCGGAAAACGAGCTGTATGTCGGCGAGGTCCTGAACTGGCGCGTGCAGAAACTGATTCTGCACCCCGCGACAAACCGCTGATCACCACCAAGGATACGAAGGACACACAGGGAGAACGTGTCCTGCCTACTGAGGCTGCCTGACGTGCTCCGGCCGCACGCCGACGCCGACCACGCGCGCCGGCAGGCGGCGCAGCACCGGAAAGCGCGCCAGGCACTTCACCGGCCACGGCAGCGCCTGCCGTGAATTTCCGAGGACGCGTCCAACGACGTGATCCTGCGCAAGGAGCTGCCCGCGCTGCGTCGCGCGGGTCGGCCATTCGCGCCGGCGCTGCACGCGGCGCAGATCGTCGTCGCTGACGGTGCCGTCGGCGAGCGGCGCGCTGAGCAGGTTCGCCGCCGCGACCGCATCCTGAATCGCGAGGTTGATGCCGACGCCGCCGATCGGCGACATCGCGTGCGCGGCATCGCCGATGCACAGGAAGCCGGGCCGCCACCACTGGCGCAGACGATCCACGATCACCGTCAGCAGCTTGATGTCGTCCCAACTGGCGAGCGCGTCGACGCGGTCGGCGAAAAACGGCGCCACCGCCACGATCGTCGCGCGCAGCGCCGGCAGACCGCGCGCACGCACGCGGTCGATGCCGCCCTTCGGAATGACCAGCGCGCACTGCCAGTAATCGCCGCGGTCGAGCGTCACGAAAATCTGTCCGGCGCGGATGCGGCCGAACGTCCGCTGCGGATCGTCGGCGCGCTTCGCCAGCCGCATCCACAGCACGTCCATCGGCGATCCGAGATTGGTGCTCGCCAGCCCCGCCCGATCCCGCATCGTCGAAGACCGGCCGTCGCAGGCGACGATGAGCGGCGCGCGAATCCGCAGCGGACCAGCGGGGCTCGTCGCGTCGACGCCGACGATACGTCCGTCCTCGACGAGCGGCGCGACGGCTTCGGTCTGCATCAGCAGGTGAAAGCCCGGAAAGCGTCGCCCCTCGGTCGCGAGGAAATCCAGAAACTCCCACTGCGGCATCAGCGCGACGAATTTGCAGTGCGTCGGCAGATGCGAGAAGTCGGCGATCGTGACGGTGGTGTCGCCGATCTGCGCCGCCAGCTCACGCACCTCCTGGTGGGGCCTCTGCAAGAAGGACTCGAGCAGCCCGAGCTCGTACATGACTTCGAGGGTGGAGGGATGAACGGTGTCGCCGCGAAAGTCGCGAAGGAAGTCGGCGTGTTTTTCGAGCACGACAACCTCGACGCCGGCGCGCGCGAGCAGATAGCCGAGCATCATGCCGGCCGGGCCGCCGCCGGCGATCCCGCACTGCACACGCCGCGTGCTCATGCGCCGCTATACCAGACCCGCCGCAATAGCGCCGAGGTCGTCGCGTCCGTGTCCGTGCGCGATCGCGTCATCCATGCGCGAGGCAATCGCCGGCAGGACGGCCAGCGGCTCGTTCCCGGCCGCCTCGATCATCAGCCGGATGTCCTTTCGCGCCATCGTCAACTCGAACGTCGCCGAGAAATCGGAGCGCGCCATCTTGGCGCCGCGCCCGGGAATCACGCTCCCGGCGTTGAACTTCGAGAAGACGCTCAGCGCATCGGCGGGCGCGATGCCGATTCCCTTGGCCATGGCGAACACGTCCGAGATGCCGGCGGTGATGACGAACAGCATCGAGTTGCCGAAAATCTTGTACGCCGCCGCAAGTTCCGGACGCTCGCCCAGATACACGACTTCGCCCGTCATCTTGTCCAACTCCGCTTTCACGCCGGCCAAGATCGTCTGCGGTCCGGACACGAGCATGATGCCGCTCGACTCGCGCGCCATCTGCGGCGACATGAAAACGGGACAATGCAGAAAACGGATCCCGCGCGACTGCATACGCGGAAGGCGCGCTTTCGTACCCGACGGCGAGGTCGTCGAATGATCCAGCACGGTGGCGCCGTTGCGCAGATGCGGCGCGCAGCGCGCCATCATCTCGTCGACGACCGCATCATCAGGCAACGCCATGTGCACCTGATCGCCTGCCGCCGCGGCCACTTCCGGCGTCGCGGCGACGAGGGCGCCGAAGCGCTCGAGGGCGTGCGCCTTCGATGCCGTCCGATTCCAGACCGTGACACGATCGCCGCGCGCCAGCATCCCTTCGACCATGGCGGATCCCAACAACCCAGTTCCGAGAAACGCGACGTTCGTCATCGGACAGCCTCCCCGTTACAATCTACCGCGTTGCGTCAGTTCCGACACATTCTGCTGATGGCCGCGCTCTGCCTGTCGTGCACCGCGAACGGTGAAGCCGTCGCGCTGCATCGGGCCGAGCCGGGCTCGGCTGAACCGCTCGCGCTGCGTTGGGCGGGGGACTCGGAAGGCGGCGCGCCGTTTGTCGAGGCCGATCCGCGCCACCCCGATCAGCTCGTCGGCTTCGACGTGGAGATTGCGGACCTCATCGCGCACGCGCTCGGGCGCACGCCTCAGTTCGTTCTGGTGCGGTTCGAGTCGCTCGATCAATCCATCGAGCGCGGCGACGCCGATATCGCGCTGAGCGGCATCGAAGACACGCCCGCTCGCCGGGCCACGCTCGCACCCACGATCCCGTATTACGAATTTCGCGAAGTCCTCAGCGTGCGCGACGCCGACGCCGCGCGCTACCGATCGCTCGCCGATCTCCGTGGACGCCGCGTCGCGACACTCGGCGGCACCATCGCGTACGAAATTCTCCTGAAAGCCGAGCGCGATGTCGGCGTGCAGGCGGTCTCGTACGACGATGACGTCCACCCGTACACCGATTTGATTCTCGGACGCGTCGACGCGGTGCTGCTCGACAACGTTCTCGCCGAGCGCCGGCATCGATTCGTTTCGGGGTTCACGACGCAGCCGCAGAGCGTCGCCGTCGGACATTACGTCGCCGTGCTGTCGTCGCGGAACACGGCGCTGCGCGACGCGATCAATGACGTGCTGCTCGGCGCCATGCGCGACGGCACCCTCGAGCGCATCTTCCGCAAGTGGCGCGTGTGGAACGCCGACCAGCCGGCGATGTACGCGCGGCTGCTGGCGCACGAGCCAGTGGCGCCGATCGTCGGCCTCGACACGTCCGGCAGCGTCGCGACGATGACGCGGAGCGACGCGGCGCTGCGCTACATCCCGTCGCTGCTGCGCGCGTCGGTGGTGACAATCGCGCTCTCCTGTCTCGCGATGGGCCTGGCGATCGTGATCGGCGTGCTGATCGCCACGGGCCGCGTTTACGGCGGACGGGCGCTGCGCGGCCTGCTCACCGGCTACGTCGAGCTGATGCGGGGCACGCCGATTCTCCTGCAGCTGTTCGTGCTGTACTACGGAATCGCCATGGCGATTCGGCTGCCCGCGTTCGCGGCGGCGCTGCTCGGGCTCGCGTTGAACTACGCCGCGTACGAGAGCGAGATCTACCGCTCGGCGCTCGAGGCGGTGTCGCCCGGCCAGCTGGAAGCGGCGCGGACGCTGGGCTTGAGCGAGCGGCAGGTCCTCACGCTCGTGCGTGCGCCGCAGGCGTTCCGGCTGGCGCTGGCGCCAATGACGAACGACTTCATCGCGCTGCTGAAGGATTCCTCGCTCGTGTCCGTCCTCACGGTGATGGAGCTGACGAAGCAGACGCAGATCTTCGCGACCAATCTCGGCAGCTGGGTCATCCCCGGCACGTTGTGCGCCGGTCTGTATCTGGCGATGTCGCTGCCGCTCGGCATGCTCGCGCGGCGGCTCGAGCTCAAATGGAGATGAATCAAGGTTCGGCGAATCCTGTCGTGCTGCGCATGGAGCAGCTCGAGCTGCGGCGAGGCGTGCGGCCGATTCTTCGCGATCTCACGCTGGATGTGATGCGCGGCGAGCTGGTCGCCCTCATGGGGCCGTCGGGTTCCGGGAAGACGACGGCGCTGCGGGCGATTGCGGGGCTGGAGCCGTTTCAATCAGGACGCATACAGGTCGGCGACGTCATGCTCGAGCGCGGCGGCGCCGCCGCCGTGCCGACGCTGCGTCGACTACGCCGGCAGGTCGGCATGGTGTTCCAGTTCCACTGCCTGTTCGAGCATCTGTCCGCGATCGATAACATCTGCCTGGCGCCGGTGCACGCGCATCACGTCGCACCAGGCGAAGCGGCGCGCCGGGCGCGCGAGCTGCTGACGGCGTTCGGCGTCGAGCACCGCGCGGATGCGCGGCCTCGCGAGCTCTCGGGCGGCGAGGCGCAGCGCGTCGCGATCGCGCGCGCGCTCGCGGTCGATCCGCCGCTGCTGCTGATGGACGAGCCGACCGCGTCGCTCGATCCACCGCGACGGGTGGAGCTGGGCGCGCTGCTCCGCGGTCTGCTGGAGCAGGGCCGCGCGCTGATGGTCGCGACCCACGACGAGGAGTTCGCGCGCGAGTTCGCGACGCGCGTCGTGCGGCTCGAGGCGACGGCCGGCTAAGGCTTCGCGTTTCTGGCACTCGCTCGGCTAAAGCCGGGATTCGCTCGGCTGAAGCCTTCGCGCTACGGATGGCACCCGCCCGCTGCAGTCGTAGGGTGAAGGCGTAGCCGAGCGTCCGTCAGCGAATCGGCGTCGCGGTGTAGATCACGCCGTCCTGATCCGAGAAGTACGCGAAGTGACACGCGTCCAGCGTGTCTTTGATCGAGAACGTATAAGACGCGCCGTCGGTCGCAATCGCGGCTTTCATCCCCTCGGGCAGCTTCGGCAGGCCGGGTAAATCCTCGATCGCATAATACCGCTGCGCCTGACTCTTGCCCGCCGCTTCGAACGTGTTCAGCTGACGCGCGAAATCGAGCGCGGCCATCCGGCGGTCGCGTTGTTCGCCCGTCTCCTTCGGACCGTGCAGACACGACGGCTCCTGCGCGGGAACCTCCACGAATCCGACAGCCCCGGCGAGCGCCAGTGCGAGCACATACATCCGCATGAGACCTCCGCTCTCTATGTTCCCGTACCCGGGCGAAAAGAGGTACGAGTGGAGTACGCGGAGATCACGATCTGATCTCCGCGTGCTCCGCGCTCGAGCGTCGATAGGGTGGGCTACTTCCGGGCTGGGACGTTCAGCGCCTTGAGGTGCTCGACGATGTCCTGACCTGACGTGGCGGGATGCACCGCCTTGTCGATCTCCGCGATCTTGCCCGTCGGATCGATGTAGAAGGTCCACCGCCGCGCGTACTGCCGCTCGGGCGGCGCATCGGGTGGAATGACGCCGTAGGTGAACGCAATCTTCTTGTCCGGATTGGCGAGCATGGTGAAGTCCGCATGCTCCTTTTCGGCGAACGCCTTGTTGTCTTCCAGCGTATCGACGCTGATCATGAAGTACGCCGCGTCGAAGTGTCGAATGAGTTCCCCGCTCTCACGGAGCGAGTTGCATTCGGCCGTTCAACCACCGGTGAACGCCTTCGGAAACCAGGCGAGAACGACCCACTGGCCTTTGAGCTGGCTCAGCGTGTGCGTCTTGCCATCGGTTCCTGGCGCCGTGAAGTCGGGGGCCTGATCGCCGACCTTGAGGTCCTGCGGAAATGCCGGCGACGCCAGCATTCCGACGGCGATGAAGGCGACCGACACGAGCCTGAACACGTGTGTCATCGATCCTCCTGAAGACTCGACGATAGCACAGCCATCCGCGTCTGGCTTGGTTCACACGCGGCCTTCTCCAAGTCGATGACGCCCGGACGGAGTCTGGCGTCCCGAGTCGCGTACGCACCCGAGCGTACAAAAAGCGGACGTTTCGCTGTTGACCCCTTACGAGTAAACATCTAAGCTTGGGCGTCCCGAAGTCTCCAACCCGAAGGATGCGCGACTCTGCTCAGCCGTGCCACCCGCGTTTTCAGCCGTAACTATGCGCATTCATCTGATTAATCCGAGCGACAAGTCTTTCGGCATCGGCGTCATCACCCCTCGCTGGCTCTACGTCCTGGCGGAGGCCACGCCTCGTCGCTTCGGCGATCCGGTCATCACCGACGAAACCCTCGAGCCGCTCGATGCGGCGACCCTGAAGCGAGGCGACATCGTCGGCATCGGCATCCATACGGGCAACGCGCTGCGCGGCTACGAGATCGGGCGGATGGCGCGCGAGGCCGGCGCGACGGTGATCTTCGGCGGCATTCACGCGACGTTGTTTCCGGAGGAAGTGCATCAGCTCGGCGGCGCGCATGCGGTGGTGAAAGGCGACGGCGATGTCGTGTGGGGCATGGCGATCGAGGACGCGGTCGCCGATCGCTTGCAGATGGTTTACGAGGGCGGACGCGTCGAGCCCGAGCAGCTGCTGCGTGCGCGATGGGACCTGATGCCGCCCGATCGCTACATGTGGGCGTCGGTGCAGACGGTCCGCGGCTGCCCGAAGCACTGCTCGTTCTGCTCGGTCTGGAAGACCGATGGTCAGCGCCCGCGGCAGCGCGGCAGCGACGGCGTCGTCAGCGAGATCGTGGAGCTGCGGCGGCGCGGCTTCCGGTTCATCGCGCTGGCCGACGACAACTTCTATCCGGTGACGCTGACCGATCTGCAGATGGCGTCGCGGCGCAGCGATCAGTCGCAGTTCCACACGCTCAGCGCGATTCGGGCGGAGCGATTCGAGTTGATGCGCCGCCTCGCCGAGCTGCCCGACGACATGGTGTTCTTCACGCAGATCACCATGGAGGCGGCGGAAGATCCCGATTTCCTCGAGGCGATGAACAAGGCGCGGATCAAGGGCGCGCTCGTCGGCGTCGAGTCGGTGACGCCAGCCGGCTTGAAGGACGTGCACAAAGGCTTCAACGAGGCGGGCGAAGATCTGGTCGACCGACTTCGCGCGTTCAAGCATCATGGCGTGCACGTGCTGGGTTCGTTCATCTTCGGTCTGCCGAGCGATCGTCAGAGCACGTTCGACGCGACGGTGGAGGTCGCGCAGCGCGCCGGCGTCACCTTCGCGCAATTCGTGATGCTCACGCCCTTCCCGGGCACCACGGACTTCGCGGCCTGGGAGAAGGACATGGCGAACGACACGACGCGCATCGCCGGCATGCCGCTCACGCGGCACTGGTTGATTCCCGACGGCATGCGTCCGAAGGTGTACACGCCGCATCCAGTGATGTCGGCCGACGACATTCGCGCGGGCACGCAGGGCGCGTGGGATCAGTTCTACAGCCTGCCGAAAATCTGGGAGCGCGCCAAGTGCGTCGAGACGCTGAAGGCGCGCCTCGCGTTCGTCCTGATCTCCAAATTGTATCGACAGATGTACGCCAACACGGGCATCGCGACCGACAGCGCCCGCGTCGGCCGATCGGCCAAGTGGGCGCGCTGGATCGCGAAGCCGACGCGGCGTCTGTTCTCAGGCCGCCCGATGCCTGAGCTCGTCGTGCCCAGCTAGGTACGGACCCTGCATCGCGCAGGGTCATGCGTCGCGTTCTTCTTGCGCTCTGCATCTGTCTGGCGCTATCGCCGGCGTGCGGCAGCGACACCGCACCGACCACGCCGACCATGCCGCAGATCGACCTGACCGGCACGTGGACCGGCCACCTCATCGTCGGCTCCGCGGCGGCGTCCATGACGTGGACGCTCACCCAGAGCAACGGCGCCGTCAGCGGCCCCGTGCTCATCGTGCTGCCAACCGGAATCGTGCTGTTGAACGGCGCGCTCACAGGCACGCTCGCCGGCTCCGTGCTGACGTACAGCATCGCCGTGAGCGCCGGCGGGATCCCGGCGCAGCCGCAATGCACCGGCACCCTGGGCGGCACGATGACGGCGACGATCGCCGCGACGTCGACGCTCGGCGGCAACATCGCCGTCGTAAACAGCACGTGCACGACCGGCGTGGCCGGCGGCAATCTGACGTTGACGAGATAATTTGTGGGACCGACCCGCACGTCGGCAACGCTCCTCGTAACCTGCCGCTCGGCCGAAGCCTTCGCGCTACAGTAGGGCCGACCTGCGCGTCGGCGTCCACGACATCATTTGTAGGGACCGACCCGCGTGTCGGCCCTATTCAATCCGCCCCCAGCGCGATCATCGGATCGACACGCGACGCCTCTGTTCGTCCGCGGTGAACAGGTGAATGGAGAGAGCGTTTGCGTCGACTGCTTATAATTCCGTGAGTCGAATACACTTTCCGCCATGGACGACGCGGAGGACATGGTGGATTCGATGTCCTGTGTCGAGCCGAGCTTCAGGAGAAGACCGTGAATATCGCGCGCCGCGCGGCACTGTTCGCCGCTTTCATCTGCCTGCCGATCACGATCGTGGCGCAGACGATCGACCCGTCCCGTTACGGCGATCTGAAGTGGCGGCACATCGGGCCGTATCGCGGCGGGCGCACCGTCGGCGCGGCCGGCGTGCCGCAGCAGCCGAATGTGTTTTACATCGGCGTGAACAACGGCGGCGTCTGGAAGACGACCGACTACGGTCTCACGTGGACGCCGCTCTTCGACGACCAGCCCACGCAGTCGATCGGCACGGTCGCTGTCGCGCCGTCGGATCCGAACATCGTGTACGCCGGCAGCGGTGAGGGTCTGCAGCGTCCCGACCTCTCCGTCGGCAACGGCCTCTACAAATCCGCTGACGCCGGCAGGACGTGGCAGCATCTCGGCCTGCGCGATGCGCGACAGATTGCCGCCGTGATCGTCGATCCCGCGAATCCGAATCGTCTGTTCATCGCGGCGCTCGGCCATCCCTACGGCCCGAACGCCGAGCGCGGCGTCTTCCGTTCGCTCGACGGCGGCCGGACATTCGAGAAGGTGCTCTACAAGGACGAGAACACCGGCGCGATCGATCTCGCGTTCGATCCCTCCAACGCGCAGACCATCTACGCCGCGATGTGGGCCGCGCGCCAGGGCCCCTGGGAATACAACAACGCCTACACCGGCACGACGAGCGGGCTGTTCAAGTCGACCGACGGTGGCACGACGTGGCTGCCGCTGACCAACGGGCTGCCGTCCAACGCAGACGGCCTCGGCCGAATCGGAATCGCAATCGCGCCAAACGCGCCGCGCCGGATGTACGCCTGGGTGACGGCAGCGCGCGGAACCGGTCTCTATCGATCCGACGATGCGGGATCCACGTGGGAGCGCGTGAACAGCGAGCCGCGCGTCACCGGACGCGGCGACGACTTCGGGAACGTTCGCGTCGATCCGACGAACGCGGACGTGGTGTACGTCGCGAACACGTCGACGTACCGCTCGACCGACGCCGGACGCACGTTCACCGCGATCAAAGGCGCGCCGGGCGGCGACGACTACCACACCATCTGGATCAACCCGGCGAATCCCGACATCATGCTGATCGCCGTCGATCAGGGCGCGACGATTACCGTCAATGGCGGGAAGACCTGGAGCTCCTGGTACAACCAGCCGACCGCGCAGATGTTCCACGTCACCGCCGACAATCGGTTCCCCTATTGGGTGTACGGCGGCCAGCAGGAAAGCGGATCCGCTGGCGTGGCGAGCCGCAGCGACTACGGCGAGATCACGTTCCGCGAGTGGCACCCGGTCGGCGTCGAGGAGTACGGCTATGCCGCGCCCGATCCGCTGCACCCGGGCGTCATCTATGGCGGCAAGGTCACGCGGTACGACGAGGCCACCGGGCAGGTGCAGCAGGTCGGCCCGATTCTCGTGCGCGACGATCGGGATCGCTTCGTTCGCACGGCGCCCATTCTTTTCTCGCCGGCCGATCCGCACATGCTGCTGTTCGCGACGCAGCGACTCTACAAGACGACGAACGGCGGCCGGAGCTGGACGATCATCAGTCCCGATCTCACGCGTCCGCAGCCCGGTGTGCCGTCGAATCTTGGCGTGTATTCGAGCGACGCGGCGAGTACCTCGCATCGCGGGGTCATCTACTCCATCGGCCCCTCGACGCTCGACGCGGGCATCATCTGGACCGGTTCCGATGACGGGGCGGTGCAGGTGACGCGCGACGGCGGCGCGCACTGGCGCGACGTCACGCCCAAGGCGCTGACGGCGTGGAGCAAGGTGACGCAGATCGACGCGTCGCATTTCGATCGCGACACGGCATACATCTCGGTGTCACGCTTCCGCCTGGACGATCTCTCGCCCCTCGTGTTCCGCACGCACGACGGCGGCCGCACGTGGTCGCAGATCACGGACGGCCTTGCCGCCGACGCGCCCGTGAACGTGGTGCGTGAGGATCCGCGGACGAAGGGACTGCTCTACGCCGGCACGGAACGCGATGCGTACGTGTCGTTCAACGACGGCGACTCCTGGCAGTCGATCACCTTGAACCTGCCCCACACCTCCGTGCGCGATCTCATCGTCCACGGCGACGATCTGGTGGTCGCCACACACGGCCGGGGGTTCTGGATTCTGGACGACATCACCCCGCTTCGCGAGCTGTGCACGAATCCCAATCCCCGAATTCCGAACGAATCGCAAACCCGAAATCCGCAGTCCCGTCTCTATATTCCCCAGACCGCCTACCGACTGCGGCGCAACCAGAACACTGACACGCCGCTGCCGCCGGAAGTGCCGGCAGGACAGAACCCGCCCGATGGCGCCATCCTCGATTACGACCTGGCCGATGCACCCCAGTCGCTCGTCACGCTCGAGATTCGCAACGCTGCTGGCGCGCTGGTCCGACGCTTCTCGAGCGAGGATGCGCCGGAGCCGTTCGACGAACAGGAGCTCAACGTCCCGACCTACTGGATCCGTCCGCCGCAGCGCCTGCTCACGTCGAAGGGCATGCACCGGTTCATCTGGGATCTGCGCTATCCACCGCCCGGCGCCGTGAGGCACGACTATCCGATCTCCGCGATCGTCGGCGACACACCGCGCGAGCCGCTCGGCGTTCTCGTGCCGCCGGGCACGTACTCCGTCACGCTCACCGTCGACGGACAGACGTCCGCGCAGCCGCTCACCGTGAAGATGGACCCACGCATCACGACGCCGGCAGCCGGACTGGCACAGCAGTTCTCGCTCGCCACCAGGCTCGCGACGATGTTGAACGACAGCTACGCGGCGTGGCAGCAGGCCAGCGGCGACGCGAAGCGCGATCTGGCGAGGCTCAACGCCGATCTCGTCACCGCGTACGACGTGGTCGAAGGCGCGGACGCGGCGCCGACCACACAAGCCGTCACGACCGTGGCAGGACTCGAGCAGCGCTGGAAAAAGCTGCAGCAGGCGGCGAAGACGCGCGGCGGACTATGATGTGCGCGTGATGACTCCAGGCACTGTCCCCGCGAGCCCCTCCGGTCCCTGGTATCGCGAGGTGACGTCGACACAGTGGAAGGCGTTCCTCGCCACCTTCCTCGGCTGGGTCCTCGACGGCTTCGATTTCACGATCCTCACGTTTCTGCTCGCCGACATCCAGCGCAGTTTCAGCGTCGACAAGGCCGCGCTCGGCGCGCTCGGCACGATCACACTGTTCTTCCGCGTGGTGGGCGGCATTGGCGCTGGTACAGCGGCGGATCGGTGGGGCCGCAAGGGCCCGCTGATGTTCTCGATCCTGTGGTACTCGCTGTTCGCCTTCCTCAGCGGATTCTCGACGACCTACGGCATGCTGTTCATGCTGCGCGCACTGTTTGGCATCGGCATGGGCGGCGTCTGGGCGGCGGGCATGCCGCTGACGCTGGAACACTGGCCGACGCATCTGCGCGGCATCGCCTCGGGCATGCTGCAGGCCGGCTACTCCGTCGGGTTCATGCTGTCGACGCTGGTGTTTCAGCTGGTGTACCCCGTGATCGGTCAGCGTCCCGACATGGGGTGGCGCGTGATGATGTGGATCGGCATCCTGCCGGCGCTGCTCGTGTTCTGGATCATGTCGGGTGTCGCGGAGAGCCCCGTGTGGCTCGAGCGTCAGCGTCACCTCGCGGATCGCGATCAGCCACGGGGCATCTCGCTCGGCGATCTGTTCAAGCGCGACACGATCGGCATCACGATCCAGACGTCGCTGCTGATGGGCGCCTTCATCTTCTCCTATCACTCGATCACGTACTGGTATCCAACGCTGCTCGCCGGACGCCACCTCGCGCCGCTCGTGTACCTGCTGCTGCTGAACTTCGGCGGGATTACCGGCGCGATTGCCGCCGGACGTTTATCGGAGACTGCGCTCGGCCGCCGCGGGTCGGCGACGGTGATGATGCTGCTCGGGATCGCGTCGATTCCGCTGTACGTCTACACGTCCAGCACGCCGCTCATGTGGGCCGGCGCGCTGACGATCGGCTTCTTCGCGGCGGGCGCGTGGGGTATGGTGCCGAGCTATTTGACGGAGCGCTTTCCGACCGCGTCGCGCGCCGTCGGCGCGGGGCTCGCCTACCACGTAGGCGCGGGGATCGGCGCGTTCACACCGCAGTTCATCGGCCTGCTGCAGGATCGCGGCGTCATGCTGCCGAACGCCATGGCCGGCTGCATCGCCGCCGCGGGCGTGCTGGTGATCGCGCTGGTGTGGATGGGGCCTGAAACACGCGGTCGGCACTTCGACGGGGCGGAGAAGATCGCGTAGCCGCCACGGAGGCACGGAGATCATTGGCCACAGAGACACGGAGGCACAGAGAAAATAATTCTTCTCGGTGACTTTGTGACTCTGTGGCCAATGATCTCTGTGACTCTGTGGCGATCCTCTAAGGCTGAAACCGCACGCTCTTCCACAGCGCGGCGGCGTCGTACATCCGCCCGTCGCTAATCGTCCACCGCACAGTGCGGATGTTCCGAATCTGATCGAGCGGATTCGCGTCGAGGATGGCGAGATCGGCGCGCTTGCCGCGCTCGATGGTGCCGAGCTCGGCGTCCAGTTTCATCGCGCGGGCTGAGACGATCGTCGCCGCCTGCAGCGCTTCCAGCGGTGTGAATCCCGCCTCCGCGTACAGCTCGATCTCGCGGTGCACGCTGTGGCCCGGCACACCTTCGTCGGTGCCGGCGACCACCGGCACACCGGCGTCGTGCAGCGCCTTGACGATCCGCAGCCCGCGTTCGACGCGCGCCCGCGCGCCCGCAGCATCGACACCGGTCGCTCCCGCGTTGGAGAACAACCGGTTGAGCGGCGGAGGAACCTTCAGGATGCCCGGCTGAAAGGCGGCGATGGGCGTGCCGAGCGCGTGGCCGAGCAACTCGCCCCATGACTGGGTCGGATCGAGCACCGTGCCGCGCGCCTTCAGGTGCGCAATCGTCTGACTCACCTCGGATGAACCCGCCTCGCCGCGGATCGCCAGATGTGCGATCTGATCCATTCCGGCGTCGACCGCCTGATCGATCGTCATGCCATTGGGCACGTGGCCGGTGACCGTCATGCCCAATCGGTGCGCCTCGACGCACAGCGCTGCGACGATCGGCGGCGTCACCACACTGTAGATCTTGATCTGCTGAAAGCCGGCGTCGTGATACATCGCGACGACCTGCTTCGCCTCCTCGGGTGTCGCGGCATAAACGACGCCGAAGGCGTTCGGACCACCGCCGTCGATCAGTCCAGCCGCGAGCATCCGCGGTCCAAGCGCACGCCCTTTCGCGATCGCATCGCGCAGCGCGGTGATGAAGGCGAGCTCGTTGCCCATGTCGCGCACGGTCGTCACACCCGACGCCAGATACACCGGCGCCCATTCGATCTGGGTCGCGTGCGTGTGCATATCCCACAGGCCAGGCACGATCGTCTTGCCGCTCACGTCCACGACGGCTGTTCCCGTCGGCACGACAATGCTCGATCTGGGACCCACGTCAGCGATCCGGCCATCCCGAATGATGAGTGCGGCGTCCGCGACGGGCGGTCCGCCGGTGGCGTCCACGACCGTGGCGCCCACGAGCGCGTAGGTGCCGCGGCGCAGCGGCGGCACCTGCTCCGTGATCGCCTCGAGATCGCCGATCCGATCGCGAATCGATCGCGCGACGAACTCGCCGAGCTGCGGCTCCAGATCCTCGCGCACCGCCTCGAACCCCAGTCCGCCAGCGCGCGTGACGGCCGCGACGATGCCGCCGGCCTCGTCCAGCCACAGCGTTTCCCTGCCCCAGACCACACCGTCAATCGAAAAGCGCTCGAGGCGCAGCGTGCGCTCCCCGGCCCGCAGCGTCTCGCGACCGCGATCTTCGATGAGCACGTCGTTGATCGGCATCCCCGGGATCGTCGGCAGGACGCGCGGGCGTCCGTGCCCTTGCCAGTAGCGGACGAGCAGCATCTGCGCGGCGAACGGCGCGTAGCCATCGACGGTGAAGAACGTCTGCGGCACGCTGACGTGCTGCGTCGCGCCGTCGGCCCGCACCACGGCGTCGCGGCCCGTCACCGTAATCTCCGAATCCACGTTCACGAATCGATAGCTCTTCCCTTTGGCGCGGAACAACAGCGGCGTCCAATCCGCCGTCGTCCGCATCGTCGCCGCGAGCCGCACCTCGCCGCCGCGATCGTTGAAATCGAAATCGGATTTCATCTCGAGGGCGTCGCCGGCCCCAGCGACGGTGTAGTCCTCGAAGCCGATCGCCTTCTGGACGTAGTGCAGGCGAAGCCGGCCGTGCTCGAGCGGCGCCGACGATCCGTCCTGAGCAGCAAGCGCGGTGGCGAGAACGGCGCCGGCCGCCAGCATCGCCACACCGGTGTTCACGAGAATTCGCATGGCGCGCATGATGGCACAGCGATGCGCGACAGCAAAGACGTATGATCCCGCCGATGCCCTACCCTGTTTCGATTGCCGTCGTCCCCCAGACGACCGGGCGAAACCGATTGACGACGGCGTTTCGGCTGATTCTGGCGCTGCCGCACATCGTTCTCGTGGGCGGCGTGGCAGGCGGACTGTGGTCGGCGAGCTCTCATTCGATCTTGTCGATCGGCGGCAGCACGGGCGTGCTCGGCGCGGTCGTGACGGTGCTCGCGATCGTCAGCTGGCTCACGATCGTCCTGAGCGGCGAACACGTTCCCGGCATCCGCGAGATCACGATGCTGGTGCTTCGCTGGCGCGCGCGTGTGATGGCGTACATCATGCTGCTCGTCGATGATTACCCGCCGTTTGGCGACGGTCCGTATCCGGTAACGCTGGCGATCGTGGACCCGCCTTCGGACCGCCGCAATCGGCTCACGGTGGGTCTGCGGCTGCTGCTCGTCATTCCCCAGCTGATCGCGCTGTTCTTCGTCCAGTGTTTCTGGTGGATCGTGACGATTGTCGCGTGGTTCACGATCCTCGTGACGGGGCAATATCCGCAGACCTTGATGCCCTTGGCGATCGGCGCCCTCCGATGGTCCATGCGCGTCGAGGCGTATCTGCTGCTGCTCGTAGACGAGTATCCGCCGTTCTCGTTCGAGTAAGAGAGGCACAAAGAAGAGGCTTTGCCACAGAGCCACAGAGGCACAGAGGCACAGAGAAGAGGTACTGCCACAGAGCCACAGAGCCACAGAGACACCGAATCACCGAGCCACCGAGCCACCGAGATCGAATGTCCTGTACGGTACAAAGCTTCTTAACTCTGTGTCTCGGTGCCTCTGTGGCAAATCTCTCTGTGCCTCGGTGGCAAATCCAGGCGTTTCTCGTATCAACCTATCCCCCGCACTCGCCGTCTAATCGGCGAGGCACACCGTGTCGACATTTCTACACGACCTCCGGTACGCGTTGCGCGCGCTCTCGAAACAGCCCGCCTTCACCATCGTCGCGCTCGTCACGCTTGCGCTCGGCATCGGCGCGAACACCGCCATCTTCGGCATTGTCAACGCCGTGCTGTTGAAGCCGCTGCCCTATCGACAGCCTGACCGCGTCGTGATGTTGTGGAGCCACTGGATCAATTGGAACAAAACGTGGTTGTCATCGCCTGAGCTCGATGATTACCAGCGGGAGGCGCACAGCCTCGAGCACGTGGGCGCCTTTCAATACACGTCGTTCAACCTGACGGGCGCGGGAGATCCGCTGCGCGTGAAGGCGGCGGAGGTCCAGCCGGCGGTGTTTACGGCGCTCGGCGCGAGCGCCATTGCGGGCCGCCTCTTCACGGACGAAGAAGATCGCCCTGGCCGCAATCGCGTGGTGGTGCTCGGTGAGGGATTGTGGCGCGAACAGTTCGGCAGCGACCCGTCGCTGATCGGAAAGACGATCTCGCTGGACGGCACGCCGTACTCGGTGGTTGGCGTGCTCCCCGCCGCGATGCGTCTACCCATTGACTACGCGAGCCGTGCGGCGACGCAGTTGTGGGTGCCGCTGGCGCTCGGACCGGTGGATCCGCAAGAGCGAGGCAATCATGGTCTGTTCGCACTCGGACAACTCGCGCCGGGCATTCCCATCGCGCGCGCACAGTCCGAAATGGACACGATCACCAGCGGCTTTCAGGCCAGGTTTCCGAACCAGTACGATCGCGAATTCGGCGTGACGCTGGTCCGCGCGACCGATGAAGTCTTCGGCGAGATTCAGCCCGCGCTGTTGTTGCTGCTCGGCGCGGTGGGCGCCGTGCTGCTGATCGCGTGCGCGAATGTGGCGAACCTGCTGCTCGCGCGCTCCGAGGCGCGGCAGAAGGAGATCGCGATCCGGACCGTGCTCGGCGCCGGCCGCGGGCGTCTGCTGCGGCAGCTCGTCACAGAAGCGCTTGCGCTCTCGGCGATCGGCGGCGTCGCGGGGATCGCGCTCGCGTATGGGCTGGTCCGCGTCCTCGTGGCGCTCGATCCGCTGCGAATTCCGCGCGCGCAGGAGGTTGCGATCGACGGCCGCGTCCTCGTATTCACTGCCGCGCTCGCGCTTGCGACCGGAGTCGTGTTCGGCCTGGTGCCCGCGTTGCAGGCGTCGCGAATGAACCTTCAGCCGGCGTTGAAGGAGGGCGGACGCCACTCAGGCGTCAGCGGCAGCGGCCGCTTGCGGCATCTGCTCGTCATCGTCGAGATCGCCGCGTCGGTCGTGCTCGTCGCCGCGGCGATGCTGCTCGCCCGCAGCTTCACCGCGCTGCTGAAGGTGAACGCCGGCTTCAACCCGACGCACGTGCTGACGCTCCGTACGTCGCTCCCGCCCGTGCGGTACGGCGACGCCAGCAGTATCGCCCGTGCATACCGCGACATCGGTCAGCGGCTGCGCGAAGGACCCGGCATCGAGGCCGCCGGCGCGGTAACCGGGCTGCCGCTCGCGAGCACGCGCGGCGACTGGGGCATTCGCATCGAGGGACTGACGGCGCAAGGCCGCCAGCGTCCAGCGGCGGACTGGCAGATCGTCACGCCCGGCTATTTCGAGGCGCTCGGCACGCCGCTCATAGCCGGCCGGCTCTTCACGGACGCGGATCAGAAGGACACGCTGCCGGTGATCCTCGTCAACCAGACGATGGCGAACATGTACTGGCCGGGCCTGAATCCGATTGGCCGTCGCATGACGATGGGCGGCAACGATCGCTGGCTCACCATCGTCGGCGTCGTCGCCGACGTGCGGCATCGCGGACTCGATGCGCCGGTGCGTGCGGAGATGTATCGGCCGCACACGCAATTTCGATTCGGCACGGGTTCAGACGCAGCGGCCGTTCCGGCGATGACATGGGCGATTCGCACGAAGGGCGATCCGATCGCGGCCACCGCCTACGCGCGCGAGGCGGTCGCGCAGGTCGATCGCGGTCTCGGGATCTCCGAAGTGGCGACCATGGAACAGGTGGTCGCCGACTCCACATCGGATCGCCGACTCGACATGCTGCTGTTCCTGCTGCTGGGCGGGCTCGCGCTGGCGCTGGCGACGGTGGGCGTCTACGGCGTCGTGGCCTATTCGGTGACGCAGCGCACGCACGAAATCGGCATCCGCATGGCCGTCGGCGCGCGGCCCGCGGACGTCCGTCGCATGGTCTTGGGGCAGGGATGCCGCCTCGCCGTTATCGGCGTCGCCGTCGGTCTGCTGCTCGCGCTGGCTGCCGCGCGCGTGATGCGGGGGCTGCTCTTCCACGTGAGCGCCACCGATCCGGCGACGTTCGCGGCGGTGGCGGCGGCGCTCATCGCGGTGGCCGCGCTGGCCAGCTACATCCCCGCGCGCCGCGCGACGCGAGTCGATCCAATGATTGCGCTGCGGACCCAATAAATCGGGCAATTACCAGATTATTTGAGCGATACCCCTGCGCCGATGACGAGCAGGCTCGTGCGCGGGCTGTGAAATTCGCCGAACGTCCCGGCTTTGATGCCGTAGACGCGCACGTCGAAGCTGAACGCGAGGTGCTTTTTGATGAACCAGCGCGCGCCGCCGCCGTAGTTGCTCGTTTGCAGCCGCTCTTCATCCGCATCGAGCGGCTCGCCGCCGTCCGGCACGACCTGCCAGACCGATCGTCCGATCCCGCCGCTGATGTAGCTCCAGCCGTTGCCGCTGCCGAAATTGAAAGACAGTTCCGGCGCCCCGGTCAGAAAGCGCTCGGTCACTGGCGCGGCCGCAAACGTCTGCGTGTCGACGCTCGCGGGCTCCTGCCGCGCGCGCGCCCCCATCACGCGTCCGCCGATACCGAACGTGACGGCTCGCCAGCGCAGCGGATAAATGTGCAGCGCGAGATCGCCGCCAATCGTCGCGCCGGGCAATTGATCGACCGTCAGCCCGCGGCTCGCGGCCAGATCCGACGTCGAGGGGAAATTCACGAACGTCCCGTGCACATCGACGACGACGAACGGCAGACGTGGGGGCGGCTCCTGCGCGGCGACGGATGCGCAGGCGGCGACCAGGAACGCGAAAGCGAGCACCAGGCGGTGTGTCATCAGTGCGAGCATTGTAGAGCACGTGGTCCTCACGGCTCAGCGCGCGACCTCGCGCAGACGCTGCTGCAGATCTCCGGTGACGACAAACCGCAGGATGTCGCGTGCGTGTCGCGCCTCCGAGTCGGCAGCCGCGCACATGGATCGATCGACGCGACGATCGCCGGCGGCGTCAAAGCAACCGCGTCCCGCCCTCGCGCCGGCGAGAAACAGGTGCCGCTGATCCAGCCAGTCGCCGTAGGGCCGCACCAGCGGCGGATCCCCGGGGGCGCCCAGCAGGTTCCGGCCGGCGTACGGCAGCGGCGCCGCGTCGATGCCGAGCAGCGCGAGCAGCGTCGGCGCGAAGTCCGTCTGCCCCGCGGCCAGATCGCGGACGCCAGCCGGCGCGGCGCGGCCGTCGTCTTCCGCCGGCACGCGCACGAAGAACGGCACGCGATCGATCCGCTCCCAGCCAGCCTCGGTGGCGGCGATGCCGATCGTCGCGGCGAGCGCGCGGTCGTGCGGAAACCCTGCGTCATGATCGCCGAACACCGCGACGACGCTGTCGGCGAGCAGACCGTCGCGTTCGAGCGCCGTGCGGAAATCGGCGAGCGCCCGATCGAAGAAATGCATCGTGTGCAGGTAATTGCCGAACGACGTGCCTTCGAGCGCGCCGAGCTTCAACTCCTTGTGCGCCTGTGGAAAATCCTCGAACGGGTGATGCAGCGACAGGGTGATGAGCCACGCCGCGAATGGCCGCGGCAGCCGTTCCAGGCGCGGCACCATCTGCTGCAGGAAGTCGCGGTCGTTCAGGCCCCATCCGATCTGCTCGGTCATCTCGAAGTCCGGCTCGAAAAGACTCTGCTGAAAGCCGTACGCCGGGTGCATGACGCCGCGGTTCCAGAAGCCCGGCTCGAACGGGACCGCCGACAGTGTGTGATAGCCGTGCTCCGCGAGCACGCGCGGAGCGGCGACGTAATGGTTGCCGGGAAATCGGAACGCGACGGCGCCGTGGTCGAGCGGCAGCAGCGACGTCATCGCCGTGAACTCGGCATCGGAAGTGCGGCCTTCGCTCGTCTGATCGGTCACGTTCGTGAACCGCAGCGCATCGGCGGTCCAGCGCCGCAGGTTGGGCATCACGTCCTGATCGCCGACGCGGAAATCGACGGCAAAATCCTGCAGCGACTCGACCTGGATCACGATCAGGCTGCGTCCGGCGGCGATGCCGCCGTACGGGCCCGCGGCCGATCGCAGCGGAGCGCGGCTGGCGAACCAGTCGCGGGCTTCTTCCACCTGCGCGGCCGACACGTGGGGACGCAGAACCGTCGCGCGTGCGTACTGCCAGACGTCGTAGATGTGATAGCCGAACGGCCCCAGCTGCTCCGCCACCGCGCGGTCGCGAAACATCTGGCCGAGCGGCGTTGACGCGATCGCGCGCGGAGCCGAGACGGCCAAGCCGGTGAGCGCCACGACCGCCGCGGATACGAACGCGATTCGCACGCGCCGCCGCCCAGGCAGCTCCGGAATCCGAACGCGCCATGATTCGATCGCCAGCCAGATGGCGACCGGGACATCGATCAGCAGCCACACGAGCTCGAGACTGAGCAGACTGCGAATCGACGCCCATACGTGGCCGGCCTGGTGCGCGCCGAGCAGCGCCGGCGCGGACACGATGTCACCGAAGAAGCGGTAGTAGACGATGTCGCCGAGAACGAGGAGCGTGGCGAAGAGACCGACGGCGACGAGCGTCCACGCGCGAAGGCGCCGCGGGAACAGCAGGAGCACGAGCACCGGCACGACCAATGCGATCGTCAACGTGAGCCAGTACGCCACCACGGTCGGCTCGAGCAGCGCGTCGCGCACCAGCAGCAGCGGTTTGACGCCGAGAACGGCGGCGCACCACCACACATCCGCCGTGGCGGCGAACGCGCGCAGGTTCGGATGCAGCAATCGGTGCTCGCGCCATCTGCGGAGAAAGACGGCGCCGGCGAATGCGATCACGAGCGGCAGGGGCGCAGGCCACAAAAGAAACGGCGGCACGACGATCACAAGGCGGCGCGGCTGGCGCGGCGCGCCCTGCACAAACCAGGCCGACCCTTCGTCGACCATGTCCCACTGCAGCCAGTACAACCCCGGCGTGGACGGCGCGAGAATGCGTCCGTCGATGGGCATCTCCTGCCCCGCCGCCACCGGGGCGTCCAACACCGTTCGCACGCCGTCGTGGAACGGCACCGTCCTCGATCGATAGCGCAGCTCGCGCGGGATCAACCAGAGCCAGTGGTACGACAGATGAATCCTCGCGGGATTCCAGGCGCGATCGCCTGTGTTGGTCAGGCGAATCGGGACGGCGATCTCTTCAGACGCCTGCAGGACTCGAGGCGCATGGCCGGACACCGAAAAATTGAGCGGATACGGAGGAGCGGGGGGGCGCGCGCAGCCCGCGGCGAGCGCGGCTGACAGCAGCAAGACAGCGATCGAAACGCGTCGCAACATAAAGAAAGTACGAGGGCCGGGGCGTCGCCGCGTGACGCCGCCACGCCACGGCTGCGCAACCGGAATCATCGCGTAGGATCACGCCATGGTACTGCACACCTTCTACGACATGTTCGCGCTGGGGCTGCCGGTCCTGGAGAAGATTCTCAGGCCGATCGTCATCTATGTGTTTCTGATCGTCGCCCTCCGTCTGGCGGGCAAGCGAGAGCTCGCTCAGCTCAACCCGTTCGATCTCGTGGTGCTGCTGACGCTCTCGAACACCGTGCAGAACGCGATCATCGGTGAGGACAACAGCGTCACCGGCGGGGTGATTGGCGCCGGCACGCTGCTGTTGATCAACTATCTCGTCGTGAAGTTTCTCTTCAATCACGAGAAGCTGGAGCGCCTGGTCGAAGGGGAGCCCGACGTGATCATCGAGAACGGCGTCGTGCTGGAAGACTGTCTGCGCCGCGAGCTGATCACCATGAGCGAGCTGCAGGCGGCCGCGCACAAGCAGGGGTTCGGCTCGCTCGACGAAATCGACCAAGCAGTCATCGATCCAAGCGGCGCGATTTTCTTCTCGGGCAAGAAGCCGAACCCGGACGCCACGCGTCACGGCGAAATTCTCGAGCGGCTCGAGCGGCTTTCGGCGCAGATTGCACGGCTGGAGGCGTGACCGTGACCACTCACACGCTCTCCGTCATTTCGGCGCTCTGCGCGATCTCCGCGATGGCGATCGTGAACGCGCAGTCGAAGCCGCGGGCGCGCGACCTGGGCATCACGCCCGGCGTCTATCCGCCCGGGACGCTCAACGCGATTACCGACGTCGCCGGCGTGCGCGTCGGCCACACGACCATCGTCAGCGGCGACGATGTGCGAACCGGTGTGACGGCGATCCTGCCGCATGAGGGCAACCTCTTTCAGGACAAGGTGGCGGGCGCGGTCTTCGTCGGCAACGCGTTCGGCAAGCTCGCCGGATCCACGCAAGTGACCGAGCTCGGCACGATCGAGACGCCGATCGTGCTCACCAATACGCTGAGCGTCGGCACCGCGATGGATGCGGTCGTCCGCTATACGCTCGCGCAGCCGGGCAACGAGGAGGTGCGGTCGGTCAACGCGCTCGTTGGCGAGACGAACGACGGCGGTCTGAACGACATCCGCGGCCTGCACGTCACGCGGGATCACGTGCTCGACGCGATCCGCACCGCGAAGTCCGGACCGGTGGCCGAGGGCGCCGTCGGCGCGGGGACTGGCACCATCTGCTACGGCTGGAAAGGCGGAATCGGCACATCCTCGCGCCATCTCGAGCGCCTGGGGTACACGGTCGGCGTGCTCGCGCAGACCAATTTCGGCGGCAACCTGACGATTGCGGGGGTACCGGTGTTCCGGCATCTTCAACCGCCGGCTCGCCGCGCAGCCCGCGGAGCGGCGCCTCCCGCTGAAGGCGCGTCCGCGGATGGATCGTGCATGCTGGTCGTCGCGACCGACGCGCCGCTCGACGCGCGCGATCTGCGCCGGCTCGCCGCCCGCGCGGTGTTCGGCCTGGCGCGCACCGGATCGTCGTTCAGCAACGGCAGCGGCGATTTCGCGGTCGCCTTCTCCACGTCGCCTGAAGTCCGAAGCCGGTTCAACGACACCGCCGTGCGCCCGCACGCGATGCTTCCCGTCGATGCGACCTCGCCATTGTTCGAAGCCGCCTTGGAAGCGACCGAGGAAGCGGTCTACAACTCACTACTGCAAGCGACAACCGTCACCTCACGCTTCGGCACGGCGGAGGCCATTCCGATCGACACACTTCGCGACCTGCTCAAGCGCTGACATCGACCGGCGACTCATGAGTGATGACTGATGACTGTTTACCTCGCGTGCACCGTCCGCGGCCATCGCGGCGGCGTCCTTGCCGGACGCGCGATCTGCGATCGTCTGCTCGCGCTCGGCCACGACGTCCTCACCACGCACCTGCTGGCCGACGATGTGAACGACGCTGAATCCAAGCTGACCGAAGCGGAGGTCTATCGCCGCGATCTCGAGTGGCTGTCGCGCTGCGACGTGCTCGTGGCGGAAGCTTCCGGGTCGAGCTATGGCGTCGGCTTCGAGGTCGGCTACGTGCTCGGGCGGGCCAGCGTGTCCGGCCAGCGCGCCGTGCTCGTCTACGACACCGCGCGTCGCGATGCGGTGTCGCGCCTCATCACGGGCAACTGCGACACGCACTGCACGACGTTCGGCTACTCGTCCATCGATGAATTGAGGGCCTTCATCGATCGACAATTCGCATAGCCTGTTGAATGCGCTGGTGCTGCAGCGGCTTCCCGTTCAGAGTCCGGATCGTTTGGCTGCCGTCTCGTCACCGATCAGCGCGGCGTCGCTGCGCGATCGATTTACGTCCACGACAGAAGAAGGTACGGCTGAGATTCGCGTCGAGCATTGACGCTCGTCAGCTGAGGCGACTACGATCCAACCACCGTGACCATCACTGCCTCGAGACGGATTCCTCTTGCCGCCGTTCGCGACGCCGCGACCGCGGTGTACGCCGCCGCGGTGCGCACGCCGCTGGTGCGCCTCGATCTCCCGAAAGACGCGGACTGGCCGTCGGCGCCTTCAGAGCTGTACTTGAAGCTCGAAGTGCTGCAGCCGATCGGCTCGTTCAAGATTCGCGGCGCCTACAACACCGTGCGCCAGCTCTCGCCCGCCGAACTGCGCGAGGGCGTGTGGACGGTGAGCGCCGGGAACGCCGCGCAGGGCGTCGCACTCGCCGCGCGCAAGGCCGGGGCGCGCTGTTCCGTGATGGTGATGGACACGGCGCCGGAGACCAAGCTGCGCGCGATCGAGCGTCTGGGCGCGTCGATCGTCCGCGCCACATACGATGAGTGCTGGCAAACAGTCATCGCGCACGCCTCGGATCGCATGACCGGCCACTTCGTGCACCCGTTCGACGATGACCGCTTCATCGCGGGCAACGGCACGGCGGGCCTCGAGATTGTCGAGGATCTGCCCGGTGTGGACGCCATCATCGCGCCGCTCGGCGGCGGCGGTCTGCTGGCCGGCATCGCGGCGGCCGTGTCGGCACTCAAGCCCGACACGAAGATCTACGCGGCGGAACCGGAGACGGCCGCGCCGCTTGCGGCGTCGCTTGCCGCCGGGCGTCCGATGTACTTCGAGGGCTGGAAGGCGTCGTTCGTTGACGGCGCGGGCGGCAAGTCGGTGCTCGACACGATGTGGCCGCTGCTGTCGACGCTGACCGGATCGATCGTCGTCTCGTTGAACGATGTCGCGCGCGCCATGAAGCTGACCGCCGAGCGTATGCACGTCATCGCCGAAGGCGCCGCGGGCTGCGCGATTGCGGCAGCACTCAGCGGACGCGCCGGGGGCGGAAAGGTGGTCGCGGTCGTGTCGGGCGGCAACATCGACCTCGCCAGGTTCGCGGCGCTCGTCGGCGCCTGCGGCGATTCGCCGACCGCCAATCCGTAGATGGCCGATCGCCCAAATCGTAAATCGCCAAATCGCAGATCATCGATTCGGAGACCGCCGATCGCCGAATCGCAGTTGCATCGTCCATGACCAGATACGGTTCGTTACCGCCACTCCCCGACCGGCTCGCACGGCTCGAAGAGCTCGCCATCGATCTGTGGTGGAGCTGGCATCCCGAAGCCCGCATCCTGTTTCGCCGCCTGGACTACGCGCTGTGGCGCGCGACGGCCCACAATCCCGTGCGCATGCTGTGGATGGTGCCGCGCGCGACGCTCGACGCCGCCGCCAGCGATCCCGTCTTTCTCGCCCTGTACGATCGCGCGATCGCCGCGCTCGACAACGCGAGAGCCGCACGCAACACCTGGTACGCCGACACCTTCCCGCATCTGGCAGGCCAGGCGATCGCGTACTTCTCCGCAGAGTTCGCCCTGCATCAGTCGCTGCCGATCTATGCCGGCGGTCTCGGCGTGCTCGCGGGCGATCACTGCAAGGAAGCAAGCGACCTCGGCGTGCCGCTCATCGGCGTGGGGTTCATGTATCCGCAAGGATATTTTCACCAGCACGTCTCCTCCGACGGCTGGCAGGAAGAAAGCTACGAGCGGCTGAACTGGGCCGATGCGCCGGTCGAACCGGCGATGACACCCGACGGGAAACCGTGTATCACCGCGGTGCCGCTGGGCGACCGCTCCGTGCTCGTGGCCGTGTGGCGCGTGCGGATCGGCCGCGTGAAGCTGTACCTGCTGGATACCGACCTCGAGGAGAACGCCCCGTGGGATCGCGAGCTCTCCGCGCGGCTGTACGGCGGCGATCGCGAAACGCGCGTGCAGCAGGAGATCATCCTGGGCATTGGCGGCGTCCGCGCGCTCAAAGCGCTCGGTTCCGCGCCCGCAGTGTTTCATCTCAACGAAGGGCACGCCAGCTTCGTCGTCCTGCAGCGCATCCGCGAGCTCATCGAAGGCGGCGCCTCGTTCGACGATGCGTTGGAGGAAATCAAGCGGACGACCATCTTCACGACGCACACGCCGGTGCCGGCGGGGCACGACGCCTTTCCGTTTCAAGTGGTGGAAAAGCACCTCGCGAACTGTTGGGGCACGCTCGGCCCCAATCGCGACAAGTTCCTCGCGCTCGGCGCGCACGACAACGGCGCGGGACCGCAGTTCAACATGACCGCGCTCGCGCTGCGTTCGGCCGGCGCGACCAACGCCGTGAGCCAGCTGCACGGCGAGGTCACGCGCGCGATGTGGGACATCTGGCCGGGCGTGGCCGAGAAGGATCGGCCCGTGGTGGCCATCACCAACGGCGTGCACGTGCCGACGTGGATCGCCAGCGACATGGCGGATCTGTTGACGACCTACCTGGGCGCCGACTGGCTCGATCGACAGGACGATCAGGAGCTGTGGAATCGCGTGCTGGCGATTCCCGACGACGAGCTCTGGCGCGTTCGGCAGTCGCTGCGCGGCTATCTGTTCACCTTCATCCGCGAGCGCGCGCGCCAGCGCTGGACCGAAGAGCACGTCGGCATCCCGCGCGTGGTCGCCGCGGGCACGCTGCTCGAGCCGGGCGCGCTGACGATTGGCTTCGGGCGCCGCTTCGCCGGCTACAAGCGCCCGGAACTGGTGTTCCACGATTCCGAGCGGCTCGCCCGGATCCTGAATGCCGCGGGGCGGCCGGTGCAGCTGATCTTCGCGGGCAAGGCGCATCCCGCCGATGACGTCGGCAAGCATCACCTGCAGAGCGTCTACAGGCGCGCGCTCGATCCGCTGTTCGCCGGACGCGTGGCGTTCGTGGATGATTACGATCTGCACGTGGCGCACTTCCTGGTCCAGGGCTGCGACGTGTGGCTGAACAATCCGCGCAAACCGCTCGAGGCCAGCGGCACGAGCGGGATGAAGGCGGCGCTCAACGGCGTGCCGCACCTGAGCATCGGCGACGGCTGGTGGGCGGAAGGATTCGACGGCCACAACGGGTGGGTGATCGACGGCGGCGTCAACGGGAACAACTACGACGAGATCGACGCGGCCGACGCGCGCGCGCTCTACCGCCTGCTCGAGGAAGAGGTCGTCCCCGCGTTTTACGATCGCGATCCGTCGAACGTTCCGCGCCGATGGCTGACGACGGTGAAGGAAGCGATGCGATCGGTCGCGCCCCAATTCTCGGCGCGTCGGATGGTCAAGGAGTACGCGACGCGGATGTACGCGCCCGCGTTGGAACGACGGGCGGTCACGAAATAAATCTGAAAATCTGCGATTTCAGATTTCAGATTTCAGATTTGCGGCTGATCGGCGGGTGGTGGATGATCTGGACGCTGTTGCCGTCGGGATCCTGAAAGTACAGCGACCGCGCACCGTCGCGATGCGTCTTCGGGCGCGCCTTCAGCGTGACGCCGCGGCTCTCGAGGAACTCGGCCCACCGATCGACATCTTCCGCTGCACGCACGATCAGGCCGAGATGATCGAGCGCCCCCGGGCCGTCTCGGTCTCCATCCGCAGCCGCCCGATGCAGCGCGAGATTGTCGATCCCCGACGAGAGATACACATTGTCGGGATCCGGCTCCCATTCGACCAGGAACCCGAGCAGGTCCACATAGAAACGCTTCATCGCGTCGAGATTGCGCACGTTCAGGGCGAGATGCCGCAGGCCGGCGTGGGGAGGACGATCCATGAATTTACAATTTACAATGAAAAATTTGGAATTCTGAAGGATTCAGCATTCGTCCCGCCGCGAATTCCTAATTCCCAATTGTAAATGGTAAATTGAGCCATGCCACGCAAGACTGTCGTGAAATCGCGGTGCGCGCTGTGCGGCGCGAAAGATGTGTCGGAGCCTCGCGGCGAAGAGAAGTACTGCCGGGACTGCTGGGACAAGAAGATCGCCGTCGAAGAAATCGTCGCGCGCGAGTTCGCGCTCAAACGCTACATCCGCGCGAACAGCGCTGAGAAATACCTCATCTATCATTCGACCCTGAAGCGTCCGTGCGGCCAGCTAATCGTGGTCGACGATGGCTTCGATCTGTTTCTGACGCTGACGCTTTATCCGAACTTCGGATGGGATGAGCCGGCCTACCACCTCGAGGGCGATCCCGAAGGACGCCTCTTTTCCGAGCTGCTCGTGGACGTCGTCGCCGCCGAAGTGATCGAGCCCTGGGGCGGCGGCAAATGGCACATGGAGATCTTCCGCTCGGTCAGTCCGGAGCCTGAGGACTGGAACGGCGAAATGTAAAGGCCCGAAGGGGTTACGCCGATAGGCTGGACCGATCGCTGATATAATTGTCACGCCGTTTTCACGCTCGCTTCCCATCTCCCAGGAGGATCTTATGAATCGCGCGCGCTTCGTTCTCGCCGCGACGTTGACTGGCGCCTGCCTCGTGGCCGGCCCCGCACTCGCCGAACAAGCCACGCAAGCTCCGCCGATGCAGTCGGTGCTTGCGGGCAAGAAGTTCACGCCGCCGCTCAAGGGCCAGGCCGAGGTCGAATTCACGAAACCCGAGACGAAGAAGGAAAAGGACCTGGTCGTCACCACGTTTCAGGTGAAGAACATGTCGAAAGCGCCGATCGCGCGGCTCACGGTCGACGTCACCTGGTACGACGAGAAGGGCACGGTCGTCGGGGGCGGCAAGGGCGTCATCAACGGTCTGCTCCAGCCGGACGAGGTGCAGACGATGCGCATCGAGAGCGGCTACAACCCGAAGATGAAGTCGAACAACTACAACTTTTCGCACCCGAACGGCACTGTGAAGCCGAAGCAGGTCGCGAAGCTCGAGGGCGCAGACACAAAGGAGCCGGCGGCTAAGAACGCGACGGCGACCAAGAAGAAGAAGTAGAAGATTTTCTTCAGGTCTTCACTGTTTCGCTGTCACCTCTTGAAAGGTGACCTTGCCGGCGAATTGCGGAATCGCCGCGAGGTGAAACGGCGCCGTGATTACCTGCGCGGTGATGGTGCCGCGGCCGGGCCGTGTCTCGCGATACTCGACAATCAGTGAGCCGCGGTCCTGCCGCGTGGCGGTAATCTGCACACTGAAGCCGCCGGTCGGGCGCGACCCCATGAAAACGCCGACCACCATGTCGCGCGTGAAATCGACCGCGGGCGCCGGTTGATTCGGCGCGTGCTCCCGCCACAGCGCCTGCCACTCAGCTTCCGTTCGCGCGACGACCTCACGCGCCGACTCCACACCGCTGTGCACACCCTTGGCGATCGTGGTCATCGGCTGAGCGGAAGGCGAACCGGTTTGCAGCAGCGCCGCGATCACCAGCCCGGCCCATGCGGTCATTGGCCCGGCGCCGCCGCGGCGTCGCCCACCGCGAAGCGAATCTCGCGTGCCGCAGTTGCTCCGGCGCCAAGCCGCGACTTCGCCTCCACCTTGAGGACGTACGCGCCAGGCGGCAGATCCTTCATCGGAATCTTCGCCATGTAGCCGTAGCCGCCGCGCTTCCCCGCCAGATCGGCGGAGTCTCGCTCCTCGTCGGTTTTGAACACCACCTGCCCCGTGTCCGACGTGATCGTGGACACGATGTCCACCTTGTGCGGCTTGTCGCCGTCGGCGTCGTACACCTCCGCGAACAACGCGACGATGTCGCTGCGCGGGAACGTGCGAAGCGCGATCGGCGCGCCGGGCAAGACATCTCGCAGCTGCTCGTCGGGACGCGCCGTCGGCATGCCCGACGCGGACATCGACGAGAGCACGACGCCGCTCATGCTGAGCGCGCCCTTGCTGTAGTCGGGCACGTCGAGATCGTAGAGCACGGAGCCGATGTTGCCGCCGTTGGTGTCGTGCGCGGCGAATCGGAGCTGGTAGCGACCGGGCGGCAGATCCACACGGTTCAGCAGACGAATGCCGGTCTGCTCCACGCGCGCTTTCGTCTCCGGCTTCAGGTTCATCGTGATCGCGTCGGTGTTGCCGCCGCGCACTTTGCCCTGCGCGTCAATCGCCATGTACGAGAGCTCGAGCTTGTCGTTGGCCGCCGGTTTCAAGTCGCGGCCGCGCATCTCGACGCCGAGCAGCACCGACGCGTTCGGCGCCGTGCCCTTGAACGGCGCCGCGAACACGTGCATCGTCAGCCCGCTGACCGGAATCGGACTGTCGAGCGCGTCGCGCACCTCGGCGCTGACCGTGGACGGCTTGGCGGCGGTCGACGCCGCTTTGACTTTCGGCAGCGCGTAGCCGCGCCGCGCGCGAACTGTCACGCCGGGCCGCGTGACGCGCACGTCGATCTTGTGGAACTTGCCAGGCTTGTCGGTCGGCGGATAGTACGCGAGGACGTAGTAGGAGCTGTTGTCCTGCACGATGCGATCGAAGGCGGTGTTGAACTGGTTGCGGTTGACGACGGCGAAGCCGCCGGTCTCGTCGGAGATCGTGCGCAGGCTGTCCTGCGACAGGCGCACTTCGTTGTAGAGCGAGCTGGTGCCGACGCCGAGCGACGTGTCGTCGGGAAAGTTCTGCACGGTGATGCTCTCGTCGCCGAGACCGGTGAGACCGCGCGGGTCGATACCGTAGATGGCGACGTTCGCCTTGGTCGCCGACGCGATCAGGTCGCGGGTGTCGTCGATGATCGTGGACGCGGAGTTGTTGCCGAAGACGTCGTTGATGTCGTAGTCGATGCCTTCGCTGACGAAGAGAATCGCCTTGCGGCGCCCGCGGACGCTGGCGAACCAATCGGAGACGTTGCGCAGCGAGGCGAGCGTCGAGCGCGCCTTGAATCCGCGCTCCGCCTCGTCTGGATCGTTGAGCGGATCGCCGGCCTGCCGTTGATCGCGCGTGTTGTAGTACTCCTGCGTCTTGCTCAGCGTGGCCGACTGCACCTTCTGCCCCATCACCCGGTCCACGGCCGCCAGAAGCAGGCGCTTGTTGCTGGTGAACTCCTGGTTGGCGTCGGTGGGGCCGGCCGTGTGCACCACGGCCATCAGATCGTTGGCGCCAAGATTGTTCTGAATGAACTGCCGCGCCGCCACCTTCACGCGGTTGGTGCGCCCGAACAGCGTGTGGAGATCGTCGATCACCATCACGTAGACGCGGCCGTCGAACGGCCGCTCGTTGCTGCGCACGTCGGGTTCGATCGGCGCCGCCGCATACAGCGGACGATCGGCGCGCTCGATCGGGATGTCGACGATCGAGAAGTTCGCGATCGTCTGCGGCTTGCCGTCCTCGAGAATCTGGAAATCCTCTTTGCTCAGATCGCGGACGAACTGCCCTTGCCGATCGGTCACGAGCGCGTCGACTTCCACGTAGTCGACACGGACTTTGAACGTGGGCGACTGCTGCGGCGGCGGCGGTGGGGCTGGCGTCTGGCCGGCCAGCAGCGCCGGAGCGGCGAGCAGGATCAATAGCGCCGCAGTACGGAATCGTCGCGTCATGACACTCTCTCGCAAGGCCGTGTGGCGGACGGCCGGATACGCGCTGGCTTTCAGGCTTGCCGCGATTATAGCCCGGCGGTGCGGCGCGTATATCGCACGACGCTGTCCTTCAGACGACGGGCTCAGCAGGCTATACTTGACCGATATGAGCAGCGCGCAGGCGACGACGGCGGCGCCGACCATCGACATCGCCGCGGTGCAGTCGGCCCTGGCCGCCGATCGGCTCGACGCGTGGCTGCTGTACGATTTTCGTGGGATCAATCCGATTGCGGCCGACGTCACCGCGGTGGCGCGCCAGGGCGGGCATCTCGCCACCCGTCGATGGTATTACCTGATTCCGGTCAGCGGTGAGCCGCGGGCCCTCGTGCACGCGATCGAACCTCATTCGCTCTCGCATCTTCCGGGCACCACCGACCGATACTCCAGGCGCGATCAGCTCGAGAGCGGTCTGCAGCGTTTGCTGAACGGCGTGCGGCGTGTCGCGATGGAGTACTCGCCGAATTGTTCGATTCCTTATGTTTCGCGCGTTGACGCCGGCACCATCGAGCTCGTGCGCCGCACGGGCGTCGAAGTGGTCTCGTCCGGCGATCTGGTCCAGCGGTTCGCCGCCGTGTGGAACGCGGAGGCGATCGCGTCCCACCAGGAGGCATCGGAACAGCTCTACCGCGTCAAGGATCGCGCGTTTGCGGCAATCGCGCAGCGGATCGGAGACGGCGTCGCGACCACGGAATACGACATTCAGCAGCTCATGGCCGGCTACTTTCGCGAAGCCGGGCTCATCAGCGATTCGGATCCGAACGTCTCGGCCGCCGAGAACGCCGGCAATCCGCACTATCTGCCGACCGAGCGCGCGGCCCGCGCGATCGGACGCGACGAGCTCGTGCTGCTCGATCTGTGGGGCAAGCTGGATCGCCCCGGCGCGGTGTTTGCTGATATTACCTGGATGGGGTTTACGGGGCGGACGGTGCCTGAGCGCTACTCGAAGGCCTTTGCCGCCATCGCGGCCGCGCGCGACGCGGCGATCGCGCTCGTACAGCGCGGCGTCGCCGGCGGGCAGGAGCTGCGCGGCTGGCAGGTCGATCGCGCCGCGTCCTCGGTGCTGCAGAGCGCCGGCTACGGCGATCACATCCTGCACCGCACGGGACACAGCCTCGGCGAAACGGTTCACGGCAATGGCGTGAACATGGACGATTTCGAAACTCACGACGATCGACGACTGCTGCCCGGCACCGGCTTCACGATCGAGCCCGGCGTCTACTTCGAGGATTTCGGCGTGCGCACGGAGATCAACATGATCGTCCACGCGCGCGAGGCCGCCGTCACGGGCGCGCGGCAGACGGAGATTCTGGCACTGCTTTAGGAGGCACGATGTCCACCCGCAAGACCACCCTGTTCTACGCCGTGCTGATCGCAGTGGCCTCGCTGGCCGTCGGCATGGTCATCGCGTCGCGGCTCGATCTGACGCCGGCCTCGTCGGCCCAGACGCTCGCGATGCCGCCGATGAACAGCGCGCCGATCACCGGCGCCCTGTCGGCCGATACGTTCCGCAACATCGCCAAGGCGCAGTCGCCGATGGTGGTGAACATCACGACGGAGATGCCGCAGAAGTCGCAGGACATGACGGAGTTCTTCGGCGGCGGCGGCGCGCCGGATGATTTCTTCCACCGCTTCTTCGGCTCACCCGGGCAGCAGGACGATCAGCAGGGCGGCGGCGGTGGCGGCCGGAGCGGGCGCGGCGCGCAGCGCGCGCCGAAGTCGTACGCCGCGGGCACCGGCTTCATCATCAGCAAGGACGGCCTCATCCTGACGAACAATCACGTCGTCGAAGGCGCGACGAAGATTGAGGTGCAGCTGTACGCCGAGGAATCGGACGTGAAGTATCAGGCGAAGTTGATCGGCCGCGACCAGCTGACCGACAGCGCGTTGATTCAGCTCATCGACAAACCCGATCACGCGCTGCCCGAAGCCAAGTTCGGCGACTCGGCGCAGATGGCGGCCGGCGACTGGGTGATGGCGATCGGCAACCCGTTCAACTACGCCTACACGGTGACGGTGGGCGTCATCAGTGCGACCAAGCGCGCGTTCGCGGTGACCGACGGCCGCACGAACGACATGCTCCAGACCGACGCGGCGATCAACCCCGGCAACTCCGGCGGTCCGCTGTTGAACGTGCGCGGCGAAGTGATCGGCATCAACACCGCAATCATCAGCAACGGCCGCAGCGAGGGCAACATCGGCATCGGCTTCGCCGTGCCGATCAACACGGTGCGCGATCTGCTGCCGCAGCTGCGCGCGGGCAAAGTGATCCGGGGCCGCATCGGCGTCTCCGTCGCCGCCGTGCCGCGCGAGGGTTATGAGGACTTCGGTCTGAAAACGCGCCAGGGCGCCATCGTCGCGACGGTATCGCCCGGGGGCGCGGCGGCCAAGGCGGGCATGGAGCCTGGAGACGTCATCATCCAGTACAACGGACGCCCGGTCACCAATCGCGACGAGCTCGTCGCGTCGGTGATCGCGACCAAGCCGGGCACGAGCGTGCCGATCAAGGTGCTGCGTAACAAGGAGGAGAAGACGCTCAACGTCACGATCGAAGAGCTCGACCTCGACGCAGAACAAGGCCAGGCGCGGCGAAGCCAGCGCGGCTCCGACGAGAACGATCAGGCGGAGGAAGGCAGCAGCGGCTTTGGATTGACGCTGCAGAACCTGACGCCGTCGATCGCGCGGCGGCTGCAGATTCCGTCCGGCAAGTCCGGCGCGCTCATCAGCGACGTCGACCCGAACGGACCGGCGGCCGCGGCGCTCCGCGCAGGGGACGTCATCCTGTCGGTGAACCGCCAGCCAGTGACCAACGCGGCGGACGCGGGACGTGAGCTCCAGAAGGTCCCGTCCGGCCACATCGCGCAGATTCTCGTCTGGCGCGGCGAAAGTGAAGTCTTCGTCACCGTCAAGAAGGATTAGCGAGGAGATCCGCGCGCGCGGCCCGATCACGGTGGCTGCGTTCATGGATCTCGCGCTCTACGATCCGCACGTCGGCTATTACGCCCGCGCCGCCCAACGTTCCGGGCGCGCGGGCGATTTTTTTACCAGCGTCGACGTCGGGCCGGTATTCGGCGAGCTGCTCGAGCTGCAGATCGCCGAGATGGCAGCCATCCTGGCCGCACCCCTCGAATCGCAGATCGAATCCCCCATCCCGAATCCCGAATCCCGAGTCGATCTGATCGAATCCGGCGCCGGCAACGGACGCCTCGCCGCCGACATCCTGCGCGCCGCCAGACGCCGCGATCCCGCACTCTACGAGCGCCTGCGCCTCCATTTGGTCGAGGCGAGCCCGACTGCCCGCGCCGCGCAATCATCGACGCTCGGCGAGGTCGGCGAGCGGCTCGTCTACTCGTCCGCGACGCTGCCCGACCGTTTCGAAGGCGTGTTGATCGCCAACGAACTGCTTGATGCATTGCCCGTGCACCAGGTGGTGATGCGTGAAGACGGCGTGCACGAGGTGTGCGTGGGCCTCGCGCCTGCCAGCAGTGAGGCGCACACAGACGAGGCGTGCGCGACGATGC
>Ga0207657_10000613_pt1 | contig 37815 bp, 34 predicted proteins | sample KBSC33metaG_FD_184316 | JGI IMG/M metagenome (GOLD analysis project Ga0207657, IMG submission 184316) | Corn rhizosphere microbial communities from Kellogg Biological Station, Michigan, USA - KBS C3-3 metaG (SPAdes) (version 2) | ecosystem: Host-associated > Plants > Roots > Rhizosphere > Soil ... | reverse complement strand
GCCCGCTACGATCTCGCCAGCCCGACCGCCATGCCGAACGCCGGCGGCTTCCTGTGGAACCGCCGGATGATGATCCAGGTGACGTGCCGCGGCTATGCCACCGCCCAGTTCATGCAGCCGGAACCGGCCAAGTATTCGCATGCGCCGAACCTCGAGGCGAAGAGCTTCATGCAGCCGGAGCAGGCCTATTACGCGCACCATCCGGGCCGCTTCTTCTACGTGAAGGACGAGGACACGGGCGAGATCTTCTCCGCCCCGCACGAGCCCGTGCGCGCGGCGCCGGACCGGTTCGCGTTCTCCGTCGGCCGCGACGACATCGCGTGGACCGTCGAGAAGCTCGGCATCCGCATCGACCTGCGGCTCGGCCTGCCCGTCGACGACGTCGCCGAATTGTGGACCCTGGCCGTCACGAACGTCAGCGGCCGCCCGCGCCGCATCAGCGTCTACCCGTACTTCACGATCGGCTATATGTCGTGGATGAACCAGTCGGCCGAGTACCGCAAGGACTTGAACGGCATCGTCGCGTCCAGCGTCACGCCGTACCAGAAGCTGCAGGACTATTTCAAGAACAAGGATTTCAAGGACAAGACGTACCTGCTGTGCGAGACGGCGCCGGACGCGTGGGAAGCGAACCAGGGGCAGTTCGAAGGCGAAGGCGGCCTGCACGCACCGGACGCGCTGCGCGCGCCGCAACTCGCGGGCGGCGACGCCCGCTACGAGACGCCTGTCGCCGCCGTGCAGTACCGTCTCGCGCTCGCGCCAAGCGACAGCACGACGCATCGCTTCCTGTTCGGCCCCGCGCGCGACGATGCCGAGATCGCGGCCATGTGCGACCGCTACCTGAGCGCCGACGGTTTCGCGGCCGCCGCGCGCGCGTACGCCGCGTATGCGGACCAGGGCGCGGGCTGCGTGCAGGTCGAGACGCCGGACGCAGAATTCGACAACTTCGTGAACCACTGGCTCGCGCGCCAGGTGTTCTACCACGGCGACGTGAACCGCCTGAGCACCGACCCGCAGACCCGCAACTACCTGCAGGACAATATGGGGATGGCGTTCGTCAAGCCGGCCATCGCGCGCGCCGCCTTCCTGCACGCGCTGTCGCAGCAGGAGCCGAACGGCGCGATGCCGGACGGGATCCTGCTGTTCGAAGGCGCGGAACTCAAATACATCAACCAGGTGCCGCACACGGACCATTGCGTGTGGCTGCCCGTGTGCCTGCAGGCCTACCTCGACGAGACGGGCGATGCGGCGATCCTCGACGAACCGGTGACGGGCACGGACGGCACGGTGCTGACGGCCTATGAACGCATCGGGCTGGCGATGGACTGGCTGCTGCACAAGCGCGACCACCGCGGCCTCTCGTACATCGAACAAGGCGACTGGTGCGACCCCATGAACATGGTCGGGTACAAGGGGCTCGGCGTGTCCGGCTGGCTGACGGTGGCCGCGGCGTACGCGCTGCGCCTGTGGACCGACGTGTGCGCGGCGCGCGGGGACGAGCGGCGCGCCGCGCACTTCCGGGCCGGCGTCGCCGACATGAACACGGCCGCCAACCTGCACCTGTGGGACGGCGCGTGGTACGCGCGCGGCATCACGGACGATGACGTCGTCTTCGGCGTCAGCGGCGACGCGGAGGGCCGCATCTACCTGAACCCGCAAAGCTGGGCGTTCCTCAGCGGCGCCCCGAACGCGAGCCAGCGCGCGACGATGCTCGCGGAGATCGACGCACAGCTCGACACGCCGTACGGCGTCCAGATGTTCGCCCCGCCGTACAGCGCCATGCGCGAGGACGTGGGCCGCGTCACGCAGAAGCACCCCGGGTCGGCGGAGAACGGGGCCGTGTACAACCACGCGTCCGTGTTCTACATCTACAGCCTGTACACGATCGCCGAGGCCGACCGCGCGTGGGATGCGCTGCGCAAGATGATTCCGGGCCCCGCCGCGGACGACTACCTGCGCCGCGGCCAGCTGCCCGTCTTCATCCCGAACTACTATCGCGGCGCGTGGAAGGAGTACCCGCGCACGGCCGGGCGTTCGAGCCAGTTGTTCAACACGGGCACCGTGTCGTGGGTCTACCGCGCGATCGTCGAAGGATTGTGCGGCCTGAAGGGCGATGCGGCGGGGCTCGTCGTGGATCCGCAGCTGCCGTCGCACTGGTCCGGCATGCGCGTGCGGAGGACGTTCCGCGGTGCGACGTTCGACGTCAGCATCGCACGCGGGGCGGTCGAACGGACGACGGTCGTGTGCGACGGGCGGCTGCTGGCGGAGGCGCGCATCACGGGCATCGAGGCCGGACGGACGTATCGGCTCGACGTCACGGTGCCTTGATCAGCAGCGGACGTAATCCAGTCCCGCCCTGGCCGGCTTCGCGCACGAATCGAAGACGGGCAGCGGTGTCGTCGCGCCATCGATCGCGATCGCGCCCAGGCCGAGGCGGTATTTGTCGCCCGGCTGAGGCGGCGGGATGTCGAAACGGATGAACACATTACCGTAAAGCCCAGTGCGCTGCGGGTTCACGTTCGCAGGCACGTGCATGACCGGCCCCGGAGCGGGTCTCGCGGCGGCGCGGTCTGTCGGTGCCCACAAGGTCGGCACGGCCGCGGTGCGCTTGCCGTTGACTTCGATCCACGCGTCCTTGGGGTCGTAGATCATCGGGATCTTTTCCGTGGACGGGACGTAGCGCCCGTCGACCATGGCGCCATGCACGGAATCGAACCGAACCTGCACCCAGAAAGCGTCATCGCCGAATTCGCGCCGTTCGTAGACCTCGACTTCGTACTTCACACCGTCCCGCTCAAAGGTGACGTGCGTGCCGTCACCCTTCCATGCCGAGCCTGGCTCCGCCTTGCATAACTCTACCTTCGGGAATTGGACATATGGCCAGGCCATGCAGCCGGACAGGGCGAATAGCGTCGTCACCGCGGCAAGGCAGGACAACGTTGATGAGGGAACGCGGCGTGTGTTCATACCGCAAGCTTAACAAAATGTTGCGTGACAACATGCGCACTTTGTCACGTTCGCCTGCCTTCGACAAAGTCTGCGAAGCGACGGTGCGCCCGGCTCACATTCCGAGAAAGCGACCTTCTCTCACGAAAAACGATCACGTAATCGAGCAGTTATTTAACCATTTGTATGTCGAACAAATTTACATCATGTAATCGCGGATCGGTTAATGGTTTGTACGTATTTGATTCCACATCAATTTTTCCCGTGGCATAAGCTTTGCTTAATTGCTGAGCGACTGCTGGCACAACCAGATGTGTTATTTATCGCGGTTGAATTAGGCCCAGGTCGTCTTTCGGGCGTGAGCAGCCCAGGGCAGCGCTGTTCTGCTGCGAGCCAAGCGACGAGTGCAAATTAACGCACGGTGCATATCAAAATCATTAAAAGGGAGATTCGTATGGCAACGCTAAAGAAAATTGCTTCTGTCCTTACCCTGGTCCTGATGCCTCTCGCAGCAAACGCCATGCCGAGCATTACCAACGGCAGCTTCGAAACGGGCGACCTGACTGGCTGGAGCGGTACCGCCACGAGTGATGGGGAAGGACTGAACCCGTTTGGAACGACTTATGGATCGGGAATGGACGGGGCCCATTGGATGTGGCTTGCTGGCTACGAGACGGGGCGAACTCTGGAACAGACCGTTGCCGGCCTGTCGGCCGGTACAACGTACCGTATTCGTTTCATCATGGCTTCCGAGTACATAAATAACGATCAACTCAATCTTTCCGTGGATGGGGGCCCAGCTACCCTGTTTACGGCGCCGCCCATGAGCGGTACGTTCTGGGATAACTGGGTCGAAAAGACGCTTGATTTTACGGCGTCAGGCGCATCGGCACTCATCCAGTTCAGCTCATTCGGTCTCAATGCCGCTGGATATGACGTCGGTTTGGATAATGTCCGTATCGAAGCGCTTACCACTTCAGTACCCGAGCCTGCGTCCCTTGGACTTCTTGGCTTGGGCCTGACGGGCATGTTTTTCGGCAAGCGCAAAAAGAGTTAAATTCGCCGGACCTGTTTTCTGATTGTCCGGGCATGTTGAAAATGCGCTTTTCGTACGCATTTTCATGATGCCCGGCTTTCTCCCGAAAAAAGTCCAAAACTCGCCCTGATCGACACCCCTACCTGGCCGACTTACCTGCCGGGAAATCGATACGAGTCGCCTCGTTATACGTCGCCACGCCGATCCATAACAGGATGAGAATCGCGATCCCCGTCCCCGCAATGCGATTCGGCGTCGCGGTCACCCAAGCACGGGCGCGACTGCCCCGTCTGGTGAACAGGAGAATCGCGCCAAAACCGACCGCACCGATGATGAAACCGGGGAGAAGAAACTCGAGCATGTGAAGTATCCGACCTAAAACGAGGTAAAGCGGAACTCTAACCCAAATATTTCCGTTTTACAAAGAGTAATGCGGCCCAAAAAAAATAGGACCGGGAGCCCATCGGCGCCGGTCCTGAAGAGGAGATTTGATAGAAGAATGCGCAGCCCCCCGCGCATCCCACACCGCCGTAGTGCCACCGCCTTGGTAGCGCTAACAAGCAATACCCACAGTGTAACGATTCCAGAGAAAATGTAAAGCGCAATGCGGTGATTATTTAGCGACAGTGCAGCACGACGGCCGCTCAGGTACTTTCCCGCTCGCGCAAGGTAAAGCCCAGGTCGATGCGGCGCTCGCGGGGCTCGCGTCCGCCGATCACGTCCAGCAGAAGCGACGCGGCCTCGTAGCCGATGCGGTAGCGCGGCGTGTCGATGGTCGTCAGCGACGGGACCATCCACGCGGACGCCGGCAAGTCGTTGAAGCCGGCGATCGCCACGTCCTGCGGGACGCGGATGTCGTGGCGCTGGCAGTAATAGATGGCGCCGTGGGCGAGGTCGTCGTTACAGAAGAATACGGCGTCGCAGTCGGGCAACGTCTCCAGCGCCTGGCGCATCAGCTCCGCGCCGAGTGCGATCGTGGACGGGTCAGGCACCATGATTTCCAGCCGCGGGTCGGCGAGCCCCGCCGCCTGCATCGCCTGGCGGTAGCCGTCGGCACGGCGCAACGTGCGCTCGTCCAGTTGGGCGCCCACGAACGCGATGCGCCGGTAGCCCCGCTCGAGCAGGTGACGCGTGATGGCGTGGCCCGCGTCGTGTTGCGAGAAGCCGACGGACAGCTCGGTGGGGTCGTCGGCCAGGTCCATCATCGACACGACCGGCATGCGCGACCCGGCCAGCATCCGCTCGACCTGTTCGCTGTGCGTGAGGCCGGACAGCAGGATGCCGTCCGGATTCGACTGCAGATAGGTGCGCAACAGTTTTTCTTCCTCGGCATCGGAATAACGCGTGTTGCCGATCAGGAGTTGATACTGGCCGTGCTCGATCGCATCGTGGATGCCGTCCAGCACCGCCGTGAACACGACGTTCGACAGCGACGGCACCAGGGCCACGATCACGCGCGACTGCGCGGACGCGAGCGCGCGCGCGGCGCGGTTCGGCACATAGCCCAGTTCCACGACGGCCTGCTCCACCTTGGTACGCGTCGCGTCCGACACGAGTTGCGGCTGGCTCAGCGCGCGCGACGCCGTCATCGTCGATACGCCCGCGTGTGCCGCCACCTCTTCCAGCGTGGTCCGTCCCGTGCCCCTTACCTTCCCAGTACTGCTTCTGCTCATTGTTTTTTTCGTAAATGCTGGCCGCCGCGCGTGCCGATCATGGATTCCGCCATGGATTGGACATTTTGTCAATGTTTTGACATGCAATCGTTCCCAATCCGCGTTGCATTTTCGAACACGGATCAGCCCTGTCCGACATGTCCTACAGCCCGCTGGTGCCTGCTCCGATTGTCCCCCCAGCCAGTGGGCCTACCATGAGGTCTCACCTTCCGATCAAGGAGACGACTATGCCGACCAACCGCGACAACAAGGGCAAAGGCACGAAGGGCAGTAATTACGACCTGGGCAACCAGCAGAATTCCGACATGGACAGCGGGCCGAGCGACAACGCCCAGCGCGGCGACCTGGGCAGCCAGCAGAGCGGCAACCTCGGCCAGGGGAACCAGTCGCAATCCGACCTGGGCAGCGGTCCGGGTGACAATTCCCGCATGCGCCAGAGCGGCAACCAGCAGAGCCAGCGGAACCAGCAGAACCAGCAGAGCGACAGCCAGCGCGGGAATCTGCAGAGTGGTGGCCAGGGCAGCCGTTCCGGCCGGAGCCAACTCGACCAGGACGACCTCGACGCCGACGACAACCTGGAGCGCTGACCGACGCGCTGTCTAACCACCGGCCCCGTCGCTTCCGCGGCGGGCCGGTTTCCACACGACTGTGGCATCCATGCCTCAACGCGCGAAATAGTTGCCACACAGAATGATATAATTCCCAGGCTCGCGCCCGGCACGCCGTCGTGCCGCCTCCGGCCTCCCCAAGCGACCCTGGAACCCCATGATGAACGCGCCGGCCCTGCCCGCCTCCGCCGCAGACTACATCGCGCATATCGACCTCGCCTTCGAACTGATGGCCGTGCTGGACGCTTCCGGCCGCATCGTGCGCGTCAACGCGGCTGCCGGCGACATCCTCGGCTACACACCGGCCGAGCTGGCGGGCCGCCCCGTGCTCGAGCTGCTGCACCCCGACGAGCGCGCGGACCTGGCCGCGCTGGGCGCCGAGGTGTTGCAAGGCCATGCCTGCCGCGAGCGCGAACTGCGCTGGCGGCGCAAGGATGGGCAGCCGGTGTACCTGTCACTGTCGGCGCGCTGGTCGGAACGGGCGGGCCTCGTGTACGCGAGCGCGCGCGACGTCACGGCGCACCGTGCGGCCCGCGAGGAATTGAAACTGTCGCGCGAACGCCTGAACGCCATGCTGGAGAGCATCGGCGACGCCTTCTTCGCCATCGACCGCGACTGGCGCATCATCTACGCGAACCGGAAGGCGGCCGCGTTCATCGGCGTAACCATTGGCCCGAACGTGGGCCGGCCCCTGCTCGACGTATCGCCGGAACTCGAGGGCACGCCTTTCATCGCGCACTACCGGCAGGCGCTGGCGGACGGCCAGCCCGGCTTCTTCGAGGCGTTCTGGGAACCGTCGGGCACGTGGCTCGAAGTCCGCTGCTATCCGACGCCGGACGGACTCTCCGTCTATTTCCACGACATCACCGTGAAGCGCACGGCGCTCGATGCCGTCCACAAGAGCGAAAAGCGCTTCCGCAGCCTGTTCCAGCAAGCGGGCGACAGCATCGTCATCGCCGACCACGACCTGCGCATCGTCGCCGCCAACGGCCGCGCCTGCGCCAGCTTCGGTTACACGGAAGCGGAATTCGTCGGCCTGCCGGTCACCCGCATCGACGGCCATCACACGTACACACCGGGCATGCTCGCCAGCCTGCGTGCCGGCCACACGCACCTGCTGCGCATGACCAAGCGGCGCAAGGACGGCAGCAGCTTTCCCGCCGAGGTGCATGTGTCGCGCTTCGAGGACGGCGGCCAGGAATACTTCCAGGCCATCGTGCGCGACCTGACGGAACGCGAGGAGGCGGAACGCCAGCTGCGCGCGAGCGAGCAGCGCTTCCGCGAAGTGATCGAGATGACGCCGGCCGGCTACGTCCTCGCGGGCGCAGACGGGCGCGTGCTGGACGTGAATCCCGCGCTGTGCAGCCTGTCCGGCCATGCGCGCGAGGCGCTGCTGGGCCGCACGCTCGACGACCTGTTCGACACGTTCCCGTGGCACGGCCTGGCCGCCCACGACGCGCAAGGACACGTGCAGGGCGTGGAGGCGATCCTGCGCCATGCGCTGGGCGGCCATGTGCACGTGCTGTTCAACGGCAGCGTGCGCCGTGACGCCGCAGGCAACGTGACGAGCGTCACGGGCCTGATGAGCGACATCACGGGCCGCAAGCAGGCCGAGACCCGGCTGCAGCAACTGGCCACGCACGACACGCTGACGGGCCTGCCCAACCGCGCACTGCTGCACGAGCGCGTCCAGCACATGCTCGACGCGTGCCCGCAGGGCCGCACCGTGGCCGTCATGTTCCTCGACCTCGACCGCTTCAAGGAAGTCAACGATTCGTTCGGCCACGATCTGGGCGACGTGCTGCTGTGCGAAGTGGCGACGCGGCTGCGCAAGGTGATGCGCCCCGGCGACGTGATCGCCCGCCTCGGCGGCGACGAATTCGTCGTGGCGGCCGAGTGCGCGGGCCCGGCGGATGCCGGCGCCATCGCGCAGAAGCTGCTCGATGCGCTGGGCCTGCCCGTGCGCGTGGGCGGCCAGGACGTGAACGCGGGCGGGTCGATCGGCATCAGCCTGTTCCCGCACGACGCCTCCACGCGCGAACTCCTGTTCCAGACGGCCGACACGGCGATGTACGGCGCCAAGCGCGCGGGCCGCAACCGCTATCGCTTCTTCGAACCCGCGATGACGCTGGCCGCGCAGGCCCGCATGGCGCTGGAGATGGCGCTGCGGCCCGCGCTGGCGCGCAGCGAATTCGAGCTGCACTACCAGCCGCGCGTCGACCTGCGCACCATGCGCGTCGTCGGGCTGGAAGCGCTGATCCGCTGGAACAGCGCCGACCTCGGACGCGTCTCGCCGGGCGAATTCATCGGGATCGCGGAAGAGACGGGCCTGATCGTGCCGATCGGCCGCTGGGTGCTGGAAGAGGCATGCCGCCAGACGCGGCGCCTGATCGACCGCCAGGGCCGCGCGATCCGCGTGTCGGTGAACGTGTCCGCGCGCCAGCTCGCGCAGGCCGGCTTCGTCGACGAGGTGCGCGACGTGCTCGCGCGCACGGGCTTGCCCGCCGCCTGCCTGGAACTGGAACTGACGGAAAGCGCGCTGATCGAGGACATGGCACGCACGGCCGCCATGCTGGACGAGCTGCGCGTGCTGGGCGTCAAACTTGCCGTCGACGACTTCGGTACCGGTTATTCCGGCCTCGCCTACCTGCGCCGCCTGCCGATCGACATCCTGAAGCTGGACCGCTCGTTCGTGCTGCAGGACGATGGCCGGATCAGCGCGTTCGACTTCGTCAAGGCGTTCGTCGACATGGCACATGCGCTGCGCCTGTCCGTCGTGGCGGAAGGCGTGGAGACGGCCGACGTGCTCGAGTTCCTGCGCGCCGCCGACTGCGACGAGGTGCAGGGCTACCTGATGGCGCGGCCGATGCCGCTGGACAAGCTCGAAGCCTGGCTCGACGCAGCCACGGAAGGTTGACCTGCCGCCGCCACGTGGAGAACCGTGGCGAACGCAATGTTACATCGCCGCCCTCTCACCAAAGTGGTGCGCCGTCGTTCCCTGCGAGACGATCTCGGCTTTGTCAATAAATTCGCGACCCGTGCGCGCGCCGCCAGGCGTTATACTCGCATGCACAATCCATAATTTCATCATACGGAAACGCCACGACCCCACCAGGCTGCGCGCGCCTGGCCCCACAAGCACAGCATGAGAATCAGCAAAGAGAAGGCAGCCGACAACCGCGCCGCATTGATCCGGGCGGCCAGCAAATTGTTCCGCGAACGCGGCATCGACGGCGTCGGTGTCGCCGAGATCAGCAAGGAAGCCGGCCTGACGCACGGTGCCTTGTACGCCCATTTCCGTTCGAAGGAAGAACTGGCGCTGGCGGCCCTGTCGTATGGCCTCGACCAGTCCAATTCGCGCATGTATTCGGCGACGTCCGACGGCATGCCCGACCTGGAGCGTTTCCTCGACCGCTACCTGTCGCCCGACAGCCGCGACGACTTCGGCGACCGCTGCCCGATGGCCGCGTCGGCCAGCGAGATCGGGCGCCAGGACACGGCGATCAGCGCCCGCTTCGCCGAAGGCTATATGGTGATGGTGCGCGCGTTCGAGCGCCAGATCGAGCACAACGCGCCCGGCAGCGACGCGCTGGCGCGGGCGATGGTCGTCGTGGCCACGCTGATCGGCAGCCTCGCGGTCGCGCGCGGCGCCGCAAAGGGCAACCCGGCCGTGTCGGACCAGGTGCTGCAGGCCGCGCGCGCTCTGCTCGACGAATTGATGCTCGCGCACCCGCACGCGCATGCGCCCGCGCGCCGGGACGACCGGCCCGCGGCCTGATCGCCGAGCCGGGCCCGCGCCCTACTTCGTGACGCCGATCGGCGTGCGGTGCCCGCCCTTGAACGTGTACAGCGTGAGAACGCCGTCGCGGATGTCGCCGTGGGCGTCGAACGCGATGGTGCCGGTGACGCCGGGATAGCGCACCTTCGCCAGCTCCGGCAGGTATTTCGCAGGCGCGCTGGAACCGGCCTTGTCCATCGCGGACGCGATCGCCAGCACGGCATCGTACGAATACGGCGCGATGATCTGCACGTCGATGCCGTAGCGCTTCTTGTACTCGGCGCGGAACTTCTCCATGCCGGCCTTGCCCTTGTCCTCGACGCCGCCCGCTTCCGCGCACACGACCTGGCCATCGGCCATCGTATTGCCCGACAGCGGCTGCATCGCATCCGAGCAGATGCCGTCGCCGCCCATCATGCGCGCGTTGATGCCCAGTTGCTTCATCTGGCGCAGCATCGGGCCCGCGACGGCGTTCATGCCGCCGAAGAAGACGAGGTCCGGATTGCTGGCGCGGATCTTGGTCAGGATCGCCGCGAAATCGGTCGCCTTGTCGTTCGTGAATTCGCGCGCGACGGGCGTCACGCCTTGCTGGCCCAGGCTCTTCGAGAATTCGGTCACGAGCCCCTGGCCGTACGCCGTGCGATCGTCGATCACGGCGATGCGCTTTACCCCCATCGTCTTGACGGCGTAGCGGCCCAGCGCGCGGCCCAGCTGCACGTCGTTCGCGACGACGCGGAATGCCGTGTTGTAGCCCAGCTGCGTGTATTTCGGGTTCGTGGCCGACGGCGAGATCTGCGGGATGCCCGCGTCGTTGTAGATCTTTGCCGCCGGGATCGTCGTGCCCGACGTCTCGTGGCCGATCACGGCATTGACTTTCGCGTCCGCGAGCTTCTGCGCGGCCGCCGTCGCCGCCTTCGGGTCGCCGCCGTCGTCTTCCGGCACGAGCACCCATTTGACCTTCTTGCCGCCGATGGTCGCGCCGCGCGCGTTCAGCGCGTCGACGGCCATGCGGGCACCGTTTTCGCTGTCCTTGCCAAAATGGGCCACGGGCCCCGTGATGGCGGCAGCATGGCCGATCTTCACGACTTCCTGGGCCGTGGCAAACCCCGCTGCGGCCAGTGCCGACACCACCAAAACAACCTTCTTCATTCCATCCTCATCTAAAGCAGTGATTCTTTATACCAAATCGATAGGGTAACGCGGATGGGCCGATTTCACAAGTATTGCAGGGCAACGTAAAGTTTCAGGCACAATGGGGTTTTACGTTTGCCAGGCTCCGATGAACGCCGACTCACCGTCACCGCTTCCCCGACTGGGTGCCGCCACCCTGCTGCGCGCCCTGTTCAAGCACCCGCGCCGCCTGAACGGCGTGCCCACGCCGCGCACCACCTACGTCCTCGACCGCATCGACCCACACCAGTTGCGCCGCTACCGCCAGGCGCTGGGCTTCCGCGACGACGGCATCCCCCTCACCTATTACTACCTGCTCGCGCAGCGCGCGCACGTGGCGACGATGCTGGACGATGCGTTCCCGTTCCGCCTTCCGGGCACGGTGCACACGGAAAATGCGCTGCGCGCGCTGGCGGAGCCGCTGCGCGACGTGCCGCTCGTGCTGGCCACGACCGTCACCATCCGGCCGCCGGCCGACAACGGCGCCGTCGTCGCCGAGCTGGACACCGTGGCCCGCCAGCAGGATACGGTCATCTTCACCTGCCGCAGCACCTATCTCGTCGTGCGTGGCCAGCGCCGCCAGAGCCGCGCGCGCCAGGATGCGAAGGCCCTGCCCGTGCTGACGGGTTGGCGCATCCCGCGCGGCATGGGCCGGGCCTATGCCCGCATCTCCGGGGACTGGAATCCGATCCATCTGTGGACGTGGTCGGCGCGCCTGATGGGCATGAAAAGGCCGATCATCCAAGGCATGCACACCCTGGCCCGCGCCTGCGCCGAGCTGGAACAGGCGTGCGGCCGGCGCATCCTCGCGCTGGAGGGACGGTTCCGCGCACCGGTGCCGCTCGGCAGCGAACTCGTGCTGGGCGCCGACCTCGCGGCCGGCAACTTCGCCGTGGGCGGCGGCGGCCGCGTCGTCGCCGAAGGCAGCTTCCGCACGGTTTGATCTAGATCAAACAATTAGTTGCGCGGATTCGCCATGCTGGGACATCGCACCGGCCAGGAGAACCGCCATGTATGACCGCATCCTCGTCCCCACGGACGGCTCCGATGTCTCCGCCGCCGCCGAACGGGCCGCCATCGCGTTCGCGCGGGCGCTCGGCAGCGAGGTCGTCGTGCTCGCCGTCGGCCAGCCGCGCCTGCCCGCTGCGTCGGCCGAAGCGGCGATGGCCATCGATCCCGGCCTCGACGAAGCCGACCTGCTGGCGGCCGCCAACGAGCACGCGCAGCGCGTCGCCACGGCCGCCGCCGCCGCGGGCGTACGCTGCACACCGATCGCCCTGCTCGATTATTCGCCGGCCGAGGCAATCATCGCCACCGCCGAAGACCGCAAGTGCGACCTCGTCTTCATGGGCTCGCACGGCCGGCGCGGGCTGTCCCGGCTGCTGGCCGGCAGCGTGACGCAGCAGGTGCTTGCCGAGTCGCGCGTGCCCGTGCTCGTCATGCGGGCGGGGCATCCGCCGGGCCATCCCGCGCCGTAGACCGTGCTTACCAGCGCCGGTAGAGCGCAAACGTCAACGCGCGCTGGTCGGCCGCCCCACCCGACCGCGCGAGGCTCGCGCCCACGCGCGTGCCCCACGCCGGCGTCCAGTAGCGCGCCCACGTGACGGTGCCGCCGCCCGAGCGGCTCTGGCCCCCCACGAGGCTCAGCGGGTCGTCGCTGCGGCCGCTGTTCAGCGTCGCTTCGAGATAGGTGTCCGCATCGCCCGCGTAGAACCAGCGGGCCAGCACACGCTCACCCGTACCGTGCGACCCCGGGGACACGATGTTCTGGTGGCGCAGCTGCACATACCAGTCGCCCGTGTACTTCGCGATGCTCGCGCCGTAGATGTTGACGCGGCCCGCAAAGCCGAGAACGTCGTCGCTGACGGACGCTTCCCAGCCGTTGCCCAGCGACTGATACAGCTCCACGCGGCCCGCGTTGGCGGGAAACAGCCGGGCCGCCGCGGCGCGCTGGTAGCGCACGTTCGCATACGCACCGGACCAGAGGTTTACATAACCATCCAGCGCCCATGCGACATCGTGCTGCCCGAAGCGATGCGCGCGCAGCGTCTCGAACGCGAGCGAGCCAGCGTTCGTGTAATGACGCACACTGACCGTTTCGTCGTTCCAGCGCGGCCCCCGGCCCGGGTCCGTCCACGTCGCGGACAGGCCCGCGGCCCACGTGTACCCGTGTGCGAGCGCCGCGTCTGGATTGCCCGCGCGGGGCTGCAGCGCCGCAGCCAGCGCATCGGCCGCCTTGCCGGTGGCGCCGAGCGCGCGGGCCTTGTCCAGGTCCGCACGCGCATCGGCGTCGCGGCCCAGTGCACGCAGCGCACGGCCGCGGGCAAGGTACGGCGCCGGGTCGCCAGGACGCAGCGCGATCAGGCGCGCGTACGCGTCGGCCGACTGCGCCGGCCGGCCGCTCCACAGGTACATGTCGGCCAGCGCCGACCACGCGTCCGCGTACGTGGGCGCCGTCGTCGTCGCGGCGCGCAGGTCGCTTTCGGCCTCCGCCCAGTGCTCGAGCCGCGCATGGACGATGCCGCGACCGAGCAGCACGTCCACGTTGCCGGGCGCGCGCGTGAGCAGCGCATCGTAGGCGGCCAACGCCTCGGCCGGGTGGCCGCCGTTCGCAAGCGCGCGCGCCTGCGCGTAGGCGTCATCGAAGTTCGTGGTCGCGGCCGCGGGGGCCGGTGTGGAGATGGCAGGGGGCGACGGAGGAACCTGGAAAGCAGCGGGCATCGGGCGATCGGAGAGTGGCTCGGAGGGGCGGCCACGAAAGGCGCCGCCTTGCCGGCACTGTGCCGATATCGGCCGGGAGCGTCAAGGACCGCACGGTTGGCGGCGGGTCACACGGCCGACGCGCCCAGCCTGCGCAGGTGATCGCCCCACGTCGCGACGCGCTCCGCCGACAACGCATGCGCGCGCCCGATCAGCGTCGTGCGCACAGGCCGGATGCCGGCCCGGCCGAGGATCTGGCGGCGCATCATCTTGACGCCATAGCCGCCATAGCCCCACCGGTAGACGACGGCCGGCATCTCCATGCTGACGACGAGCCGCGCACTGCGCCCACCCAGCAGGCCTGCGCCGAACGGCCGGTGCGGATCGTCCATGAACACGCCGGGGCGCGTGACGTGTTCGAGGAAGCCACGCAACAGCGCAGGCATGTCGCCCATCCACAAGGGATAGACGAACACGAGGTGATCCGCATGCTGGATCGCCTCCTGCACGGCCGCGAGTTGCGGCGGCGGCGAACCGTGCCACCACTCGGACGGGCTGGTGAGCAGGGGGAAACTCATCCGCGCCGGCTCGACGACGTCGACCTCGTGCCCGGCGTCGCGGGCGCCCTCCACATAGGCATGGGCCAGCGCGTGGCACAGGTGCGGCCGATGGCAGTCCGGATGGCCCTGGATCAATAAGATGCGCGCCCCCATCAATGGTCACCGTGCCCACGTTCGACTTGTACAGCGCTCATTTCTCGCTTTCGATATGTATTCCGTCAACTAGGCTAACCGAACACAACGTTGCTACGTTGCGAGATATCAAACGACACGGATTTTTTCGTGCTACGGGCGCATTAAGAATATTCTGATTCTTCGGGCCTGTTTTCCGACACTGTCCAACCGCCGCGGCGCGCGGTGCGGTTACAACCGTTTCGTCATGTAGTGGGCGTCACCTGGATACGTGGCGAGCGCAGCGCGGTCTCCCGCCGCCTGCGCGTAGCCGAGGCTTTCCCAGAATGCGAGCGAATCCTGCACGGACACGAGCGCCGCATGGCGCAGGCCGCGCACGGCGGCATCGTCGTGCAGCCGCGCGACGAGCGTGCGCGCCACGCCCTGCCCTGCCGCACGTGGCGCCACGGCCAGGTCGTGTAAGTACAGCGTGTCCGGTTCCGCGGCCACGGCGAAGGCGCCACCCAGCGGCGTGACCTTGCCGAGGCGCGACGGATAAGCGAACAGGTAGGCGCACACGCCGGCGTCATCGCGCGCGACGAGCACCGTGCCGGGACTCGCGGCAAGGCGTGCCAGCACGACGTGCGCCGGCTCCTGCATCGCCGGCGGGTAGCACGCGGCCTGCACACCAAGGACGCCTTCCAGGTCGTCCCGCGTCATCGGTCCGAACCGCATCAGGCCCCGGCCAGCGTACGTGCCACGATGGCCGCGGCGTCCGCGACGACCTTGCTGTCGCTGTGCGCATCCGGCGTCGCGCCCGTGTAATAGATGGCGACAACGACGGGGGCACCTTGCGGCGGGAAGACGATCCCGACGTCGTTCGTCGTGCCATAGCTGCCCGTGCCCGTCTTGTCCGCCACGCGCCAACCGGCCGGGACACCGGCCTCGATGCGTTCCTTACCCGTCGTGTTCGCGAGCATCCAGTCGAGCAGGCGGCGGCGCGCATCCGGTGCGAGCGCGTCGTCCAGCAGCAGCGCCTCCAGGCTCCTGGCCATCGCATGCGGCGTGGTCGTGTCGCGCGGATCGCCGGGAATGGCCGTGTTCAGCGCCGTCTCGCGGCGGTCCAGGCGGAATGCCGTGTCGCCGATGCGGCGCGCGAACGCGGTGACGGCCGCCGGGCCGCCGATGCGATCGAGCAGCAGATTGCAGGCGCTGTTGTCGCTGACCTGCAGCGCGGCCGCGCACAAGTCCGCGATCGTCATACCCTCCTCCACGTGCTTCTCCGTCACGGGCGACCACGTGACGAGGTCGGACGCCCGGTAGCGCACGCGCTCGTCGAGCAGGCCCGGTTCGCGCGTCGCGCGCGCGAGCACGGCGCCCGCGACCATCACCTTCGCCGTGCTGCAGAACGGGAAGCGCTCGTCGCCGCGCCAGGCGAGCACCGGCGCGCCGCCGTGACGCCAGGCGGCCACGCCGAGCCGTCCGCCGGCGCGGCGTTCGAGGCCCGCGAGCGCGCGCGTGGCGGCGTCGGGCGCGGCCGCGCGCGCGGACCGCGCGAGCGCGAGGGCGGGCAGTGCAAGCAGGATGGTGCGGCGGGACAGGTCGGTCATCGCGTCTCCTTGTAGTAAACCACGCGGCATTATGCCGCAACGGCACGTCACGCAACACGACGCGTCGCGGTTGCCCCATCCGCACGATCCGCGCTATGGTCCTGCTTCGACAGCGCAACGCCGACGATCCGGCGCGCCCACCCGAGCGCGGGGCCATCCCCCGCCAACCGACTGGAGACAGCATGCGTCCTCGTTTGATCCGCAAGTCCGTCCTGCCCTTCGCCTTCACCTTCGCCTTCGCCGCGCTGTGCGCGGGTCCCCAAGTCCATGCGGCCAGCCGCACGGATGCCGTCGACGTGTTCATCGGCACGGGCGGCGACGGCCACACGTTCCCCGGCGCGACGCGCCCGTTCGGCATGGTGCAACTCAGTCCCGACACGCAGGTGCGTCACTTCCGCCAGAGCTATCCGTGGGCGGCCGGCTATCGCTACGAAGACGATTCCATCCTCGGCTTCTCGCACACGCATTTCTCCGGCGCGGGTCATTCCGACCTGGGCGACGTCCTCCTGATGCCCACGAGCGGCGACGTGAAGCTGGAGCCGGGCTACCCGGAGCGCCCGTTCAGCGGCTACCGCTCGCGCTTCTCGCACAAGGACGAACATGCGGAACCCGGCTACTACGCCGTGCGGCTGGCGGACAACGACGTCGACGTCGAACTGACGGCCAGCGAGCGCGTGGGCCTGCATCGCTACCGCTTCAAGCCGGGCGCGGATGCGAACGTGATCCTCGACCTCCGCTCGAGCATCTACGACTGGAACGGGAAGAACCTGTGGTCGCGCCTGCGCCTGCGCGGCGGCGACACGATCACCGGCATGCGCGAGACGCGCGGCTGGGCACCGGGACGCCAGCTGTATTTCGCGATCCGTTTCTCGCGCCCGATCGTCACCCACCAGCTGCTGAACCGCGAGGAAGGCGTCGAGTACAAAGGCTTCGCGGCGCCAGGCAAGACGCCGGGCGAAAAAATCCTCGTCGAAGGCAAGGCGCTCGAAGGCACGTTCGGCTTCGGCCGGCCGGCGGACGGCACGGTGCTGGTGAAGGTCGCGCTGTCTGCCGTCAGCGAGGACGGCGCGCTGGCCAACCTCGGCGAGATGCCCGGCTGGGACTTCGACCTGGAGCGCCGCCGCGCGCACGACGCGTGGGAGCAGGCACTGGCCGCCGTCGACGTCGACGCGCCCGCGCCGATGAAGCGCATCGTGACCACGAGCCTGTACCACGCGCTGCTCGCGCCGAGCCTGTTCATGGATACGGACGGCCGCTACCGGGGACCGGACAACCAGGTGCACACGGCGCAGGGCTTCCGCTTCCACTCCACGTTCTCGCTGTGGGACACGTACCGCGCGCTGCATCCGCTCCTCACGCTGATCCAGCCGGAGCGGCGCAACGTCGACTTCGTGCGCTCGCTGATCGAGTCGCAGAAGGCCAGCCCGTACGGCATCCTGCCCGTATGGCAGTTCGCGGGCCAGGAGACGTGGTGCATGATCGGCTACCACGCGGTGCCCGTCATCGCCGACGCGTACATGAAGGGTTTGAAAGGCTTCGACGCGGACGAGGCGCTGCGCGCGATGACGGCCAGCGCGGAGTACGGCCCGTACGGCGGCCTGCAGTACTACATGAAGCTCGGCTATGTGCCGATCGACCTGGAACCGGAAGCGGCGTCGAAGACGGTGGAGTATGCGTTCGACGACTGGACCATCGCGCGCATGGCCGCGAAGATGGGCCGGCGCGACGTCGCGGACCGCTATTTCAAGCGCGCCCAGAACTGGCGCAACGTGTTCGATCCGCGGACGGGCTTCGTGCGCGCGAAAAAGTCGGACGGCACGTTCCGCGAGCCGTTCGATCCCGTGCGCTCGAACTTCGGCAGCGACTACACGGAAGGCAGCGCGTGGCAGTATTCCTGGTATATGCCGCACGATAACGCGGGCCTCGTGCAGATGCTGGGCGGCGATGCGGGCCTGGTCGCGAAGATCGACCAGGTGTTCGATGCGAAGGTCGACCCCACCGTGTACGCGCACATGGAGGACATCTCGGGCCTCATCGGCCACTACGCGCACGGCAACGAACCGTCGCACCACGTGGCCTACCTGTACAACTATGCGGGGGCGCCGTGGAAGACGCAGGCGCGCCTCGCGCAGATCGTCGCGAGCCAGTACCGCGACGCGCCGGACGGCCTGGCGGGCAACGACGACCTGGGCCAGATGTCCGCGTGGCTCGCGTTCACCGCGTTCGGTTTTTATCCCGTGGCGCCGGCCAGCAACGAGTACGTGATCGGGCGGCCGTTCGTCGAGCGCGCCACGTTGAACCTGCCGAACGGGAAGCACTTCACGGTGCGCACCGAAGGCCTGTCCGACACGAATCCATACGTGGGCAGCGTCACCTTGAACGGCCGGCCGCTCGCACGCAGCGTGCTCACACACGAACAGATCATGGCCGGCGGCGAGCTCGTGTTCCGCATGCAGGCCGCGCCGAACCAGGATTGGGGCAAGGCGCCGGCCGCGCGGCCGTACACGCAGACAGCCTACTGATCGTCAGCGCCGCCGCATGCTGGCAACGGCGACGCCGGCCAGGATGACCGCGAAGCCTGCGGCGTGGTACACGTGCGGCGCTTCCTTCAGCAGCGGCCACGCGGCCAGGGTGGCGAACAGCGGGATCAGGTACACGGTCAGGCTCGCGCGCGCCGGGCCGGCCGCCGCGACGAGGCGGTCGAAGAAGAAGTAGGCGCCCAGGCTCGGCACGACGGCGAGGAACGCCAGCGCCGCGTACAGCCGGCCGTCGGCGAAATCGGGCACGTTGCCGCTGGCCGCTTCGAGGGCGGCGAACGGCGCCAGCACGAGCGCGCCGCCGCCGATCAGCGCGGCCAGCTTCACGGTCGCCGGCAGCGGCGGCAGCGGCAGGCGCTTGTTGAACACCGTGTACAACGACCAGCCGCATGCGGCCAGCACGACCCACAGGTCGCCGCGGCCGAATTCCAGTTGGCCCAGCGCCGTCACGTCGCCCTTCGACAGCACGACGAGCACGCCGAGGATCGCGAGGAACATGCCGCCCGCCTGGCGGCGCGACAACGGCGCCTTCCACACGAGCGTCTCGATCATCGTGACGAGCGCCGGGCAAGCCGCGAGGATGATGCCCACGTTGGCCGCGCTCGTGTGGCGCGCGCCGATGTATTGCGGTGCCACGGACAGGCCCATGCCCAGCCCCGCCAGCAGCAGGATGCGCTGCCAGTTCGCGCGCAGCGTATGGCGCAGCGCCCACATGCGGGGGCCGCAGGACGGCAGCAGCACGAGGAACGCGAGCAGCCAGCGGCCGAACGCGAGGAACACGGGCGGAATGCCCGCGCCCTGCGTCCAGCGGGCGACGACGAGATTGGCCGCGAACAACGCGGGGGTGATCAACATGAGCGGGAGCTCGGCTGCGAAGGGATCACTCCGATAACCGGCGCCTGCCCGCGACACTGCATTCGACACGACGACTCCTGAACGAAAAGCGGGCGGCGCCCGCATGCCCGCGTCGGGAATGCTGCGCCGCAAAAAAAGCTGGGTAAGCGACGAGCATCTTACGGGAGCGGGCGTAGAATGTGCTTCTGTTCCATGGGGGAAACTAGGCCAAAATCAGAAGGACCATCTACGGATAGTCGAAAAACGCGATAGAATCTGCGGACTTATCAGGAAACCACGAAGGAAGCACTACTATGAAAGACGGCCAGCTGGACGAGATCGACCGCCAGATCCTGCGCACCCTCAGCCGCGACGGACGCATCAGCAACCAGAAACTGGCCGAGACCGTGCATTTGTCGCCGACGCCATGCTGGCACCGCGTCAAGACGCTGGAGGATGCGGGCTACATCACCGGCTATATCGCGATGCTGGACCAGCGCGCGCTGGGGATGCCGGACACGGTGATCATCGAGGTGACGGTCGACCGCCATGACGACGAGATCTTCAAGGCGTTCTCGGACGCGCTGGCCGACCTGCCGGAAGTGATGGAAGCGTATCTGTTGTCGGGGGAATACGACTACCTGATCAAGGTGGCCGTGTCGGGGACGGAAGGCTATGAAAAATTCCTGCGGCAGAAGCTGTACAAGCTGCCGGGAGTGACGCGCACGCGGTCGACGTTCACGTTGCGGTGCCTGAAGCGCACGCCGTCGGTCAGCCCTTGAGTCTGCTGGGCGCTTTGGTGGGCTGAGGCAGCCCACCCTACGGCAGCGTGGATTCGTAGGGTGGGCACCCCGTGCCCACCATGCGCTTGAGACGCGCCGACGCTATTATTTTTTGGCTTTGAGCTCGCTGACCTCGGCCCGCAGCTTGCTGCGCTCCGCGGTCGACTTGTCCAGCTTCGCGCGCAAATCGTCCAGCTCCGCGGACAGGCTGTCGCGCGCCGTCGTGGCACCCACGAGTTCCATCTCGGCGCGCAGGCGCGCGTCCGATTCGGCGGCCATGTCCGCGATCTTGCGTTCCAGTTCCTGGCGCAACTGCGTCAACTGCTGTTCCTTGCCGTCGATGGCCAGCTGATCCTTCGCCTTGCTGACGAGGGCGTCCATCGCGACCTGGCGCGCATTCTTCAATTCGGCATTCAGGCGCTCGATCGTTTCGTCGCGCTCGGCGATCGCTTCCTCCGACGCGGCCGTGACGTTTGCCACTTCCGCACGCAACGCGTCGCGCTCGCCTTCGAGGGCTTCGCTGGACGCGCTCAGCGCTTCGATGTCGGCCTCGTTGCGGGCCAGCGCTTCGCGGTCGCCCGCGCCGGCCTGCTCCGCGAACTTCAGCGCCCAGTCGGCCAGACCGGCCAGCAATTCCTTCGGCAGTTCGGCTTTGGGCGGCGCGGCCGGCTTCACGTGCGTCGCACGCCATGCGGCCAGGTGCTTGAAGATCGTGGACGGCGAGCCTTCGCCGAGGAAGTCCTGCACGGCCTCGATGGTGACCGGTTCGCCATCCTCCTGCAAACTCTTAGCTGCGCGTGCAACGTCGTCGAACGTGACTTCTTGGCCTGCCATAAGGTCTTGACTCCTGCGTCGTGGATTTCGGAGTGCGTATGATACGCTACGGCATCATTCCCATGCGGAAATCCAACGGGCCGAATCCGTGAGTGTTGCGTAGCGGACGCGTTAGCGGGCCCTTTATTTCACAATTGTCCACGTCGGCGCGCCGGCCGGGTTCACGCGGTGGATGCGACGGCCCGCGGGAACGGCCGGATCTGGTTGCGACCGCCCTCCTTCGCCTCGTACAGCATGGCGTCGGCCGCGAGGAACAATTCATTTTCGCTGCGCCCGGCCGGGTAGGCGGCAAGGCCGCCGCTGAACGAGAAATGGCGCACGTCGCCCGGCTTCACTTCGAACGGCGTCGCGCCGAACGCCTGGCGCATCGCGTCGAGCCGGTGCCAGCCCTGCTCCAGCGTGCAATCCCAGAAGACGACGACGAATTCCTCGCCGCCGAAGCGGCTCAGCAGGTCGCCGTCGCCCATGCGCGGCGCGAGCGTCAGCGACAGCCGCTTGATGACAATGTCGCCAAAATAATGGCCCCACGTGTCGTTGATCGTCTTGAACTTGTCGATGTCGATCACGCCGAGGCACAGGGGCTTGCCCTCCAGCGCGGCGCGGCAGATCAAGGCCTGCGCCTTGTGCTGCAGGCCGATCTTGTTCAACAGGCCCGTCGCGCGGTCCTTGCCGATCAGGTCGCGGGCGACGCGGATCTTGTCGGCACGGTTGAGCAACTGGCGCGCCAGCAGGTCGGGGTCGTCCATCGCCAGCAGCGCATCGAAGCCGCTGTCCAGCGCCCGGCGCGCCTGGCCGGCGTCGGCGCGGCGCTGCAGCAGCGTGATCTCGCGCACGGGGTCGGCCTCGATATTGCGCTTCAGCACGCGCACGACGGCAGGCGTGCGCTCGTATTCCTCGTCCGTGATGAGCACGATGTCGGGCCGCAAGTCCTTCACGCGCAGGTGCAGGGTTTGCGGGTCGGTGTGGTAGACGAGTTCCACGCGTTGCTCGCGCAGCGCAGCCTCGTCCCAGCCGGGCGGCGTGCCCAGCATGGCGACGCGGACGACGTCGCTGCGTTTTTGCTGCACGAACAGGTTGAACAGCTTATCGACCAGCACGTCGTTGGCGATGGGCTTTTCCGCGTACGCGAGGCAGTTGCTGTCGACGAGGCGTTGCTGCAGGGGGAACCGGCTGCCCTGGCGCTCGCTCTGCAGGTACACGTAGCGGTGGCCGGACGGCAGGCGTTGCAACAGCTCGCCCAGCAGCAAGGTCTTGCGGGCGGCCAGCAGATCGGACTGCATGTTGTACAGCGCGTCGAGTTCGATCAGGAACAGGCTGTCACCCGTGTCGCGCTCGACCGCCTGCACGAAATCGCTCAGCTCGTGGAAGAAGCGGATGTCGAAATCGTATTTATGCGCATGCAACAACAATTCATCCTGGTTGTCCTTGATGAAATATCTATGAGACAAGAACAACACATGATTCTTGTACAACGGAAGTTCACCTGCCATTGTTACGCCTTCAGGATGGGATAGACATTTGGCGTTGCGCCAAGCTCCAGCATACCTTTGTTTGCGCCATGCATAAGCACAAACGATAGTTTTTTTTGCCATTCCCGGGCTGATCTGCGTGTTATCAGGAAAATATGTTGCGCAGTGACAAAGAATTAATGTTCAAGACACACATTTACCGGCCACGCTGCCCAACTTGTCGGGATTGCGCACGACGTAGATGGCGGCAATGCAGCCGTCTTCGATGTGGATCGATGTGATCGCATCCGGCACGCCATTGCGCCAAGTCAACAGTCCCGGCGCACCATTGACCATGACGATGTCGTGACGGGTGTCGATGCCCGACCACTTGCGTTCGATGCCGGCCACGAGGCGGCCCACGCGGTCGGCGCCGACCACGCATCGGACGGTCGTCTTGACCTTGCCGCCGCCGTCGCCCGCGTAGGTCGCGTCGGCCGCCAGCAGCGCCTGCACCCGGGCCGGATCGCCGGAGCGCGACGCCTGCACGAAACGGCCCAGCAATTCCAGGTGCAATTCGCGGTTGACGGCGAACCGGGGCCGCTCCGCCCGCACGCGCTCGCGCGCCCGCTGCAGCACCTTGCGGCAGGCGCTTTCCGTCTTGCCGACCATCGCGGCGACCTCGGCATGGTCGAAGTCGAACACCTGGTGCAGCAGGAATACGGCACGCTCTTCCGGCGCCAGTCGTTCGAGCATCAACAGGAATGCCGTCGAAATGTCGCCGGCCGCTTCGAGCGCGCTTTCCGGCGAATCGGCCGTCTCTTCGACGAGGGGTTCGGGCAACCAGGGCCCGACGTAGCGTTCGCGTTCCGCCTGCGCGCCGCGCAACCGGTCGATCGACAGCCGCGTGACGACGGTGACGAGCCACGCTTCCGGCGTGTGCGCGCCGTCGCTGCCGCCGTTCTGCCAGCGCAGCCAGGCTTCCTGGACGATGTCCTCGGCGTCGGCGCGGATGCCGAGCATGCGGTAGGCGATGCCGAACAGGCGGGGACGCAGGCGGACGAAGGTGTCGAGCGGGGTGGCGGTCAGGGTATCCATATCCATTAGACGGATGACGGACCCCGATTGTGACAGATAGCGCCGGCCGTCAGCCCGACCCGCATGCGGCATCGGGCCGCAACCGCGCGTGCGACTTCCCCGGCCGCACCCGCATGGGCGCGCGCGGCACGTCGAGCCGCACCGGGGTCAGCTTGCCGCCGTACGCCGGCATGTCCGGGTCGATGTCCACGGTGGCGCCATCCGCCGCCGTGCCCCCGAGGAACGCGGCGATGGCGATGCGGACGATCGTGCGGTTGTCCGGCTCCGTCATGGTCAGCTGCTTGTTCAGGTAGAGAAACGTACACGCCGCACCGCCGGGTGCGGCGATGTCGACTCTCTTCGGCAGGGAAAACCCGTAGCGGCCAGTCGCCCACAGCTTGACGACGCAAGTTCCGTGCTCCGGTGACGAAAAAGTGAAGTTCATGCGGGGATGCTAACCGCCACCGCACGGCCGCGCGTGTCGAATTTGTTCCAAACCGTAACGAGTGGAACACCTCTTTCCGCATCACATCTTCATCTCGAGGTTCAGGCCCACGCGCGTCGCGCCCCGCTGCCAGTTGGCCTGGCGCGACAGCCCGCCCGCGTCGTCGTAGGTGCTCTCGGACACCATGTCCATGCCGAGGATGTTGTTCAGCGTGAAGCGTAATTGCAGTTGCGCGTCCAGCTTCCACGCCGCGTACGCGTCGAGGTCGCGCCGCGTCTGCTGGCGGCGGCTCTGCGCCTCCGAGACGCGCACCCAGCCGCCGCGCTGGTACGCCATGCTGGCGCCCAGGCTGAGCCGGTCGTGACGGTAGTCCACGCCGGCGTTTGCCGACAGCGGCGTCTGGCCGTCGAGGCGGTTGTCGGGGCCGGGCACGGTCGACACGGTCGACCAGTTGCGCGTGACGCTCGCCCGCACGTCGACGCCGGCCGCGCGCGGATCGACCATGCGCAGCGGCAGCTTGAACTCGGCTTCCAGCGAATGCACGCGCGCATCGCCGTCGTTCAGCGGGCGGTAGATCCAGCGGCCGTCCGGGTCGACATCCAGTCGGGTGCGGATGGTGTCGCTGATGAGGCGCTGCGTGCCGCTGACGGACACCATGCCGCCCTCCGGCCAGTACTGCTCGAACGCGACGTCGATGCCGTTCGCCAGCTCCGGGCGCAAGCCGGGATTGCCGCTGGAGTCAGCACTGAAGCGGGTGTTCAACGCGGCCAGGTAGCGGCGCGCCGTCAGCTGGTCGACGGTCGGCGCCTTGTACGTGCGCGTGTAGGCGAACCGCACCTGCCGCCCGCTGGTGCCGGGGAATTTATACAGCGCCTGCGCGACGGGGCTCAGCACATGGCTGTTCGACGTGGTCTCGGGCGCATCCGTCGCCGTGCTGTCCGTGCGGATACCCTCCCAGCGCCCGCCCAGGTAGACGGACAACTGCTTGTCGATGCTCCACTCGTCCTGCGCGAACCCGGCGAGGCGCGTGACTTCCGGCTGGAAGCCTTCGACAACGTGCTGCGGCGCGGCGGCGTCCTGCTGCTCGCGGCGGTCGAGCGTGTCGTCGTTGCGCTGGCGGCTCGCGTCGATGCCCGTCACGAACGAGTGGCCGTCGAACAGCGCGCGCGTGAACTTGGCGCGGAACGACGTGCGGCGCGGGCGATACACGGTGTCCCAGTCGCGCGCGAGGTGGTGGGCCGCGCCCGCGGAAAAATAATCCGTCGCGTTGTCGTTGTCGTCGCGGCTGCGCTCGCCGGACAGACTCACGTCCAGCTTGCCGCCGCCGACTTTCGCGATCCAGCCGATCTCGCCCCGCATCATCCATTGCTTGCCGGTCGAACGGCCCGGCATGTCGATCCAGTCCGGGTCGCCGAACGAGCCGACGCGGTTGTCGTTGTGGGTGAACGATGTCCACGCGTGGCTGCTCGCCTGCAGGCCGGCCGACAGGTTGAGCTCGTTGTCGTCGTCGATCTTCCAGTTCACGCGCGGGAACAGCACGGCGCCGCGATACGGACCGCCGCCGCGGTACGTGGCCACGCGCGCCTGCGCGAGCGTGCCGTCCGGCAGCGTGAGGGTGTCCGTGCGGGTCGACTCGAACTCGTTGTGGCCCGCGAACGCCGTCCCGTTCACGGTGTACGACAGCCGGCCCACCCGCTCTCCCCACGTGCCGCCCGCCGAAGCGCTGCGCTGCTGCGGCGAGCGCGCGACGTTCAGCCGGAAGTCGCGCTGCGGCTTGGTCACGACCTTGCGCAGCACGATGTTGATCGTGCCCGCGATGGCCTGCATCGAGTACTCGGCGCTCGCCGCGCGGATCACCTCGATGCGTTCGATCTGGTCCGGCGTCAGCGCCTCCAGCGAAAAGCCAGGTGGCGGCCGGTCGCCGTTCACGAGGATCTGCGTATAGCCCGCGCCGAGGCCCCGCATGCGGATCGTCCGGTCCGTCACGGTGACGCCGGGCGCGCGCTTCAACACGTCGAAGATATTATCGTCGCCGTATTTGCGGATCTCTTCCGCGCTCAGCACGGTCTTGCTGGCCGTGTCGTCGCGGCGCGGATCATAGTTGGCCGCAGTGCCCTTCACTTCCACGCGCGGGATCGCGTTGTCCTTGGCGGCGGCCTTGGCGTCCGGTTTGGCGTCGGCGTCGGCCTGGACGGTCTGCGGCGTGGATTGCGCACTGGCGATGAAGGGACAGGCGAAGGCGGCGGCGATGGCGATGCGGAGAGCGGTGGGATGCATTGAACTCGTGGACGATTGCGTCAATACGCCTGCCGCTGCGGCGGGCGCGCTGTAGTCCACTAGCTTAACAAATTCCGGCGGACGCAAAGGCACACATTGTTACGGGGTACCGAGGCCCGCGAGGATGACGCGGACTCCTGCTTCCACGAACGCTTCCGGCGCACCGGTGTCGTCTATCGTCAGCATGCCGTTGGCAGCCAGCAGGGTGAAGCCGTGGATGTGGGCCCATAACAGGCCCAGGACCTCCTTTGCGGGACGCCCTCGCGGCAAGTCGCCCGCCAACTGGGCGTGGCGGACGATGCGCAGCAGGATCGCGCGCATGCGCTCAAGCGCGGGCAGCGGCCGCGCCCTCTCCCACAGTCCGCGGTCGGTGCCGAACATGACCCGGGCATGGGCCGGGTGATCGACGGCGAATCCGTAATAGCAGGCGCAGGCCGCGACGATCTGGCGGCGCGCGTCGTGCGGGTGGCGCGCGGCCGCTTCTTCCAGCGCCTCCGCGAGCAATCCGAAGCCGATGTCGCCGATCCGGTCCAGCAACAGCTGCTTCGAGCGGAAATGGCGGTACGGCGCCATGTGCGAAATGCCGGCCGCGGCGGCGACGTCGCGGAACGTGATGTCGTTCGGGTCGCGGCTATGCATCAGGTCGAGGAAGGTCGCGACGATCAGTTCGGGGAAGTTGCGGCCGCGCGACGGCCCGCCCGCGTCCGCATCCGCGCTCTCCGCCATCGTCGTGTCCACCTGCACCTTCGTCGCCATCTGGTCCTCCGTCGACCCATTCTACGCTCATGCGTGGGCCGGCGCCTGAAAAGCGGGAATCGTGCGAATTCAGCCATGACGGGTTGCGGGTGTGGCGGCCATCCCTCATGCACCCTTGATTTGGCGAAATATGCGTTCCCTCAAGATATAATCGGAACGCCATGCTGTTGCGCCGCCTCCACTCCTTGCTGATCGCCCTGATGCTGTTCGCGGCAGGCGGCCCCGCGTCCGCAGGCACCACGTACACGTTCGGCGGCGGCACCGTCGGCACGTGCACGCTGGCGGGCGCCACGTACACGTGCTCCACCCTGCCCCTGACCCTGTGGGACGATGCGATGGTGATCGCCAGCGGCTACACGGTGAACGTCACGTCGAACGTGAGCTTCGGTTACAACCAGAGCCTGACGATGAGCGGCAGCGCCGTCCTGTCCAGCACGGGCGACCTCGACATCGGGGGCATCAACGGCAGCAACCTGAACATAGGCGGCGGCACCCTCGTCGCCGCAAAGACCTTCAGCGTGGGCAGCCAGGTACAGGTCCTCAGCGCGAACATCCAGGCCGGGAATGCGAAGCTGGGCACCGGGTCCGGCCTGACGATCAACGGCAACGTCACGGCAACGGGCACCGTCGACATCGCCACGCATGCCGTCATCAACGGCACGATCATGGGCGCGACCGTGAACGCGCAACCGGGCGCGAGCCTGAACGGTAACATCACCGCGAGCAATTCGTTCACGCTCGGTTCGCAAGGCTCCGTCGTCGGCAACATCACGGCGCCCGTCGTCAACCTGCTGCCCGCCCAGTCGGACATCACGGGCAACATCACGGCATCCGTGTCGCTGGAACTCGGTTCGCACGTGAGCGTCGACGGCGACGTGGCGACGGGCACCCTGACGCTCGATGCGTCCGACTCGATCATCGACGGCAACGCGACGGTGGACAGCGCCATTCTGGAAGCGCATTCCCGCGTCACGCAAACCATCTACTGCAGGGGCGGCACGCGGCCCGGCCAGTGCGACTGTGTGACGAACAACAGCCACTACGAGATAAATACCGTCGGCGGCCCGCACTGCGAAGGCAAGACCGTCCCGCTGGACCACTTCATGATCGGCTACGACGCGACCGCCAGCGTGTGCGCGCCGGCGACCGTGACGATTACGGCATGCGCCAACGCGGCCTGCACGGCGACGTATGGCGGCGGCGCCTCGGTGACGCTCGCGCCCACGGCCCAGACGGTCGCCGTGCCCACGTCGGGTGTCGTCCAGGCCAGCGTCGCATACACGCAGCCGGGCACCAACGTGCTCGCCATCTCCAGCCCGTCCACGCCGGCGCGGACCGTATGCTGGCGCAACGGCGACGCGGCGGCCGGGGCGAATTGCCAGGTCACCGTCACGAAGTCGGGCTACGTCCTGACGCCCAGCAGCACCGGGTTCTTTGCCGAAAACCAGGTCCTTCCAGATAAGGACACGCTGACGCTCGCCGCCGTCCGCTACGACGACGCGAGCAAGAGTTGCGTCCCCGTCTTCGGCAACGTGTCGCGCGACGTCACGTTCACGTGCGGGTACGCCGACACGACGACGCCCGGCATCCTGCCCGTCCGACTGAACGGCGTCGCGCTCAACACGGCGCAGAATGCGGGCGCCGCGTGCGACGGCACCGGCCGCACGATCAACGTGACCTTCGGCCAGGACGGCACCGCGCCGCTCAAAATCCAGTACGCGGACGCCGGCAAGGTCACCGTGACCGCGACCGACAACGGGCCCAACAGTCCTGGCTCGGCGGCGGCGACGGCCATCTTCGCCCCGGTCGGCTTCCGGGTCGGGCTCGGCGCGAACAGCCGCTACGTGGCGGGCGATCCGTTCGCGGCCATCGTGACGGCTGTGAATGGCCTCGGCGCGACGACGCGCAAGTTCGGCACGGAAGTGCCGGCGGAAAGCGCTGTACTCGCCGCCGTCCGCTGCCAGCCCGGCACCGGCAACGGCCTGCTCGACCAGTCGTCGACGCTGAGCGGCGGCATGCAAACGTTCGCGCTGAAGTGGAGCGAAGTGGGCACGATCGACCTCGCGGCGACGCTCGCGAACGCGAACGGCTATCTCAGCAGCGGCGTGTCGCCGGCGGCCGCAACGACCAACACATCCAGCACCGGCTGCACGGGCGCGGCAGGCCGCTTCATTCCCGCGTACTTCGCGGTCACTGCCGATCCGGACTGGAAGCGGACCGTGTCGGGCGGCACGCAACTGCAGTACTACTCGGGCGAACCGGCCATGAAGGTGAAAGTGACCGCCTACAGCAGGGGCGGTAGCGTGACCTATAACTATGCCGGCGCCAACGCCCGCGACGTGACCTTCTCCGCGTTCGACGCGACGGGCACCACGCCGGTCGGCAACGGACGCTTCAGCCGCTCGGCCACGTATCCGGCCGGCGACACCACGGGCACTGCACAGCTGCGCGCCAACGACTTTGTCGCCGGCGTGGGCACGTGGACAGGCAGCTACACGTTCATGACGAGCCCCACGGCGCCCACGCGCGTGCTCGTGCGCGCGACGGACACCGACAACGCCAGTTCGGCACCCCCGCCGCCTTGTCCCGCACCGCCATGCGCGGCACAGCCTGCCGAGCCCGTCGTCATGGTCCGCAGCGGCCGCGTGCACATCGCAAACGCGTACGGCAACGCGACGGGCCTGCTCAAGATTCCCGTGAATATCGAGTTCTACACGGGCCAGACGTGGGTCCGCAACTTCGAGGACACGACGACGACGTTCGGCGCGGGCGCCGTGTCCCTGGGCCGTACGGCCAACGCGATCACGATCGCCTTGCCGCCATTCGCCAACGGCACCACCACGCTCGGCCTGACGCCGGCCGCGGGCTCGCCACGCACCAGCGTCCCGTTCGCACTCAACCTCGGCACGGGTACGGGCCCCAACACGTCGTGCTACTACGTTCCCGCCACGGGCACCGCGCCGTCCAGCATGACGGACAGCACGGGCGCCGGCCTGCCGTTCCTGCGCAGCGCCGATCCGTCGTGCGGCAAGACGAACGTGGACCCGTCCGCGATGGCCACCTTCGGCATCTTCGCGCCGGAGACGAAGCGCATCATCCACATGCGCGAGGTGTACCGATGACGCCCCGCGCGCGCGCGGCCGGCTTCACGATGGTCGAACTGGTCGTCGTGATGATCCTCGTCGGCGTGCTGGCCGCGATCGGCATCCCGCGCCTGATGGGCGACAAGGGCATGCAGGCGGCCGTGTTCGGCGACCAGGTCGTGAGCGGCCTGCGGCGCGCGCAAAAGATCGCGACGGGCCATCGCCGCGTCGTGTGCGCGACGGTCGGGACGCAGGCCGTGATCCTGCGCATGAATGCGTGCACCCCCGGGGGCCTTGCCATCGGCGGCGTGGACGACGGCGACTTCGCGACGACCGACAGCGCCTTGAGCGCGACGTCATCGGTCGCTACCCTGTACTTCCAGCCGGACGGCCGCGTCACGAAGGACTTCGCCGGCACGACCGCCGCCACCGCGACCATCGCCATCGGCTTCGCAGGCACGAGCGGCGGCCTGCCGACGACGGTCCGCACCATCAACGTGGAAGGGACGACCGGCTATGTTGAATAAGCCCAGGCGCAGCGCGGGCGTCACGCTCGTCGAACTGATCGTCGCCCTCGTCATCATCGGCGTGGCGCTCGCGGGCATGGTCGCCGTGTACACGGCCACGACGCGCTCCAGCACCGATCCCGTGATCGTCCAGCAGATGGAAGCCATCGCCGACAACATGATGGAAGAGATCCTCATGAAACCGTTCGCGCGGCAGCCCGGCATGCCCGCACCGGCGGCGGCGGACCGCGTCAACTACAACACCGTGAGCGACTACGACGGCTACGGCGCGAACCTGCAGGGCATCCGTGACGTGGAAGGCAACCAGATCCCCGGCCTGGAGCGCTACAACGTCGCCGTCAGCGTCAAGTCGACCACGCTGACGAACGTGCCGAGCCCGGACGCGCTGCGCATCGTCGTCACCGTCACCGTCAGCGGGACGGATCCCTCGCTGCCGAAACCCATCGTGCTGACCGGCTGGAGGACCAATCCATCATGACGCGCCAGCGCGGTTTCACCCTCGTCGAACTGATCGTCGTGATGGTCATCATCGGCATCATCGCCGGCGTCCTCGTGCTGCAGCTGCGGCCCGCCATGCAGTCGTACCTCGCGATCCACCAGCGCGCCAACCTCACGAGCCAGGCCGACGCCGCGCTGCGCCGCATCATCGGCGAGGTGCACACCGCGGTGCCGAACTCGCTGCGCTATTCGTTGGAATCGCAGCAGACCCAGTGCATCGAATTCGTGCCGACGAAGGACGGCGGCCGCTTCCGCATGGCGCAGGATTACACGAACGTCAACCAGCCGCAGGGCGCCGCGCTCGTGCCGGGCGTGCCCGTGACGACCTTCGACACGCTGACGGACCTGGATGACTCGGTCGCTCCCGGCGACTTCGTCGTCGTGGGCAACGTCAACCGGGACGACGTCTACGCCGGCACGGACGTCGGGACGATCTCCGCCAAAACAGGCCCCACGCCGGGCGTGGCGCGCAACACGATCACGCTGCAGGCGCCGACGACGTTCCCGGCCGGCTACGAGGGCGGACGCTTCCTCGTCGTGCCGAAGGACGAACGGGCCGTCACCTACACATGCACGATGCCCACGTCGGGCGCCACCGGCACCATCGTCCGTGTCACCGGCTACGTGCCGGACGCCGCGCCGTGGAAGACCTGCCCGACGGGGCCGGCGATCCTCGTCGCGAAGGTCAGCGACTGCAGCTTCCTGTACCACGAGAGCGAGGGCGCCACGCAGCAGAGCGGCTACCTGCAACTGCGGCTCGGCCTGACGGACGGCGACGAATCCGTCAAGCTCACGATGGGCGCCCACGTGGAGAACGTGCCATGACGACCCCGCGCCCGCGTCCGCACGCCGCGCGCGCGGCCGGCTTCGCCTACATTGCGGCCGTCGTCTTCCTCGTCGTGCTCGCCGGGTTCGCGCTCGCCGCGCTGCGCCTGGCCGACACGGCGCAGGCGACGGCAAGCCAGCAGGTGCTCGGTGCGCGCGCAAGCCAGGCCGCGCGCGCCGGCCTCGAATGGGCGTTCTACCGCCTGAAGGCACCCGGCGCGACCTGCGTTCCCGTGCAGTCGGTCACGCTGGGCGACTTCGCGGCCGACACCGGCTTCAAGGTCACGTTGACGTGCGACATGAAGACCTACTCCGAAGGCCAGACGCCCACGGTCGCGCCGCTGATGAAGAACGTGTTCCAGCTGACGGCGACCGCCTGCAACGGCACGGCCGCCGCCTGCCCGGACAATGCCGCCGCCACGGGCGCGGACTACGTCGAACGCAAGCGCAGCGCGTCGATCTGCATCGCGGCCGACGGCACCGATTGCTCTTGAACCGATCCATGTCGACACCCGCCCCGCGCCGCGCGCCAAGCCCGCTGACCGCGTTCGATGCGCTGCTGACGGACGGCCGCAGCCGCCGCGTCGAAGGTTGGCGCCGCGGCGCCCTGGAATTCCTGTGGTTCGGCATCAAGGAGGCCCGCGCCTGCCTGTTCGCCGGGCTGTTCTTCACCGCCGTGCTGCTCGTGCCGCGCGCGGGCGTGTTCGGCGTGCCGCGCTACGACCTGCTGCTCGTGGCGGCACTGGCGATCCAGGCATGGATGCTCGCGAGCGGGCTGGAAACGCGCGACGAATTGAAGGCGATCTGCCTGTTCCACGTGCTCGGCTTCGCGCTGGAGGCGTTCAAGACGTCGAACGGGATACGGTCGTGGAGCTATCCTGACTTCGCCTACACGAAGATCATGGGCGTGCCGCTGTTTTCCGGTTTCATGTACGCGGCCGTCGGCAGTTACATCACGCAGGCGTGGCGCCTGCTCGACCTGCACGTGCGCCATCATCCGCCGCACTGGATGGCGGCGCTGGTGGCGGCGCTGATCTACCTGAATTTCTTCACGCACCACGCGCTGGGGGATGGGCGCTGGTACCTCGCAGCCGTCGCGCTGGGGCTCTACGCGCGCACGACGATCACCTTCCGCCCGCTGGACCGCGAGCGGCGCATGCCGTTATTGCTGGGGTTCGTGCTGATCGGGTTCTTCATCTGGCTCGCGGAGAACGTCAGCACCTTCTGGGGGCTGTGGCGTTATCCGAACCAGCTGGGCGCCTGGTCGGCCGTCCACGTCAGCAAGTGGAGTTCGTGGTCGCTACTGGTCATCATGACGTTCACGATCGTCGCGAACCTGAAGCATGTCAAAGCGCGGATCCATGTACCAGAGTAAGACCCTTCGCGAACGCCATCGCGACGGGCAAGGCGCACAGTACGATCATCACGCCGATGCGCACACGGCGGGCGCGCTGCTTGTGTTCCACTAAACGCGAAACGCGGAATCCTGCATCGTGGTTCATGGAAGTCCTTTCAGGTGTTATGTATTAGCCAATCATAATATGGAGCTCGACAAACCCGCGACACGAATGGTTGTCTCCCCTATCCGATGCCACCCGGACAATTTAAATTGCGCTCGGGTAAAAGATCAGATTACACCTCCTGGCTATACAAATCCATGCGCCAGATTCACACTTGATTGAAAATCGTGAAATCGTCTGTTTTTATCCACGCTCAGCTGCGGTCGACGACGAGGGCGAGTTGTCCATCGCGCACGACGAACTCCGATTCGCCCCGCAGCGCCAGCCGCGTGCCGGCCGGTGGGCCACCGGGAACGTCGACGGCCAGCTGCCCGCGCCAGGCGATGGCCGCCACGAGGGCGTCGCCGCGCGGCGCCAGCGCCGTGACGCGCTGCTCCCGTTCCGCGAACATCGTCCTTGCCTGTTCGGCCAGCACGCGGAACGCGTCGCGGCCGTCGCAGGCGGCCGTCAACTGGCCGCCCGACCAGTTCTCGAAGCGCACGTCGGGGCTCAGGGTCTCGAGCATGCCGTCGACGTCGAACTCGTTGTACGCGGCCACGTAGCGCTCGATCAGGGCCAGTGCGGCGGGGGTGATGGTCTGGGCAGTCATCCACGTCTCCTCGTTGGCGTCAGGTGAAGCGTCAGGTGAAGTGCCAGGCAATGGCCGAGGCGTCGTCGGCCGTCTTGGCCGCGAGCCCGGCCGCCTCCTTGCCGGCCTCGAATGCGCGCAGCTCGTCGAGCAGCGCGTCCAGGCCGCGCATGCGGCAGGCGTCCAGCAGGCTCGCATCCGTGTGCAGGCCGTACGTGTCGACGAGCCGATACAAGCCATCGCTCGCGACCAGCAGCAGCGCGCCCGGCGGCGCCGAGCCGCGCGCGGCGCGTGCATCGAACGGCCCGCGCGGCTCCAGGCACAGGACGGCCGGCCGCGCCGCCGTGTTCTGCTCGTGCCGGCGCGCGCGCAGCATGGGCAGCAGGCGCGCCCAGCGCTCGGCCGGGTCGTGGATGCCCTCCGCGACGAGCCCCGCCACGTGCGCCTGCGTCGCCCGCTCCTGCGGATTGTCGAACGGATCGAGGTCGCGCACGGCGCCGTCCGGAAGCTGCAGCAGCACCTTGCTGTCGCCCAGGCAGAACCATTCCAGCGCATGGATGCCGGCGGCATCCGGGTCGCGCACGCGCACCCACGCGAGCGTCGCGATGGGCCAGGCATGGGGCGGCACGTCGGCGCTGCCGCCGGCCGCCCGGTATGCGGCGCGCGTGCCGTCCAGCGCTTCCAGCACGAGCGTCTGCTGGTCGGCATCGGGACGGAGCACGCGCCCCAGCTCGCGCACGAAGCGGCGCACGAACCAGGCCGGATCGCTGGCTCCCAGCGCCAGGCAGCGGTCGTCCGTCAGCGGGGTCGCGCCGTCCAGCAGGACGAGGTCAGTGCAGCCGTCGCCCTCGAACACGGCGACGACGTCTTCGTTGATCCTGCCTTTGCCGGCCGCCGAGGCGAGGCTGTAGCGCATGTATGCTCCCCATAATATTGTCTCCGTTACTATAAGCGATCCCGATGACGCACGGATGACCCGGCGCGCGCTTACAACAGCCGGATGCCGGGCAGCGTGCGCAGCGACGTCTCGCGCATCACCTGCACGAAGTCGTCCAGATAGGCGTCGTCGCGGCCGGCGTCCGCCGCCGGGCGGCGCGTGACGGCGTACAGCCGACCCGTCAACCCATGCGCGCCGATGCGCTGCTGCGCCACATAGCCGCGCTGCAGGTACGTCTGCACGGCCCACAGCGGCAGCGCCGCGAACCCGCGCCCGCTCGCCACGAGCTGCAGCATCGCGACCGTCAGCTCCGTCGTCCGGCGCGGCGGTTCCACGCCGGCCGGGCGCAGCACCTGGCGCACGAGGTCCAGCATCTCGTCCGGCACGGGATACGTGATCAATGTCTGGCCCGCGAAATCCGCGGCCTCCAGGTGGTCGTGCGCCAGCAGCGGATGACCCAGCGGCAGGATGGCGACGATGTCGAACTCGAACAGCGGGTGGACCAGGACGTCGCGCTCGTCCGCGTCGACCTCGGACACGATCGCGACGTCGGCCCGGTCCTGGTGCAACAGGCCGACGGGGTCGGACTGGAAGCCGGACACGATGTCCTGCTCGACCTCCGGCCAGCGCAGCCGCAGCGCGTCCATCGACGGCATCAGCCAGTCGAAGCACGTGTGGCATTCGACGGCGATACGCATCTTGCCCGCACCGTGGCCACCGAGGCGGGCGATGTCGCGTTCCGCCTTTTCCACGGCGGGGACCACGGCCTGGGCCAGGTCCAGCAGGCGCCGCCCCGCGGGCGTGAACGACACGGGCGCCGACTTCCGTTCGAACAAGGTGAGGCCATAGAACTCTTCCAGCGCCTTCAGCTGGTGCGACAGCGCGGACTGCGTCACGTTCTGCAGCGCGGCGGCGCGCGACACGCTCCCCGCTTCAAGGAGGGCCAGCAGGGTGCGCAGGTGGCGCAGGTCGAGGATCGAGGTCGGCATGAGCGGAATTCATCTGGTCAGAAAAATAATTCGTTTGAATTATGGGGGCGGCTCATCGATCATGACAAGTATTATTCATCCAGATAAGGTAGCAACATGATCAAAACTCATATTCTCGGTTATCCCCGCATCGGCGCCCAGCGCGAGCTGAAATTCGCGCTGGAACGCCACTGGCGCGGCGAGATCGGCGCGCAGGAACTCGAAGCCGTCGCCGCCGGGCTGCGCGCGCGCCACTGGGCCGAGCAGCGCGCGGCGGGCCTCGACTTCGTCAGCGTGGGCGACTTCGCGCTGTACGACCAGGTCGTCGACCACGTCCTGCTGTTCGGCTGCGCCCCGGCGCGCTTCGGCTTCACGGGCGCCGAGACGCCGCTGGAACGGCTGTTCACGCTGGCACGCGGCGTCGCGACGGAAGCGCAAGACGCGTGCGGCTGCGGGCACGCCCACGGTGGTGACGCCCACGGCAAGCCTGCGCTGGAAATGACGAAGTGGTTCGACACGAACTACCACTACCTCGTGCCGGAATTCGATGCGGCCACCCGCTTCTCGCTCGCGCCGCAGCGCCTGCTGGACCAGGTCGCGGAGGCGCGCGCGCTGGGCCATCCCGTCAAGGTCACGCTGGTCGGCCCGCTGTCGTTCCTGTGGCTCGGCAAGGCGAAGGACGGCGCCGACCGCCTCGGCCTGCTCGACGCCCTGCTGCCGCACTACTGCGACCTGCTGGCGCGCCTGAAGTCGGCCGGTGCCGAATGGGTCCAGCTGGACGAACCGATCCTCGGCCTCGACCTGCCGGGCGACTGGTCGCTCGCGTTCGAGCGCGCCTACCACCTGCTGCACGGCGCCGGCGTGCCGCTGCTGCTGGCCACGTACTTCTCGCCGCTGCAGGAACACCTGAGCCTCGCGTGCAAGCTGCCCGTCGCGGGCCTGCACGTGGACGGCGTGCGTGCACCGGAAGAACTGCGCTCCGTCGCCGACTGGCTGCCGCCGCACAAGGTGCTGTCGGTCGGCATCGTCGACGGCCGCAACATCTGGCGCGCCGACCTCGATGCCTGCCTCGCGCGACTGCGCCCCGTGATCGACCGCCGTGCCGGCAACCTGTGGCTGGCGTCGTCATGCTCGCTGCTGCACGTGCCCTTCACCCTGGCGCACGACACTGCGCTCGACGCCGAGCTGCGCACATGGCTCGCCGGTGCGCGCGAAAAGCTGGACGAGCTGCGCATCCTGAAGCAGGCGCTGACGGACGGCGAAGCGGCCGTCGCGGCCGACCTGGCCACCGCGCGCGCGGCGCTGGCATCCCGCCGCGCCAGCCCGCGCGTGTCGAGGCCCGACGTCGCCGCCGCGCTGGCCGCGCTGCCGTCCGATGCCGACCGCCGCGCGTCGCCCTTCGCGCAGCGCCAGGCCGTGCAGCAGGCCCGCTTCGGCCTGCCCGCTTATCCCACGACGACGATCGGCTCGTTCCCGCAGACGCCCGCCATTCGCGCCGCCCGCGCCGCCTGGCGCCGTGGCGACCTGCCGGACGCCGCATATGACCAGGCGATGCGCACCGAAATCGCCCACGCCGTGCAGGTGCAGGAAGCGCTCGGGCTCGACGTCCTCGTGCACGGCGAGGCGGAGCGCAACGACATGGTCGAATACTTCGGCGAGCAGCTGGACGGCTTCGCGTTCAGCGCCAACGGCTGGGTGCAGTCGTAC
>Ga0207657_10000612_pt1 | contig 37848 bp, 27 predicted proteins | sample KBSC33metaG_FD_184316 | JGI IMG/M metagenome (GOLD analysis project Ga0207657, IMG submission 184316) | Corn rhizosphere microbial communities from Kellogg Biological Station, Michigan, USA - KBS C3-3 metaG (SPAdes) (version 2) | ecosystem: Host-associated > Plants > Roots > Rhizosphere > Soil ... | reverse complement strand
CGTGGCCGGCTGCGTCCACACCAGACTGGCGTCAGCTTCGTCCGTCTGCTGTGGAATCTTCACCTCCATCTGGTAGAACGAAGTGAAGAAGCCGACGATGTAATTCTTCGAATTCATCGTTGCCCACATGCCTTTTTCGAACACGTCGGCGAACGGCCCGGACGGCGAATCGATCGCGAACAGCAGCGCGAAAGCAACCAACGCGCCCAATGTTTGCACCCAACGCCTCGGTACTGGCGCCACGTGTGCAAACAGCACCGGATGATCCAGGCGCCAGGCGAGAATCATCAGTCCCGGAATCAGGATGACGCCGCCGATGAGCGCGATCATGACGCTCGGATAGCGCGTGGCGACGTCGAGCAGGTCGCGATTGAGGAAATAGAACAGGTCCGGCGCGAGCAGCGGCGTGGTCAGGTAAGTGAATTTGAGCGCCCCGGCGATCTGCAGTCCGCCGAAGATGATGGCCGGCACCGCGAGTGCGAATGCGGGACGCCGCGACAGGAATGCGATCAGCAGCGTGGCGTCGCAGATCAGCGCGAGTGCGAAGACGCGCTCGTTCCAGGGCGTGCCGTTCAATGGGCCGAGCAGCAGCACGGCGGCGAAGGCGAGCCCGGCGATGACGATAGCCAAGCGGGCCCGTCGTGGCAGTGCAATCATCCGCGCATCATATCGGCAACGGCGCCGGCGGCATTGTGCAGTGCATCGCCGCGCAGGCTTTCGTGGAGGCGCCGGAACTCGGCGAGCAGTTCAGGCGAAAAATTCTGGCGCATTGCACGCGCGCGCAACGCGGGCAGCAACGCCGCGGCGAGTGCATCGGGTTTGCAGTCGTCCTGCATCAGTTCCGGCACGATCTTGCGTCCGGCGAGGATGTTCGGCAGCGAATACACATCGGTCCGCAGCAGGCCGAAGGTCTTCACGATCCAGTGCGTCAGCGGCGCCAGCCGATAGGCGACCACCATCGGGCGCTTGGCCAGCATCGCTTCGAGCGCCGCCGTGCCCGAGGCGAGCAGCACGGCGTCGGCGGCAATCATTGCCTGGTGCGAGAGTGGGGATTCGGGATTCGAGATTCGGGATTCGGGCGAAAGCAGGTGCAACACGGGCTTGATTGAATCTCCAATCCCAAATCCCGAATTCCGCAGCAGCGCCGCGAACGCGGCGCTGCATTGCGCGTTCGCCATCGGCGCGACGATGCGCAAGTCCGGCAGATGTTGCTTGAGGATCGCCGCGGCTTCGAGAAAATCACCGCCGAGCCGCTTGATCTCACCGAGCCGGCTGCCGGGCAGCAACGCGAGCACCGGTATGTCGAGCGGAAGGCCCAATTCGCGCCGTGCCGCGGCTTGATCCGGTTCGAGCGCGAAAGCATCGGCGAGCGGATGGCCCACAAAACGCGCATCGACGGCGTGCTTTGCATAGATCGGCGGTTCCATCGGAAACAGGCACAGCACACGATCGGCGCTTTCACCGATTTTTTCCGCGCGTTTTTCGCGCCACGCCCACACCGACGGACTCACGTAATGCACGGTGCGAATTCCGGCGCGCTTGAGCTTGCGTTCCAGGCCGAGATTGAAATCGGGAGCGTCGATGCCGATGAATGCGGCCGGGCGTTGCTGCAGCGTGCGCTGGCAGACATCGCGCCGGATCGCCAACAGTTCCGGCAGATGTTTGAGCACTTCGACGTAGCCCATCACGCTCAGGCGCTCGGCCGGATACCACGAGTCCATGCCGGCGGCGATCATCCGCGGGCCGGCGATGCCGGCGAAACGCGCGTCGGGAAAATGCCGGCGCAATTCCGTGATCAGATCCGCGCCGAGCAGATCGCCGGAGGCTTCGCCGGCGACGATAACGAAGAGCGGGGATACTTCAGGCAGAATGCCCATGCGAGCGCGTCTACCTAAGCTCGTCATTCCAGCGCAAGCTGGAATCCAGCTTTTTATTCCGCCCGCCGAAAAAGCTGGATTCCGGATCGCGCCCGCTGCGCGGGCTTGTCCGGAATGACGAAAATGGAAACTTCACCGCATCAACGCCCGCTGCCCACGCTCGATGAATTCGAGCATGCGTTTCACGTCGGGTTCTTGCGCACCCGAGCGTGCCAATTCCGCACGCGCTTCGTCGAACGGCATGCGCGACATGTATAGCGTCTTGTAGGCGCGCTTGATCGCGGCGATGCGCTCGGGCGAAAAGCCGCGGCGCTTGAGGCCTTCCGCATTGACGCCGCGCGGGCGGCCGTATTCGTTGGCGACGATCACGAACGGCGGCACGTCGCCGTTGATCAGACAGCCCATGCCGATGAAGGCGTGCTCGCCGATGCGGCAGAACTGGTGCACGCCGGAAAAACCCGAAAGGATGGCGTAATCGCCGATTTCGACGTGCCCGGCGAGCGTCGCATTGTTCGAGAAGATCGTATGGTCGCCGACGATGCAGTCGTGGGCGATGTGCGCATACGCCATGATCCAGTTGTCGCTGCCGATGCGCGTGACGCCGCCGCCGTCGGCGGTGCCGCGGTTGAGCGTGGTGAATTCGCGGATCGTGTTGCGATCGCCGATGACGAGCTCGCTGTGCTCGCCGTGGAATTTCTTGTCCTGCGGATCGGCGCCGACCGAGGCGAACTGGAAAATGTGGTTGTCGCGGCCGATTCGTGTCGGGCCCTGCACAACGACATGCGGACCAATCGTGGTGCCGTCACCGATCTGCACATCGGCGCCGATCACGCTGTATGCACCGATGCTGACGCTTGCGCCGATCTGCGCCTTCGCGTCGATTTGTGCGGTGGCGTGGATCATTCTTTGCTGCTCTCCGCGCACAACAGTTCGAGCGAGGCGACGACCTTGCCGTCGACCAGCGCGCGGCATTCGAACTGGCCCATGCGCCGCAGCATGCGCTTGAGTTCCACTTCGAGGATCAGCTGGTCGCCGGGGGAGACGATTTGCATGAACTTGGCCTTGTCGACCTTCACGAGGTAATACAACGGCTGTTTCTCGTGCTTGGGCGAGGACAGGAACACGAGCAGGCCCGAAGCTTGCGCGAGCGCTTCGATGATCAGCACACCCGGCATCACCGGATGGCCGGGGAAGTGGCCCTGGAAAAACGGCTCATTGACGGTGACGTTCTTGATCGCGCGCAGGTTCTTGCCCGGAACGTATTCGAGCACGCGATCGACGAGCAGAAACGGGTAGCGGTGCGGCAGCATCGCCTGGATTTGCTCGATGCTCACCGGTGTGGTGATTGCTGCGGGTTCGTTCATGACTTCATGTCCTTTTTTTCCAATGCCTGCAGGCGCCGCGCCAGTTCGTCCAGATGCTTGAAGCGCGCCGCGTTGCGACGCCATTGCCTGCTTTCCTGGATCGGCACACCCGAGGAATACTCTCCGGCGGCGTGAATCGAATGCGTGACCAGTGCGCGCGCGGTGATCGTGACGCGATCGGCGATGCTCAGATGTCCGAGTATGCCAGCGCCACCGCCGATCAGGCAGTAGCGGCCGATCTTCGCGCTGCCGGCAACCGCGGCGCAGCCGGCCATTGCGGTGTGCGCGCCGATCGTCACGTTGTGCGCGATTTGAATCTGATTGTCCAGGCGTACGTCTTCTTCGAGCACGGTATCCTCGATTGCGCCGCGGTCGATGGTCGTGTTCGCGCCGATCTCGCAATCGTCGCCGATGCGGACGCCGCCGAGTTGCGGCACCTTGATCCAATGGTCGCGTTCGAACGCGAGGCCAAAACCGTCGGCGCCGATCACGGCGCCGGGATGCACGAGCACACGCTTGCCCAGGCGCACATCGCGCACGAGCGTCACGCGCGCGACCAAGTGGGATTGCGCGCCGACGATGCAACGTTCGCCGACGATGCAATGCGGGCCGAGCACGGCGCCTTCTTCGACTACGGCATTCGGCTCGATGACGCACAGCGGGCCGACACTGGCGCCGGCGTGTACGCGCGCGTTCGACGCGACGATCGCGCTTGGGTGGATTCCCGGTGAAGGCGCGGGCGCGCGGTCGAACAACGCGGCAATCTTGGCGAATGCAACGTAGGGATCGCTGGCGATCAGACTGTTGCCGCGATGGGCGTCGGCGTCGCCGGCGCGCAGCACGACGGCGGCGGCGCGCGAATCGGCCAACTGCGAGCGGTATTGCGGGTTCGACAGAAAGCTCAACTGTTCGGAGGTCGCGGCGCCAAGCGTGCCGACGCCAGCGATGCGGCATTCGCCGTCGCCGCGCAATTCCAGGCCGAAACGTTCGGCGAGTGCCGAAAGCGAGTGCTGCACCGCCGTGTTCATGGCTTCGCGCTCGTCGCCGCCTTGTTCTGGCGCAGCTTGTCGAGCACCGCGTCGGTAATGTCGATACGCGTGCTGGCATAGACCACGGGACTGGGCACGATCAGGTCGAAGCCTTGTGCCCGCGCGTACTCGATCACGCTGTCGTTGATCTGCTGCCAGACGCGATCGCGTTCGGCGCTGGCGCGCGTATTCAGTTCGGTGCGCAGCGTTTCACGCATGCGCTTGTTGGCGCGGTCGAGTGTGTCGATCTCGCGCTTGAGGGCGTCGGCGTCCGCCTTGGCCATGATCGAGGCGTCGCGGTCGTACTTCTGCTGCAGACCTGCCAGCTTCGCCTCATCCGTTTTCAGCGCGCTGTCGCGTCCGGCGAATTCCTGCTGCAACTTGGCGCGGCTGTCGACCATCTGCGGCGCGTTGTCGAGCAGGCGCTTCAGGTCCACGTAGCCGATCTTGCTGGCGCCGGCTTGTGCGAACACCGACGCCGGCAATAGCACGAGCAGAAGCGCAAACGCGCATCTGCTCCAGCATTGGTACCCACTCGACCCCACCCGCGCACCTATTTCAGCAGCCTTGGCCCGAATCATACGCAATGGGCCGCAAAATGCCGAGTCGGGAACGCGTGCTTAAAACGTGGTTCCGAAGTTGAACTGCAGCGTCTCGCCGATATCGCCCGGTTTCTTGCGGATCGGGCGGCCAAGGTTGATCACGATCGGGCCAACCGGCGCCTGCCAGTGCAGCGAGATGCCCGTGGACGCGCGCAGCTCGCCCAACGAGAAGCCGTTGTTGTTGTAGAGGCCGTCGCCGAGCGAAGTATTGTTCTTGTTGAACACGTTGCCGATGTCGAGGTACCACGACAGGCGCGTCGCTGTCTCGTCCTTGACGAATGGCGTCGGGAAAATCAGTTCGAACGACGCTGAAGTCTTGAGGTTGCCACCGAGCGGCTGGCGGCAGTAAACGTTCGACGGCGTCGAGCAGCTCGGCGCCAGCGCATACGGACCGAGTGTGTTGTCGCGGAAGCTGCGTACGTCGGACACGCCGCCGGCATAGAAATCCTCGAAGAAGGGCAGGCCGCTGACTTTGATCGGTGCATGCGTCACCGGATCGATGCCGTCGGCGTCGCGGTAGGTGTTGCCGTAGCCGACCGTCGCCGAGCCTTCGAACGTCAGCCCGGTCGTGATCGGCACGTACTGAGCGTACTTGTAGATCAGCTTGTAATACTCGACGGTCGAACCCGGCAAGGCGACTTCGGCGGAGAACTGCTGCAGCGAACCGTGCGTCGGGTTGAAGAATTTGTTGCGTGTGTCATGCGCCCAGGAAGTGGTAAAGGTCCACTCGTGGAACGTGTTGTGATCCAGGCGCTTGATGTAGTCGACGATCGGAGTGGGCGAATAATAGAAATCCTCATACACCGGATTGCCTTCGGCATCGAAGATCGGATTGCCACTGGCATCCCTCTTCTGCACGCGATAGCCGGTGAGAATTTCGGTCTTGGCCACGCCGAGCTGGAAGTTGACGGTATCGCTCTCGGTGATCGGCACGCCAATGTAGGTAGAGAACGCACCGGTGTTGCTCAGGTAATTGGCCAGGTTCGCCTGTTGCTGATCCAGTTTCGAATACGTCAGGTCGTAACCGAGGCCGATGCCGCTTTCGGTCAGATACGGCTGGAAGTACGACATCTGGTAGCGCGTGACGAAGTCGCTCTTGGAAATGGACAGCGAGGCGCGGTCGCCGGTGCCGAGGAAATTGTTTTGCGACACCGAGGTGCTGAGCACGATGCCGTACACCTGCGAGTAGCCGACGCCGAACGTGAACGCACCGGATGAGGTTTCCTCGACGGTGACGTTGAGGTCGACCTGGTCGTCGGTGCCGGGCACCTTGGGCGTGGTGATCTCGACCTTTTTGAAATAGCCCAGGCGCTGCAGACGCACCTTGGAGCGGTCGATCGCCGCCTGCGAATACCACGCGCCTTCGAGCTGGCGCATTTCGCGGCGCATCACTTCATCCTGCGTGCTGTGGTTGCCCTTGAACGAGATGGTGCGCACGTACACGCGCTTGCCGGGATTGACGAAGAAGTTGATATCGACCGTGCGCGCGTCACGGTTCACGGTCGGAATCGGCGTCACCTGCGCAAACGCGTAACCGATGTTGGCGAGCACGCCGGTCATCTGCTGCGCGGATTTTTCGAGCTTCTGGCGCGAGAACACTTCGCCGGACTTGATCACGACCAGCTTGCTCATGTCGGCTTCGTCGAGCACGAGGTTGCCGGTCAGCTTGATGTCGGCGAGCTTGTAGATTTCGCCCTCAGTGACATTCGCGGTGAGGTACATCGCGCGCTTGTCCGGGCTGATGCTGACCTGCGTCGATTCGATATTGAAATCGACGAAGCCGCGGTCCAGATAAAACGAGTTGAGTTTTTCCAGATCGCCGGAGAGTTTTTCGCGCGAATACTGGTCGTCCTTGGAGTACCACGAAGTCCAGTTCGTGGTATCGGATTCGAAATCGTCGCGGATCTCGCTTTCCGAGAACGCGTGGTTGCCGACGACGTTGATCTGCTTGATCTTCGACACCTTGCCTTCGGCGACGACGATCGACAATTCGACGCGGTTGCGATCGAGCGGAATCACTTTCGGCTCGATCGTGACGTTGTACTTGCCGCGGTTGTAATACTGGCGCGTGAGCTCCTGGGTGACGCGGTCGAGCGAGAGCCGGTCGAATGGCTCGCCTTCGGCCAGCCCGATCTGCTTCAGGCCCTTGAGCAGATCTTCCGTTTTCAGGTCCTTGTTGCCCTTGAGCTGAATCTTCGAGATCGCCGGGCGCTCCTTCACGGTGATGACGAGAATGTCGTTCTGGCGCGCCACCTGCACGTCGGTGAAGAAGCCGGTCTTGTACAACGCGCGGATCGCCTGCTGGATGCGCTCGTCGGTGATGCGGTCGCCTTTTTCCACCGGCAGGTAGGTGAACACGGTGCCGGCGGAAATGCGCTGCAGTCCGTCGATGCGGATGTCGGACGCCACGAAAGGCTCAATGGCGTAGGTGTTGGCGGTCAGGCAGGCGAGCAGAACAAGGGCGGCGATACGTTTCATCGTCACTTCCGTAAAGTTGTGTTTTTGTCATCCCCGCGCTTGTCGCACGGAGCCGGTTTTTGTTTTCAGCCCGCGACCAAACGCAGGATATCGTTATAGAAAGCCAGGCTCATCAATGCAGCGAGCACCGCCATGCCGACGTATTGTCCGGCGATCAGGGTGCGCTCGCTCAGCGGGCTGCCCTTGACCAGCTCGATAAGGTAATACAGCAGGTGTCCGCCGTCCAAGATGGGTATCGGTAAAAGATTGAGAATCCCCAGGCTCAGCGAAATGACCGCCAGAAACGACAGGAACCAGGCCAGGCCCATATGAGCTGAGGCATTGGCCACCTGGGCGATACTGATCACGCTCGAAAGGTTCTTCGCCGACGCGGCGCCCGAAAGCATGCTGCCGATCAGCGCAAACGTGTTGCGCGTCTGTTTCCAGGTCTCGCGGAACGCCGCCGGTACCGCCTGCACGGGGCCGTAGTGTTCCACGGCGTCGGTCGGCATCGGAACCGTGCCGATACCGATGCGCCATTTCGTTTCGCCCTGAAGCGTGGTGAATTCGGCTTTCACTTTCAGCGCATGCGAAGTGCCGTCGCGCTCGACAAGGATGTTGAGTTCCGGATTCTTCGCCGCTTGCGCCGCGATGATCGGGGCAATGTCGTCGAAGTCGACAATTGCCGTATCGTTGATCCGCGTGATGCGATCACCCGCGAGCATGCCCGCTTGCGCTGCCGGCATACCCTTCTGCGGAGCCGCGACAGCTGGCTGTTGACGGTGGAGTCCGATGGCGACGAACGTCTTTTCATCGTCGGCAACGCCGTGCGGCAACTGGCTCAGTGCGAGCGTGTGTTGCTGCGATTGTCCCTGCCTGTCGCTGACCGTAACGGCCGCGTCCTGCCGCTGCACGGCCGCTTGCGCGATCGACATCATCGCCGCGCTCCAGGAATCGACGCTTTCGCCATCCACGGCGACGATGCGGTCGCCGGCCTGCAAACCGGCTTGAGCGGCAAGGCCTTGCGTGGCGCCGATCACCGGCTGGAAATCGGGGCGGCCAATGACGAACATCGCCCAGAACGCCAATACGGTGAAGGCGATGTTGAACAGCGGTCCGGCTATGGCGATGGCCATGCGCTGCCATACCGGGGCGGCGTTGTATTCACCAGGTTGGTGGGCGATGAGTTCGGGATTGTCCGCTTCGCGTGCATCGAGGAACTTGACGTAGCCGCCGAGCGGGATGGCGCCAATTGCGTATTCGACGCCGTCGCGCCCCACATGCGACCACAGCGGTTTGCCAAAGCCGATCGAAAACCGCAGCACCTTCACGCCACAGCGCCGCGCCACCCAGAAGTGGCCGAACTCGTGAAAGGTGACGAGGATGCCGAGGGTGACCAGCAGCCACCACGCCGACCCCAAAAACTCGCTCATGGATTCAAGACCTTGCGACAACGACGGGCATTATAGACGGTATCCACGCTTGACCTTGGCCGATCCGGTGTCCGGCATTCAGCGCACAGACGGATTGAAGCCCTTCAGCAGAAAGCGCGGCGAATGATACGTTGCGCGGCTTCGCGTGCCGTTAAATCGGCGTGAATCAGCGTTTCGATGCTGTCGGCCGGAACGGACGGAATGGCTGCCAATGTGGACTCGATCAGCTCCGAAATCGCCAGGAACGGCAATGTGCGTTCGAGGAATGCGCCGACCGCGATTTCATTGGCGGCATTGAGGATGGTCGGGGCAGTGCCGCCCGCGGCGAGTGCTTGATAGGCCAGATCGAGGCAGCGGAAGGTTTGCCGGTCCGGCGCTTCGAAATTCAGCTGCGCGATTTTCATCAGGTCCAGCGCGGGGACGCCGGCCTCGATGCGCTCCGGCCACGCCAGCGCGTGCGCGAGCGCGGTGCGCATGTCCGGATTGCCGAGTTGTGCCAAAACCGAACCGTCGACGTATTCCACCAACGAATGCACGATGCTTTCGCGATGCACGACGACGTCAATCTGCTCGGGCGCGGCGCCAAACAGCCAATGCGCCTCGATGACTTCCAGGCCCTTGTTCATCAGCGTCGCGGAATCGACGGAAATCTTGCGGCCCATGACCCAGTTCGGATGCGCACACGCCTGTTCGGGCGTGATCGTGGCCAGTTGCGCACGCGCGTAACCGCGGAACGGCCCGCCCGAGGCAGTCAGCAATACGCGCCGCACGCCGGCGTCGGCAAGACCGGTGCGCCGGCCCGGCAGACACTGAAAAATCGCGTTGTGCTCCGAGTCGATCGGAATCAGCTCGCCGCCATCGCGCTGCAGCGCCGCGAGCAGCAGCGCGCCTGCCATTACCACGGCTTCCTTGTTGGCGAGCAGCACGCGCTTGCCCGCGCGCGCGGCGGCGAGCGTTGAATCCAGCCCGGCCGCGCCGACGATCGCGGCGACGATGGTGTCGCCAGTCACAGCCGCCTCGCGCAAGCCTTCATCGCCGCTGGCCACGCGCGTGCTCAAGCCGGCAGATCGGATCTTGTCGCGCAGCGCATGCTCGAACGCCGAATCGGCGATCACCGCCAGATCGGGGCGAAACCGCACGCACAGCGCGACGAGTTCGTCGACCTTGCGATGCGCGGCGAGCGCGCTGACGCGAAATCGCTGCGGATGGCGCGCAATGACATCGAGCGCACTCGCGCCGATCGAGCCAGTCGCGCCGAGAATCGAAACAGCTTTCATAAACCCAGCAGAGCTTTGCTCAGCGCAAATATCGGCAACGCGGCAAATACCCCGTCAAGACGATCGCACACGCCGCCGTGGCCGGGGAACAGCGTGCCCGAATCCTTCACGCCGGCATGGCGCTTGAGCAGACTCTCGAACAAGTCGCCGAGAACGGAGAACACCGCGGCGATCAAAGAGAACACCACCAGCAGCGGCAGACTGATGCCGCGCACGCCGAGCAGCCAGCCGCCGATCGCGGCAACGACCGCGCAGCCGATCAGCGCACCGTAAACGCCTTCGCGCGTCTTGCCGGGGCTGATTTGCGGCGCCAATTTGTTGCGTCCCCAGCGTTTGCCGGCCAGGTACGCGAACGAATCGGCGGACCACACCACGAACAGCGAATACAGCGCCCACGTGTGCGGCGTGTTTTGGGTGAGCAGAATGCGCATGAGGCCTGCCCATGCCGGCAGCACGGTCAGCGCGCCGGCGGCGATCTTGATCGCGATGTTTTCCCGAGTTGGCGCGGCGGCGAACGCGAAGTTGCGCAGCCAGAAATACACCACGAGCCACCATACGCAACCGGCGCCGATGACGGTCCACCAGGCAGGCAGGCTCGCGCAGCACCACAGCGTGATCATCACCAGCGCGGCAAGCGCGACTAGGGCGGCGCGCAGCGGATAACCGCGCAAACCGGACAGCCGTGTCCATTCCCAAAGTCCGAGCAGGCACAAGCCGCCGATGATCGCCGCCGTTGCCGCGACCGGTGCGTACAGCAGCAGTACGATCGCCAACGGGGCGACGATCAACGCGGTGATGATTCTTTGCTTCATGCAGTTTTCGCCACCTGTGCGCTGGTTTTTCCGTAGCGTCTTTCGCGCCGCGCGAATTCCTGCAGCGCTTGTTCCAGACAAGCGTGGTCGAAATCCGGCCACAGCACATCGCTGAAATACAGTTCGCTGTACGCCGTCTGCCAGAGCAGGAAATTGCTGATGCGCCGCTCCCCGCCGGTGCGGATGAACAAGTCCACGGGAGGCAAATCCGCGAGGCAGAAATAGCGTGCGATGGTTTTCTCGTCGAGCGCATCCGGCGCAATCTCGCCATTCTGCAGCGCAAGCGCCGCCTGTTTCGCCGCATTGGCGATGTCCCAGCGTCCACCGTAATTCACCGCGATGTTGAGCGCGAGTTTTTCATTGCCCGATGTTTTCGCCATCGCCGCGTGCATGCGTTCGCGCAGCGCGGGCGCGAACGCGGACAACTCGCCGATGAAGCGGATGCGCACGCCGTAGCCATGCAGCTCATTCACTTCGCGATCGAGCGCTTTCAAGAACAATTCCATCAACGCGCCGACTTCGTCCTTTGGACGTTGCCAGTTCTCGCTCGAGAACGCGAACAGCGTCAGCGCGGCAATGCCGCGACGCAGGCAGAATTCGATCGTCGAACGCACGGCTTTTTGTCCGGCGCGATGGCCGAAGCTGCGCGGGCGATGGCGCGCCTTCGCCCAGCGGCCGTTGCCGTCCATGACGATGGCGATGTGGCGCGGCTGCTGCAATGTGGAAATGTCCACACTGGCGGGCGTCGCCGCTGGCTCGGACGAATTCAGGACTCCCTCCACGCGCGCTTCGTCAAAGCGCCATCAGCTCGTCTTCCTTCGCCTTGACGACAACGTCGACGTCCTTGACGAACTTGTCGGTGAGCTTCTGGACGTCTTCCTCGGCGCGGCTTTCTTCGTCCTCGGTGATCTTCTTGTCCTTGAGCAGTTCCTTGACCCGGTGCATGGCGTCGCGGCGAATGTTGCGGATGGCGACTTTCGCGTTCTCGCCTTCGTGAGCGACGTGCTTGGCCAATTCCTTGCGGCGCTCCGCGGTCAGCTGCGGCATGTTCAGGCGAATCACCGTGCCGGCAGTGGTCGGATTGAGGCCGAGATCGGAGGCGAGAATCGCTTTTTCCACGGCCTGCACCATGTTCTTTTCCCACGGCGTGATCGTCAACGAGCGCGCATCGGCGACGGCGATGTTCGCCACCTGCGAAATCGGCACGTCCGAACCGTAGTAGCTGACTTTCAGATTCTCCACCAGAGCCGTGCTTGCGCGGCCGGTGCGCAGGCGCTGCAATTCGTGCCGCAGCGCCTCGACGCTCTTGGTCATGCGTTGCTGGGCGTCGGCTTTGATCTCGTTGAGCATGGGCGGCATCCCTGATGCGGAAATGCCGCAAAGTATAGCAGCCGACGCGATTCCGATACGTTCGCGCTGAGCGTAGCTCGCCTTGGCGAGCGGAGTCGAAGCGTAGCCTTGGCGGCGCCTTTCGACTCCGCCCTTGCGGGCTACGCTCAAGGCGAACGGATACTAACCGACTCTACGCGGTGCGCGGCGCCGCCCGGTTCGTCGTGAACGTCTGCGGATCGAGTTGGCCGATCGGCACGGGCCGGTAGTTCTCGTCGAAAGAAACTTCCTGCGGCTTCCAGCCTTGGATGCTGGTAACTGCGCGCCAGAAACGGAGCAACGTGTACCACTGCATTGCGAGCATGCCGCGGTGATTGTCCGCATCGACGGTCGGATCGCCGATGCCGCACGGATGCACCGGCTCGCCGTACAAGGCGGTGCCGAACAGCTGGTCCCACACGGTCAGCACCTGGCCGAAATTGCTGTTGTGCAGGTTCGGCCGCGATGGGTCGACGCGCATGTGGTGCAGGCGATGGAATCGCGGCGAGACGAATACGCGTCCGAAGAATCTACCGAAACCCAGTCGCACATTCGCGTGCGAGAGTTCCTGCACGAGCTGGCTCGTCAGGACCAGCAACGAGAATTGAGCGACGTCGACGCCCATCAAATGGCCCACGAGAGCGAGCATGGTCGATTGCAGCACGATATCGAGCCAGCTGACGCGCTCGTTGCTCCAGCAGCTCACCTGGCGCTGGCTGTGATGCATGCTGTGCAGCGCCCACCACCACGGAATCGCGTGTTGGGCGCGGTGCATCCAGTAATACGCCAGGTCGTAGACGAGGTAGTACAGGGCGAACGCGAGATACGGGTGTGCCTCGATGTTCGGAATGTAATGCAGCAGGCCCTGGAATGGCGCGCCGACTCCGCTTTCGGCACTGCCGATGGAACTGGCAAGCGGCGTCAGCGCGACGAAGAGAAACAGTGGGTTGTTGACGACAAGGACGAGCAGCAGCGTGAAGCGTCGGTCCACGCGCGTCAGCTTGCGATCGGGCCAGACTTCGGCCGGCGCAAGACTTTCCAGTGGACGGAACACGCAGGCTATGATCGCGACCTGCAGCAGCGCAATCAACAAACCTTCGGCGAGGTCGTCGGGGTTACCGACCGAGTCGCCGAGGTTCGTCAACCCCAGCACCGGCTCAACCGCATGCGCGGAGAGCCAGTCGATCGCATGCACCCATCCACGTGCGATCAGTTCGAACATGCCGCCTGCCAATAGACTGTTTCGACGTTCCCGATTGTAGACGCCTCCGCGGCCGAGTTCAGAAATTGCGCGTCAGGCGCGCTTCGAGCGCGTATTTGGCGTCGAACACATTCGCACCCCAATACGTGTGCTGTACGTTGCAGCTCGCGACGTAACGGTTGCCGAAGTCGTAATCCGCGCCGAGGCCCCACGCTCGATAGCTGTGCTCGGAAACCTGTGCCCGTTGCAGCGCTGTCAGCGTGCCCGTGGCCAGAGCATGCACCGTTTCGAACGCGGTGAGGCCGAAGCCGCCGCGGCCAGTCAGGAAGGCATTCACCGAGAACCGGTCGTTGACGAACCAGCCCAGTTCCGCATCGTACCGTTGATAGCCCGTGTCGAAGCCGAGCACCTTCTGACTGAAGGCATAGCCATAGCCGAGCCGGTAATAGATGTGGGTGAAATCGAACTGATGCGCCAGCGATATGCCCAGCAGCAACTGGCGCAGATGCTGACCCGCATAGGCGCCGCCGACGATCTCGTAATCGCGGACGGGGATCGTCGCGGTGGCCGAGGTGGTGATCTCGTAGCCGCTGACGTTTTTGTGCCAGATCGCACCGAGCGTGGCGTCCTGCAAGCCGCTGACGTCCTGTTCCGGCTTGCCGAGCGGTCGGGCGACATTGTCGACATAGCGGATGCTGCCGTCGATCGACCAGCTGTCGGCGACGTTGTAGCTGCCGCCCAGGAAGGCGCCCTGTAGGCGCACGGTGCCGTACGGAGCCTTTTTCTGGTCGGGCTTGACCCACACGTCGTGTTCAAAGGTGTTGGTGTAACTGGCCCATAAGCTGCCGTGGCCCGCGGCGGTTTCGCCGAAGGTTTCCGGCGCCGGCACGTTCGCGTCCTCGGGTGGTACCGATTCGGCGTGCGCCAGATCTGCAGCGGCAATCGACAGCACCATGACGATGATACGCGGATACATCCCAGCCTCCGTGAGCGTGCACGTTTCCCGTGCCCGCGTTGCAGCGGGCGCTCGAAGCTTTCCCGTTACCCCTGCGCGGCGCTTAGGTGCCGCGCGACTTCATTGTTTGCTCGATCGTCTTCAGGAACTGGTTGAGGTCGGCGTTTTCGTTCAGCGCGAGCGGGTACTGCTTGCGCGTCGATTCGTCGCCGTTCTGCAGTACCGGGATCAGCGACGGCTCGCGCTGCGCGTGCGCGAGCTGCGCGTTGACCGTCGGCAACGCCGCCGCGTAGGCGATGATCACGTCATACCGGTGACCCGCCAAAGCCTGCGACAGCGCTTCCGGGCCGTTCACTACGGTCACCTTGTGTCCGGCCTTTTCCAGATTGTGCTGGAATTCATTGGGGTGCGCGCTCGGCTGCGCTTTTGCGGCGGCGTCTGCGTACATCAGGATTTCCGCCGGATGCCGTGTGATGAACGCGTGGTAGCGCAGCGCGCCGCCCATGCGATACATCACTTCGCCGCAGGCTTGGGCCTGGCTCGTTGCGCCGGCGCCGAGCGCCGCGACCAATGCCAGTGCGATGACCCGTTGATTCAGTTGCATGTTGCCCTCCCGTGAGTGCCTCGAACCCGCAAAATCACTTTACTCCTTCTTGCACCTGGTTACTTCCGGATTTGCCGGCGGCGATTACAGGCTCGGCCGTGATCGCGATGAAAACCGGCTCGGACCAGCCGTCGCCAGCTTCCAGATCGAGCGTGGCGATGATTTTTTCCGGGTGTGGATTGACCAGGCGCGGGCTGCCCATCACCTGTATCGGCAGCACACCAATACGGGCCAAATCGTTGATCGACCAACCGATTGGCGTGGGCCGGTCGTTGCGGGTCATGCCCGGGACCTCGCGCTGCGTGCGAATCGGCAGCACGGCCACACTGCCGTCGCGATAATGCAGGCGGATGCGGGCATACACGCGTTCGCCGGGTTCCGGCACGGGGAAACTCGCATACGTCAGCACGTCGAGCGCGGCTAACGGCGTTGCAGGCACGCGGATTCCCTCTGCGCGCCCCTTTTTTTCGTGACCTCCCTGTGCGCGGACCGCGCCGCGCAGCTCGACCGCGCCGCGGATGTCGTAGTCGACACCATCGAGCGTGGCGATCCCTTGCGGCAGGCTGTAGGTGCCGGTGAGAACGGAATCTGCAACGCTGCCGCTTCCACTCGCGGTCACGGTGAAGTGATCGGACAAATCCAGTTGCAGTGGGGTGGCATGCGGGCTGCGCGCCCACAGTGGGTCGCCGCTCACGTAAGCGATAGCGTCCGGCTGCGGTAGCGGTTCGCGCAACGGCCATGCGCCGGGGTCGCGCGCGCGCAGGGTCGCGCGCTCGGTTGGATCAGCCATGCGCAGCACGCGGCGTGTGCGGGGAGAGGCGGCCAGTAGTTCGGCGTCGCGTTGCAGTTCCGGCAACGGTCGCCGGTCCATGCCGGTCGGCCAGGCGAACAGGCGATGCGTTGAGCCCATGCGCGCCAGCAAATGCTCGCCACCGGCGTCGAACGACAGCCCCAATACCATGTCGTTGATGCGCCAGTTTGCCTTGAGCGGCGGCCCGACTGCTTCCAGCGTTGCCGCGTCGTACAGTTGCACGTCGCGGCCGTACGCATGAGCGATGAGCTGCTCGTCTGCCGTTGCAGCGAACGTCGAAGTGACTTCGCCGCCGCGTAGGGCGGGGCCGGCATGTTCGTTCGCGCCGCCGGGATCGAGTGTGAAGTGATCTTTCGTGAACAGCACCGGCAGTCCATCGAGCAGTGCCAAGCCGATCGGCTTGGCTCCGGCAAGCGTGCGCTGCTCGATTATCCGGTTGGCTGCCGGATCCCATTGCAGCAGGCGGCCGCTCGTGGCTTCGGATTCATCCATGTCGGTTTCGACCAGCCACAGGCCTTGAACGTCCTGCGTGAAGCTCGCGCCGATCACCGGTTGCTCGGCGTCATGTGGATAGAGACCGATACGCCGCAGGGTGGCGCTGTCGAACACCTCGGTCGCGCCATTCAGCGGCCCCACCACGAGCAGGCGGCTGCCGTCGGGCGAGAATTCCATCGACCGTAGCGGCCCTTTCACGACCGCCTCGCCTGTCTGCTGCCTGCCGGTCAGCGGATCGTACGCCTGCAGGCGCAGCTCGTGGCCGAGGGTATTGTTCTGGCCGAACGCGAATATCGCGAGCGTGCCGTCGGGGCGAATTGCCATCAAGTTCGGTGTGCCGGGCAACTGCACCGGGGCGTACAAAGAACGCATCGAAGCGCTGTCCATTCCATGCAGCTGCCGGCCGCTCGCGGCGAGCAGCACGCGACCGCCAGCGGCGAGTTCGGCGAACGTTGCCGGTTCGGGCAATGTGGCCCACGGTGAAGCATCGCGGCCGTCCGTCGCGATCACGTGGATGCGCCGTTGGTTCGCCTCGATGACGTGGCGGCCGTCGAATGGCGTGCGATCGGCCGGGCGTCCGGCGGCTTCGCCCTCGAGTTGCGGGTTGAGCGGCAGGCGCCACAAGCGTACTTCGCCGTCCATGTCGGCCGTGACCAGCAGACCGGCCTGCACCGACGCGCCGGCCCAGTAAACACCGGCGCGTGCCGAACGGGTCGGATTGGCGGCGATGCGCGTTGCCGGCGTGGCGCCGCCGCGTCCTTGCGCAGGCAGGCGCCAGAGCGCGACGTCGCCGGCGCCCGAGGCGATCAGCAGGTTCTCGCGGCGGCTGATTGCGACGTGGCTTAACTCGAAGTCTTGCTGCAACGCAGCCGCATGCAGCGGGTTGCCCGTGGCGGCATCGAAAGCGAACGCATCGCCATCGCGGCGCGCAACAGCTATCCAAGCATCGTCTTCGCTGAAGGCGAGCCAGGTAACTGCGGTGGCGGCCGGTAGCGGCAACTCACGCACCACGGCAGTGTTGATATCGACCAGCCAGGCGTGGCCCTCGTCGTCGCCGACGGCGAGTTGACGGCCGTCACGACTTTCCTGCCACGCGGTCACATTTCTATTGACCAGTTGCGTGACGTGCCGGTACTGCGCTCGACGGCCGCCCGCGTCGCTAATGGCCAGATCGGTCTGATGGGCGGAATCGAACTGGATGACATGCCCGTCGATGCCGACCATCCAGGGTTGCAGGGCCATACCCGGGGCGTTGTAAGCCGTCATCGACAGAGGCCGCCATGGTTCGACTTCCCAGAACTGCCCGTGACGCTGATCGTCGAACAACAGCGCGTACCGGCCATTGGCGCTGTAAACGGCCGAGGCCAGATTGGCGAACGCCGGCGGCGGCGCGATCACGCTCGCGCGATCCAGATCGACGAGGACCGTGTCGATGTTGGCGGGACTGGCCAGGTAGTCGAACCAGTCCAGCGTGACCAGCAGGCGATGATTGTCGACGAAACGCAGCAGGCGCGGCGCGCGCGGCGTGCCGTCGGACGTCGGCTGATCGAGATCGACGCGACCGCGTTCGCTGAGCGTCGCCGTGTCGTACCAACGCACGCTGACGTTGTTCAATCCGACCGCGAGCAAACTGCCGTCGTCGCTCAGCGCCGCGGTGATCGGGCTCCAGTCGGCAATGATCATGCGGTCGATCAGCGTGACGCCTTGGCTCAGGATCATGCCGACTTCACGGCGTTCCACGCGCGCATCGACACCGGCTCGTTCGCGTTCCTCGATATTGGCGACCAGCGCCGGCAGCGAGTCGAACGCTTTGCCTTGGGTCTGCAACGTGAGCGCGGCGCTGCGGCGGCTTTCCCACAGACGCGTGTTCGACAGCGCTTCGTTCTTCTGCGCGAGCTGCGTCTGTTCCTGAGCGAGGTGTTTCTGCGTTTCGGCGCGCCGCCATTGCTGCGTCGTCGCGAAGAGGCCAATCAGCAGCGTGGCGAGCGCGAGCAGCGCGGTGACGGCAAGTTTCGGTTCGCGGCGCGCCCAGCGCCAAGTGCGCTGCGCGGCGTTGAGCGGCCGTGCGCGCACTTCGTAGCCGGCGAGGAAACGGCCGAGATCATCCGCCAGATCGCGCGCACTCGCGTAACGCGCGGACACGTCGTGGACCAGGCATTTGCGGATGATCGCTTCCAGATCGCGCGGCAGATTCTTCTCGTATTCGCGCGGCGTGATCGGCTCGCCATCGACGACGAGCTGCAACGTCGCCTGTGGCGAGGCACCCAGATAGGGCGGCCGGCCGGTGACAAGTTCGTACAGGATTGCGCCCAGTCCCCAGATGTCGGTGGCCGGCGTCACGCGCTGCGCCGCGACGCATTGCTCCGGGGCCATGTAACTGGGTGTACCGGAGACCTCGTTGGTGTCGGCGGCGAGGCCCTGTTCGAGGCGGCGCGCCAGACCGAAGTCGGCGACGTGCGGATTGCCGTTGTCGTCGAGCAGCACATTGGCCGGCTTCAGATCCAGATGCAGCACGCCGAGCTTGTGCGCGTAGTCCACCGCTTCGGCGATCGTGCGCAGCAGCCGTGCGGCGCGCGCGGGTTCGAGCTTGCCTTGGACCTTGATCAGGTCGGCGAGTGAACCGCCGCAGATCAGGCGCATAGAGAAGAAGTGCAGTTCCTGCGAACTGCCGACTTCATAAATCGCCACGATGTTCGGATGCTGCATGCGCGCCGCGTTCTGTGCCTCGCGCTGGAAGCGTTCGATGAAGTTCTTCGATGCCCACGGCCCGGCTGCGAGCAGCTTGATCGCGACGTCGCGATCGAGCGACTGCTGGTGCGCGCGATAGACCACGCCCATGCCGCCTTCGCCGATCAATTCCTGCAACTCGTAATCGCCGAACTGGCGCTGCAGCGGATCGTCGAGATCCAATTCCAGGGCTTCGGTCGACAGCATTGCCAGATGCCGGCCTTCGACCGCGGTGACGTCCACGCTCATGCTGCCGAAGGCGAGATCGGCGATCGCGGTCGCATCCATGCGCAGGCTGGCGAGCGGATCGGCCGCGGCGGCGGCGCGGAACATTTCGAGGTGACGCGTGGCGTTCATCGGAGAACTGTTCAAGAACCCCCGCGCACAATTACGCGCCGGCCGCGCGAACATTGCAACACGCAAGCGAGTTGCTGCCGTTTGATCGGAATCCCCCGAGAGAAACTACCGAAGGCGAGATCGGCGATTGCAGTCGCGTTCGCGCGGATGATCGCCAGCGGATCGGCTGCGACGACGCTCCCCGGGCAGTCGTCGCGCACGGCGTTCATTGCGGCGTTTGGCTGTCCCGCAGTGCCGCGTGCAGCGCGGCCTGTTCGTTGGCGAGATCTTCCGCCGTGGTGACGGTATCGGCCAGTTCCTGGCTCGCCAGCTCGCGGAAGCGCTGGCGCAGGCGCTTGAGCGCGAGCACCAACGCGAGCGGCGGCGTGTGCAGTTGCTTGCCGATCAGTTCGTATTCGCCCGGCACGGGATCCCGCGACAGATACGGCTGCAGTGCTTCGAACATTTCCAGATGTCCGGTCTGGCGCGCTTCGGACTGCAGGCGGCGCAGCGCGCGGCCGAGCACTTCGAATGCGAAGCTGCGTTGGTAGGCCTGTTCGGGCGATGTAGCCTGTGCGTTGTCGCGCTCGTTACGCGCTTCCAGATCCGGCGGTGGAGCGAGCGCATTGCTGGTGTCTTCGCCAATCGCCTCGCGCCAATCGCCGCCGAGAAATGCGTTGAGCTGCGTCAGCAGGAACTTGCGGAAGTGGCCGTGTGGCGGTTGTTCGTGGCGGCTGCGGAATTCATTGATCAAACGGTGCAGGAATGTGCGCGTGATGTCCTGGGCGATGGCGGGCGCGTGTCCGCAGCGGCGTACGTAGGCATAGACCGGATACCAATAACGTTGTGCAAGCTCGTCAAGGGCGCGCGAGGCGTCGGGAGCGTCACCGCCTGCCTGATGCATCACCATCGACCAGCGCGTATTGGCGAAGCGGTCGTGGGACCGCTGGGAGGCTGCTGCCATCATTCGGGGTTGCTCCTGTTCCAGTTTTCGATAGTTCAGGATTTGGCGGGGGCAATTACATCGACTACTCGATCACTGCAGCCAGCGTCGCGCGCAGATCGCGCAGCTCCGATTCCAGGTCTTCGCGCGCGACCGTGGTCTGTGCGAGCTCGGCGCGTACCAGTTCGCGCAGGCGGTGGCGCAGCCGGTGCACGGCCACGGCCAGCGTGTTGCGACGCAGGTTCAATGCGCGCGCGGCGCGTTCGTAATCGGCTTCATCGGGGCGTTCGGTCAGAAATTCCGACAACTGCTCGAACATCGGCAGTTTGCCGGCGTCTTCGGCTTCCGCACGCAGTTTGCGCATCGCCGCTTCGAGCACGGCCATCGCCCAGTTGCGCTCGAAGGCATGTTCGGGCCCGCCGCTGTCGCCGGCGATATCGGCGGCGTTTAGCTGCGAATCATCGAGACGGCGCAGGCTGATGTCGCCGCCGCGCTTGAGCGCATGGGCCTCGGCGTCCTGGTTGATCAGGAAGCGCTTGAGCGCGACGAGAAGGAATGCGCGGAAGCGGCCGCGCAGCGGATCGGCGCTGGCGTGATAGGCGTCCTCGATGAAACGCGCGAAAAACGTCTGCGCCAGATCCTCCGCGACATCGGCGGCGTAGCCGCGGCTGCGGATGTATGCGAGCACCGGTGGCCGATACGTACGGCACAGGCGATCCAGCGCATCGCGCGCGTCGGGCGAGTCTTCGCGCGCGAGCAACACCAGACTCCATTGCGTTGAGTCGAACTTCGCCATGCGAACCGGTCCCCGCCCAGCGGCCGCACCGAGCATACTCCCGCGCGCGCAGCTGCGCACGGCGACACGCTCTCAGCAGACCCGGAACACCGGACCGGCCGAACCGCCGTCCGCGTAGCTCGTTCCACGCACGCGCTTGAGCTGCAATTCCAGGCGCCGCTCGCGGGCACGTTCGGCCATCCATTGCGCGCGATCGGTATCGACCTCGGTGACCTGCAGGCGCGCGGCTTCCTGCCAGCGGAAGCGGCAGAAGTCGGCGAAGTTTTCGAGCTCGCCGCGCAGGCTGTCCATGGCGATATCGACGAGGATCGCATCATCGAGTTGGCCGATGACGGCCACATCGTTCGGAATCAGGCTGCTCGGGTCGTCCAGATATTCGATGATCGCTTCCATCTTGCCGCGCGGCGATTCCGGAATCGTCCATTGCCGGTCCTTGAGTGCCGAGCGCATCTCGCCGGCGCGGCGCATGCGCGCCTTGATGAAGGCCGATTCCTGTCCCTTCATTGCCGCGCGCAGGACTCGGCGCGCCGCACCGGCGATCTGGTCTGCACTGAACGGTGCGTGTTCGGGATTCAGCTGCCGCACGATCGAGTTGTAGCGCGTCATCGCCTCGTCGCGCAGGTCCAATCTCGTGATGCCCGGAGTAAACAACCCGGAGCGCGCGGCGCTCAGGTCGATATTGGTTACGGACCGATTGAAATCGAAATTGAAGGTCGGCATAGCGGTGCCTGCTCGAGGATCACTTGTCTGGTTCCGGAAGTGAATGCGGCGATTACATGAAAAAAAAGCCCCGCAAGCGGGGCCAAGGACGTTTGGAGTCGGCGCGGAATATCGCGCCCTCTGTTCAATACCGGATTTCGTGATGCGGATTACCGGAAAAAATCGCCCCGTTTTCAGGCGAGGCGAAGCCGTGGAGAGCGCGATGAATCCGATGGCGAACTACTTTGCCGCGACGGCGACCGCCGCCAAGCCATTCTGCTCGACCTCGCGCACGAATGCGCCGTACCTGGCGCGCAGGCGATCGTTGGAAGTCAGGTATTCCGGATAGGCGCTGGCGGCGCCGAACAGCATGCCGATTTCGCGTGTCGAGAAATTCTTGCGGATCGCCGCGTGGAAATCGGCGCATTCCTGTGAATCGCTCGGTGGTGTGCAGTCGGCGATCGCATCACTGCGCACGTTGACCGACGCAAGCTGGCCGGCGGCATTGGCGAAACTGGTTGCGGCCAGCAGGCCGGCGCCGAGGACGATGAATGTGAAACGTTGCATGGCGTACTCCTCATCTAATCTGCCGCAGGTCATCCGTTAACGGGCGGGCATGGCGCTCAAGGCATCGGCATCCGGTCGATGCTGAAGACGTTGGTCTTCAAAGATTCAGATGGGAATTGGCGCAACAGGGTTACAACGAATGCGACGAATGGTGTCTCGCAAACGCCGAATCACAATTTCTGCAAATTGCGCATGACTTCCGACCTACAGGGATGTGGGAAGTGCCGGCAGGTGCCGGGAGCACCGGCCGGCCGACATGGGGTAAATGTATACAAGCATGACTTTCGACCCATACGGAAGTAACAAGCGTCGAAGGCCGACAGGAAACGGTCATAAAAAACGTCCCGCATGGCGCGGGACGTTTTTTGCGCGGCGATGGGAAATCAGTATTGATAGCTAACCGGGACCGGCATGCCGTTGTCGCGGACGTTCTGCAGAAACGCGACATAGCGCTCGCGCAGGCGATCGTAGTTGACCGGATATTCAAAATGCGCGCTGGAGCCACCGAACAGCATGCCGATTTCGCGCGGCGTGAAGTTCTCGCGGATCAGTTCATGGAAATTCGCACACGCAGCGGCATCATTGGGCGGTTCACATTCGACAACCACACGATCGACGTCGCTGCCTTCGACGACGATGGGCGCCAGCGTCTGGTCTTCGTCCTGGGCATAGGTCTGGTCCTGGACCGGCGTGTAAGTATCGTCTTCGTCGGGAACATAGGTTTCGTCTGCGTCCGGAGCATAGGTTTGATCTTCATCCGGCGCATAAGTTTGGTCGCGATCCAGAGCATACGTTCGGTCTTCATCCTGGGCATAGGCGAAGCTGGCCGCGGCACAAAGTGCGAGGACGGCAAGGGTACGTTTCATGGTTCTTCCTCCTGGTGGGCTCAACGTCCGCTGTGAGCACGCGCGATATATCCAGCGCCGGCATCCCGCGGGCGCCGAAGACTTGGGTCTTCGATAATTGAGAGTCGCCGGACCGAGGAAAGTTACGTTGACGCCGCCAGTGCAAGCGCCCTGTTCAGCGCTTCGTCAGCTGACCAGAGTCCCGATCGGTTCACCTTGCATGATGCGCATCAAGTCGCCTTCGCGAGTGAGATCGTAAATGCGCAACGGAATCTTGTGATCGCGGCACAGCGCGATGGCGGCGGTGTCCATCACCGCCAACTTGCGTTCGATGACTTGATCGTAAGTCAGCTGTTCGAAGCGCTGCGCGCTCTTGTCCTTCTTCGGGTCGGCGCTATACACGCCGTCGACTTTGGTCGCCTTGAGCAAGAGATCGGCGCCGATTTCGGCGGCGCGCAATGCGGCGGCCGAATCGGTGGTGAAATAGGGATTGCCGGTACCGGCGGCGAAGATCGTGATGCGGCCTTTCTCGAGATGGCGGACTGCGCGACGCCGGATGTAGTCCTCGCATACGTCGTTGATCTTGATCGCGCTCATCACGCGGGCGCGGCCGCCGAGTTTTTCCAGAGCGTCCTGCATCGCCAGCGAATTCATCACGGTGGCGAGCATGCCCATGTGATCGCCGGTGACGCGATCCATGCCGGCTTTCGCCAGACCTTCGCCGCGAAAGATATTGCCGCCGCCGAGGACGATTGCGACTTCGATACCGGTGGCATGCACCTGCAGCGCTTCGCCTGCCAGACGCGTGAGCACCTGTGGGTCGATGCCGTAATCGGCCTTGCCCATCAATGCTTCGCCGGAGAGCTTGAGCAGGATGCGCTTGTACTTGACCTCGGCCATGCGCTTACGTCTCCATTGGGCGGACAAACGCGCGTATTGTAGCCGAGACCCGCTCGCGCGCGGCGCATCGATGTTTGACTTTGCGCGCGCTTGGCTTTCCAATCGCCCGATCGCGCGCATGGGTCGTGCTGGAGCGTATGCAACCAACTTCGCCGCCAGGCGTGACTACGCCGGATACGATCCCGCAAGGCGCGCGTACGCCATTGCTGCATGGCGAAGCGCGTTTTTTGCCCGGCACATTGCTGCACGATCGATATCGCATCGTTGGCCTGCTCGGCCGCGGCGGTATGGGCGAGGTTTATCGCGCCGACGACATCAAGCTCGGTCAGTCTGTCGCGCTGAAATTCCTGCCGGAGTCGCTTGCGCGGGATGCCGAGGCACGGACGCGTTTCTACGCCGAGGTGCGCCTCGGCCGGCAGGTCTCGCATCCGAATGTCTGCCGCTTGTACGATCTGATCGAAGTCGACGGCTTCCATTGCCTTTCGATGGAATACATCGACGGCGAAGACCTGGCGACCCTGCTGCGGCGCATTGGCCGCTTGCCGGCCGACATGATCGTCGACTTTGCCCGTGACCTCGCCGCCGGGCTCTGCGCCGCGCACGACAAAGGCGTGATCCATCGCGACCTGAAGCCGGCCAACATCATGATCGGTGGCGAGGGTCGCGCTTGCATCACTGATTTCGGCATCGCCGCGCTGGTCGACGATGCGCGTGCGGGGATTGCGGGCACCCCGGCATATATGGCGCCCGAACAATTTGACGGTGCGCCGGCTTCGGTGCGCAGTGACCTGTATGCGCTCGGCCTCGTGCTTTACGAAGCGATCAGCGGCGAGGCCCTGTTCGACGGCTTGTCGGTGGAAAGCATCAAGGCGCGGCACGCGCGTGGCGAATTGCCGAGTCCTTCGCGCCTCCACGACGTCCCGCCGGCGCTGGCGGACATCGTGCGGCGCTGCCTCGCGCGCGATGCGGAGCAGCGGCCGCCATCGGCGCAGGCGGTGCTCGCGTTGCTGCCTGGCGCGGATCACAGGGTAAACCGGCGCATGCGCGCAATGCAGCTGTCGATCGCGGCGTTGCTGCTTGCGCTGGCTGGGGGTGCGTTGTGGCATTTCGCGCCCAATCGCGGTGAAGGCAACGACACATACGCGCCGGCGCTTGGGCCGGCATCCACCGCGGTGCTGCCGTTCGTCAACATGTCCGGCGACAAGGACAACGAGTATTTTTCCGATGGCATGACCGAAACTTTGCTCGATCGGCTTGCGCAGGTGCCGCAGTTGAAAGTCGCAGCGCGCACGTCGTCTTTCAGCTTCAAGGGTACGAACACGGACGTGCGCAAGATCGGCGCGCAGCTCGGCGTCGCCAGCATCGTTGAAGGCAGCGTGCAGCAGGCCGGCGACACACTGCGCATCACCGCGCAGCTCGTGCGCGCCGCGGATGGCAGTCATCTGTGGTCGGCGCATTTCGATCGAAAAGCCGCGGACGTGTTCGCCATTCAGGACGAGATCGCCGGCGCCGTCGCGCAGGCGCTCGCCGGCGAATTGCTGCCGCAAACGAAGCAAATACTCGCCAAAGGCGGCACCAAGGATCTGGCCGCTTATGACGCCTACGCACATGCGTTGCCGCAGGCTGCGATCAACAGTTTTGCCTCATTGAAGCTGGCCGAAGAATCACTGCAGCAGGCACTGGCGCACGATCCGCTTTATGTCGACGCGATGCTGGCGCAGATCGACGTCTGGTATCGCATGTTCCGCACCGGCGAACTGACCACTCAGGAATACCAGAAGCGCGCGACGCCGATGCTCGACCGTGTGCAGGCAATCGATGCCGACAATGCCCTGGCGCTGGGTTTTCGCGGCGAACTGGCCAACGAGCGAGGTGAGCAGAGCCTGGCCGTGCAGCTGCTGCAGCAGGCCGTCACCACGGCGCCAGGCGTGGCGCGTCTGCATTTCGTGCTGGCAAACGTTTATCGCGATCAGGGCAATGCGCAAGGCTGGCTCGAGGAAACGGAAAAAGCGGCCGCGCTGGATCCGCGCGATGCCAGCATCGAGCTTGCGCGTGGTGCGGCGCTCAATGAATTGAAACGTTACGACGACGCCGAGCAATCAGCGTCGCGCGCGTTGCAGCTCGATGCGCACAATCCCGACACCGCCAGCGATCTGGCCTGGTTGGCGATGTCGCGCGGCGACGCCGTCGGCGCGCTGGTTTGGAATCGCAAGGCGTTCGCGCTCGATCCGAACGATCCGGACCTCGCCGGATTCATGGCATTGCGCCTGCAGATGCTCGGCGAGCAGGCGGCAGCCGACGCGTGGCTGGCCGAGGCGTTCCGGCTCAAGCCGGGCGGTTTCGTTCCGGAGGCGATCAAGCTGACTCTGTACGCAGCACGCGGCGAGCAAGGCGACGCCGTGGCGGCGGCACTGCGCCTGGTTCCGCGCCAGGCGGAAGACCACAACGACATGTGGGCTGAAGCAATGGGCACCGGCTGTCTTGCGGCGAACGATCTCGGCCAGCTGCCGCAAATGCGCAACGCTCTGATCGAAGCGAAAGCAATACCGGCCGAGCTGACATCGGCGGCGTTCGCGGACTGGGCTGCACCGGCAAGCTCCGCCCGAGCGCGCTTGAGCGAACTCATGAGCCTGCGGCGCTGCCTCTACACCGCAGCGGAAAAAAGCCGCCGCGATCAGGTCATCGCGCTGCTGGAGAATGTCCAGGGAAAAGACTGGGACAGCCACGAGCCATACAAAGGGTACGCTCCTGTTTTGCGTCAGGACCGCGAGACGACGATCGCATTGGTGACCTTGAAGAGAACACCGGATTGGCCGTGGTACCAGGAAGCAAGCGCGCGCATGTATGGCTATGCCGACGATCCTCGCATCGTCGCCGCGTTCGCCGCGCGGCGCGCCGAACTGGTGCGGCAGCGAACGCTACTGTCGCCAGCGCTGGTCAAGGAAGGGTTGTCGTTGCTGCCGCCCGCCGGCGCCAAGAATGCAGCTGTGCGTTGACGGATCGGCTGCACATTCTGCATAGGTATTGCGACCGTTGAGCGTATGATGCCGAAGCGGACCGCCCTTGGGCCGCCGCGCAAGTCTGGGGGACAGATGCGATCGTTCTTGCGGGAACTCAAACGCCGCAATGTGTACCGCGTCGGCGCGATGTATGCCGTCGCCGGTTGGCTCGCCGTACAGATCGCCACGCAGGTACTGCCGATCTTCGAGGTCAGCGCGCTGGCGTTGCGCCTGATCGTGCTGCTGATCGTCGCCGGATTTCCGGTTGCGCTGGTGCTGTCGTGGGTCTACGAGGTAACACCGCAGGGCATCAAGCGCACCGAGGAGGTAGCGCCGGACGAATCGATTGCACGACAGACCGGGCGCAAGCTCGATTTCGTCATCATCGGCGTGCTCGCCATCGTCATCGCGATATTGCTCGTGCAGCGCTTCACGTCGCCGAAGCCGGTGGCGACGAGCATCGTCGAAAAATCCGTCGCCGTGCTGCCGTTCGAGAATCTCTCCGACGACAAATCGAACGCGTATTTCGCCGAAGGCATCCAGGACGAAATCCTGACCCGGCTCGCCAAGATCGGCGCGCTGAAGGTGATCTCGCGCACTTCCACGGCGCACTACGCGAGCAACCCGACGAACCTGCCGGAGATCGCCAAGCAGCTCGGCGTCGCGAACATTCTCGAAGGCAGCGTGCAGAAAGCCGGCGACGCCGTGCACATCAACGTGCAGCTGATCAAGGCGGCGACCGACGACCATCTGTGGGCCGAGGTCTACAACCGCAAACTCGACGATATCTTCGGCGTCGAGAGCGAAGTCGCCGGCGCGATCGCGGATGCGCTCAACACGAAACTCACCGGCACCGAGCAAGCCGCGCTCGCGCAAAGGCCGACCGAGAACCTTGCCGCTTACGACGCCTATCTGCGCGGCCGCGCGTTGTGGACGGCCGGCTACGATTTCGCTACGACGCGCAAGGTGGTCGCTGCGTTCGCGGAGGCCACGCGGCTCGACCCCGGCTTCGCGGTGGCATGGGCGAACCTCGCACGTGTAGCGGGTTACATGTACTTCAACGGTGTCGACCCCGACATCTATACGAAGGATTTCATCAAGAACGCGACCGACCAGGCGGTCCGCTTGCAACCACAGGCGATCGAGTCGCAGTTCGCGCAAGGCAATTATCTGTATCGAATCGAACGCGATTTTGCCGGTGCCGAGCGTGAGTTTCGCGGCGTCGTCCAGCGCGCGCCGAACAATAATGAAGCCTGGCAATTCCTCGGCCTCGTCGAACGCCGTCAAGGCAAGTGGGACCACGCGCTCGCGGATTTTATGGAGGCCGCCAAGCTCGACCCGCGCAACGCCGGCCTGATGACGACGATCGGCGGGGAAACGCTGCTGAACATGCGACGCTACGCCGATGCGCACGACTGGTTGAGCCGATCGCTCGCGATCGCGCCGGGCGATGGCCTGGCGCTGTCATATCAGGCCGCGACGTTTCAATCCGAAGGACGACTGCCCGAGGCCGCCGCCGTGGTCGATTCGATGCCGCTGGCCGGCATGGACGGCGGACTGCTCGCGATCCGCATCTACCAGCGTTTGCTCGAGCGCAATTACAAGGCCGCGATCGCGGAAGTCGAGCCGGCGTTGCGGCAACCCGAAGACGCGTTGAACGGATTCGGGCCGCAATTGCGCGCGCTGCTCGGCAAGGCGCAACGCTGGTCCGGCGACACCGCCGCGGCCGACGCGACGTTTCACGCGTTGATCGACGACCTCACGCCGCGGGCCGCCCGGGTCGACGACACATTCATGCCGGTAACGCTTGCGATTGCCCAGGCCTATGTGGGCGAAGCCGACGCGGCGCGCGCCCAGGCGCAGCGCGCGGTTACGCTGTATGCCAATGACGCGAATTTGATCCCCAACGCAGAAGTCGGCCTCGCCGAAGTTTTGCTGGTGCTCGGCGATCGCGATGCAGCGATCGCACACTTGCAAATGCAAGCGCGCGGCACGAACAGCATTGTCACGCCGGCGCTCTTGCGTCTCGATCCCATTTGGGATGCGTTGCGCAGTGATCCGCGCTTCCAGGCATTGCTTGCCGGAAAATAGCGCATGGTTTCCCAGCCGAACGCAAGCGCCGCAATGTCCCGCACGATCGTGTGTGCCTAAGGGGCGGTCGTGAATCAGTGCCCGGCGTGTTCTGCAGCAGTGGGGCAAGGCAGCCAATTCTGTGCGAACTGCGGTGCGGCGCTGGCTGCCGTACGCCCGACTACGCCGCTGTCGCCAACGACGCCGGTCGCGGCGCCCGAGGGTGTACGCACGCCGCGCCCGAACAACGACGGCGACGCGCGCTTCCTGCCGGGCGCGATGCTGCATGAGCGTTATCGCATCATTGCCTTGCTCGGCCGCGGCGGCATGGGCGAGGTCTACCGAGCCGACGACATCAAGCTCGGCCAACCCGTTGCGTTGAAGTTTCTGCCCGAGTCACTCGCGCGCGATGCGGATGCGCGCGAGCGCTTCTTTGCCGAAGTGCGCATCGGTCGCCAGGTATCGCATCCGAACGTGTGCCGTCTCTACGACGTGATCGAAGTCGACGGTCACTTGTGCTTGTCGATGGAATACGTCGACGGCGAGGACCTCGCGGCATTGCTCAAGCGCATTGGCCGTTTGCCGGCCGACAAAGCGGTGGATTTCGCGCGCGATGTCACGGCGGGACTCGCCGCCGCGCATGACAAAGGCGTGATCCATCGCGATCTGAAACCCGCCAACATCATGATCGACGGCAAAGGCCGCGCGCGCATCACCGACTTCGGCATCGCGGCGCTGGCTGACGACGCTGCGCACGCCGGATTCGCCGGCACGCCGGCGTACATGGCGCCGGAACAGCTCGACGGCGCTCCGGCATCGGTGCGTACAGACCTGTATGCGTTGGGTGCAGTGTTGTACGAAGCGTTCACCGGCAAGCGTTTGTTCGAGACCTCTTCGATCGAGCAGCTCAAGGCGCTGCACGCCAACACCGTGCCGCCGAGCCTGTCGAGCAGTGCACGCGATATTCCGCCGGCGGTCGAGGAATTGGTGCGGCGCTGCCTGGCGCGCGATGCGAACGCCCGCCCGCCATCCGCGCTTGCGGTGATGGCGGCGCTGCCCGGCGGTGATCCGTTGCAGGCCGCGATTGCCGCCGGCGAAACGCCAACACCGGCGATGGTCGCGGCGGCGGGAAAAGTTGGTGATTTGTCCGTTGTCGCCGCGTGGGGTTTGCTGCTGGCATCGCTGGCCGGATTGATCCTGCTCGCCGCGCTGGCGGCGCGCACTACCATGATCGGCCGCTTGCATCCGGAGCTGTCGCTGGAGCTGCTCAACGCGAAGGCCGAGCAGGTTCTGACGATGTTTGGATATCCATCGCCGCCAGTCGATCACGCTGCAACATTCGCATTCGACCAGGATTATCTGCGCGCGCAGACAGCCGATGACCACGTCGCGTCATTGCCAACTCCGGAGTCTGCTCGCCCCGGACCGCTGCTGTTTGAATATCGCGGAGCGCAGCAGCCGCTGGTGGCCAAGCGGGCCGCTGAATTGTTGTTCTCACCGGGCGAAGTAGGGCGCGTGCTCGACAATGATCCGCCGCTGAGTAGACCCGGGATGACGCGTGTGACACTGGATCGGCACGGGCAACTCACCGAGTTCATCGGCGTTCCGCCGGACCGAGAGGACGCGGAGGCGACGCATGCAATCGATTGGAATGCCGCGCTCAGCTCGGCAGGCTTGGATGCGGCACACTTGCAGCCCAGTAAGTCGACGTGGACTGCTCCGGTCGACACCGACTCCAAACAGGCCTGGGATGGCACATACGCCGATCAGCCGGATGTCCCTTTGCATGTCGAAGCGGCAGCTTATCGCGGCAAACCGGTATGGTTCGCGGTGATCGGGTCCTGGCATCAACCACATGACCCGTCCTTTCAGGTGCTTGCAAGCAAGAATCTGAGTTTGGTCCTATGGGCCATGCTCATCATTGGCTCTGCACTGATGATCGCGATTGTTGTAATGGCATCGCGAAATCTGCGCCTGGGTCGCGGCGATCGCAGGGGCGCGTTCCGGCTCGGCGTTGTTGTGTACACGAGTCTGGCCGCGGCACTGTTGTTGCGCGCTGACCATGCGCCGTTGATTGCCGATGAAGTCTCTCTGCTTATGAATATCGCCGTGCAGGCAACCTTTTTTGGCGTGGACGCCTGGTTGTTGTACATCGCGTTCGAGCCCTACGCGCGGCGACGTTGGCCGCACCTGATGATTTCCTGGAGCCGGTTGCTCGCCGGACGTTTTGCGGACCCGCTGGTCGCACGCGATCTGACGCTCGGCGTACTCGGCGGAATGTCGATGGTACTGGTCGTGCACCTCGCCATTGCGGTGCCTTCCTTTATAGGCCACATCCAACGCCCGCCGATCGCTGTGACCATATCGACCCTGACCGCGAACAAGCATGTGGCGTTCGTATTCCTGGGCTCAGTGTTCGTCAGCAGCACGCTCGGCATCATGGGCCTTGCCTTGATGTTCATGTTCGGGCGCGTCTTGCGTGTTCCGCTGCTCACGCACGTTGCCATGTTTGCATTCTTCTATTTGGTCCTCACCGGAACAACTCCGCAACTGTCGCAATGGTCGTCCGAAGGCCTGGTATTCACCGCCATCTGGTACGGATTGATGGTCCGGACTGGAGTTCTCGCGGCCGCCGCTGGCTACTATGTCATGCAGACGCTTCTCGCCATGCCGCTGACCCTGGACATGCACGCGTGGTACGCAGAACGCACTGTGATTGTGTTCGTCTTGTTCGGCGCGCTATTGATCTACGCGTTTCATAGATCGCTCGGCGGCAAGTCGCCGTTCGGCGCGGCATTTTCCGAGCACGATGATGCGTAGCTGCCAGTCGTCAAAACCGGCGGGTTGATCGGCAACATAGGCTAGACTGCACCGCGACGTGCGGCAAAACAGGGTGGGCACGGTGGGGGAATTCGTTGAACACCTCAAACAGCGCAAGCTCGTGCAATGGGCGCTGGCGTATCTCGCCGGCGCGTTCGCGCTGCTGCAGGGAATCGACATCGTTGCGCAGCGCTTTTCGTGGCCGGAGCAGGCCGAACGTTTTCTGATCATCGCGCTGGCGGTCGGCTTCTTCGTCACGCTGGTGCTGGCGTGGTATCACGGCGAACGCGGCGTGCAGCGCGTTACCGGCACGGAGTTGTTCATCCTTGCGCTGGTATTGGCGATGGGCGGTGGATTGCTTTGGCGAGTCGAGCGCATGGCGTCCACCGGCGCGGCAGCACCGGTTCTCGCGCCGGGCGCACAGATCCCGGACAAATCCATCGCCGTACTGCCGCTTACCAACGAAAGTGGCGAGAAGGATCAGCAATATTTTTCCGATGGATTGTCCGAAGATCTGATCAGCGCGCTGTCGCAGTTCGCGGGATTGAAAGTGATCGGCCGCAACTCGTCGTTCCAGTTCCGCGACTCGAAATTGTCCAGCGCCGCGATCGGGCAGGCGCTTAGCGTCGCGCATTTGCTGGAAGGCTCGGTGCAACGCGCCGGCGACGTCGTGCGCATCAGCGCGACGTTGGTGAATGCCGCCGACGGCAGCACGTTGTGGTCGCAACACTACGACCGTCCCTACAAGGATCTGTTCGCGCTGCAGGACGATATCACCCAGGCGGTCGCGGATGCGTTGAAGGCCAAACTGCTCGACGGCGGCGGCGCGGTGGTACAGAACGAGCGTCCGCCGAGCGGCAATCTGGAAGCCTGGAACGCCTGGTCGCAAGGCCGCTTTCACGATGCCATGATCAATCCCGCGGATGCGCACGCAGCGATCGGGTTTTATGAGCAAGCCATCGCGCTCGATCCACGTTATGCGCGGGCGTATGCGAGTATGGCTCTGGAGTGGACGACTCTCGGCGGGACTTTCCTCAGCGGCGAAGAGCAGCGGCAGGCTTACGTCAAGGCGCGGGCGGCAGTGGATCAGGCGCTGCGACTGGACCCGACTGTGGCCGTCGCGCACGTCGCGCGCGGGCTGTTGCTGCAGTGGGGGGATTTCGATTGGACCGGCGCGCAAGCGGAATACCGGCGCGCTCTGGAACTCGCGCCGACCGATGCGGCCTCGCGGTTCAGTCTCGGGAGGTTGCTCGGCACGCTCGGCCATCCACAGCAGGCGATACCGATGATCCGGCAGGTCATCGCGACCGATCCACGCAATGGCGGCGCCTGGGGCTGGCTGGGCTGGGATCTCGCGGCTGTCGGCCATTTGGAGGAAGCGGAGCAAGCCGCACGCCAGGCCGTCGCCGTTGTGCCGGGCAGCCCGTTTATCGCCGCCGGCCTTGTCATCATCCAGATTCAGCGCGGCGAAAATGCCGCCGCGCTGTTGACCGCGCAAAAGATATCGCCCGACATTTGGCGCGACATCGCGCTCGCGTTTGCATTGCAGGGCGGCAACGATCGCGCCGCAGCGGATGCCGCGCTGAAGAATCTCGTCGAAAAATCTGCTGACGGCTCGGCATACCAGATCGCTGAAATTTACGCTTTGCGCAAAGATCCGGACAACATGTTCCAATGGCTCGACCACGCCTGGGACACCCGCGACTCAGGCATCGGCAGATTGCTTACCGATCCGTTCATCCTTCCTTACAAAGCCGATCCGCGTTTCGCTGCGTTTTGCCACAAAGTCGGCTTGCCTGCGACTACCGATGCCGTGGCGTTGCCATGACTGAATTTTTCGCCACCTTGAAGCAGCGCAAGATCGTGCAATGGGCGCTGGCCTACGTCGCTGCGGCATTTGCGTTGATTCAAGTGCTGGACGTCGTCGCGCAACGCTTCGGCTGGTCCGATTCGATCGAACGCGCACTCATCATCGCGCTCGCGATCGGTTTCTTCGTCACGATCGTGCTGGCCTGGTATCACGGTGAGCGCGGCGCGCAGCGTGCCAGCGGCATGGAGTTGCTGATCCTTGCTCTGTTGCTCACTATCGGCGGCGCGATTGCCTGGCGTTTCGCGCCGAGCGCACCGCCTTCCGTCGCGGCGCCGGCCGCATCGGCGTCGATCGCGGAAAAGTCCATCGCCGTGCTGCCGTTCGCCGATCTTTCGCCCGGCCACGACCAGGAATATTTCTCCGACGGAATGGCGGAGGAATTGTTGAACGCACTGGCCAAGGTCAAGGATCTCAAAGTCGCGGGCCGCACATCGTCGTTCTCGTTCAAGGGCAAGAACGACGACTTGCGCGCGATCGGCAAGGTGCTCGGCGTCGCCAATATCCTTGAAGGCTCGGTGCGCAAACAGGGCGAGAAAGTCCGCATTACCGCGCAGCTCATCCGCACCGACAACGATTTCCACCTGTGGTCGGAAACATACGATGGCGATCTTTCCGACGTGTTCGCACTGCAGGAGCGCATTGCGCGCGCGATCACGGAGAAACTCGCCGTCGTGCTCAACGGCGACTCCGCGCAACCACTGGTCAAGGTGGCGACGACGAACTCGGAAGCCTACGCGCTCTACCTGCAAGCCAGCGGAATCTTCAACCGCCGCGAGGGAGCGCGTTTTTCCGAGGCCATCGCCGAACTCGAACAGGCGCTGAAGCTCGATCCGAAATTCGCGCGCGCGCATGCGCGCCTCGCGGCAATTTATGCGCTCGAACCGATCTATGTGGTGGATGCAACCGAAGCTTCACGCGCGGCGACTGAACGTGAAGCGGCGCTCGCGAGCGCACTCGATCCGACACTGGCTGAACCGTACGCAGCGCTCGGCGCCATGTATGGTCTGGCGGGGCGCTGGACCGATGCACGCATTGCCAGCGATCGCTCGCTGGCGATCGATGCGGACGACGTGAACGTGGTGTTCTGGGCCGGCGTCGGCGCGATCAATTCGGGATACACAAAGCGCGGCTGCGAGTTGCTCGACCGCGTCCTGGCGAGCGAGCCGTTGTTGCCGAATGCGCTGTTGTGGCGCGGTATCGAATATGTTTACACAGGCGACCTGACGCGCGGCGAAACGTTGCTGCGGCGTGCCGCGGACGTCGGTCTCGCTCACGTCGGCATTGGTTTGCACATGGTCGAAGCCGCGCACGGGCGAACAGCAGAAGCGAAGCAGCAGCTCGCCAACGGATTGCATGCGCTCGCTGCCGGCCTCGCGGCGGATGCGCCGGCCGTTGTCGCGGCCGGGGTCTACGGCAATGCCGCCGAACATGCAGTGGCAGCCGCGCTGATCGAGCAAGTGGAGGCTGGGCAAAGCGGCCGGATTTCCGCGTTCGTTCCGTATTCGCTGCTGCAGCTTGGCGAATCCACGCGCGCGCTGAGCGTGGTGCAGCAGCAGTTGACCAGCAACGATGCCTTGTTCATGCATGTGATCTGGAGTCCGGCGCAGCGGGCGACGCGCGCATCGCCCGAATTCAAGGCGTTCACACGCAAGGTCGGCCTCGTCGATTTATGGGACCGCTACGGGCCGCCGGATGTCTGCAAGCGTCTCGCGCCGGGCGATTACGCCTGTGATTGACCTTCCGTGAACTTCTTCGCCGAACTGCGTCGCCGCAACGTCATCCGCATGGCGGGCTTGTACCTCCTCGGCGCGTGGCTGATCACGCAGGTGTCGAGCACGGTGCTGCCGATGTTCGGCGCGCCCGATTGGGTGCCGCGCAGCATCGTGATCCTGCTCGCTCTCGGCTTCGTGCCGGCGCTGCTGTTTGCCTGGGTGTTCGAGCTGACGCCGCAAGGCTTGAAGCGCGACGCCGAGGTGAAACCGGAGGAGTCGATTGCGCCGCAGACGGCGCGGCGCATGGATCGCATGATCATCGCCGTGCTGATTTGTGCACTTGTGTACTTTGCCGCAGACAAATTCGTGCTGGCGCCGCAACGCGTCGCGGCGCCGACGAGCACGGCGACTTCGCCAATCACGAGCGGCACGGCTGCATCGGCCAGATCCGACGTCGATCCGAAGTCGATTGCCGTTCTGCCATTCGCCAATCTGTCCGACGACAAGGCCAACGCCTATTTCGCCGACGGCATGCAGGACGAGATCCTCACCAAGCTCGCGAAGATCAGCGCGTTGCGCGTCGTCTCGCGCACCTCGACCCAGCATTATGCGAGCACGCCGGACAATCTGGCCGAGATCGCGCGTCAGCTCGGCGTGGCGAACATTCTCGAAGGCAGCGTGCAGAAGGCCGGCAACGCGGTGCACATCAACGTGCAGTTGATCGGCGCTGCGAGGGACGAGCATTTGTGGGCCGAAAGCTACAATCGCACGCTTGACGATATCTTCGGCGTCGAAGGTGAAGTCGCGCAGGCGGTCGCCGACGCGTTGAAGGCGACCCTCACTGGCGCCGAGCGGCAGGTCGTCAGCGCAAGCGGCACGGAAAATCCCAAGGCCTACGAGGCCTACTTGCGCGGTCGGGCCTTCGACAATTCGGCTTATTCGTTTGCGGGAACCGCGCGCGCCATCGACAGCTATCTCGAAGCGGTGCACGACGACCCGAAATACGCCCAGGCCTGGTCCGCGCTCACCGTGGCCATGAGCAATTTCTACCTCAACGGCTACGATGTGGACCGTTCCACGGCCAACGCCATCCGCGACGCGGCGGACACGGCGATGAGGCTGCAGCCGCAGCTCGCCGAAAGCCTGCTCGCGCGCGGGGCATATCTGTATCGCGTGCAGCGCGACTTCCCGGCGGCGCTGGCGGCCTACGAGCAGGCGCTGGCGCTGCAACCGGGCGACATCAACATCATCTCCGAACTGTTCTTCCTCGAGCGGCGCATGGGGCGGTGGGACGAAGCAATCGCCCACTACCGCGAAGCGATCGCGCGTGAACCGCGCAACGTCTCGATTCGCGTGCAAGGTGCGTGCGAGATCTTCTTCCGCCTGCGCCGCTTCGACGAGGCGCGCGAATTGCTCGAGCAGGCGCTGAAGATCGCGCCGGACGACACCCAATCACGCGCGGGCCTGGCGCAGATCGAAATGCGCCTAGGACACCTCGACGCAGCCGAAGCGTGGCTTGTGCGCGTCCCGAGCGATCTGCGCGAGTACTACGAAGCTGACGCGCGCATGCTGCTGTTGATGCTGCGGCGTGACTATGCAGGACTGGAAGCATTCATCCGCCCGGTCGCGCAACGCGCGGACGCTGCGCTTTCCGGCGAGGAAATCGTCGGGCTGATCCATCTTGGCTTCGCGCAACGCGCTGGTGGTCATGCCGACCGTGCGCGCGCGACGTTTGCGCGGCTGGCAGGAGTGCTCGACAAGGTTCCCGGTGGAATCGACCACGTGACCGAGACCGGTTCGAGCAGTCCGCTCGTGTACGCTGGCCTCGGCGATTGGACGAAGGCGATCGCTGCCGCGCTGCACCAGATCGAATTCAACCGCAACGACGTGCTGTCCGGCGCGATAGCAAAGATCACGCTCGCGCAAATCCAGGCGCAGAAGGGTGATCGCGACGCGGCGATCGCGTTGCTGCCGGAGCTGCTCGAGATTCCGGGCGGCCTCACGCCGGCGCTGCTTGCGCTCGACCCGATGTGGGATCCGATCCGCGACGATCCGCGCTTTATCGCATTCACGAAGCAGCCGGTCACCGAATACAAGGCGCCGGCGCGATGAGCTTTGTCGCCGAGCTCAGGCGCCGCAATGTCATCCGCATGGCCGGCTTGTATCTCGTCGGCGCGTGGCTGATCACGCAGGTGTCGAGCACGGTGCTGCCGACTTTCGATGTGCCGGGTTGGGTGCTGCGTGCGCTGATCATCGTGCTGGCGCTCGGCTTCGTGCCGG
>Ga0207657_10000611_pt1 | contig 37877 bp, 31 predicted proteins | sample KBSC33metaG_FD_184316 | JGI IMG/M metagenome (GOLD analysis project Ga0207657, IMG submission 184316) | Corn rhizosphere microbial communities from Kellogg Biological Station, Michigan, USA - KBS C3-3 metaG (SPAdes) (version 2) | ecosystem: Host-associated > Plants > Roots > Rhizosphere > Soil ... | reverse complement strand
GCGCAGAAACGGACGCCCGTTAGCCTCGTACCATTCCCAGGCGTTTTCGCCATCGAGAATGATCGGCACCAAACATTCGCGTCCTTCGGTGTTTTGCCGAATGCGATCGAGAAAATGTCCAGCGGCCTCATGAGCGTTCATGCGAGAATATTCGAAGCCGATCAGATCACTGAGATAACGGTCACGAAAGACCATTCGCATTGCGTGCCCGTTTTGCTGCCAGTTGTAGGCGCGGTAAGTTACGTCCGCTCCCGCATCGCGGTTGAGGGTGCGCGCCAGGACACCGTTGTCACTAGCGGCCCACGTGAATCCGGCATGAGCCGCGAGGGCCAGGGCCTCATCTGAAACCGAGCCTTCCGAGGGCCACAAGCCCACCGGAGCGACGCCCAGTTTGTCATAGATATAGCTACGGGCGCGATCCAATTGAACCCGGGCGTCGTCGGGATATGCGAAGCGCGGAGGCAGCGGAAGATTGGGGCTCGAAACGGCGCCAATATCGGAATCGCAGATCAGCGGCAGGATGGGATGGTAGAAGGGCGTAGTAGAAATTTCGATCTGTCCGCGCGCGCCGAATTCGCGATAAACCGGCAGTACGCGCGCCAGCGCTTCCCGCTGTGTGCGGGCGATCATTCTCTGATCAGCCAGCGAGAAGCCGCGGCCCTTGCCGACGAGAGCGATCAATTCCGGGTCGCGCGCCAGCAAGTCCTCATCCAACCAGGCCACGAGATGGAAGATTTGGAGATCGCGAAGATCCTGCGGCGAGAACGTCTCCTTGCGTTCCCGCTTGCCGTACAACTCAAGATAGCGAGGATAGCGGGAAATCAGCCGGTCGAAGTTCGCCTGAAAGAAATACTTTAGAACGAAGTTGCGCTGCGCCTCGCTCAGATCTTCGGCGCGCGCCAGGGCACAATCCAGAAACGGATCGGAAGCCTTGCCGGACGCGTATTCCTCTATCTGCGCGACCATCGATGGGACCAGGTTGAAGGTCTGGTGGATGGCGGGAAAGTCGGCCAGGATCTCAACCATGCCTGCGTAGTCCTTCGTGGCGTGAAGCCGGGTCCACGGCAGTTTGTATTCGCCGCTCCATAGATCTTTATAGAACGGTTGGTGCATGTGCCAGAGGAAGCAGACGGTGGTCATCGGTCCTTTCGGGTCAGTTGAAGTCAATTCAATCCTTGCGAGTCATAGGATGCAGCCCAAGCAGGGCTTCGACGCGCCGCAAGTCTCCCACCACGATTTCCGTCTTCGCAGCAAAGCGGCTCTTGGCGACGGCGCTCTTGAGCGATGCCAGGGCTTCGTCGCTTGAAATCTGCACGAGGATCAGGCGGGGCATCACGCCGCTGGCATCGAACTGTTTCAGATCTTCGGGAAAGGCCGAGGCGTCCGGCTTGGTGAAAGCTCTGGCCGCAGGATCGATGGCTTTCCCATCGCGAACAAACACGCCATAATCGCGAACGCTGAGTCCGGCCGCAAGCGCATTTGTCCACAGATAGCCCGCGGGCGGAATATTGGCTGGGTCGCCAATGTTGAAATTTGGACGGCCACCGAGTTTTACCGTGTAATCAGGTGCGACCCCTCCGATGGCGCGCATCAACGGCTCGGGCAGTGTATCGCGGACCACATAGATGACATGTTCGGCAGGCGCGAGATCCAGAGGTGGCGTATCGGCCACCGGCCTGAAGGTTTCGCCCAGCGTGTCTACCGTGTTGCCGCGCGCGTTGGCAACCCACACGCGGTCTCCGCTAGTGCGCACCGCGGCAGGATAGGCGCCGGCGGGCAGGAACCCCTCGACCACGCCGCGGACGTCGGAGACATCCACCGACGCGACTACATCCGCATCCGAGCACGCGACGTATAAGTGCTTCTGATCTGCCGAGAGCGCGAGTGCGCTGGGTGTCATGCCGAGCGGAGAGAGCGGAGCAGGCGCGACATGGATCGTCTCAATGAGATTCATGGTCTTGTTGTCGCCAATCCCCACGGTGAACACTTCATTGGTATTTGCCGCGGCGACAAACAGGCGATACTTCGAGTTCGACGTGGCTGGTGCGTCGGGCGACTGCGGCTGGTAGCTGCTCAAGACCATGTCGGTAGGATGCGAGCCCAGGCGAATGCGTCCAATCTCTTCTCCGTTGACGGTGTTGTATTGATACACGGATGCGTCGGCCCAACTGGAGACGAAATAGGAACGGCCGTCAGGATGGAACAGAATGCGGTAGGGGCGGCGGCCAGTCTTAAAGCGATCAATCACGCGGGCCGATTGTGGATTGATCACGATAATGGCGTTGGCTAGGAGGTCCGCCGCGTAGACCAAATGGCCGTCGGGCGAGAGCGCAACATCACCTATAAAATCGCCGGCTTTCATTTCGCGCACTAGCTTCAGTTCGCCTTGCGCGTAGCTGAATTCGTAGACTACGCCGCGCGATCCGCCTCCGGCGTAAACCATTTTGCCGTTGGGAGAGAAGGTGAGGCCGAGCCACGCGTCAGGCAGCGGAAGCTCGGCTCCGTTCACTACGCTGATCGACGCTTTTGCGCCGCCGCTTAAAACCAGCACGCGGCCATCCGGCGCCACCGCCAGGGACATCGGGAAATCAAGAGCGAACGAGCTCAGCGCAGCCGCCAGAAACAGTGCGAATTTCATCCTGAAAACCTTTGAGCGATGGGCATCCGGCGGCCGACGCCGAAGGCCTTAGTTGTCACTTTTAATCCGGGGGCCGCCTGCTGGCGCTTGTATTCATTGCGATCCACTTTGTTGACGATGTCCTGCACCAGCTCAAGCGGAAGGTTCAGGCTGGATGCAATCTCGCGCGGAGTGCGGTATTGCTCGACATACGCTTCGAGAATCGGGTCCAGCACATCGTAAGGGGGCAGGGAATCGGTATCCTTTTGATTGGGGCGAAGCTCGGCGGAAGGTGGCTTGGCAAACACGCTCTCGGGAATGGCTCCGTTGTGGCGTTGGCTACCCAGGCGGGCCAGCTTGTACACCAGCGTTTTAGGCACGTCGCTGATGACGGCCAAGCCGCCGCACATATCGCCATAGAGCGTGCAGTAACCCACCGCGAGCTCACTTTTGTTGCCGGTGGTGAGCACCATGGCTCCGGTTTTATTGGAAAGCGCCATCAGAGTAACTCCGCGCAGACGCGACTGCAGGTTTTCCTCAGTGACTCCGGGCGCGGTTCCTTGAAACAGAGGAGCCAGCTCCTGTTCGAAACGTTCATAGGCTCCGGTGATCGATACGATTTCGAAGCGGATGCCGAGTTTTTCCGCCATCGCGCGGGCGTCGGTCACACTGGATGCGGAAGAATAAGGTCCCGGCATCCCCACGCCGGTGACGTTATCTTTACCGACAGCATCAACTGCAATCACGGCGGTGAGCGCCGAGTCGATACCACCGCTCAAGCCGATCAGAACTTTTGAAAAACCGCACTTGCGGATGTAGTCGCGCGTCCCCAGTACCAGCGCCTGATAGGCGGCCGAGCATTCGTCGGAGAGGTCCTCATTGCGATCGCCGGTTCCGGCATCCAGGTCGCAGAGGATCAGGTCTTCTTCAAAGGTCCGCGCCGCGGCGATCACGTCCCCCGCACTGTTCATGGCGAAGCTGGTGCCATCAAAAACCAACTGATCGTTGCCGCCCACCTGGTTCACGTAGATGACGGGTTTCGCATAGCGCCGCGCCGCAGCACGATAAATACTACGGCGAATTGCACGTTTCCCCAGGCTGTAGGGCGAGGCATTGATGCAGATGAGCATCTGCGCGCCGGCTTCGAACAATTCCTCCACCGGGTCACGCTGGTAGAGGCGTTCCTTCCAAAAACGGCGGTCGTTCCAGGCATCCTCGCAGATCGTAAGCGCCACCGGAGTGCCGCGCAGCGTGCACAGATATTCGCGCTCGGCAGGACGGAAGTAGCGAGCTTCGTCGAACACATCGTAGTTGGGAAGCAGCATCTTACTCTGCCGGAAAACGACCTCCCCGCGCTCGATGAGAGCCGCGCGGTTCAGCGCCCGCTTGCCGGTTTCTGCCTCAGACCGCCCCACATAACCGCAAATGACGCTCAGGCCCAGGTCCGCTGTTTCGCGAGCCAGGCGATCCAGTTCCCGCTCGCAGCCTTCAAGGAACGCAGGTTTCTCGACTAAATCGCGAGGGGGGTAACCGGTAAGAGAGAGCTCGGGAAAGACCACGACTTCGGCGCCGCGAGCGGCCGCATCGCGCGACGCGCGGGTCATGCGGTCGACATTTCCGGCCAAGTCGCCGACCGTGGGATTCAGTTGCGCCAAGGCAATGCGCATGAAATACTATTGTAGCGGCAGGAGTGCTAGGGCTGATTCGAGGCGTCCACGTACTCGACGCCGGGGGGCGGGGTGAAGTGAAATAGAGAGTCCTGAAGCGCGGGATCCTTCTTTTCGTTTTCAAACGCGAACCGCAGCACGGAGTTGTCCTGATTTTTCACTTCCAGGCGGCGAATGGTATAGTCGGGCGCGGTGAGAAACGAAACTTCACTGTATGGCAATTTATCCGACTTCGGAATGGCCGTAATGAAGACGCCGCCGTCTTCGGCGTGCGCGCGAAACTCGCGGAAGTCTTTGTTGAAATCCAGGCGTCCCAATAGGAAAGCCAGGGGCGCGCGCATATCCTCCGTTTCTTTCAGCTTCATCTTCTCGGCGCGATTGTCCTGCGGCGTATAGGAAAAAATGAACTTCCCGTCGGAGATAAACAGCTTGCCGGCAGGCGCGGTGTACTGCCAGCGCATGCGGCCGGGTTTGCGCAGAAACAGGTCGCCCTTTTCGACGCGCGCACGGGCACCCTGCTGGTAGGTTTCGGTGAAGGAAAGCTGCAGGGTCTGGGTATGGTTGTAGTGGTCCTCGACGCCCTTGAGAATGCGGGGAACGTCGATATCGGCCGCGGCCGCCGCGCTGCTAAGGAGAGAGGCGCTCCAGAATCCAAGCACCGCGACTCTTGCGATAGCGCAGGCGATCATGCAGCCGGTTCGGGCCTTGCTGCCAGAATTCGATCTCATTGGGATGTACACAATACCCTCCCCAGTTTATGGGACGCGGCGGGCTATCGTTGGGATACTCCGCCTTGAGTTCGGCAAAGCGGTCTTCGAGCGCGGCGCGCGACGGAATTACAGAACTTTGCCGTGAAGCTAGCGCCGCGACGCGGCTTGCGTGCAGACGGGTGGCGAAATATGCGTTCGATTCAGCGGCGGGAAGCTTCGATACACGCCCAGTAATGCGCACCTGGCGGTTGACTTCGCGCCAGTAAAATACCAACGCCGCATGCCGATTCGTTGCCAACTCCCGTCCTTTTCGGCTCCCGTAGTTGGTGAAGAACAGGAAGCCGCGCTCATCGATTCCCTTGAGCAGGACCATACGCGCAGACGGGCGACCGCTGGGTGTGCTCGTCGCGAGCGTCATGGCGTTAGGTTCGGCCAGTCCGGCGCGTTTCACGGCGCGGAACCAGCGGTGAAACTGCTGAATGGGATCTGGATGGAAAGTGCGCTCGGAAAGACGCGGTGGCTGTGTCAACTTCCAGTTTAAGGGTCCACGTAACAAAAACCATCGGGTAAGCTAGAAGTGCAATGGAAAAAGTAAAGAAAACCGAAGAAGAGTGGCGCAAACAGTTGACTCCGGAGCAATATCATGTGGCTCGACAGAAGGGAACGGAGCCGGCTTTCACGGGGAGGTATTGGGATAACCACGACGACGGAACCTACCGCTGCGTGTGCTGCGGCGCTGAGCTGTTCGATAGCGCCGCCAAGTTTGAATCGGGTACGGGATGGCCCAGTTTCTCCGCACCGCTGGACCCCAGTAAAGTGCGCACGGAAACCGATACTAGTCATGGCATGCGGCGCGTAGAAGCCTTGTGTTCTCAATGCGATGCACACCTGGGGCATGTTTTCCCTGACGGCCCCCGCCCTACCGGGACGCGCTTCTGCATGAATTCGGCATCGCTCGATTTCAAAAAGAAAGACTAGTACTGGGGAACATAAAGTTCCGATGCGGGCGTGCCGATAACGCTGTTGAAGGACTGGTGTGCGAAGGTGACCGGCACCGGTTCGATCTTAAGGAGCGTGCTCGTGGATTTCTCTGGAGCCATTGTTAACGGACTTCTCACGATGGTCGGATACGTCGTGATCTTCCTTGGCGTTTACAAGGTGTTTCAGATCGCCACCGATATTCGTGAGATCAAAGATCTCATTGTGAGCCGGAGCCGCGTTCCGTCGGCCGCCGCGCCGTTTACGCCAGTTGGCGCGCCGCTGTTGACTTCTCAAGTCACGAAGGATCTAATCGCCGAGGATTCCGCCTCGGCTTATGCCGAGCACTTACTGCGCGCCGTGAACGCCGAATCGCAACGATCCGAGAACGCGCAACACGAAGTTCGTTAAGCGGGCCCCCGAAACGCCGCTGGGCGTATTTTCGCGACACCGTCCCCCGAACATTTGTTACACTGAAGTTTCCTGCTATGCGATTCGGCGTCGTCGTGTTCCCGGGCAGCAACTGCGATCACGACGCGTGGTACGCCGTTTCCCACAACTTAGGCCATTCCGCCGAATTCATTTGGCACGATTCTGCAACGCTGGGTGCTGTGGATGCTGTGATTCTCCCCGGCGGTTTCTCCTATGGCGATTACCTGCGCTGTGGCGCAATCGCCAAGTTTTCGCCGGTGATGTCGGCGGTGCGTGAGTTCGCCGAGAGCGGCGGCCTGGTCTTGGGCATCTGCAACGGATTCCAGGTATTGGTGGAAAGCGGCCTGCTCCCCGGCGCGTTGCTGCGCAATCGGGAACTCAAGTTCGTCTGCCGGCCGGTAACGCTTCGCGTCGAGACCACTGACACGCCGTTTACGTCCGCGGCCACCAAAGGCCAACGGATCACGCTTCCAGTAGCGCACGGCGACGGCTGCTACTTCGCCGACGACGCGACGCTCGCCATGCTGCGGCGCGAGGACCGCGTGGTGCTGCGATACGTGGATAACCCCAACGGTTCGCTCGATAACATCGCTGGTATTTGCAATGCAAAGCGCAACGTCATGGGGATGATGCCCCATCCCGAGCGCGCTGCCGACGCATTGCTGGGTTCGACCGATGGCAGAGTGATACTGGAATCCATGATCCATTCGTTGTCGGTTGCCGCCGCATGAGCGACCTGACGCCGTCCGAACTCGACAAGGTTCGGTCGATCCTGAAGCGCGAACCTAACGAGACCGAAACCGGTATCTTTACGGTAATGTGGAGCGAGCACTGCTCTTATAAGAGCTCGCGCATTCATCTGAAGAAGCTGCCGACCAAGGGCGATCGCGTACTGGTCGGCCCCGGCGAGAACGCGGGAATTATCGATATTGGCGACGGGTATGCCATCGCGTTCAAGATTGAGTCGCACAATCACCCCAGTTTTATCGAGCCTTTTCAGGGAGCGGCTACCGGCGTCGGCGGTATTCTGCGCGACATCTTCACCATGGGGGCGCGACCTCTCGCGGTGATGGATGCAATACGCTTCGGTCCGCTGGACGACCCCGAGTGGGGCGACCGCAACAAACGGATTCTCGAAGGCGTAGTCGGCGGCATCTCGCATTACGGCAATTGCTTTGGAGTGCCGACGGTGGGCGGTGAGACGGTTTTCGAATCCTGCTACAACGGCAATCCGCTGGTAAACGTATTTGCGCTGGGTGTGTTTCGCCACGATGAGATTTTCTTTGGGCGCGCCACCGGCATTGGGAATCCCGTGATTTACGTGGGCGCGAAGACGGGCCGCGATGGGATCAAGGGCGCATCCATGGCGTCCGCCGAATTCGACGAAGATTCGAAAGACAAGCGCCCCAATGTGCAAGTAGGCGACCCCTTCATGGAAAAGCTGCTGCTCGAAGCCTGCCTGGAGGCCATGCATACGGGCGCCGTCGTCGGCATTCAGGATATGGGCGCCGCGGGCCTGACCTGCTCCACATGTGAAATGGGCAGCCGTGCGGAGACTGGCATCGAATTTGATTTAGAACTGGTTCCCCAAAGGGAAACCGGCATGACTCCCTACGAGATCATGCTCTCCGAATCCCAGGAGCGTATGCTGCTGGTAGCGGAAAAGGGCCGCGAGGATGAGGTTTTCGCGGTTTTCAAGAAGTGGGGGCTGGATGCGGTCACCATCGGCGTGGTGACGAATGACGGCATGCTGCGGGTGAAAGACCACGGCAAGGTGGTAGCCGAAATTCCCAATCGCGAGCTCGCCGATGAAGCGCCGCTCTACGATCGCCCGCACAATGCCTTGCCTTATCGTCCTGCGCCCATGGACGCTCCCGCCGACTTTGCGCAGAAAGCCAGCCGCGACCTCAACGGCGATCTACTCGCGCTGGTTGGATCGGGCGACCTGTGCTCGAAGAGCTGGATCTGGCAGCAATACGATTACACGGTCCGCACCAATACCATTGCCGGTCCCGGCGGAGACGCCGCGATCATCCGCATTAAGGAGACCGGCACCAGCATAGCGATGTCGCTCGACGGCAATGGGCGCTACTGCGCGCTCGATCCGCGCGAGGGCGCGAAGCTGATGGTCGCCGAGTGTTGCCGCAATCTCTCGACCGTCGGCGCCACACCGGTGGCGGCGACTAACAATCTCAATTTCGGCAATCCCGAGCGGCCCGAAATCATGGCGCAGATCGTCGAAGCTGTTGAAGGTATCAGCGAGGCCTGCCGTTACTTCGATACTCCGATCACCGGCGGGAACGTCAGCCTGTATAACGAAACGCTGGGCGATGCAATCTGGCCGACACCCGTAATGGGCATAGTCGGATTGATGAAGACCGCGGAGCCAGTGACCATTCCGTTCAAGCGGCAGGGCCGCACCGTGATGCTGCTGGGAGGTTTGGGCGCGTGCGACGCCACGCACTTCGGCGGAACGCAATATGCAAAGGTTGTTTTAGACAAAATGTGGGGTCTCCCGCCCGCGCTCGATATGGGTTACGAAAAACGAGTGCAGGCTGCCGTCCGCGAGATCATCAACGAAGGCCACGCCGAGTCGGCGCATGATGTGAGCGATGGCGGCCTGGCGGTGGCGTTGGCGGAGTGCGCGGTGAACGGCATTGGCGCGTCGGTGGAAATTACGACGGATCTGCGGCCGGAGGTTGCCTTGTTCCACGAAGGTCCATCGCGCATTTTAGTTTCGACCGCCGTGCCCGAGAGGCTGGAAGAAATCGCCCGCAAGCACAACGTGGAAGCACTGCGCATCGGCGTTACAATGAATACAGGGTTGCGGATAGGAGACGGCTCCGTGGCCTGGATCAATTCGCCCGTGGACCGTCTCAAGCAGGTTTGGGAGAATGCGCTGGCCGAGCAGCTGGCACCCGTACATGTTTGATAAATTCCACGACGAATGCGGCGTGTTTGCCATCTACGGCCATCCGGAGGCTGCCAATCTCGCTTACTTGGGCTTATACGCGATGCAGCACCGTGGCCAGGAGAGCGCCGGCATTGCATCGAGCGACGGCCGTCACATTCACAATCACAAGAGCATGGGCCATGTGGCCGACATCTTCACGCCGGAAGTTCTGGGAACTTTACCGGGTGAGTTAGCCATTGGGCACACGCGCTATTCGACGGCCGGCGACACGGTGCTGCTGAACGCCCAGCCTTTTTCCGTGGCTTGCAATAAGGGTCAAGTCGCGGTGGCGCACAACGGCAATATCACGAACGCAGCCGAGTTGCGGCGCGATCTGGAACGCGAAGGCTCCATCTTCCAGGCTTCCAGCGATACCGAAGTGATCCTCCACCTGGTGGCGCGATCGCGTGAGCGAACGCTGCCGGGCGCGTTGCGCGAGGCGTTGCTGCAACTGGAAGGCGCGTTCTCGCTGGTGTTTCTGGCGGAAGACCGCATCATCATCGCGCGCGATCCCCATGGATTCCGGCCGCTGGCGTTCGGGCAGATGGAACTGTCGGGTGGTTCAGTCTGTTACGTATTTGCCTCTGAGACCTGCGCGTTCGATCTGATCAATGCCGTCTACCTGGGCGATGTGGAGCCGGGCGAGATGGTGATTGTAAGCAAGGACGGCATGACGCGGGAACGCTATGCCCCGGTCCGCGCTCATTCGCATTGTGTGTTCGAACACGTTTATTTTTCGCGGCCGGATTCGTTTGTCTTCGGCCGTCCGGTTGAAGAATCGCGCGAGCAGTTGGGACGGTTGCTGGCTCGAGAACATGGGGTGGACGCCGATATCGTGGTTCCGGTGCCGGATTCCGGGGTCGCGGCGGCGCTGGGTTACTCCTCGGAATCCGGAATACCGTTCCGCCAGGCGCTGATTCGGAATCATTACGTCGGCCGTACGTTCATTGAGCCTTCGCAGGCCATCCGCGATTTCGGAGTGAAGCTGAAGCTCAACCCGGTTCGCCACCTGCTCGAAGGCAAGCGCGTGGTCTTAGTGGACGATTCGTTGGTGCGCGGGACTACCAGCCGTAAAATCGTCCGCATGGTGCGCGGAGCGGGTGCTCGTGAAGTGCATCTGCGCATTTCCTGTCCGCCCACGATTTCGCCCTGTTTTTACGGCGTGGATACGCCCAGCGTGGCCGAGTTGATTGCCGCCAACAATACGGTGGAAGAGATCCGGCGCTTTGTCGAAGCCGACTCGCTTGGCTATCTGTCGATCGGCGGCCTGCGCGAGGCTGTCGCCGACCGCAACCACGATTATTGCTATGCCTGTTACACGGGCGACTATCCTACCGAACTGGTGAACATCCAAGAATTGATGACCGCCAAGGACCGGCGAGGCTAGGCCCTCAGTCCCGCCGCCGTCGGGCCAGCCTGATTCGCGCGCCAATCAGCCCTGCGATGAGGCGGGCCACCGAGTGGTCTAACTCACAAGGCGGCTTCACCTCGGTCGTCATTGCGGATGCGAATGGCTTCGGCCACGTCGAACACGAAAATCTTGCCGTCGCCGATTTTGCCGGAGCGCGCAGCATCCGCCAGGGCCTTGATGACCTCGTTGGCCCTGGCCGACGGCACCACTAGTTCGAGCTTCACTTTCGGCAGAAGATCCACCTGGTACTCCATGCCGCGATAGACTTCCTTGTGCCCCTTTTGGCGGCCGTGGCCGCGAACCTCAGTGATGGTCATCCCATCGATGCCGATTTGCTTGAGAGCTTCTTTCACTTCTTCGATCTTGTGCGGCTGGATGATGGCTTCAATCTTTTTCATGGTGTTCTCCTGGTACGTCGTTTACGCCTCGAAGTTATAGCCTTCCTCGCCGTGCATACTGAGATCCAGTCCTTCAATTTCGGACTGCTCATCGGCGCGCACGCCCGTCACCGCATCGCATATCTTGAGGATAATCCACGTTCCGACGATTGCTAGTCCCCAGGCGATCAGGGCTCCGATCAGATTGTTGATTACTTGTCCCGGGTTGCCGTCGATGAGCCCCATGGGTTTGCCCATGCGTAGGTCGTTAATCTCTTTGGTGGCGAAAACGCCCGTGAGGATCGCTCCCACCGTTCCGCCGATGCCATGGACACCGAAAGCATCCAGAGCGTCATCATAGCCGAACTTGCTCTTGACCACGCTGACCATGAAGTAGCAGACCACGCCCGCGATCAGCCCGATCAACATGGCGGGCATGGGTGTCACAAATCCCGATGCAGGCGTAATCGCGACTAACCCCGCAACCGCCCCGGAAATGCCGCCCAGCATACTCGGTTTGCCGTTCCTGAGCCATTCGACAAGCAGCCAGCCCAGCGCTGCAGCAGCGGTTGCAAAGTGGGTAGCGACGAAGGCGCTGGTGGCGAGCGATGACGCCGCCAGCGCGCTGCCGGCGTTGAAGCCGAACCATCCTACCCACAGCAAGCATGCGCCCACCGTACTCAGCACCAAGCTATGAGGGCGCATGGGGTCGCTACCGTAGCCTTTTCGTTTTCCCAGATACAAAGCACACACCAGCGCCGAAACGCCGGATGTAATGTGGACGACCGTCCCGCCGGCGAAATCGAAGGTAGAGACTCGACCCCAGGTCGCGCCGAGGAATCCATTTTTGCCCCACACCATGTGCGCCATCGGGAGATAAACAAACAGCGTCCACAGGACCGTAAACAGCAGCATGCCGGAAAACTTCATCCGCTCCGCAAACGCCCCGGAGATCAGAGCCGGCGTGATAATGGCAAACATCAACTGATAAATCATGAAGGTGCCCTGGGGTATGGTTGACGCGTAGTCGGCATTGGGATCGGCGCCGACGCCGTGCAAAAACAAATATTGCATGCCGCCGATAAAGGAATTGCCATCGCCGAAGGCGATGCTATAGCCCACTACGGCCCACAGAACGCTGACTACGGCCATCAGCACGAAACTATGCATCATCGTGCTGAGAACGTTTTTAGTGCGCACCAGGCCGCCGTAAAACAAGGCCAAACCCGGCCCGGTCATCATTAACACCAGGGCGGCACTGGTGAGCATCCAGGCGTTATCGCCGGCTGATTGAGCGGACTTGGTTGCCCTCTCCAGGTCGGCAAGACGTTTATCTAGGTCAGCGGCGGGTTGAGCCGCAGCGAAGGTGCAAAAAGAGAGGAAAAACAGTGACAACCTGGTCATAAAACGCTCCGTGGCGTGAAATAGCAACTTGGCTAGTATAACGACGTCCTGACCTAGACTGCCTACAAACCTTTTGATGGTAGCAATCAAAAATTTCTATTGATCGACCATTTCAGAGCCTTCCGGCCGGACTTAGTACAATCGTGCTTGATGGCAATGCCTCGCTGGTTGTTGCTGGTGCCTTTGGCGGGTGCTGTTTTGAGCGCTCATGAGCCGGCGCGCGCGCGTCATGGCATGGTGGTCGCCGACGAACCTCTGGCGGCAGATGTGGGTGTGGCGGTGCTGAAGAGCGGCGGCAATGCGGTGGACGCCGCGGTAGCCGTCGGCTTCGCGCTGGCGGTGACGCACCCTTACGCCGGAAACCTCGGCGGTGGCGGGTTCATGCTGGTGCGTTTCGCCGACGGCCGTTCCACGTTCATCGACTTTCGCGAGCGCGCGCCCGGAAAAGCCAGCCGCGACATGTACCTTGACGCGCAGGGCAATCCGAACCAAGACTCGGTCGACGGCTGGCGCTCGGCGGGAGTCCCCGGCAGTGTTCGGGGCTTCGAACTTGCGCAATCCAAATATGGCAGTCAAAAATGGGATGCACTGATCGCACCCGCAATCGAGCTGGCGACGAAGGGTTACGTACTTTCCTACAAATCGGCCGAACTCCTGCGTAGCGCGCACAACCTTTCCGAGGATCCCGAATCGAAGCGCATCTTTCAGAAGGGCGGCTCGTTTTATGATGCCGGCGACGTATTCGTGCAACCCGAACTGGCGGCCACCCTCAAGCGCATTGCCGCCTCCGGCGCGCGGGGATTTTACGAAGGCGAAATCGCGCGCCGTCTGGTGTCGGAAATGGCAACGCATGGCGGGCTCCTCACTCTTGCCGACCTGCAGGGCTATCGCGCAGTTGAACGGACGCCGCTGAGCGGATCCTATCGCGGCTTGACTATACTCACGGCTCCGTTGCCCAGTTCCGGGGGCATCGGGATTTTGCAGATGCTGGGGATGCTCGAAGGCAGTGGTTACGGGAAAGCCGGACCCGGCGCCGCCGCAACGATCCATTACACCGCCGAGGTCATGCGCCGTTATTTCGCCGACCGCAGTCAATATCTTGGGGACTCCGACTTCGTCAAGGTTCCCGTGAAAGGATTGCTCGATCCAGCCTATATTCGCGAGCGGCGCGCGTCGATCAACCCAGATCAGGCCACCCCCAGCGATCAACTGAATCCCGGTAAACCCGCTGGACGGGAAGGCACCGAGACCACTCACTATTCGATTGTCGACGCGTCCGGGAATGCCGTTGCGGTGACTTACACGCTAAACAACGGCTACGGCAGCGGAGTCACCGTTCCTGGTTTGGGCTTCCTGCTCAACGACGAGATGGATGATTTTACCGCCAAACCAAATGTGCCGAATATGTTTGGACTGATGCAAGGCGAGGCCAACGCCATCGAGCCCGGCAAGCGGCCGCTTTCCGCAATGACTCCCACCATCGTAGTCCGCGACGGCAAGCCTTTCATGGTTCTCGGCGCACCGGGCGGTCCGCGCATTATTACCGCGGTTTTGCAGGTGCTGCTCAACGTGATCGACTTCCGCATGAACATCCAGGACGCCGTCAATGCGCCCCGCTTCCACCATCAATGGAAACCCGACAAGCTGTATCTGGAAGCCGGCATCTCGCCTGACACCGTGGCGCTGCTCGAGGATATGGGGCACCAAGTGGACTACTCGCCAGGTGTGGTGCTGGCGCGTGTCAATGCTATCCTCAGCGACGGCGGCTGGCTGCAGGGCGCGGCCGATACCCGCTGGGTCGGCAAAGCTGCGGGATACTAGAGCTTCAGCCTCATGCAACGCGCTCTCTCGACCTACCTTCTGGTCAACCATCGTCTCAGCAACGTTTTGCTGGAGCGAATTTGGGAGGCCGGCATTCCGCTGGTAGAAATCTTTTGCGCACGCCAGCATTTGGATTATCACAACCGCGCGCAAGTCGCGGAACTGGCTCACTGGTTTCGGGAATCCGAGCTTAAACTCCATTCGCTGCATTCGCCCCTGCACACCGACGAGTACGCCGGACGCTCCGGTCCGCAGGCGGTGATCAACATCACCGAGCCGGTGAAAAGCAAACGCATCCCAATGTTGGATGAAATCAAGCGTGCGCTGGAGGTTGCCGAGACCATCCCGTTTCCTTACCTGATCCAGCACATCGGCGTCACCGGACAGGAGTACGACGAGCGTTATGTGGACGCGGCCTTCACCGCGCTTGAGGAAATCAGTTTGTTTGCGCGCCAGCGCGGGGTGGAAGTCCTGCTGGAAAATACGCCGAACGGCCTGGCGAGCGCCGAGCGTTTGCTGGTGTTTCTGAATACTACCCATTTGAACCTGAATGTCTGTCTGGACGTGGGTCACGCGCATATGAATGAGGGTGTCGAAAGCGCGTACCGCTCACTGAAAAACCGCATCCGCTCGACGCACGTGCACGACAATGATGGTGAGGAGGACTTGCACCTGTTTCCAACGCTCGCGCCGGGGCAGGGAAGTCCAAGACAGGGAAACATCGACTGGCGCCGCACCATGCAGCTTCTCCGCTCCGAGAAGGACCGCTATCCGCTGCTGTTGGAACTCCGTGAAGTGCCGGATATGGGACCGCCGTTCGATACGTTACGCAAGCTGTTTGACACGCTGGAAAATCTGACAACAAATGACGAATCCTGAACCCGGAGTGCCCAGAATCACGATCGCCAAGGCGGGACGGCATGTAGGGGAGTCCGTCGAAATCGCGGGCTGGCTTTACAATCTGCGTCGCAGTGGGAAAATCTGTTTTCCGCAAATGCGGGATGGAACCGGCATTCTGCAATGCGTCGCGGTGAAGAGTGCGCTGCCGGAGGAAACTTTCGAAGCCCTGAAGGATCTGACGCAGGAGTCCTCGCTCACCATCCGCGGAAAGATCCGGGCTGAAGCGCGCGCGCCCGGCGGCTACGAACTCGACGTCGAAAGCGCGCATATCCTGCAGCGCGTATCCGAAGACCGGCCGTATCCCATCACTCCCAAGGAACACGGAGTCGATTTCCTGATGGATCACCGCCACCTGTGGCTGCGCAGCCGCCGTCAGCATGCCGTTCTACTGGTGCGGCACGAGGTTATCAAGGCCATCCGTGAATATTTCGATTCTCACGGCTTCATCCTGGTGGACACGCCGATTTTCACTCCGGCGGCCTGCGAAGGTACCAGCACTCTGTTCGAAGTGAATTATTTCGACGAAGAAAAAGTGTATCTCGCGCAGTCAGGCCAGCTATATAACGAGGCCACCATCATGGCCTTCGGCAAGACCTACGCCTTTGGTCCTACTTTCCGCGCTGAAAAATCCAAGACCCGCCGCCACCTTACCGAATTCTGGATGGTGGAGCCTGAGATGGCGTACGCCGACCTGGAAGACGTCAAGCGCGTCGGAGAAGAGTTGATCGTTTCCGTCGTCGGCCGGGTGCTTGAAAATCGTAAGGAAGAACTAAAGACGCTGGAACGCGATGTCACCAAACTCGAAGCCATTCAGGCGCCGTTCCATCGTATGAGTTACGACGAAGCAGTGATCAAGCTCCAGTCCAAGGGCAGCGAGATTCAATGGGGCATCGACTTCGGCAATACTGACGAGACCCTGCTCACAGACGACCTCGACCGTCCGGTGATCGTGGATCGCTACCCGGCGAAAGTCAAAGCCTTCTATTTTCAGACTGCCGCGGACCGCCCGGAGGTGGCGCTCGGCGCCGACTTCATCGCTCCGGAGGGTTTCGGCGAAGTGATCGGCGGCGGCCAACGTATCCACGACCTGGACCTCCTTCTGCAGCGTTTGAAAGAACACAACCTGCCGGCCTCGGACTTCGAATGGTATCTGGATTTGCGCCGCTATGGCTCGGTTCCGCACGCCGGATTCGGCATGGGCGTCGAGCGATTCGTCGCCTGGATGTGCGGCCTGGAGCATATTAGAGAAACCATCGCCTTTCCGCGGATGCTGTACCGCACGCGGCCGTAGCCGACGTCATGAAGCAATCTCACATCGCCATCATCGGTGCGCCGATGGACTTGGGTGCGGGACGCCGCGGCGTCGATATGGGCCCGTCCGCGCTGCGCCTGGCCGGTCTCAACGAAAAACTCACTTCGCTGGGTTATGAAGTCGAGGATCTGGGAAATGTGCTGGTGGATCAGCCCGAGAGCCTTCCCGTCGGTAACCTTGGCGCCCGTTATCTTCCTCAGATCGCCCATACTTGCTCGCGGCTTGCGGAAATGGTGGAACGCGCGGCCGACAATGGACGCGTCCCAGTGGTGTTGGGGGGAGATCACTCGGTCGCGATCGGCACCGTTTCCGGCATGTCGCGCCACTTTCGCAAAGCTCAGCTCAAACTGGGCCTCATCTGGATCGACGCACACGCCGACATGAACACACCCTCGACCAGCCCCAGCGGCAATGTACATGGAATGCCTCTCGCATGCTGCATCGGCCTTGGGCCGCGCGAACTCACGCATATCGGTGGCCCAGCGCCTCAAGTCGAGCCGACGTCGGTGGCGCTCATCGGTCTGCGCAGCGTGGATGACGTCGAACGCTTCAACGTACGCGGCGCTGGGGTTCATCCTTTTACGATGCGCGACATCGATGAGCGCGGGCTCCCCGCCGTTATTCGGGAGGCTATCGAGGTGGTCAGCGCGGGCACCGCCGGTTTTCATCTATCGTTCGATATGGACGCCGTCGATCCACGAGAGGCCCCCGGTGTTGGGACGCCCGTGCCTGGCGGCATCACTTACCGCGAGGCGCACCTGTTGATGGAACTGGTCTGCGATAGCAGCCGCATGACTTCGCTCGAGATGGTGGAAGTGAACCCGGTACTGGATGAAGCCAATCGCACTGCGCTGCTGGCCGTGGAGCTTGCCACGAGCGCGTTGGGAAAACGAATCTTATGAAACTCCGGGTAACTGTACTCTGTGGGGGGCGCAGCGGTGAGCACGAAATTTCTCTGCGCTCCGCCGAATCCATCATCGCAGCCATGGACCCTAATCGCTATGAGGTCGAGCGTATTTTGATCACTCCGGAAGGCCGCTGGGAACCACGTGCCATATCGCCCGAGCCTGGCGGCAATCCGGGCATTGATGTGGTATTCCCTGTGCTCCACGGCACTTTTGGAGAAGACGGCACCGTGCAGGGGCTGCTCGAACTCGCCGGTCTGCCGTACGTCGGCGCGGGCGTGCTTGGCTCGGCAGTCGCTATGGACAAAGAGGTCACCAAACGACTGCTGCGTGAGCGCGGCTTGCCCGTGGCGGAGTTTGTTGTGCTGGCCCGCGGCCAATACGACCTGGACGAAATCTGTTCGCGTCTGCCGTTCCCGATGTTCGTCAAGCCCGCGAATCTCGGCTCGTCGGTGGGGATCTCGAAGGTGAAGACCCGCCAGGAACTGGCGCGTGCCCTGGAATTTGCCGGAGAGTTCGATCGTAAGATTCTAGTCGAGCGCGGCATCGCAGGACGCGAGTTCGAATGCTCCGTGCTCGGCAACCACGACCCGGTCGCAGCCGTGCCCTGCGAAATTCTGCCCTCGCGCGAGTTCTACGATTACGAGGACAAGTACCTGTTGGGCGCTTCGAAGACCGTGCTGCCGGCGGACCTGACGCCCGAGCAAACCCGCGAAGTCCAGCGTCTCGCTGTCGCCTGCTATCAAGCGGTGCACTGCGAGGGCATGGCGCGCGTGGATTTTCTGCTTGAAAGCGCCACCGGCAAATTCTATATCAACGAACCAAACACCATCCCGGGCTTTACGTCTATCAGCATGTATCCGAAAATGTGGGAAGCGGCGGGGTTGCCGTACACCGAGCTGATCAGCCGGTTGATCGATCTCGCGCTCGAACGCCATCGCGAGCGCGAAGCCACGCGCTTTCACAGGTAAGCATGCGTATCCTCGCAATGATCGCGTTGTTGATGCTGCCCGCCGCACTGCGGGCCGACGATGACCCCGCGGCGGGGCTCGCCGACGACATCAAGAAACTCCTGGATGTATTCACGATTCTGGATCAGCAGGCGGCCGACCCGGTTTCGCCCGACCAGGCCTTCTATCAGGGCGCCATCCCTGGCATGCTGCGTACGCTTGATCCACACTCGATCTTCTTCGATCCCGATCAGTTCCAGCAGCTCCAGCAGATGCAAAAGAGCGAATCCAAGGGCTTCGGCACCATCGTCAGCATCAACCCCGGGCAGGTAACGATTCTGCAAACCATGGAGGGCTCGCCTTCCGCGAAGTCAGGGCTCAGCGCCGGCGACGAGATTCTGGCCATCAACAATATCCCGGTGTCGCCGCTGGTACCCGAGCAACTGGTGCAGCTTCTCTCGCAGGCGCGCCAACAGGCCGCGGTACTGGATGTGCGTAAGCCCGGTAACGCGCGCGCCTTCCGGCTGACGCTCTCGCCCGAGCTCATCGACGCGCCAAGTGTGGACCGCGCGTTCCTGATCCAGCCCGGCATTGGTTATCTGCGCATCAAGAGTTTCGACCAACCCACTGGCAAACTGGTCAAGGCCACCATTGAGAAGCTCGGTGGAGCCACGCTGAAGGGACTGGTGATTGACCTGCGCGCCAATCCCGGCGGCGCTGTGCAGGCGGCAGTGGACGTCGCTTCACTATTCCTCCAGCCAGGCCAGCTCGTTTTCACGATACGCGGCCGCACCGAACAGAAACAGGAAGCGCGCGTAGCGGCGCTGGCCCAGCCCTATACTTTTCCAGTAGCGGTATTGATGGACGAGATGAGCGCGAGCGCCGCCGAGATCCTGGCCGGGTCTCTGCAGGACCATGACCGCGCCGCCATCTTAGGCGAACCCAGCTACGGCAAGGGCATCGTACAGAATGTCTTTCCGCTTTCCGGCAATACCGGTTTAGCACTGACTATCGCGTTCTACTACACGCCCAGCGGGCGATCCTTGCAGAAGCCGCTGGAAAGTGGTTCTCTCAACGTTGCGGCCAACGCCACTCCTGGTATATTTCATACCGATGCCGGCCGGGAGGTTCGCGGGGGTGGAGGTATCCAGCCGGATATCGCGATCCAACCGACGCAGGTCAGCCGCTTAGTGTACGTTCTGGAGGTTAGTGGCGCGCTCACTGCTTTCGCGAGTGAGTATGTGCAAGCCCACGACATCACGGATGATTTCGACGTCACTCCAGATCTGCTCGACCAACTGAAAGTATATCTATCGGCGCGCCAAATCCAGCCCGGTGTAGCCGAATGGCTCCGCGACAGCGATCTCATTCAGAGCAAGTTGAAACAGGAGATTATAAATCTGAAGTTTGGCGTTGAACGAGGAGACCAGATTGAGATGCGGCGCGATCCTGTGGTGCAGCGCGCCATCCAGAGCCTCAGCGCGCCGTTGCGGTAGCCCGGCGCGAATGCCAGTATTGGATCAGGATTGGCAGCAGGCTCAGCATGACAATGGCGATCACCACTTTTTCAAAATTCCTGCGAACCAGCGGGACGCCGCCCAAGAAGTACCCGGCGAGAGTCATTGAGAGCACCCAGCCCAACCCTCCGAAAACGTTGAAGGAAACAAAACGGGAATACGCCATGCGCCCCACGCCGGCCATGAAGGGCGCAAAGGTGCGCACGATCGGGACGAACTTGGCATAGATTAGCGTCTTGCCGCCGTGCTTCGCGTAAAAGGCTTGCGTGCGTGTCACATATTCCTGCTTGAATATAAGTGAGTCCGGGCGCGAGAAGATGCGCGGTCCCGTGCGGTAGCCCAAAAAATAACCGCTCTGATCGCCGGTGATGGATGCGACCGCGAGCAGCAGTGAGATCTTCACAATGTCTAAATCGCCCGCGCCAGCCACCACGCCCACTGTGAACAGGAGTGAATCTCCCGGCAGAAACAGCCCGACCAGTAACCCGGTCTCGGCAAAAACAATGCCTGCGAGCAAGCCGTAACCGACCCACCCAGTGAGTACCTGGGTTAGCAAGTGAATCAACTGATCTGGATCGGTGAGGCTGCGCCAAACTTCGAGGGCAAAATGCACTGGGGGCGCCGGTTCCGTCGCTAACGTGTTGCGTGGAAGTCAGCGGTTAACTGGTGGATCGCGTTCTGATGGATCTTCAATTTCCCATCCAGCCGCGCCTGTTCCATCAAGCTGTCCTGAAAAAGCGCGTACATAGCCCGCGCTTTTTGCTGTTTCAGTTCCTGGATGGCGGCGTCGCGTTCGTTGGAGAAATTATTTGGATCGGGGGTCTGGCGGTCCACAATCTTGTAGATGATATTCCGGCCCTCTATTGCTACCGGTCCGATCAGCGAATTAACCGGCTTGATGAAGATGTCAGGTAGCTCGGCCGCCGGGCCGAGTCCGGTGATTGAGTCGTTCGCCGTGATCTCCCCCGATGTGGTGGCTTCCAGCTTTTCGCTCTTGGCGATGGCGGCCAGATCTTCGCCTGCATGCGCTCGCTCTCCTGCGTTTTTCGCGGCTACGTCCGCCAAACGGGTCGATTCACTGGTGACATAAAGATCCCGAACCTTGGCTTCGACGTCGGCGAATTCCGCCGGTCTAGGTGGGGTGATCCCATTCAGTACCACGAGCGCCAGCTTATTTCCCGGTACCACTAAAACGTCGGAGACGGTATTGGGCTTCATACCCGTCACTGCGCCGGAGATCACGGGTGACACACCGATCGACGGAATCGCTTCGCCGGCCGCCAGATCCTTGGCGGTCACTAATTCGAGGTCGAACTGCTTCGCCACGTCCGCCGCGGAGCCAGGAGCCTTCAGCAGCGCGGCACGGGCTTGATCCATCGCCGCTTGCATCTTGTCGTTCACGCCTTGCTTCTTCAGTTGATCGGCGATGCTGTCTTTGACTTCATCGAAGGGCTTTACCCGGGCAGGTTCCTTCTCCAACACCTGGATAATGTGGTACCCATACTCGGTTGTCACCAGATCGCTGATCTCTTTTGGCTTGGCTGAAAACGCAAACTTCTCGAAGGGAGCCACGGTCTGGCCGCGCACGATAAAGCCCAGGTCCCCGCCGTTGGCCGCCGATCCCGGATCCTGTGAATATTTTTTGGCGAGTTCGGCGAAGTCCGCGCCGGCCTTTACCTGTTTCAGCAGATCCTGTGCTTTGGCTAACGCGGCCTTCTTTTCGGCGTCCGATTTTCCCTGAGTCATCAGCAAAATATGGCGTACTTTGACCCGCTCCGGCGTGCGGAAGCTATCCATGGAGGACGCATAGGCGGTGCGCAATTGGGCATCGGTCACCGTCATGCTTTCCGCCATCTTCGTTTGATCCGCAATCAACACCTGGAAGGAACGCCTTTCCGGCAGATTATAGATGGCGCGATTTTTCAGATACGCCTGCTGCAGAATCTCTGGAGTAACCTTCACTTGGTCGCGGAATTTAGCCGGCGGAAAGGCGATGTACTCGATTTTCGCTGTCTGATGTTTATGGATAATCGCCTGGTCGACCTCAGCCTTGGTCACCACTACGCTGGTAAAAGCAACATTCTGTAGTTTGCGCAGGAGCAACTGCCGCCGCATTTCTTCGATGCCCTCGGCCAGCGTCATGCTCTGCTGGCTCAGCATCGCCTGCTCCAGTTGTTCCGAGGAAACCAGCTTTCCATCTTTAAAGTATTGCGGATACACCTGCATTAACCCCGCCAGCACTTCGTCGTCGCTCACGGTGAGGCCCATTTTCGCGAAGGCGTAGGTCGCGGCGCGGTCCTCGATCATTTGGTCGATCAGTTGCGGCAGGTAAACATCCACCGAATCGCGTGGCAATTGGCCGTTGGCCACAAGCCGCGTGATGGCGGCTTTCGCCTGATCCGCCGTTACGGTAGCGCCGCCAACTTCCGCCAATACGTTGTCGACGCCGCTGTCGCTGGACGCCGTTAGCCCGCTGCCAGGAATCAGATAGGTGACCATCGAAGCGGCCACGATCAGCAGCAAGCCGCCCAATAAATACTTGGTAACTTTGGCGCCGCTATGGAACAAATTGAACATTGTAGTGAAAGCTCCTACGTGGGGCAAAAACGCCTAGTTTTTATTGTACTCCAGACCTCTGGGACTCGCCTGCTAAAGGGATACTACAGCACCAGGTGGCCTTGCGCGGCGCCCAGCCCACATTCCTGATGAACCGCCCGGACTGCCTTTTCCAGGCCTTCCCGGCGCACCACGATGGCGATGGTCAATTCGCTCGAACCCTGCGCGATGGCGATGATGTTGATATTATCCCGCGAAATTGCCGTGAAAATACGCCCCGCCAGTCCGGGAGTGCCACGCATTCCCTCGCCCACCACGGCAATCAATCCGACATTTGCGTCGACTTGAATGGGTTTGACGTAGCCGTGCGTCAACTCCAGCGCGAACGCCTCCTCCAAGTGCTCCAGAGCGATCTTCAATTCCGCTTCGCGCACCAGAAAGCAGAAGTTCTGGCGATAGCTGGAACTGGTAATGGCTAGCAACTCGACGCCGGAGGAATCGAGGGCTTCGAGCGCCTCTGCCATCAGCCTGGTCCCGCTCAAGGTGGCCCCGCTGAAGGCCGCGCCGGCCGGCTCGATCGCTACCAGTGCTACCGCGGTCATCGAGGTCACGGCATGCGGGCCGCCCGCCACATCCGCTCCGCCGCCGAGTTGCGCCACGATGCGGGTCCCGGGCTTCTGCGGCGCGAAACTGTTCTTGCTCCAAACCGGAATTTGCCGCTCGATCAATGGGGCCAATGTACGTGGATGCAGCACCTTCGCGCCGGCGTAAGCGAGCTCCGCAGCCTCGCTATAAGTGATCTCATCCAGAACCCGCGCGTCAGGAATCAGCCGCGGATCGCCGGTCATGATGCCGTCGACGTCGGTCCAGATCCACAATTCCTCCGCATCCATCGCCGCCGCCAGGATGGCTGCCGAGAAATCCGAGCCGCCGCGTCCAAGGGTAGTGGGACGTCCGTCAATGGTCGCGGCATTGAATCCCGTCACCACCGGAATGACGCGTTGATCAAGCAGCGGTTTCACGACCCCTGCCGCCCGCGCGCGCGTTTCCTCCATGAGCGGGGAGGCGTTACCAAAAACATCGTCGGTTGCGATCACCTGCGCCGCGTTTACCGCCGACGCCCGGGTATTCTGCGATTCCAGGTAAGCCGCCATCAGCAGCGCAGAGAGCCGTTCCCCGATAGCCACGGCGCGATCCACCGACGCGGGGGGACGCTCGCCCAGCATCAGAATGCCCTTGGCGATGCGCGCGAATTCGCCGATCAACCCGCGCACCCCGTCGATCGCGCTTTCCTGAAAACCCGCCGGAAGCAGAGCTCGGCAGCAATCCAGATGGCGCTCGGTGAGGGCCGCAAGGTTCGCGTCGAGGCCGGCTTCATCGCCCGTTTCCGCCTTGTGCAGGGAATCGAGCAGCAAATCAGTCACCTTCGACATCGCCGACACTACGATCGCCACCGGGCGCCGCGCGTGCTGTTCCGTAGTGAGGCGCGCCGCTGCCTCGATCCGTTCGGCCGAGCCCATGCTGGTGCCCCCGAACTTCATTACAAGCAGACCACTACTCTTGTTCAACGATGCCCCTTTCCATTCGACGTACGCGCGCGGACCAGCTTCAAGATCGCTTCTTCCACTTCGGCGGGTGACAGACGCGTGGTGTCCAGATACTCGGCGTCGGGCGCCTGCGTCAACGGCGCTTCGGTGCGTGTGCGGTCGCGATGATCGCGTTCCGCGATTTCCTGCGCGATCTCATCTGCTACTCCGCCGGTCTCGGCAGCCCGCCGCTCCGCGCGCACTTCTGGAGCTGCATCCAGATAGATCTTCACTTGGGCGTCGGGAAACACGACGGTGCCGATGTCGCGGCCCTCCATCACCACCGACTGCGTTGCTCCAATGCGCCTCTGCTCTTCCCGCATGGCCCGCCGCACACCCGGAGCCAGCGAGACTTTCGAAGCCGCTTCGCTGACCCGCGGCTCACGGATCGCCGCCGTGACGTCCTCGCCGTTCAGCAGGACAGTGGTTTCACCGACCGCGAACTCGACGCGGGCTTCTTTCGCGAGCTGTTCCAGGCGATGCAGATCGTCCAGGTCAACGCCAATGCGTAAGGCCCATAGCGCCACTGCCCGGTACATCGCGCCGGAATCGATATACGTGAATCCCAACCGTTGAGCGATGGCGCGCGCAATGGTGCTCTTGCCCGCGCCCGCAGGCCCGTCAATCGCGACAATCCAGCGTTTTTGTGTTTCGGGGGCGATACCTCTCAGTATGCCATGCGCCCCAAATTTCTCCGCTCGGATCGGAAGGAAGGGACATCTGCGATAAAATTCGGTCATGCGTGCCAGAAACTTGTGCCTCCTGCTGCTAACCGGCAGTTCGTTAGCCGTCGGCGCCGCAATCCCCAACCATCAAGCCGACATTGTCGAAACCTCTAAAGGCCCGCTAAAGATCACGCCGCTGTATCACGGCAGTGTGATGCTGGAGTTCGGCGGCAAGGTCATCCACATCGATCCCTGGAGCCAGGCGGATTACACCGGGATTCCCAAAGCCGACCTCATCGTCATCACGCACACTCACGCCGATCACATGGACGCGGCGCTGCTGAAGACGCTTCGTAAAGAGTCGACGGTCTTGCTGGGGCCGCCGGCGGTGACCGATACGTTGAACGGGACTGTCGGCGATACCGACGCGATCAGCAACGGCGAGAAGAAAGCTTTTCTGGGCATCGAGATCGAAGCCGTTCCGATGTACAACCTGAAACTGGGATCGGAGCCGGGCAAGCCGTTTCACCACAAAGGGATCGGCAACGGCTACATCCTGACCTTCGGCGACACGCGGGTCTATTTTTCCGGCGACACGGAGTGCGTGCCGGAGATGAAGGCTCTGAAAAATATTTCAGTTGCGTTCGTGGCCATGAATCCGCCGCGCACCATGCCGCCCGCCGAAGCGGCCGCATGCGTCGCAGCGTTCCGTCCGAAGATCGTGTACCCCTATCACTACCGTGGCCAGAACACGCAAGAATTTGCCGACGCTCTGAAAAACGCGCCGGGGATAGAGGTGCGTCTGCGTAAACTGGAAGGGGAGCCCTAAGCCATGGAAATTGAAGCCAGCTATATCATTCACGATGAGGCCGAGCTTGCCGAAATGTACGGACCCGCGCTCGAGCGATCGGTTCGCAAGCAACTCGATCACCTGGATGACCTCTGCCGCGCGTTCATCGCCGCCTCGCCGATGGTGATCGTCGGTAGCCAAGGACCGAATGCTGCTGATAATTCACCCCGCGGCGACGTCCCAGGATTCGTCAAAGTTGCCGATGATCATACCCTGCTGATACCCGACCGCCGCGGTAACAATCGCCTGGATACTCTCCGCAATCTGGTGCGCAATCCGAAAGTCGGACTGTTGTTCCTGGTGCCCGGTGTTAGTGAGACTTTCCGCGTAAACGGGGAGGCCGCGCTCAGCCGCGACCCCGCTCTCACCAGTCAGTTCGTCATGCATGGGACGGCGCCTCGCACCGTGATTGTCGTAACAGTGAAGGAAGCTTATATCCAATGCAGCCGCGCGCTAGTCCGGTCCGACCTCTGGAATCCCGCGAAACATCCGCTGCCAGGCACGGTGCCAAGCATGGGGGCCGTCATGGCCAAGCACACCTGCGGTTTTGTTGACGCCAAGGCGTTCGATGAAGAGGCCAAAGAGCGGGTCCCGGTGACTTTGTACTAGCGGGCCGTCAAAATCCGCCGTGCGGCCGGTAACCCGGCCTTGCTTGTACACGATATTTTTTGCCCACGTCCGATAGGACTTCCACAGTGACTTTGCGGAAGCCCTCGTTGGGGTTGGGCTGCGGATAATAGGTGACTGTGTAGGAGTTGCCTAGATCTTCGCGAATGGCCTCGAACGCCTCCACCTGTTTCTGCCAGGTCTTGGCGAAGTAAGATTTCCCGCCGGTTCCGGTAGAGATGCGTTTAAACACATTTGAAGAGATCGGGTCCTTGGTCACTTCGTTAGTGGAGATGACGTAAATCGGAATGCCTTCGTCTTCCGCCACCGCGCGCACATCGTCGGGCGCCACCATGCTGGCATTATCCGGCCCGTTAGAAAATACGATCACAACCTTGCGTCCCGGCACGCGGGCAGCGTCGCGCAGCGTGAGCAATAGGCAATTGTAAAGCGCCGAATCGTCGCCTGCGACGGCGTTGCGCAAACCGGAAACCGCTTCATTGCGCTCCTTGGTAAGAGCGGCCGCGCGCGTCAGATTGCGGCTATAGGTGTACACTGCCACCGAATCCGCGCGGTCCAGTCCGCGCACAAAGTCCGCAATGGCGTCGGAGGCGTAAACAAACCCGCGGTACATATAATTACTGGTATCGAACAGTACGAACACGTTGGTGCCTAATACGGCGTCCAGGCGGCCTGCTAATTTGCCTTGCTCGGAAATCGGCATCGGGCGCGTCGAGCCATCGGCGTCCACTTCCAGCGGCGGCTTATTGCCCTCCGCAAAGCTCGAGAGCTTTTGCGGGATTCCGTCTTCCAAAATGCGAAAATCCTTGGGTTGCAGGCCATTGATGTAGTGGCCCTTGTTATCGGTGATGGTAAATGAGAGCACCACCAGATCCACCTTGACTCGAAACGTTGGACGGTCCTGCGCCATCGCCAGCACGACCAACAAAAAAATCAGACCCATTCGACGAAGCAATTTTCTATCCTCCCGGCTTGCCAATTCGCCCGCATTCTATATTCGTTATTCGGCTTTTTGGTTTTGCGCGACCACTTGCTTACGGGCCTTCTGCAGCACGTCATCTCCCACCAAGCGGAGCGAGCGCAGCAGCGCCGGCCAATCCTCCAGGTGCGTCGCGAAGATATGTTCCACGGTCTGTTGGGTCCACTCCGGCACGCGCAGGTTCAATTCATCCGGCCGCATGTGGACTTCATCCGCCAGGGCTGCATAGAACAACAGGTTCGATTCCCAACTTTCGGCAAGAATCCGGCTGGAGTATCCCAACAGAGTGGGGAAGGTCCGCAGATTCAGCAGCGCCGGCTCATAGGATGTGGAAAGCAGCGGTTTGGGAGTTCCGAACGCGTGGGATATCGCCCGGGCACTGACTTCCTCGGGCGCTTCGGCCGTTATCCTGCGCAACTCGTTGGCCAGCCCCGAATCCTGGTCGCCCGGCGCCAGTTGCCGCGCCACCTGATACAACTCCGAGGGCACAATATTGTCCTCCGCCCGACGCACTTCGCCCTCGGCCAGGAGCCGCTCGACCTTCTTTAAACGCGCTGGCGGCACATAATGATCCAGCACTGCGACAACCCGGCGGCGTTCGGAGTCGTTCAAAGCGGACCGCGCCAGCGCGGATTCGGCATAAGCCATGTTCAGTCCTACCCAATGCAGTTGCGTGGGCGTCACGTTCCACCAGCGCGGGATCACCGCGCTCAGGATCATTTGCGGCACCAGATCGCCCCAGATCAGCGCCTGTTCGCGGGTAGGAATCAGGAAGTTTTGCTCGGCCTCCGCGAGCGCGTAAGGCAGCGAGCTCAGAGAACCCGACAAACGTCCTCCAGCATTGGCGGGCCAGCCGCTGCCCACGACCTCGGTGCCAAGCCAGGTGGCCGGATGAGATGAGCTGCCGAAGAAATCGTGGCTGCGTACGAAGGCGGGATTGGTAAACAGCACCTGTGCTCCAGGAGGAGCGTAGTGGACGTAATTGAATCCCACCAGGGTGTCGCGTAGCACGGGCGCTAACGAACCACGAACGTCTCGCAGTTTTTGCGGATCGCCGCCGGCCTTATCGATCGCCGAACGCAGATTCAGTTTTCGCTCACTTTCGATATGGCGGTCGGTCCAGTAACCCGTCGACGACTCGGTCCGTTCCCGTGTGGACAAAGCTGTACGCGGCAACTGAATTTCCGTGATGCGTCCGGCCAGTCGATTCACCGCGGCGCTATCCAGCTTCTGACCGGCGGCCGCGGCTTCCAGGCGGTCCGCCAGGGTGAAGATGGTATCGAGCGACACCAGCCTTTGCGCTTCGAAAACGCGTGTCATGTCCTGGATCATCTGCGTATGAGCGTCGGAGAGCGCGCCCTCACTGGTCGCCTTCGTGCCCGCCAGCAGATCCATCATGTGATCCTGCGCCGATCCGGAAGCAGGTGCGTGGGCCGCTTCGAGAAGCTTGCCGACGCCCTTATGTCCGGCATCGAAGACATCCCGCTGGTTTTGAATCTTTGCGAACCCCTGCACCACTGAACTTAACGCGGCGTCCGCATCCGCCGGCTGGATGCTGCGCTGGCGCACGAATATCTGCCAGAATCCCGACAGCGCCTGCATGGTGCCGGCGGCGTCCGCACGCAACCCGACGTCTCGAATCTGTGTGATTCCCCGGGCGGCATCTAGATAAGCCAGGATGGTCGCGTCCGAAATCGCCGGAGTTTCCGCGAACAACGGATACTGCGCGCCAAATTCCTTGTGATTGCGAACCAGCATTTCGACGGTGTTGGTTTCGAGCGGCTTAGCGCGATTGCGCTCAATGTCGGTCAGAGCCATGAAAATCTTCAGCGGCTCATTTTCAACCATCTTCCGCGACAACCCGAACATCGCTTCCACCACTTCTTCGGAATCCTTCCAGCCCGGCGCCGCCTTAGCGAGGCGCGAATCGTATTTGGCCTCCATTTTTCCGGCGAAGAGGCTCTTCCACACATCCAGCCCGCCCGGCAGATGCGGTTTGCCATTGGCATCCAGGCCTAAACGAGTGGTCAGCAGCACCAGATCCGCATTCGCCCGGAACACCGGACGCGCTGGCCCCGGACTCGTAACCCTTCCGCGCAACGCCACGTAAAATCGCTTAATCCGTTCCGGGTCCGTCAAGTACGCCTGCACCGGCCCGTTGATTCGCGCCAGTGAGTCATAGTAGGAGGCCAGCCATCCGTCGTCCTTCTCCACCAGCCGCTCGAAGAACGCGGCGCCTTTGTCGGGCGACACACCCACCAGATCGGCCCAGGCTTTCTCAGACCGGGCGCCTCCCGGTACGATTGCCTTGCCATCCCGCAACTCGAACATGGATCCGAAAAAGTCCAGGACGTGCGCGTAAATTTTGGCTTTCGCCACCGGCAAGTCCTTGCGCATCTGCGCCGCGGTTTCGGGATCCAGCGCCGCAGTTGCCGCATACAAGCGGCAGACCGTAGGCTCGTTTAGGAAGTAATCGATGAAGTCAACCGATTTCTGGCCCGTCGCTGCCGGCTGCCAGTAATCGGCAGTATAGAAAATGGGCACGCGCGCCGGGTGATAATCCAGAGTGAACGGCCGATTGGTGCGCAGCGCCGCTTCCAGTTCCGATAGCGGAAAGCCCGAGTCGATGGTGAGGAAAGCCCGCGACGGATTCACGGTTTCGAGCGCCAGATCCGAGCCGCAGCCGCCCCGCATCCGGTACCCCAGAATGCGCAAAAGGTCGCCAGTCACCGGCGATTCGCAGGTGGTGACCTGCAGAACTTTGTCGGGACCCGCGAGTTTTTCCAGTTCGCGCGCCTGCGTCAGGTAGCGCATCACCAGTTTCAGGAACTCGGTGGGCTCCAGCGATTCGCCGCCGTGCCCGGCCGCATAGCCGTTGAGCGTAACGTTGTGCGCCAGCGCTGGCATAACGTCTTCCGGCGAGATATCCGGAGAAATGGCTGCCATGCGCGCAAAAGAACGCAAGGGTCCCGGAATCTCTATAAAATTGGACTGCGGGGCGGTGACCGCGGTGGGCAGGACCAGGCCGGTTCCGCCCGAAGACCGAAACGCCTCTAGATGGGTTTGAGCGGCGGCACGATCGCCGGCCATCAGGTCCAATTCGACTAGGCGCCGCGCGACCTTCGCCCGCTCCCCTGGGCTCGCGCCATTGCCGCTGAAAAGCTGCAACAGTTTTTGATACTCGCCCCGGGCCGCCGGGTCGCGGTGGTACGCCAGAAACTCGGCATACGCTTCGAGCGCCAGCGGATCGTCAGGCGCGCTTTCGGCCGCCTTTTGCAACTGGCTGCGAGCCTCCGCCCCTTCGCCCTTCGCCTCCAGCTTCCAGGCTTCGCCCGACAGCCTCGGGGATGTCAGGTTCTGGGCCCCCAGGTGGATTGCAAATCCCATCACCACGCTACCGGTGGCAATCGCCTTACAAAAACGCATAATGCGTCTCCCTCGTCGGCTGTGCGTCCGTCTAAAGCGGCAGGGCCACCCAGGATCCCTTGACGCCGCCCGCGGCCGCGATCTGTTGGTCACTAATGTATCACTCTGTTGGACGTCTTGGGGAACAGCAGCGGAACGGGAGTTACCCACTCCTCCGGCCGCCTGTTAGACTGAGATCTAGGACGATTTAGTACATGATCGTTCGCATACACTTGCGGAAGGGCCACCCGTTGCGCAAAACGCGTGGCAAGAATCGTCAGTTGGCTTTGGCCTGCGGTGCGCTGTTGATTCCCGCCGCGCTGATGGCCTACGTGCTGGGTTTCTGGCGCTTGGCGTCGGATATCGGCGTGGCCAACGAATTTGCGATCCACGGACTGTTTTCCCACTGGCAACTCTGGATCGTCACGGCGGTAGTGCTGCACGTCGCGGCCGGAGTGCTCAGTCGTTATGGCCGCGGCGGCGAGTTCCACCTGCCCAGCGCGCTGGCTTTCCGCTTCGGCGCGGCCCCAGAGGAGCCCTCCGATCCTGCGGATCGGCCGGAGGCCCGGAGCGCAAAGGCTTCTTGATCGAGCGCGGCTTGGAGCGGGTACCGCGCAGCGTCATAATCTCCTCTTCCGTCAGTTCCCGGTACTTGCCGATCTCAAGTCCGCCGATTTCGATGGCGCCGATCCCCGTCCGCACCAGCTTCAGAACTTTCGCGCCTAGCGCTTCCACCATGCGTCGTACCTGCCGGTTGCGCCCTTCGGTAATGGTGATTTCGAAGAACGTGTATTTGGCACTGTCGCGTATGCGCTTGACGATTGCCGGGCGAGTCGGTCCGTCAACCAGCGTGAGGCCTTCGCGTAGTTGGTCCAGTTGATCGTCGGTGAGCAGCGCCGAAGCTTTCACCAGATACGTCTTCGGCACCTTGGATTCCGGGCTCGTGATGTGATCGCCGAAAGTCGAATCGTTGGTCAGAATCAGCAGTCCGGTGGTGTCCTGATCGAGGCGCCCCACCGGAAATATGAAGTCCTTCACGCCCCCAAGCAGATCGTAAACCGTCGGCCGTCCTTCGGGGTCCTTATAAGTAGTGAGGTAGCCCTTGGGTTTGTAGAGCAGCAAATATCGCTTCTGGCGGGCGGTCAGCGGATGGCCGTCGAGCGCCACCTGGTCGCGCTCAGGATCGATCCAGACATCTGGCGTTTGGACCTTCTTGCCGTTGACCGTGACGCGCCCCGCGCCGATCCAACTGCGCGCCTCGGTCCGCGATCCTACTCCGAATTTGGACAGAACCCGGTCGAGCGTCCTTTTCTGGTTGTCTTTGGGAGCGTGCACTCCTTATGATCCCAGTAATGATCGAATGCGTGCCCAACTTCTCCGAGGGCCGGAACCCACACACCATCGCCGCCCTTGCTCGTGTCATCGGACATGTGAACGGTATCGCGGTGCTGGGCTTCGAGTCCGACGCCGACCACCATCGCAGCGTCATCACTTTCGCGGGCGAGTCCGAGGCGGTTCTCGAAGCCGCCGTGCGCGCCGCCGGCAAGGCTGCTGAATTGATCGATCTGCGGCACCATGCCGGCGTGCACCCGCGAGTGGGCGCGGCCGACGTGGTCCCGTTCGTGCCGCTGGATGGCTCGACGCTCGAAGATTGCGTGGCGATTGCTCAACGCGCCGGTGGAGAAATCTGGCAGCGGTTCCGCGTGCCGGTTTACTTTTACGAAGCCGCAGCCAAGGTGCCATCGCGGCAACGTCTCGAAAGAGTTCGCAAGCCTGGATTCGACGGCCTGCCGCCGGATGTCGGCGATATCGCCGAACACCCAACCGCCGGTGCGGTAATGGTAGGCGCTCGCAACTTTCTGATCGCCTACAACATCAACCTGACCACGCCCGACGCCGCCATCGCGAAACAGATCGCCGCCAAGATTCGCGAATCGTCGGGAGGCTTCCGCTTCGTCAAGGCTATGGGACTGCATCTGCCGTCACTCGGCCTCGCTCAGGTCTCGATGAACCTGACCAACTTCACGGCCATTCCCCTCGAGGATTTGTATGCGGCAGTCGAAGCCGAAGCCGCGCGCCTGGGTACCGCCATCGCCGAAAGCGAGCTGATCGGCTTTATCCCGCGCGCCGCCTTCGATCAATCGCCGGCTTTCTTCCGCCGAATCCGCGGCTTCGACGACTCGCGCATTATCGAGACCAGAATCGGGCAGTTGCTACAATCGAAGTAGTGCTCGTCAGCATTGATCCCAAACCCCGCGCCCCGCGCCCCGTGTGGCTGCGTGCGCCCGCGCCCGTCGGCGAAAACTATCACAATCTCAAGAAGCTGGTGCAAAAGCTCGACCTCCACACCGTGTGCGAAAGCGCAGCCTGCCCCAACATCGGCGATTGCTGGAACCGCCGCACCGCCACCTTCATGATCCTGGGCAACGTGTGCACCCGCCGCTGCGGATTCTGCGCCGTGCAAAAGGGCGGCCCGCTGCCGGTCGATTACGACGAGCCGCGCCGCGTCGCCGAAGCCTGCGCCGTCCTGGGACTAAAATTCGCCGTCATCACCAGCGTCAATCGCGACGACCGCAAGGATGGCGGAGCCGAGCTCTTCGCGCTCACTATCAAGGCCATCCGCGCGCGCCTGCCCGAATGCGGCATCGAAGTGTTGACTCCCGATTTCCAAGGCTCGCACGCCGCCATGGACCTGGTGCTCGAAGCCTCGCCCGACGTGCTGAATCACAATACCGAGACCGTGCCGCGCCTGTATCGCCAGGTGCGTTTGGGCGCGCGCTATGAACGCTCGCTCGACATGCTTGCGTATGTGAAACGGCGGCGCCCCGAGATCCCCGCGAAGTCTGGCTTAATGCTAGGCCTGGGCGAGACGCTCGAAGAAGTGCATCAGGTGATGCGCGACCTGCGCCAAAGCAACGTGGACATTCTCACGCTGGGCCAGTACCTGCGCCCCTCACTCAAACACCTGCCCATCATCCGCTATGTGAGCGTCGAAGAATTCACCGAGCTTAAGCGCCTGGGTTACGAGCTGGGCTTTAAGCATGTCGAAAGCGGCCCGCTGGTACGAAGTTCGTATCATGCGGAAGAAGCCGTGGCGGGCTAGGCGCGCGCCCTAGGTTACTTTCCCTTCCATGCGTCCGGGCCATCCTCGAAGCGAGGTGGACTCGTGAAGAGATCTTCTCGCAGTTTCGGATTAAGGATGGGCATAAATCGACTGGTCCCTGGATCACCCGATAGAACGATCATTGAAATCTTGTTGGGGATCTGAATGCCATTCATCCATCGGTAGTCAGAGAGATTCCATGTGTAACTTGGCTCCAACCCTTTGCCATGCCCAAAATCGCGGTAACTGATAATCTTTACCGGAAGATGAATCTTCCGATCAACCCAGAATTCGATGCGCTCCCCATCGAGGTCGGTCTCAATCGCCTCAACCTTCTTCGGAATCTTTTTGTATAGAAGCATCCGCACTGGTTTTGGCTTTAGCCACTTTGTCTCATTGAAATAAACCAGTTGGATATTTTTGAGATCTTCCTTCTCCCATCTGAGATGACGTTTTTCGGATATCATTATTTGGGTATCCGATGTAACCAGCGCCTGCGATCAGGTCCGCGGCCTGCACCTTGTCGCCAAATATAGGCGCGGTCTCCCACCTCCATTCGCCGTTTGGGAAAGCATAAACCTTCACGGTGTGTTCTTTGCCGTGCGCAAATATGGGGTACAGGTAAATCGAGTAGTCACGGGTTTCCTGAACCATCGTCTCGATTCGATACAGGTTGCCTCTTCCGCCTTTCGCGTCAATCATCTGTTTCCCAGGTTCTTTCAGCTTCACCCGCGGAGTCCGCTCGCGGTTGCGCTGGCAGGCAGACGAGCGGAAAGAACGCGAATGCACAGGCGAAGGTTCCTCGTTTCAAGACCATCCCTCCTGGGCCAGTTTATCTCGTCAACACCGGAATCGACGTAAACGCATTGCCATTGGCGCGAATTCCCAGCACGCTGATCTGCGTGCCGACCGAGTCGAACTCAACCGTGCCGCGTCTGCCGGCGGCCAGCGGATAAACCCCTCCCAGCACGAAAGCGTAATGCCCGTTGGCGGGCACCGGTATCGTTGCTGTTTGAAGCGTCGTCCCAGTGTCGTCGCGTAAAATCATTCCGACACTCGCGGCCTGACTCGAAAGATTCGCAATCGCCACTCCGGTAGCCAGCGGAGCCGTATTATCGAATGCCAGCACATACCCGCCGGCGTTGCGAGTTTCAAACGGCACGGTCGCCTCTTGCCCACTTGGGTCGTAACGGAACAGGGCGAAAGCATTTGCTCCTAAGTCGCTGGTGAGTTGCGCGGAACCCAGCGCCACCTGCGAACCCAACCCCTGCGCCTGAATCGCCAGCGTCGATCCAACCGCCAGCGTTCTGGTAATCGTCGCCGCCGTCAAGGTCGCTCCGGTTTGCAGAAACGTGAGAGGCAACGCGAGCGGATTTCCGGCGTCATCGAAGAAGCTGAGCGTGATAGTGGAGGGCTTCGCTGTCGGGTTTGCCAAATAGAAGACTGTGCGCCATCCTCCGCCCGATACGATGTGCGCCATGTTGCCGCTGAGCGCGGCCCGCAAGCCGTTCACCGGAATCGTGGTAAACGAATCGCCGTTCGAGCGAATCCCCAGCACACTGATTTGCCCTTGCAGCGGCTTTGTGAATGTCAAGGTGCCTCGTTTGCCGGCGGTGGCCGGATACTGATCGGACAGCGTGAAGGCAGTATGGCCGAGCGCCGGGACAGAAACCGTTCCGCTGGCAATCAGGGTACCGGTGTCGTCGTTCGCGATGAACGGCACGCTCGCCGGCTGATTCGCGCCGTTTGCAATCGCCACGCCAGTCCCCAGCGTATTGACCAAGCTGGTATTGTCGTAAACCAGTTGATAATACCCGCCCCCGGCGGTCTGCATCGGGACCACCGCCTCCTGTCCGCTAGGGCCGTAGTGGAAGATTTCGTAAGCGTTCACGTCGCCGGCGCTAGTCAGACTGGCCCATCCTTCGCTGAGCGGTACGTTAGCGGGCGGATCTGTATCCAACAACAGCATCGCGTTTGAGCTCAGCGTTTGTCTTACCGATGGAACGCTCGCCGGTGACAAGGCGCCCTGCGGGAACGTGAGCGGCAAGTTCAGCGGGCTGCCGGAGTCTCCAAAGAAGTTCAGCGAAATCGCAGTAGAGGCCGGCCCCAGATTCACCACCGCGATGCTCGTCTCCCACCCGCCACCCGAGGTCAAGTGCGCCAGCGATCCCCCATTCGTCACTACATGCGAGGCGGTCGCGGTGCGTGGCGCGAAATGGCCATCGCCCGCATAGGCGGCTGTGATGGTCTTGGTCCCGGGCGTGGTAGAGGCCAGGCTGCAACTCCCGGCGACCACCGTCCCGATGCAGCTAAACGTGCCATCCGACACTGTGACATTGCCCGTCGGCGTTCCGTTAGTAGCGGTGACCGAATAGCTTACGGAATAAGACTGCCCTACCTGACTGGGTTCCGGACTGATGGCGCCAATCGTGAGCGTGTCTGCCGCCAGCGTCTGTCCGCTGATCACCAGGGTCGCCGAGGTCTGGCGCGCGAGCGAGCCGCCGGTTCCGGTAATGGTCAAGGAATAAGTGCCCGGCCCCGCAGTGCCCGTCGAGACGGTGAAGCTGGCGTCACTCGGAGACGTGGGGATGGCGCTGGCAGTGGCGCCGGCAGGCAAACCGCTGACGCTGAAAGTGATGCTCGAGGAGAAGCCTTTTACATCGATAACCGAGATCTGATAGCTGCCGGTGACGCCTCCCTGGCCAGTCGTCTGCGTACCCACCGTCGCCGCTAATGCGAAGTCAGGCCCATAGGAAGCCGACAACCCACAATAACCGCCGCCTGCGTTTACCCAGTTCTCTTGAATCAAGTAATCCATCCCGCCGAGCTGCATATTGGCCTTGGACCCGTTCATGGCGCCATAAGTCGATCCAAAAGTCCAGGCGCATTTATCCGCAACCTCGTTGCCGCTTGAGTCGTACCACGCATTCTGGGCGGGGTCCGTAACCGCTTCCTCTAATTCGTGAGCGATGGTGCTCGCCATCGCGTCCGCGCCGGGATTCGCATTCGGACTGGTGGTCTGCTCGGCACAGGAAGCAAGCCCGCCCTGCTGGTCGGGGTTACCCACGAAAGCAAATTGGATGTTGGTATTGTTGTATGCCTGCTGGGAGTGCCAACCGCAGACCGAACTTGGAAATCCTGAGACTATTGTGTCCTTCGATGTCAAAACAAAATAAACGCCATTCGAATCGATAGGCAAGCTGTGATTGCTCAGCGCGTTGGTGACCACCAGCCAGATGTCGTTGTCGGTTAAGCTACTGCCTCGCGAGTAATGGTCAGTATAGCTGGGGCCGAGACTCACGGAGTTCGATACGCTCGCTCCGTTGCCGTCAAAATATCCGGTGTTGATGTTGAAGTATGGCGAGCCTCCAATGTGGTTTGCAAAATTAGTCAGAATTCCGATGGAGCTGGCGTCCCAGCTCCCGTACCAGATGTAGTAGATGTGAGTTGTGCCCAGCAGGATCGGTCCACCGTTGTAACTGATCTGATTTCCGGTGGTGAATGCCACGCTCGCCGCGTTACTCGCTGCTGCCCCGCGCGGCGCCACCGTGCGCGGCCGGTCGCCCCTGCCGTCGGGGCGAACTCCAGTGCTTGTTTTCGTCTCTTGGGCCGTAAGCGGCGGCGTTGCCATCCAACCGGCCAGTGACCAGCCAGCCACCAGCATCCACGGAGCCAGTTGACAAAACGCAATTTGTCTGATGATCGGGCCAGCGTTCATCTTGGCGCTGGGGACGGCTTTCACCACTATTCCCTCCGAACTTAGAACTCTACTCTGCTGCCGACCCAGTGCCTTGCGTCGCCCAATGCGTCCGCCCGTAACTCCTAAGGACGCCGTTGGGGCCACATTCGGTTTCGACAGATTACCGATATTCAAATAGGATACGACTAGTAAAGCGACTACCGGAAAGGGCTTGCCGTAATGGGCTCCGCCGCTAAAGGAACTGCACTTCTTCTTCGAGATCCATGCCGAACCGGTCATGCACGCGACGCTTCAGTTCGGTAATCAACTCGACCACTTCCTGCGCTGTTCCCCCGCCTTCGTTGTAAATGAGGTTTGCGTGATAGTCCGCCACGCAGACTTTGCCACGCCGCATGCCCTTCGCGCCCGCTTGTTCCAGAAAATACGCCGACGGGACCTTGCCTTCGCGGACT